>Ga0209515_10008416_pt1 | contig 12047 bp, 13 predicted proteins | sample Subgroupgradi54m_FD_187454 | JGI IMG/M metagenome (GOLD analysis project Ga0209515, IMG submission 187454) | Subsurface groundwater microbial communities from S. Glens Falls, New York, USA - GMW60B uncontaminated upgradient, 5.4 m (SPAdes)... ... | reverse complement strand
TATATGTAGAGAAAAAATATAATCCGGTTACTAAAAAGCATAACTCAGAAGAACAATATTTAAGCCAATCTATTGTTAAAAAGCAACAAGCAATCAATTTTATTCAACAGTTAAAAAATCATTCTTTAATCTCAACAGTAACATTTAATAATTTTAATAAACTAATAAATATGGCATCTCATCAGTCTTTGTTGGAAAAAATTTTAAATACTACTACAAAGATAAAAGAAGAATATACAAGTAATATAACAACTATTATTCCGCGTAATTATCAACTGGGCAAAGAAATTTTTGAGCATATAAAAGATTTATCAGAATGGGAGGATATCGTTAAGCCTGGTGCTAGAAATGATAAAAAGAGTCAACATAAATTTTGGTGTCAAATAAATGTAGACGGAACTTATCAAGAACAGTATGAAAAATTAACTAAAATTGCTCACATTCTGATTGAAAAACAATTTTTAGCAAAAGAACATATCAATGTATTTTTATTTAGATTCCAGTCTTTACTAAACAATCCTCCTTCTTTAATAGAATTATCTTTGCATGCTGTCAATACTGGAAATTTATTAAAAACAAAATCAGTAAAATATACTACCGCAGATTTGTTTACCATGATGCTTCAAACAAATGGGCAAGCGGAAAAAATAATAAGTACTCAACAATTGCAACAAGATTTTGAGAAATGCAAACAAAAATGTAAAAGCGCTTTGCAAATAAATAGTATTCTTAACAATAAAGATGAATTATGGCAATTAATGACGTGTCCAACCGTACATAATTTATTGATCAAAATTGCCGATGGTCCTCAAATAGAAGAAAAAGAAAAGGTAAAAAAACAAGATACAAATGATACTGCGATGGAGTCTACACAAGCGTCAGAAATAAAAAATAATACCTCAAATAACAATAATGCTGTATCGATGCGCGAACTTCTTAAAGAGTGGAATGAAAATTCAGAACCAGAAGAGCATTTAGTCAGAAAAAAACAAAAATTCAAATAATGGTATGTATCCAATAATAACCATTATCAGAACATATAGATGCACCGATAACTTGAATCTAAAAAATCATCAAATATACTATTGCACTTCTTTATAAATACTTGTGAACGTGGCTCTGCCGCACCCACAACTGGAAGTAAGTAATAAAAAGGAATACATGTATGTATTTAAGCAGTCATCTTAAAAACCGTACAGCTGCCATGGAACATGCCATACAAACAGCGCACGATGAGTTATTAAACGAAACTAACTACAAAGCCTATATTCAAACCTTAATAGATAAATACTCCACCCAACCATTGCTGTTACATGTCGATCGAAGAGAAGTCTCAAAATATCAAAAAACACTAACGGCCAGAGAACTATCGCCTGATATACGATTAGGCATAGGCTTAAATCCCTATGGCTCACAGACCATTAATCAAACCATGCTGAGATGCCATCTTCCCATTTCTGGTGATACAGCATTGCTTGAGCTTGATCCCACGCAAAGCAATAGGCTTTCTCTTCCTAAGCTTATTATTAGTAATAATGAGATTTGTTTCGATGTTGCATTCAATCCTAATCAACCAGAGGAATCTTTAAAATCAATTCAAAATTATATTGCATGGATTCAGCAACAGGTGTCTTACATCAATACAGACCTTGCCGATTACAACACGAGGCTTAAAAATCAAATAGATCGCGTTATCCAAAAAAAACGGCAAGACATCAATCATATATCAGATGCGCTGACTTCCTTTGATATACCATTACGGAAAGAAACTGAAAAAACATTTCCGCCTATAATTTCACCTGTGATTATACCAACCGTTAGTAATGAATATTACTCCGTAGCTATTTCATATGGTGATCTTGATATAAACATTGCAACATTACTTAATGAGTTTCTCATTGCAAAAGACATTAAAACTTGGTTCTTTCCTGTTAATGCAAAGCTTGGTCAAAAACTCGTTAAGACAATGTTTGAAATGGCCAACGAATACGATCGCGTCATACTTATTTGTTCAAAATCATCACTAGAAAGACACGGTGTGCTTAATGAAATTGAAGAGGTTTTTGCAAGAGAAGCCAGAGAAGGTGGTCGTGAGATTCTTATTCCCGTGCGTTTAGATGATTATGTATTTAATTGGTCCCCAGAAAGATCACATATCGCTGTCAAAATCAAAGATAAAGTAATTGGCAAGCTCACGGCTACGGACTTCAAAAGTGGCAAGTCAAACCAGAATTTATTGAAAATATTGGACGCTTTAAAAAAATAGAGATTTATTTTATCTAGCTATCTGCGGCAAAAATGAAATCATATTGGATTTATATTTTGCTTTGCGAAAATAGTTGCTATTACACGGCTACACAATTAATTTAGAAAAAAAATATGCTGCGCATCTTAACGGAACTGCGAGTAAATATATCCGCAGCTTCAAACACATTCGCATTGCACAATCATAGAAAATCACCGGTGAAAAATCGCTAGCGATGAAAATTGAGAAGCATATTAAAAAATTATTACCCGCGCAAAAAGAAAAACTAATTACCAACCAAAATTTATTATTTCTTGAAAATGAAATAATACTTAATTGCTAACGAGATCGCTCATATTGAGTTTCATAATATAATGAGGAACTGGATGCCAAGGCGCCAGAAATTCTCCAACAATTTTAAAACCTACTTTTTCGTAAACGTGTACAGCTCGTTTATTATTTTTTTCCGGATCGATGAAAATCTCGGATACATCTGAAAATTTGTTTAACAAAAATTTTTTGATTAAGGTATCAGCGAGATTTTTTCCTAAATAATTTGTATCACAGATGAAAATATCCAATGTGATAGCTAAGCCTTCTAATTCGCTGTATTTTGCATAATTATCCGTACTATCTTTAAAAACATTTGATGTTAAAAGATATGCAAATGGCCTATCATTGTCGTAGGCAATCCAGTGTTGAGTAATTTTGGAATCACGTTCCAAACCTTTTCCTTCTTTTCTATATTGATAAAATTTCTCTAGTCCGTTAAGAAGATTATTCAAACCTTGCCCATGAACCCATTCACGAATATAGTCTTGCTGAAGCCAGTTCTGAATAAGTTCTCGCTGTGATTCAATTGCTGGCTTAAATATAAAACGAAAAGACAATCTATCTTTCATTTTAATAATCCTAAAAATGGATAAAAATTTATTTCATCTTTAACAGCGCTGTGCGTAGCAAGCTAGTCCACCCCAACATTAATATCACGCCACCAATCGGCGTGAAATGAAGCAGCCCCAAAACACCTGTTATCAATGCAAGATAAATGCTAAAGCTAAATAACAAAATGCCCGCAATAAAAATATAAGCTGATCTAATGAGCCATGATCGCACTCGCCTATTGGCTTGCAATGGAATAATCAACCCAATAATAGCGATAATAATTGCATAAAGTTGATGGTATCTAACAGCGACCGATATGCTATGCCGCGCCTTAGCTGTCAGTACAAAAAATAGAGAATGATCGATATATGCTCCCATCAGAACAGACAATAATCCTAAAATTGCCCCCGCAAATAAAATTTTATTCATTTATTTTTAACTCTACTAATTTCATATTCTGGCAACCTTTTTGGGAACTCAGCTGGTGGTTTTTTTAATTTACCGGGCTAAATATAATGATTTTTATCCAGCCCGGTAAATTGCTTTATTCAATATTTTTAAGCCCATATCAGAAAACAACTCCAATGGCATACCAATTGCATACGATGCATATCCTGAAAAAATGCCCATTGCGGTAATTAATTCATTCAATAATTGTCTTAATAATGAATCGGTTAACTCCACACTTTCGCAAATATTTTTTAATAAATAGTCTGCTTCACTAATAACACCTTTTCTTAAATCATTTTGAATAGCTAGCAACCGGGGTACTATTTCAGGTTTATAGCCTCCGCTCGCTAAAATTAGAATGCTATCTTCTAAAAAGATACCGCATAACACCATGATCTCTGAAAAAATCAATTGATGAGATTTTTCTTGTGGTGGAAGATGGGAAAAGTATTCAAATGCTTTTTGAGTAGTTTCTTCTCCTACCTTGTAATGTTTTACAATATTAGAAAAAGCTAAAGAATATTTTTTACCTAATTCAGCACCTATATAAAATTGTTGTATAAAATGCTTCATCAAATCTTTTGTTGTTTTAGATGAATGTTTCTTGAATATAAAATCGAACAGCACGAAAAAAGAGAAACAATATTGAGTAAAAATAACTCGCAAATCCACTTGAACTTGAACTGCACCATAATTTGATACAGCAACATTTGCTACTCTTATAAAAAATTTCATTATTTTAATATGAATCTGTTCAATAGATTCAACTAGACTTAAATCAATCATTTCTAATTTTTTTAAATTTTTTTCTAAAGCATCAACTATCATCTATTTTTCCTTTTAATGCAAAAATATCTATGTGTTAAAGTGGTAACATCTAAGCTTTCTTTAGGAAATCAAGCTTCGGTTATGGCTATGTTTTTTTATCCTTTAACTTTTTCGTGTTTTGCTCCTATCCATCAGTATTTAATGGTGGATAGAAGTTAAAAAACAATTATAATTCGTTTTTATACTCAATATTACAAGGAACCTTATCATGCCTCGCAATATAAATTCAAATTTGAAAAACCGTAAGAATAAATCAACCAAGGTCACTAAAAGGAAATCCTCTAAAAAAGGAAAAGCAAGAAAATCAAAAAAAACCACAAGTAGTAATTTTAATCAGGGTAAATATTATTTTGTTCGTGACCATGAATGGGAAGGCGGATGGTCTATAAAATTTGAAGAAATAGGAGAAGTCATAGCCAAGGTATATGATAAAAACTATGCTTTGTTAATTTCAGAATTACTAAATAAATATGGCGCTAAATATACATTGCTAAGTGAAATAGAAAATATCTTAATAGAAAATTCTAAAAAACGTGAATCTTAAGTAGAAAATTGCTTTTGATAAAAATTTATTTAATTGTCAGAATTTCATTATCATTAAAACATAATGCTATTAAGTAAGGTATATTCTATATTGCGCAAAAATACTTATTCTACTAGCTGCAACAATAATATGAAAAAATGCTGTCAATCCTATAAAGTTAATCGAGATGTTCTAAAATTTCTGTTTTCATCATTTGTTTCACATGAATTACATTAGATACTTTTGCGCCAACTGATGCAGACTCAACATTTTTAATAGCCGATAAGACAGCTTGTTCAAGTGAACAGGCTTCTCTATCAAAATTTAAATAAACAACGTCATTTCTAAAATTAATTAATGCATCATTACAACCTGCTTCAAATAAACTATCTTCAAGATGGGGAGTTTCTTCATCAGCATTTTTAAGTACAAGTGTAAACTGATAATTTTTAGATATTTTTTTCATTTTTATTTTTCTCAACATCCTTAGCGTCCTCGGCTATGACTATGATTTTTATCATTCGCTTGTGATGCATAGCGTGCATTATTTTTAATGTGTAGCAAAATTGTAAGTATATCGGTTTTTCTCATATCGTTTTCTTGAAATCTTTCATGAATATCTGAAAAACGGCTGCGTTTTTGTAAGAGGATATGATCCGGATTTTTTAAAAAGGCTTGTACATCTGCCTGAAAAAGAATTCCTTTTCCTATTTTTTTTATTTCATCAGTAATAGTTTTGACTTTTTCATTTATATTTTTTAAAGAAGTTGATTTTTTTATTAAAAGAGCATTTTTTTGTTTCATTATTTCAGTTAGCTGCACTTGTTTAGAAACATACAGCTTTAATTGATTTGTAAGCTCATCATTAGATAATAAATTATCAACTGTTAAGCTATGAAATTTAGAAAATGGAACAACTATTTTTTTAAATAATTGTTCCATTTTTTCATAATTTCCGTGTTCAAAACCCTGAACATTTGCGTCAAGATAAATTTTTTTACTCACTTTATTCCAATCTAAACGATATCCAGCTTGTTCTGCTAAGATATCAAAAAAAGCTCTTAGTGTTCGCCCATTTCCTTCCCGAAATGGATGCGCTGCATTAAGCTCATTAAAATAATAAGAAAGTTTTTCACAAAATAAATCGTTATCTAATTCTTTTAAATAATTTGTTAATTTCTGTGGTGATATATTGTTTATGTGCAAAATAACTATTTCCTTTTGCAATATCTATCGTTCTTTCTTCTCCCGCCCAAACATACACTTCACCAAAAAAATGTTTATGAATAGCTTTTAAATGATCGTAATCTAATTGGCCTTTCGGAAATGGCTCAAGATTTTTTAAACCAAATATTAAACCTTCTACTTCTTGAAGACGATTTTGATTTTTAATGTCAAATCGATTAATAAGAACAGAAGATTGGGGATACAAATAAGGATCAGCTGAGTTTTAATTACCACGCGCCAGAACTCTTGCTATCGCCTTTTTTTTGGAAAGCTTACCTGCTTCTACTAATTTAAGATCTTCAATAGACTCTTTTGATAAAACAATACCTTCTAATCGAAGAGACGAAATTATGCGTCGCATCTTCTCACTAGGTGGATTTTGCTCTTCTAATTTTGATTGAGAACGATTTCTTTTTAACATTGTTAACTCCTAACTATTTGTTAAATTATAGCAAAACCCTGTTTTAGATACTACTAAAAATAAGGAAAAAATAATAAATTTTCCCTTAAAAACCAATTAGATATAAATCAGCTGCCTTTAATCGCCCTTTATCTAGTACGACTACCTCGATCTTTATCCTGAGCACGTGAACGAGATTGAGCTTGCGCTTTATTTTTCAATTGAACAACAATCGTTTGAATGTCTTCTCTTAGCCATTCGCCTTTACTTATTCTTTTATAAATAGCAGAAAAACCACCACGTTTTGCTAAAGAAATTGGCTTAATATTCTTTAATTTTTCAATTTCTGATTTGATAGCAGGATGTTGAAAAACATCGTTTAAAAAATTCCTCATATCACTGGAATGTGAGCGTATTTTAGAAGATAACTCTTGGATTTTTGTTGGGTCTTTTAATTTTGCAGCATGCATCGCATTTACAAGGTGAGTTTGTTCAAGTTCTATCTCAACATATTTGGTAAGTAATGATTCAAGACTTTGCGATTCAATTATATTTTTAGATATATTTTCATTTTGATCTTTTATTTTGTTTAATTTATTAAAATGTGATTTTACTTGCTTAGTATTGGTTCGTTCTCTTAATTCATGCCGAGCTGCGTATTGTTGCAATTTATACCAACGGGATTCGGTTTTTCTACGATTACACTCAGTTAATTTTTCACCGAAATGAGATTTAATATTTCCAATTTGATAAAAATCCAAAGCCTCATCACAATGATTTCTATCGCGTAAAATTTGATACGCTAAAAAATCTCTTTCGCAACTTAATTTCATTAGACGCTTCGTCATAAAATTTTTATATGATTCTTTTTCATTATTTTTTTCTGTTTTGCTGTATGTTGAAAATTCTTCCCCAATTTGCTGGGTTTTTAATTGGTATTTTTCAACTAACTGAAAAGAAGATCGTTCGCTAGACGTTAATGTTTTAAATATTTTTCTTTTACAATGTGAAACTCCATGACGACGAAGAGCGTAACGATCTACTTCAAATTTTTGTAAATAAGGATAATGTTTTTTAATATCTTTCGAAATTTCAAAAGCTAATTTATCCCGTAACACAACCGCACCGCTTTTGCACATCTTTTCATAATGACTGATACGTTCATGGCAAATATATCGTTCAGACTGTTTTGTTAATTTTTTTAAATCAATCTCATAAATTTCAATAGCTTTTTCATAGCGTGATGGTTCTTGTATAATTTTATTAGCAATTTCATCTCTGGCAAATAATGCTGATTGCAATTTTAAATATTCTTCCGTTTTTGCAATCAACGTAAAAATTTTAGTTTCATAAGTAATATTATCTAAGCCCATCATATAAAGTTTCATTTGTAAATTTTGCCAAGCGATGCCGGTCTCTCGATTTAAATCAACATATGAAGCAACTAATCTTGCATCTTCTCGACGTTGATTAATCTTTTCAGCTTCCGCTTGTTTAGATTTTTGTTGCTCTGCTTTTTTTATTGTTTTTTCTTTTTGGGTATTTAATCGTTGACTTAGAAATTTTGGTAAAAATTTAAGTAATGTACTGTTATCAATGCCTCTACGCTCAGTAAATGCAAGTGGATAATCCAATACACTATCTTTCATTCCTAATCGACTTAAATGACGTTGAAGAATTTGATGATTTCGATGTATATCCTTGCTTGCATATAAATGACAACTTTTTCTATGACGGCTAAATGCAACATAGGTTAAATGTCGATTCCAACCAGCACCACCAGCATATATAAAAGTATGATCAACTGTCATGCCTTGAACTTTATGCACGGTAGCGGCATAACCATAAGCAAAATCATTATATTTTTTTGGATTGATACAAACTTCTTTATTTGTACCATCAAGTAAAATTGTAAAATCTAAAACGTTACCAGATTCAGTAAAATTTACTGATTTAACAGTACCAAACCGCCCATTAGATAAACCTAATTGGCGATCATTTTTCAAAAAAATAATTCTATCTCTTTGCGCAAGTTTCATTTCTCCTTGCTTAGCATTAACTATATAACCTTCGGCAATCTCACCATTTTTTACCTGTTCCATTCTTATTAAGTTATTGAGTAATTTCACATCATCATTTCGATGTGCAATAACCAAATACTGACTTAAATCTTTTTGTTGCTCAGAACGAGTTTTTAACCAATCATTGACTAAAAGTGATAACGCATTTTGCTCTGTTTTTACAAAATGAATACATCCATGCATTTCATAAGATGACAATCCATCTGCAACACGTCCAGCAGAAAAAGCAACGGTTGCATCTCGTTGCCATTGTTCATGCTGGCGATAAACTGTTTGGATCTCAGCAAATCCCACTCGTTCGAGTAATGCGCGAAAAGATGCGCCAGGCCCGACTGGTTGAATTTGAGCATGATCGCCAACTAAGACAAGTTTCGCTTTTGCTTCTCGAATTATTTTAAGAACTGCTAACATGGATAGACTATCTGTCATCCCTGCTTCATCCATAACAACAACGTCATCATGAGTTAAAGTAAGCGATCCTTTTTCAACAGCATATCGAAATGAATCAATAGTACGGCTTGGTATACTTGCATCTTTAGTTAATCCATCAGCCGCAACGCCAGATAAAGTAATACCTTGTACCCGCAGACCTTGTGCTTCCCATACTGCTTTTGCAGCACTTAATGAAAAACTTTTCCCTGTCCCTGCCCTTCCAACAATACAACTGATTGATGATGACTTAAGAATATGTTTGACTGCAGCCAGTTGTTCATCTGTTAATTTTTTGCCGATTTGTTTTTGATGTTTACTTAATATCCGATTAACAGTGCGCGATGAAATATGAGCATGAGACTTATCTCGCAGAATATCTGTTATCTGTTGTATTTCATTTTCAATTTGGAACATTTTACGTGTCGTAAATCGATCTCGGCCATCCTCTCCTGCTCCAAGATATAAAAGTTCACTAGAGGATTTAAGCTGTAACATTGCATCAATGAATTGTTCGGTATTGTTAGAAAAAGGCCCTAACGCTTTTGCTAACGTTTTCTCAGTAAAAACCGATTCATGGTATTCAATAGCAGCAAGTATTTTTGAAATTTCTTCAGAAGTTAAAACAGAATTTGTATCTTTTTTATTTTCAAAATTTTTAAGACCAATTACTGTTGTATTGGTATATCGACTAACTTCTTGTATCAACTGCTGGCTAGTAAAAGTCCCAGATTGTTGAGTAAGCTTATCTAACAAAATATTTGGATTAGCAGTAATACGAGCAAGGTTTTCTTGTTTGATCTCATTCGCTTCTTTCATAATATCCGTCGAAATACCGCGATGAGTCATATCAGCAATAGCTTTGCCTTGATGGATTGTTGGGATTAAATCTATTCCTTGTTCCTTATAAGATCGATGATCAATTTTAATGTCATGTTGATGAAGTCTTAAATGAAAGTTTGCATACTCTGCCCATTTTTGCCGCCATTCATTAAGCAGCGCCCTATTGTTCCATGCTAATACCCTTTTACCAAAACCCTCCGTTTTTAACTCTCGCATCGTTAGCATTACATGAACATGTGGGTTACCTTCATCCCAGTGAATATTCCAATCAGCTGCCATGCCGCGCAAGACAAATTGATCTTTTATAAATTCACGAGCAAGATTTTTATTTTGTTCTTCATTAAGCTCAATGGGTAAAGCAAATTCAATTTCACGAGCAAGTTGTGAATCAATCCTTTTCTCAGAGGCTTCTACCCTGTTCCATAATTTTTCAGCGGCTTTTGATGGATCTGCTTGATGTAGATCGGTAAGTTCTTTTATCCATTGCGGTGCGTTTTCAGGGATTAGCATTTCTGTATGAATAACATCAGTCTTTTTTGTGTAGTCCCAGGCTTTCCCTTCTTTTTCATCAAAAAGTTTTGTTGCACGGCGATACGCTGCCGCTGCAACAGCATTTCTGCCTTTTGATCTTTGTAAAATTTTTACATGTAGATGATAGATAGCCATGGCGGGTAAAACTAGCACGTTCCTAAAAGTTGCGCTAGCAACTTATAAGTGCGCATTTCATGATTTTTGGATTAAAGCTATGAGTTTTTAAAATTTTAAAACTTTACCAAATAAAAAAATTTGGTTAGTATGCGAGTGTTTAAATAATAATAAAAAGGTCATTAACATGTCAGATTACGCAGATAAACTTTCTTCCATTATTGAAAAAAAGCAAAAATTATTAGAAGAAGAAAGTAAATTAGTTGAAAAAAGGAAAAAAGAAATTGGGCACCTGGCCGAAAAATTCGGTTTGTTAACTATGCCTGATGCGGTAATCACAGGATTATTTTCAGAAGCAAAACTTGCGTTAAAAGAAAAATCTGAAAAAATTAAAACATGGGAAAATCATGGTACACAATTTATTAAATCAAAACGAAACAGCAAGACAACTCAAGAAAACTCAGCATAGGCTGGCTTACATACAAAGGCAATATGCCAGGATGAAAAATCTGGAACGCAAACAAGACACACGCAGAAAAATCCAGTTAGGTGGCCTAATCAAAAAAGCTGGGCTAGACGGAGAAGCAACTGCTGTGCTGTATGGACTATTATTAGAGGCACAAGAAAAATTGCAAAGTAGTGATAGCGACCATATTAGAGATGGATGGAAAATAAAGGGTGACATATCTTTAACTTCCGAACAGTTAAAAAAAGGAATTATTAAGTAATACCAGAAATTGAATGTTGTCTTGCACACAATCGGCAAACCTTTAATACAAGTAAACAAGTTACCGATGTGTTCTATTTAGAAGAGCTAAAAAATTTAGTAGTAGGGCCAAAATAAAGTCACTTTTTTTATACGTAATTAATTGAAAGCATTATCATTTAATTCACACATTAATTACATAGTTAATGTAATCACTATTACTCAAATTTTTACCAAACAATTAATGGTTTTAGTTTAAAAAGAATATGATTTTTACTAATGGGTCCCCAGTAACGAGAATCCCAAGAATTATTGGCATTCGCACCAATGAACCAATACCCTGTTGTATTCTGATAATCTCCCCTCGGATATATTTCTAGTTTTTTACCCTTACTATCTTGATAAAACGTTCGATAAAGAAGATAGCTCCCATTCACTTCTATATAATGCTCTTGTAAGTTGATATGGTCCCCAGGAATAGCAATAACTTCTTTAATTAATGGTGTCGCTCCGTCGCATTTACTACCTTTTTGTATATAAAATTTCTTAAGTCCGCTTGTTTTGTAAGGTTCAGGTAAACAAAAAGCAACAATGTCGCCATGGCGAATTTGGCCAGTTGATTTGATATAAAGTCCCGGTTTCATACTTTGACTTACATTAATGAGAATACCAAAATAATTGGCGATAATAATAAATGTAAAAAAAATAGTAATAACAATAAGCGGATATATCTTCTTGGGTTGAAAAAACATCATCAAATCTCACCTACCCTCATACATTCATTA
>Ga0209515_10008415_pt1 | contig 12048 bp, 9 predicted proteins | sample Subgroupgradi54m_FD_187454 | JGI IMG/M metagenome (GOLD analysis project Ga0209515, IMG submission 187454) | Subsurface groundwater microbial communities from S. Glens Falls, New York, USA - GMW60B uncontaminated upgradient, 5.4 m (SPAdes)... ... | reverse complement strand
TATGAGATAGCCCAAGTTTTCAGGGAAGAAGGCAAGTCCGCAAAAACTATAACTGGCAGACCCGTACTACTTGAAATGATTGATTATTGTAGAAAAAATAAAAAAGAGATTAAAGGAGTATTTGTTTACCGCTTAGATAGATTATCAAGACAAACCTCTGATTACCTGGCTCTTAGAAAAAGATTTTATGATATGGGTATTGCCCTAATTTCTGCATCAGAACCTACGGGAAATTCACCAACCGAAAAATTATTGGAAACAGTTTTAGCAAGTTTTGCCCAACACGATAATGATGTAAGAAGTGAAAGGACCAAAAACGGCATGAGAGCCAGATTTTTATCAGGGTTGGTTACAAACCATGTTCCACTAGGATATCTTAACCAGCATGGGTATGCGCTTAAAGACCCTAAGACCTTTGACACAATTAAAAGAGGCTGGGATTTAATGGCAACTGGTACTAAGAGCTTAAAGGAAATGGCAACGATTATGACTTCCTGGGGACTTAAATCAAAGCATCAAGCGCTTCAAAGGGAATTTAGAAATAAATTCTATATGGGTATTTTAACTTCAGAAAAATATCCTGAGCAAATAAGAGGACAACACATTCCTATGGTGACTAAGGAACAATTTTATAAAGTTCAGGCAATTTTAGATGGCAGGAATACTAATAAACTCGTTACAGCAAATAGAAGCAGGGACAATAGAGATTTTCCATTAAGAAAAATTGTCAGGTGTAGTAAGTGTGGCGCAAATTTTACAGGTGCTTGGAGTAAATACCACAAGTATGCATATTATTTTTGCAGAAAAAGATGTATCCAAAAATCAATTCCGGTTGACACTCTTCAACATGAGCTAATAAAGCTGTTACAAACATTAACTCCTTCAGAAACAGGTTTAAAGCTCTATTGTAACCGTCTTTTAAAGACATATCATAAGCAGTTAGCTAAATTAAAGAAAAAGGTTAATGTGGCAAATGAGGAGATAGGCAGACTTGAAGTACTCAGACAAGTCCTGGTTGAAAAGAATCTTGCAGGAATTTATTCAGATGAGATATTCAAGGAGCAAAATGCGATTATAGAAGAAAAGATTAAAGCTGCTCATGCTGCGCATGATGACGAGCTAGTCACTAAATATGATATCAATAAAATCATCGCATTTCTTGAAGAAAAACTTTCAGACGTAGGACTAACCTATTCCAAATCTTCTTTAAGCGAGCTTCGTTGTCTTCTGGGTACGATCTTTCTATCGGGATTCGCTTGGGGCTATCCTGGGTATTCGGACTGCACGATTAGCCCGTTATATCAAGAAGTTCTTGATGCAGACAAGGAGGTCTGCGCCTTCGGTGAGCCGCCGGCGAGTCGAACGCCGAACCGATTCCTTAAGAGGGAATTGCTCTACCAGTTGAGCTAGCGGCCCGCTTTATAAAAAAGCGCTGATTTAGTATACTATAAGAGGTTTATCATAACAATACTTGCGCCTGTAGCTCAACTGGATAGAGCACGCGGCTTCGGACCGCGAGGTTGGGGGTTCGACTCCCTTCAGGCGCGCAACGTACGGAATAGAAGATTTCTACCTCTTTTACCTATCCTATAGCTTTTTATTTATTTTTTTGATATAATCCTGTCTAAGTTATGAAAAGATTTAGAGATTGGGGCAGTTTTATAACCCAATTTGCAAAAAACCACAAAATTATTTCTTTTGTTATTTTATTAACACTTATAGTAAGTTTGGTTGTTTTAAAACCAAGCAAACAAGTATCTATCGCTGTCGAAAAGGTCAGAAGAGAAAATATTTCCCAAACAATTTCTATAACAGGCAGTATTGACTCCAATAGCACTGCAAATTTGAGCTTTAGGGTTTCGGGAAAATTGGTTTATTTGGGAGTTAAAAAAGGAGACTATGTCTATGCCTACCAAACAATTGAAATGCTGGATGAAAAAACGGTGGAGAAAAATCTAGAGATTGCCTTAATAGATTATTCAAAGCAAAGATTAACTTTTGATCAGACTGTAGAAAAAAATCAAAACAGAACACCTCAACAGGCTTTGAATAATGATATGAAAAGGATTCTTGAAAATAATCAGTTTGATCTTGATCGAGCAATAAAATCCGTAGAACTTGCGGATTTAGCAAAACAAGACTCTGTTCTAACAACTCCAATCTCCGGAATTATCACAAGAGCAGATGTTGAAACTTCGGGAGTAAATGTTTCTACGACAACGACTTTTACAGTTACAGACTTAAGTTCTCTTGCCTTTAAAATGGATGTTGACCAGGCAGATATTGGAAAAGTTAAAGAAGGAGAAAAAGTAAAAGTTGTGCTTGATGCCTATCCAAATGAAACATTAAATTTAACGATAGATAAAATAGATTTTACCTCCCACATAACTTCAACGGGAGGAACCGCTTTCACAGTCTATGCAAACCTTGCAGATAATCCCGATAATAAATATAGGGTGGGAATAAACGGAAATGCTGAAATTATTATTGATCAAAAAAAAGATGTTCTTACTATTCCTGTATCCAGTATTACAGCGAATAATAAAGTGTTTGTAAAAACAGAGACAGGATTTGAAGAAAGAAAAATAAAAACAGGTTTTCAAAATGATACAAGTGCGCAGGTGACAAGCGGACTTTCTCAAAATGATGAAGTGGTTGTTGAACCAGCACTTGTCCCTAAAAAGGCACGGGGAATATTTCAATGAAGCCAAACCTCATACGATTAGAGAATGTAACTAAAGATTACCACTTCGGCGATTTAACTGTAAAAGTTTTAAAAGGAATATCTTTAAAAATAGCAGAAGGCGAATCTGTTGCCATTATGGGAAGATCCGGATCGGGAAAATCAACGCTTATGAATATTTTAGGGCTCTTGGATACTCCAACATCGGGAACATATTTTTTAGGCAAAACTAACATATCAAGATTTAAAGAAGACGAATTATCTTTTCTTAGAAATAAAAAAATCGGTTTTGTTTTTCAGTCTTTTAACTTACTTCCAAGAGCAACAATTCTTGAGAATGTTGTTCTTCCGGGAATTTATGCGGGGAAAAGTCCAAAAGATAGAGAAAATACAGCAACAAGTATTTTAGAAAAAATTGGACTTTCTGAGCATATTAACAAAAGACCTAATCAGCTTTCCGGAGGACAACAGCAAAGAGTTGCAATTGCAAGAGCATTAATGAATAACCCAGATCTTATATTAGCAGATGAACCGACCGGAAATTTAGATACAAAATCGGGGCAGGATGTAATTGAGGTACTAAAGAATTTAAACAAACAAGGAAGAACTATTGTTACTATTACTCACGAAAAAGATATTGCCAGGCAAGCAGATAGAATTATAAAACTTACCGACGGAAAGATTGAATAGTATGGACATAAACGAACTTTTTAAACTTTCATACAGGGCAATAAATGCAAATAAGCTCAGAAGTTTTTTAACAATGCTGGGTATTGTTATTGGAGTTTTTGCAATTATTTTACTTGTTTCCATAGGCACCGGACTTCAGACATTTATTACAAATCAAATAGCAGGACTCGGCTCAAACCTTATTTTCGTTATCCCCGGAAGAATAGGAGGTGCCAGGACTCCCGGCGGTGTTGTGTCTAATAAACTTGTTGTTACGGATGCTAAGACCCTTCAGTTAAAACTTAAAGATCAGGCAAGCGTAGCACCTGTCGTTCAGCAAATTACAACAGTTAAGTATGAAAATAAGGCAGACAAGGAAACTACTGTTTTTGGAACAACCGCAAATTATCCAAAAGTTGTTCAAAACGCAATAATAGGGCAGGGGAGATTTTTTTCTCAAAGTCAGGAACAATCCGGAGCAAGAAGTGCAGTTATAGGACAAACGGTTCTAAATAATTTATTCCCTTCGCAAAATCCTATCGGAAAAAGATTTTTTATTGGAAATAATATATATACGGTAACAGGAGTTATAAATAAAAGAGGTGCTGTTTTTGGAGCAGATCAGGATAACGTAGTAATTATTCCATTGTCTTCCGCTCAAAGGCAATTCGGGCTGACTCATGTAAACACGATATTTATTTCGGTAAATTCACCGTCTCTTGTTCCAAGAGTTAAAGACCAAACGCAAAAAATTTTGTTAAAACACTTAACAGAGGACGATTTTACGCTTCAAACCGCAGAGTCCACACTTTCTATTGTCTCAAATATTACCAATATTCTCTCTATTGCTCTTGGTGGTATTGCTGCGATATCATTATTAGTTGGAGGGATTGGAGTTGCAAATATAATGCTTGTATCTGTAACAGAGCGAACTAGAGAAATAGGACTTAGGAAAGCATTGGGCGCAAAACGATCGGATATATTAAAGCAGTTTCTGCTTGAAGCGGTTATTCTTTCTTTAACCGGAGGAATAATTGGAATTATTGCAGGACTTCTTGGATCATTAATACTTGCAAAAATTCTAGTTTCTCAGGTAACTTTATGGTCTGTCTTTATAGCCTTCGGTTTTTCTGTTGTGGTAGGAATTGTATTTGGAATGGCTCCTGCAATAAGAGCTTCAAAACTTTCTCCTATAGAAGCCTTAAGATATGAATAAAAACCAGAAAAGAAAAGAGCAGCTCTTTTCTTTTATAAAATTTTTGATAGGCTGGCCGATCTCCGCAGTTGCAATTTTTTTTATCGTCAGGATTATATTTTCAAAATTTAGTCTCGTTGCGTCTTACATAAAAATACCTACCCTGCTACCTCTTATAGGAGGGGCTATCTGTTTTATTTTATTTTATTTTGGAAGGGCTTTTGTCTTCAAAAAGCTCTTGGAAGAAAAAGGGCATAATCTTAAGCTCAAAGAGGTTTCTTTTTTATGGGGGGCATCCGAACTTAAAAGATTTGTACCCGGAAATATTTGGTCTTTTTTAGGAAGGGTGTTCTCCTTCTCAAAAAAAGGAGTCGATAATAAAACTATTATTTCTCTAATTTTTGCAGAAATAGGATTTTTTATTATGGCAAGTTTGCTATTGTCTCTTTTTTCGATTCAATTTATTCTGCCTAGCATATTTTCTATACATACTTATTCAATTTTCATAATTCCCTCAATATCTTTTATTGTTATTTTAGTCAGTTTATTTTTTATATTTAATAAAATATTTTTTGATAATTTTAAAAAGGGGTTTTTAAAAAATTTTCCTCCAAATTTTGGTCCTTACACCAATTTTTTTCTTTTGTCTATTACCGTTGTCTCATTGTTTTTCTTTGGTCTTGGCACATTCTTAACAATAGCATCTGTGGTCTATTTACCCACAAACCTTATTCTTCCATTAATAGGTTTTTTTGTTTTATCTCTTTTTATAGGCTTCCTGTCTTTTGTAACTCCTATGGGGCTTGGAGTAAGAGAAGGGATAATAGTAGTCGGACTTTCTCAGATATTAACTCTTCAGCTTGCCGGATTTGGCGCTATCTTTGCAAGGATTGTTCTTATTCTATCGGAAATAATTTTTATTTTGCTTGCAACTTTTTGGAAAAATATAAAAGATAGTAAATTCTTAAAGCTTGAAAATTACATTAAGGATCATTTACACGAAATTATATTGTTTTTGATGATTACAGTTTACATAATGTATTTCTTATCAGCCAGTTTTTTAAGGTACGATAATTTCTTTACCGGAAGATTTGATCTGGGAAATATGGATCAAGCAGTATGGAATACAATACATGGACGGATTTTTAAAATAACAGATCCAAACGGAACCGACATAATCTCCCGACTTTCCTTTCATGCGGATTTTCTTCTAATTTTAATATCACCGCTTTATCTTATTTGGGCAAATCCTAAAATGTTATTGCTTTTTCAGTCTATTGTATTGGGACTTGGAGCTGTTTTTGTTTATTTGCTTTCAGAGAGAATTTTAAAGAACAAAAACATATCTCTGGCTTTCTCTTTTGCCTATCTATTAAATCCATCTCTTCAATTTAGTAATTTGTACGATTTTCATCCGGTTACGCTTGCAACAACTTTTTTACTCGGAGCATTTTATTTCCTTATTAAAAAAAGGTACTTTTGGTTTTTGACTCTTTTAGCATTAGCCACTCTGACTAAGGAGCACATCTGGGTCATCGCATCTTTATTTGGAATCTATTTATTTTTCGTTGATAAAAAAAAGCTTATGGGAGTTTTAATAACAGTTTTTTCACTGGGAATCTTCTATTATTTAATCACCAAAGCAATACCACTGGCCCGAGGAACCCAGCATTTTGCTCTTTCTTATTATTCTGACTTTGGAGAAAGTCTTCTTACTATTGCTAGAAACGTATTCCTATCACCTGGTAAAATAATCGGAACATTACTTCATAAAAAACAACTTATTTATTTGATAAGGATCTTCTTTCCGTTAGGATTTTTATCACTATTTTACCCTATAATTCTTGTTTTTACACTTCCGGATTTTTTTATAAATTTATTAAGCAATAATTCTCAGCTTAGACAAATATATTATCAATATACAGCAACTATTACGCCTTTTATTTTTATTTCCGCAATTTATGGAGTATCTATTTTGAGAAAACGGTTTTCTCAATTACCCCTTAAATTTTTCACTTGGTATTTACTAATAGCTGCTATTTTAGGTGCTTATTATATTGGCCCATTGCCCGGTTCAAAAAATCCAAGCATAAGCATGTTTACAAAACAACTCCCTCAAAAAAAAATAATAGAAGACTTTTTAGATTCTATGCCCTCAAAATTCAGCATTGCAGCAACCAATAATTTGGGATCGCATTTGTCTAAAAGGCAAAAAATATTTACCATTCCGGTTGGAATTGACAAAGCAGACATAATTGTTTTTCTTTTAAATGATCCATTTGCGCAGCCGTCTTTGAAGACACAGATGGAAATAGCGAAAAAAATGAAAAAAGATAAAAATTATATTCAGGTCTTCAAACAGGGCGACTTTATAGTTTTTGAAAAGAGAAATTTGTATCTTGAAGGACACGAGAAAAAAATAAAGCAAGTTAAGCTGTTTCCTTTATCTATTCCATCGCTTGCTCACAGAGATTATGAAGGAGGAGAAATTAGAATAGAAAAGAAAGTAAAAACTAATAAATCATTTACAAGCTATATTGCTTCTTATTCCTCAGACGGACTTAAGATCTATACGCTCTTGACTATTCCAAACACGCCTAAACCTGCGAATGGCTTTCCTGTTATTATCGTAAATCACGGATATATAAATCCTGCGGTCTATGATACTGTCTCTTCTTATAAAAGTATTACCGATTATTTTTCTCAAAATGGATATTTAGTATTAAAACCCGATTACCGAGGCAATGGTAAATCCGAAATCGACAATAAGGCCTTGATGCGCTTTGCGTATCCAATTGATGTAATGAATTTAATTTCTTCAATTCCCAGTATCCCGGAGGCAAACAGTAATTCAATTTACTTATGGGGACATTCCATGGGAGGAGAGGTAACTTTGGAGGTACTTGAGATAATAGGAGGGAATCCAGATCTTTCAATAGGCATTAAAGCCGCTGTTCTCTGGGCGCCGGTTACAGATCCTCTAAAATGGTTTTCAAAACAAAATCTTCCAGGGATTGCGGAGGCAGCAATTACGCCTTTCCCATATTCAAAAACTTTTCAGATTCTAGGAAAACCGGAAGAAAACCCCAATCTTTGGGAAAGTATCTCGCCTCTATCATATCTTGGAGATATAAAAATTCCCGTACAGATAGTTCATGGTACCGATGATCAAACCGTACCTTACCAATGGTCTATTGAGCTATTTAATGATCTTAAAAGTCTGGGGAAAAATACTAGGCTTAATCTTTATGATAATGCCAACCATAATTTAAATCCTAAGTGGAGACAAGCTTCAAGTGATTCCCTAATATTTTTTAAGAGTTTTTAGGAATCAATAAAGATAACCCTTGACAAAACTTTAAAAAATAACTATATTGATATATAGAAATATTTAAATCTTTCTATATATATGAATCAAAAAACTTTAAAAGTTTTTAAGGCTCTTTCAGATAAAACTCGCGCAGAGATAATTAAAAAACTTCTCGGCCAAAAAGAAATCTCCTGCCAGGAACTATCCAAAAAATTTTCCCTATCACAACCGACTTTATCTCATCATTTTAATAAACTCATAGATGCTAGTATTTTAAAACTCCGAAAAAACGGGGTAAATCACTATTATAGTATTGATAAAAAATATTTAAAAAATCAGGGAATTTTAATAGAAAGAATAATATAAATATGTGGAATAAGATTCCAAACGATAAGATAATAGAAAAAACCAAAAAAGCTCTTGAGAAAAACGGAATTTCTGTATTCGTTGTTGATACCCAAGAAGAGGCAAGAGGAAAGGCACTTGACTTTATTCCAAAAGGTTCAGAGGTTTTTACGGCAAGCTCTGTAACTTTGGATACGATAGGACTTTCTAAAGTTATAAATGAATCCGGAAATTATGATTCCGTAAAAAATAGACCTTCCGGAGAAACACACGAAGAAAGAAATAAAGCAAGAAGAAAAAATTCTGCTCCTTCTTACGTTTTAGGAAGCGTTCATGCAATAACGCAAGATGGCGATATAATTATTGTGTCAAACACCGGAAGTCAGCTCCCCATGTACGCATTTTCTGCAGAGCATGTTGTCTGGATTGTCGGAGCACAAAAGATTGTAAAAGATATTCCGCAGGCAATGAAAAGAATTTATGAATATACTCTTCAACTCGAAAGTGAAAAACTCATGAAAGCATATGGGGTACCTAGTAATGTCAGCAAAATTCTTATTGTTAAAAAAGAAATAAACTCCAATAGAATTAAATTAATTATTATTAAAGAAAACGTTGGATTCTAGCCTCTTGTAAATAATCTTCAAAAAGTTCTACGATGGTAGTATGGTTACTGTTGTTAAGGCATCAGGACAGAAAGAACCATTCTCGGAAATTAAAGTCCGTAATTCTATAAGAAGAGCGGGGATCCCGCGAGAAATACAAGAAGAAGTTCTAAGGCATGTAAAAACAAAGATTTATGAGAATATTCATACATCGGAAATCTACAAGCACATTATTGAATTTTTAGAAACTTCCTCTCAGCCTTTTAATAAAACGAAGTATACGCTAAAGCAGGCAATAATGGATTTAGGTCCTACAGGATATCCATTTGAAGATTATGTTGCTGAAATCTTAAATACAAAGGGGTATCAAACTCAAGTTAGACAAATTTTGGAAGGAAAATGCGTGTCTCACGAAGTAGATGTTATTGCCGAAAAAGACGGACAAAAGATACTAATAGAAGCAAAGTTTCATAACAGCCCTGGTACAAGATCGGATTTGCACGTCTCTCTATACACAAAAGCAAGGTTTGATGATTTAAAAAATAACTATAATTTAAATCAAGCTTGGATAGTTACAAACACGAAAGTAACAACAGACGGAATAGAGTATGCTTTTTGCAACGGAATGAAAATTATTGGATGGAACTACCCGGAAACGGGAAGCTTGCGGGAATTGGTAGAAAAAGCCAAACTTTATCCAATAACGGCTCTTCAGTCGCTTTCCCAGTCTCAAAAACAATTGCTCTTGCTTCATGGAACAGTTCTCTGCAGGAATATTTGTTTAAACCCTAATATTATCAAAGTTTTAGGTCTTCCCGTGGATAGGGAAGAAAAAGCTGTCTTGGAACTGGAATTTTTATGCAATGCAGATAACGATTCTATAAATCTTTAGCAAGTTTTGTTCTTTCATATCTGTCTGCTAAATATCCATTCGGAACGGTTGTAAGCTTATCTGTATAAAGTAGAAATCCATTTCTAATAGTATGATCTCCAAAACGAATATTGATGCTATCAATCGTTTCCAAAAGACGCTTTCTCCTAAAATTATCATCAAAAAGGGAAAGAGGCAAATTTTCTTTTTCTTCCAAAGCTGAAACCCAAACGCTTATCTGCCGTATATAAGAGTCTTTTGCAAAAAACATTTCTTTATCATCAAAAAGCAAGCTCTCAAACAGATGAAAAATTTCCTTGGAATCATCGAAATAAAAACTGTAAGTTTTGCGTTTATGAATATCTATATTTCCACGAAAGCTAAATCCCAGAGTTCTTGCTTTTTTATTAAGTCTTCTAAGTTTTATTGATATTTCTTCCCAAAGCTCATAAGTATTTTGAAGTATTTTTCTTTTATCGTATTCATTCTTGGGCAAACAGTAATTTCTTCCGATCGACTTTATAGAAGGAGCTGTTGTATAGGAAACCACAGGATTATCATCAATGCCCAGTGAAATATTTTTTAAAAACTGTGCTTCTGCTTTTCCAAATTCAACAACTAACCGGTCACAAGAGATATTACGAAGATCAAGAAGCGAAACAACTCCTATTTTATTTAATCTATCCTCAGTTCTCTCTCCGATTCCGCAGATATCTGTAAGTTTTGCGCTTTTATAAACATTATCAAGATCTTCCGGTTTTATTTCAAAAACTCCATCAGGCTTTTTAAGACCGGAAGCAAGCTTTGCCAAAAGCTTATTATAAGAGACACCAAAAGAAGCTGTTATATATTCTCCTATTTCCTCTCTTATTCTTTTTTTAATTTTATCAATTATTCCAAAAACTCCATTAAATAAATGAGTGGTCGGCGCAATATCCAAGAAAAGTTCATCGATTGAGAATAGCTCAACAGTAGGAGAGTAGTCCTTACAGATATTGATAAACTTTTTGGAAACTTTAAAGTATTTTACAAAATCTGCGGGAACAAGAATTAAATCGGGACAAGCTTTAAAAGCTTCATAAGAACGGGCTCCGGTTTTTATACCTAATTTCTTTGCCTCTTTACTTGATGCAATAATGCAAGTTCTTCCGTTTGTTGCGGTAACTCCCATAGGTTTTCCCCGCAAGCTAGGATTGTATTGTTGTTCGACACTAGCAAAAAAAGAATCAAAATCGATATGTACAATTCTCTGCATATCTTAAAAATAGTAGAAAATTATACGAAAAACAATAGAACAAAGGTAGACTTAAGATGTCAATTTAGAGACCGTAAGAAGAAAGAGGAGCATTGCCTATGTGATTACGGTGAAGAGTCATTACAAAAGAGTCACACTGCAAAAATCCCGGAATTGTAGAAAAAGCTCCCGCAAATCCGTCGCTTTGAAGAATAGAAATAGCATTGTTATTAAAAGATCCATAGGGATAGGCAAATATATTAACAGATTGTCCGGTATGTTCTTCAAGCTGCTGCTTTGCAGTTTGAATCTCAAATTGTATTTTATCTACACTCCCGTGATTTATTGCATAGTGAGACCAGGTATGATCAACAAAATACGCAAGTCCGCTCTGTTTTATCTGATTTATTTGATCCCAACTCATATTATCTTCGCCTCCTATAAGCCCTGTTGCAATCATAGAATTTACTTTAATTCCGTATTTTTGAATAATGGGTAAAGCATTTGTAAAAAAATCTCTGTACCCATCATCAACTGTAATAAGAATACTTTTTGAGGGAACAGAAGAATGAGTTTTTAGGGCATTTACAAGAGCATCTGCGAAAATTGTATTGTATCCATGTTCTGTTAAATATTTCATTTGCAAGTCAAAAAATCCGGGATCCACATTTAGCGAGCTTTGTCTTCTCAAAGCAGCCTCTGCTTGCGGCCGGACGTGGTGATAAAGAAGAACAGGTACTCTCAGGCAAAATCCGTAATTTGGGATAGGAGTAGGCGTCGGAGTCGGAGTCGGAATGGGAGTTGGCGTAGAAATAGGAGAGGAACTCGGTGTTGAAGATTTAGCGCTAATAGATACTGGTAATGTCAGTATTTTTTTTTCCTTTGGAGCAGTTTTGGATTGCATAAACCCAACCATCAAAACTGCAACAAAAAGAAAAAGGACTTGCAAAGCTCTTAAATTAGATTTTTTCATATTCCAACTTCAAACTCTTAGATCTTATCAAAATTCTTACTACAAGTAAAACTTACAGACCTATATATTAAACAAGAATAGAAATGTCCCCTTTCGCAAGAATAGAAACGTCACCCTCTTTTGAAGAATAAATCAGTTATGATTTTATTCCTGCTCTTTTTGT
>Ga0209515_10008409_pt1 | contig 12054 bp, 7 predicted proteins | sample Subgroupgradi54m_FD_187454 | JGI IMG/M metagenome (GOLD analysis project Ga0209515, IMG submission 187454) | Subsurface groundwater microbial communities from S. Glens Falls, New York, USA - GMW60B uncontaminated upgradient, 5.4 m (SPAdes)... ... | reverse complement strand
GCTCCTCAGATGGCTGCGGCCGCATCGTGCGGCGGATCACCTCCGCCCACACGCTTTCAAACTGCGGCCAGCGGACCCAGTCCGGCGCCCAGCGCGCGTCCGCGTCCGACGTGAACACCGTCACCTGGCCTGCGCCGCGCGGCCAGTGCGCCAGCAACGGATGCGCCTCATCGACCGACGGCTCGGGCGCCTGGCCGGGCGGCGGGGGCGAACCTCGCCGCCGAATCTCCAACTCCACGATGGCGCCGGGCTTGGCGCTGGTCGTCAGATAGCCTTTGAGCGCCGGCCAGTCGACGATGTCGGCAAACCACGACGCGGCTTGGCTGCGCACCGGCCGAAACATGCCCTCCGTAAACGGCAGCCGGCCCAGCGCCTGTTGCGTGTCGCGGGCCACCAGCAGCGGCAGCTCATCGAGGCTGCGCAGGATGTACATTGTGCCGCCTGTCGCCTCCGCGACCCAGTCGAGGAAATCGGTGTTGATGTCGACGGAGCCGATGCCGATGCTGCTGATGCTGATGTGCTGCTGCTTCAGCTCGGCCAGCAGCCGGCGGTACATCGGCACATCGACCTCCGTGTTGTTGTTGCCGTCGGATAAGAGGATGACGTGCTTGACCGTCGCGCCGGTCGCCTCCAGCCGCTGCTGCGCGGCCGTGATCGCGGGATAGATGTTCGTGCCGCCGGTGGCCCGCAGACGGACGAGTTTATCGACGACGATTTGCGCCGCCTGCGCGGCCGGCATCACCTCGACGAGGACGTAGGGCATCGTGTCGAACGCGAGCACGCCGACGAGATCCTCCGGGTCAAGTTGCTTGATCAGCTCGACGGCGGCGCGCTTGGTCGCGGCGATGCGCGGCCCGTACATCGACGCGGAGCGATCGATCAGCATCAGCATGCACACGCGCCGCTGCGCTTCTTGCACGCCTTTGGGCTCGAACTTCACAGGCAGGATCGCGTCCAGCGGCGACTCTTGCAGAATTTCTTGGCGCAGGTCGCCGTCGAGTCCGACCATGAGGACGCCGCCGCCGAAGCGCTCGACGTATTCCTTCAGCGCGTCGATCTGCGGCTTGCTGATCGTCGACTTCGGCAGGTGAAACAGCACGACCGCGTCGTAATCGAGCAAGGCCGGCGCGGCGGTCGGCAGCTCCGGCACCGTCGAGACCGCCACGTCCATCTGCCGATTCTTCAGCGCCGAGGCCAGCAGCGGCAGTTCGGTCGGCCGTTGCAGGACAACCAGGATGCGCGGAGCGCCCTGCACCTCGGTGAACGCTTCGCGGCGCTGCGGCGCGTCTTCCTTCGGAAACTGCACGCCGACCTCCAACCGCATCGTGCCGGTATTGTACGCCGGCACCGACATCGACAGCACCTGCCACCCCGGGCGGACGACAAACCGCTTCGTCGCGATCGGCACGCCATCAAGTCGGACCGTGGCCTCGATCGGCTGCGAGCCGGCCGTGCCGTTGCTCATCGTCAGCCGGATCGGCACCGCCCCGCCGCGCGGCGCCGTCGGCGGGACCGTCAGTCGCTCCCACACCAGGCCCGTCGGCTGCGTCGAGGCGACGACGACCGGATACGTCTCCAAGCCCAGGGGCTTGACGTGCGTCAGCAGCCGCTCGACGTTGCCGACGGTTTGGCGGCCGTCGCTGAGGACGATCACGCGGCTGCGCTCGCGCGCGGGCATTGCCGAAAACGCCGCGAGCAGCGCCGCTTCGAGGTTCGTGCCGTGGCGCGTGATGGGCGCGTCCTTCAACGCGCGCTCGATGGCATCGACGTCGGCCAGGCGCGCGTGCCCCGTCGGCACGATCACGGCCGCCTGCTCGCCGAACGCCAGCACCGTCCGCGACACCGAGATGGGGCGCAGCGCCTCAAGCGACGCCAGACGGCCGGCCAGCCATCGCGTCTGCTCCGCATCGATACTGTCGGATTGATCGACGAGGTACACAATGTGCCGCGACACTTCGTGGCGATGCGGAATCGACCAGCCGCGAAGTGCTAGCGCCAGCGCGAGCAGCCCAAGCATGCGGACCAGCATCGCCGCCCATCGGCGCCAACCGCGCACCGGCGCAAACCATCCGGCGATCAGCACGACGAGGCCGAGCACCGTCAGCCAGAGGTTCATGGCGCGCGCCGCCTGAAGCTGTAGACGATCCATTCGGCGATGAGCACCAACAGCAGCACCAGGATCAGCCGGCTGGCCAGCGACCGCGGCTGCGGTGTCAGCGCCCGCGCGGGCGCTGACAACGTTTCGCCCGCCCATGTCGATCGACGGTGCTGCGTGTCCGACTCGATGGGATCGAGAAAGTTGACCACGCGTTCGATGCGGTGCGAACCCTGCGTGAAGACGTAGGATCCCGCGTCGGTCGTGCGATCGTAGTGGAGAAATCCTCCGTCGTGCGTCAGCAACTCAGGCGCGCCATGCGGCCGCTGCACGCGCACCAGGCCGCGATCCAACGGGCCGACGACGAGCGTCTGGCCCGTGGTCGTCAACCCCGAGGAGCCGGTGAGCCATCGCAGACTGTTGAAGAACACGAGGATTTGTGGTACTGAGGAAGGCGTCGCGGACGGATCGAACCAGAGGCTGACGGTCCGCCGGCCCTGCAGATCGCCCACGCGCGCCAGCGGAATCCGCTCGCCCGCGCTGATCGCCCACAGCACCGGATCGCCCCACTGGTCTTGCTGCGCCGACCACGCCGCCGAGGTCGGCACGGGATCCAGCAGCTCGAGGTACTCGCCGATCGGATGCGGCGCGTCCATCAGCCACTGCGCGGCTCGGAGTTGCGCGCGGCCCTGCGACGGGATGAACGCGATCACGGGCGCGGGCCACGCCGGCGACGGCTGGCTCGCGTCGCCCGACTCGCCCGTCGCCAACTCGGGACGATCCGTCACCAGCACCGCCTCGCTCATCGGCTGCGCCGGCCCCGACGCATCGATCGATTGCCACGCGATCCGCGGACACGCCGACAGCCACTGCGTGACGGTGGCGCGCAGCTGCGGATTTTGTAGCGCGACCGCGACGCGGATCGGCTCGTCGCCTCGGACCATCAGCGTCGCGCGGTTGTCGGCGGCCAGCGCGTCGCGCTCGGCGGTGAGCGTCGCTTCGAAGAGGCCGTTCATCGACTCGCCGACGTCAAACGCCAGCGCCGCGCGCGTGCCTGGATCAAGCGGCCGCGCCTGCTGCGCGACAATCCGGCCCTCATGCCTGAGGACCACCGTCACCTGCTGCGCCTGGTCGGCGAAATTCTGCACCCACACGATCACTTTCGCGCCGCGCGCGTCCGCATCCGACGACGCGATCGGCGCGCACAGCGGCTCGTGCGCGTCCAATCCGACGATGGCCGCGTTGGGCAGCGGCCGGCCGACGGAGTCAAATTCGACGCCCGGCTCGTGCTGCGGCGGCGCGGGCTCATCGGTCAACACCAGTGTCCGGTCGATCGGCGCGCCGGAGAGCATCTGTCCGACGCGATACGCCAGCGACAGATTGCCGCCGAGGTCGCTCGGCGCCAGTCCGTCCGCCAGCGCGCGCAACACGAACCCGTCGGCCTCCGGCGCCTGCGTCACGGGATTGACCGGCGCGGTGGTCATGATCACCACGCGCTCATCGGCGGATTTTTCGGCCAGCCGCCGATCGAGCAGCGCCCGCGCGCGGCCGAAAGGCGTGCCGCCATCATCCATCGCGCCCATGCTCGCCGAGGTGTCGAGCAAGACCAGCAGCGTGCGCATCGGCCGCGGCGGCAGCGCGGGATCGGCCAACGCCAGCGCCGCCAACGCGAGGATCAACAACTGAAGCCAGAACAGCAGATTCGGCAGGACGCGCGTCCGGCGCTTGGCCGCCTTGCGCATCAAATGTTGAAACGGCACAAGGCTGGCGATGACGGTCCGGTGCCTGGACGCGGTGAACCGCCACAACCAGACCAGGACAGGAATACTGGCCAGCCAACACAGCGCGATCGGAGAGAGGAATGTCATCGGGGACAAGATGACTGAGAGTGGCTAAGTGGGCTAGGTGGCAAGGTGGCAACGTGGGGGAAGAGATCGGTCATTGATGAGAGGCGACGTCGAGATCCGCGGCTCGCGCGGAGGGCACACGACAAGCGATCAGCGAACCGGCTCGAGGACGCCGCATGCCGGCAGCCGCCTGAGGACCAGCTCCGCCAGCGACTCGTCAAGCCGATGCTGCGCGAATAGGATGTCGTGACGCTTGCAGAATCTGGCCAACTGCTCGTTGTGGTCGATGACCGCGCTCGCCAACTCGGCGGGACTGTAGGCCAGCTCATGGGTCATGCCGGTTTCGCTGTCGACGACGACGCCGCTGCGCAGGAGCTTCGCGGGGTCGAGCTCTTGCGGGCTGAGCACTTGCAGCACCTTCAGCTCCGCGTGACGGCGCCGCAAGAGCTGCAGCGCCTGGAAACATTCCGCCGGCCGCATCATCCAGTCCGACAGCAGAATCGCCTGGCCGCCGCGGATGCGCAGCGCCGGCACCGCGCGCTGCATCCACGCGCTCAGCGTCTGCGCGCCGTCGGGCCGGACCTGCGCGCACTGCTGCGTCAGCCGCGCGATGTCCGAGCGATGCGCCATCCACGGCGTGGCCGTGATCGCGCCGGGCCGGATCCAGCTGAGACGCACGCGATGGCCGCGCGCCAGCGCCACGTACGCGAGACAGAGGCCGATCTCGCAAGTCCGCTGGAACTTGTCCGGCGTCGGCAGCCCCATCGATCGCGTCGCATCGAGCATCACCTCGACCGACAGCTCGACTTCCTCTTTATACGTGCGCACGTACAACCGATCCGACCGCGCGTACAGGTTCCAATCGATCGCGCGAATGTCGTCGCCGGGCGTGTACGGGCTGTAGTCGTCGAACTCGATCGAGGAGCCGCGTCGGTTGATGACAAACCGGCCGCCCACGCGGCTGCCCCACCGGAACCGCCGCACCGACAGGCGCAACCCTTCCAGCTTCGCCAGAAACGCGGGATCGAGTCGGAGATCAGTCAAGACGAGATCCCTCGATAGTGGCCAAGTGGCCGGGAGGGAAACCTGGACGGGTGGCCACGTGGCCGGTTTGGGTCACCCGGCCACGCGCCAGGATCTCGGATGGTCACTTGGCCACTCAACATGGTTCAATCGTCTCACCGGTTTGTCCGAGTCGATTCGGTCACTTCACGGAGGATGTCTTGCGAGGTCCGGCGCTCGGCTTCGGCTTCAAACGACAGCACGACGCGATGGTTCAGCGCCCACACCATCACCTCATCGACGTCCTCAAAGCTGACGTTCACGCGTCCGCGCACCAGCGCCAGCGCCTTCGCGCCCATCAGGATGGCTTGCGCGCCGCGTGGACTGGCGCCGTAACGGATCAGCCTTGAGGCGCTGCTGCCCGCGCGGCCGTTGCCGTCCGTCGACGGCAGATCGGGCCGGGTCGCGGTGACCAGCCGCACGACGTATTCTTCGATAGGGCGGGCGACGAGCACCTCGCGGACCAGCCGCCGCGCCTTCAGGATCCACGGCTTGGCGGTCTCCTCCGGCAGCACGGGAGAAATCGACGGCTCTTCCGCCACCGTCGTGCGGCGCAGAATCTCGCCCAGCTCCTGCTCGGTCGGATAGGTCACGAGCACTCGAAACAGGAACCGATCCAGCTGCGCCTCGGGCAAACTGTAGACGCCTTCCATCTCAATCGGATTTTGCGTCGCGATGACGAAGAACGGCTCATCCAGCCGATAGGTCTTGCCCGAGACGCTGACCTGATGCTCCGCCATCGCTTCCAGCAGCGCCGACTGCGTCTTGGGCGTGGCGCGATTCAGTTCATCGGACAAGAGAATGTGTGTGAAGACGGGGCCGGGCGAGAACTCGAACACCTTCCGGCCTTCGCGCTCGACGACGAGCTCAGTGCCGAGGATATCGGCCGGCATGAGGTCCGGCGTGCATTGCACGCGCTTGAACGTCAGCCCCAACGTTTGCGCGAACGACTTGGCCAGCAGCGTCTTGCCCAGGCCCGGCACGCCTTCCATCAGCACGTGGCCGCCGGCGAAGAACGCGATCAGCAGCCCGCGTACGACGTCGAGCTGGCCGACGACCACATGGCCCAGCTCCTGCTGCAGCCGCTCGAAGGTGCGCCGAAATTCCTCGGGTTCCAACGCCAACGCGGCGCTGCCCTGCTCCTCGGGTCGTGGGGACTTGGACATTACTGACGTGTCTCCGGTTGTTTTGAGAGCCGGTCGAAGACCGGGCGATATTCGGGTGGAATCCGTTGCGTCGAGGCGCCCGACTCCTCGGCGGCCTGACCCGACAGCTGCGCGTCCTCGGGATTCATCTGCGGCTTCGCGTCGCCGACTTCGCCGGACGGCTCGGCGACTCCGCCCGCGGGCCGTTTCGTCGACGACGGCGCGTTGTCGACGTCCAACTGCATCGGCAACCGGCCGGTTTGGGGCGTCGTCGGCGGCAGCGTCTCAGGCGCGCCATACAACTCCCCGCCGGCCTGCGTGCCCGGCGCCGGCTGTTCAATCTTTTGCGAGGCCAGCTGCTCCTGCAGCTGCTGCACTTCGCCCGAAAGCTCGTGGATCAGTTGGCGAATGTCCTGTCGCAGCGCTTCGCCCTGCGCCGACGTCGGCTGTCCGGACGGCTTGCCCTGTTCGGCGGTCTGGCGCGATCCAGCGTCGGTCTGTTTCGACGGCGCCGACTGCTGGCGTCCGTCGCCGCCTTGGCGACGCTGCGACTCGGCCTGTTGCTGCGCGTCGTGCCGGCCTTGCTCGCCGGGCTTTGCGCCGTCGGCCTGCTGCTTCGTCGACGACGATTGGCCCTGCCGCCCGTCCTGCTTCGCCTGCGCCTGCTCTTGCCCGCGCTGCTCGGACGGCTTTGCCTGCTGCCCTGACGCGTTCTGCGGTTGCGACTGCCCGTCGGCCGCTTGCCGGCCCTGTTGACCGCGCGACTGATCCTGCCTCGAATCTTGCGCGTTGGACTGGTCGGCCGACTGCGAGCCGCCTTGCTGCGCGTTCTGTCCGCCGGCCCCTTGCGATTGGCCTTGCTGGCCACGCGAGTCCTGGCCGCTGCTCTGTCCGTTGGACTGGCTTTGCGATCCGCCGGCGCCTTGCGACTGTCCCTGCTGGCCTTGAGACTGCCGGCCCTGCTGTTGCGGATTCTTGGATGACTGCCGGCCGGACTGCGAAGGATTCGACGGCGACGACTGATTCTGCGACGCGTTGCCCGCGGCGCCAGACCCGCCTTGCTGACCTTGTCCCTGTTGCGACTGCTGCGACGGTTGTTGACGATCCTGCGGAACAGGCTCGGGCGGCGCGCCGCTCAGCGAAGGTTCGGGAGGCATGGCGTCGGGCGGCGTCAATTTGGCGAGCGGCCCCAGCGTCGTGATCCTCGAAAACGGCCACAACGCCAGCAGCAGCACGATCGCGGCCAGCACGCCCGTGCGCCAATCCGCGACGCGCGGCAGTCGCGCGTTCAGTTGATCCAGTCGGCGGGAGATGTCTTCGAGCAGCGCCGAATACAGCGCCGGCCGCTGCGTCGAGTGCGAGAACTGTTCGGCGGTCAGCAGCCTGGCGTCGAGCCCGAGCCGACGGTCCAACTCGATCGCGCTGCCGCCGCGCCATCCGCCACCGACGGACACGACGCGCCACATCCACGCCGCCAGCCCCGCCGCGCCCACACCTGCGACCGTCGCCCACCACGCGCGCGGAACCTGCAGCTGCCGCATCCGCCACACCGCCAGGCCGATGGCCGCCGCGCCGAGCGCGAACAGCAACCCGCGCTGCGCCAACAGCCGACCTCGATACCGTTCCAGGATGCGACGCAGCGCCTGCTGAATCTGTTGGATCGACGGCTCAGCCATGAGCGGCGATCGTGGTTCGGATTGCGTGTGATGTGGTCATGCGGCAGCGCCGGTCACGGCGCGAATCACAGGAAGGTTGGACGATCCGCACAGACGCGAAGGACAGCGCGGAAATGGCAGGTCATGGGATCGCTCGCGTCTCAAAATGGCCGGCAATCAACCGTCCGTCGCTGAGTTGCTCATCGATCCACACACGCGTCGGCGGTCCCAAGGTCGTGGAAGAAGTCGATGAGGCCGGCGCGGTCGCGGGCGCGCCGAGTTCGTTTGACAGTTCGCGGTGCTCCTTCTGCTCGCGCGCCTTGTCCATATGGCTCTCAACCACCATGCCTGCCAGCGTGCCGACCACGGCGCCGATCGGCGCACCCACGCCGGGTGAAATCGCCCCACCCGCGATGGCCCCGGCCGTCTGGCCGATCTGAGATGGGGGCATCGAGGAGCAGCCGCCGGCAAGCGCGAGGATCATGAGTCCGACGACAAGTCGCCAACGCATCAGTCAAGTTATGCTACCCCAAAGGGTGGAACTTGACAAGCCAAGCGCCCCACGCTAATAAGAAAGCATCGCTTCTCATCACATGGTGGTGATTAGGATGCTTCTTGACCAACTGGCTGGAGTCTCATTGAGCCCATGACCGCTCCCGCAATCCAAACGCGCGATCTGACCAAACGCTACGAGGCGACCACCGCGCTCGACCGCGTCTCCTTCGAAGTGCAGCCCGGCGAAATCATGGGCTTCCTCGGCCCCAACGGCGCCGGCAAGACCACCGCCATGCGCATCCTGACCGGGATGCTCTCGCCGACCTCAGGCACCGCCCAGATCGAAGGCCTCGATGTCGAAACCGAATCGCTCGCCACGCGCCGGCGCCTGGGCTATCTGCCCGAGAACATCTCGCTCTATCCTGAGTTGCGCGTGGAAGAGTTTCTCGCGTATCGGGCGGCGATCAAGGGCGTGCCGGGCCATCAGCGGCGCGCGCGCGTAACGGAATCGGTCGAGCGCTGCTCGCTGGGCGATGTGCGGCGCAAACTGATCGGCCGGTTGTCGAAAGGCTATCGCCAGCGCGTCGGCCTGGCCGACGGGCTGATCGGCCATCCCTCGATCTTGATCCTTGATGAGCCGACGGTGGGGTTGGATCCGCACCAAATTCGCCAAACCCGCGAGCTCATCAAGGAGCTCGGCAAGAACACCACGATCCTGCTGTCGACCCACATCCTGCCCGAAGTCGAAATGCTCTGCCATCGCGTCACGATCATCAGCCGCGGGCGGATTGTGGCCGTCGACACGCCGGACAATCTGCGGCGGCGGCTGACCGGCAGCGGCGCCTTCCGCGTCGAGCTCAAAGGCGACACGGCGGCCGCGCAGCAGGCGCTGTCGCAGCTGCCGGGCGTGGCGAACGTGCACCGGCGCGATGAGGCCGGCGGCTTCACGCTGTTTGGGCTCGAGGCGCAGGGCGGCACCGACGTGCGCGAAGCGATTTTTCGGTTGGCGGTCGAGCGGCACTGGACGTTGCGCGAGCTGGCGAAGGACCAGGCGTCGCTCGAAGATGTCTTCATCCAGTTGACGACCAAAGAATCCGAATAACCGAGGGCGGGTTGCTGCACTCGGCCAGGCCGAGATTGCGATCCGGGAGTGTTGCTCTCATGCGAAATCTCTGGGCGCTGACGCTGCGCGAGTGGAAAGCGTTTTGGTATTCCCCGATCGCCTACGTCGTCGGCACCGTCTTTCTCCTGCTCCAAGGCTTCGTCTTTTGGTTCCTCATGAACGTCCTCAACGACCCGCGCGTCGATCCGTCCTTCAACATGAGCCAGCTGTTCTTCGGCACGGTGTGGTACTGGTTTTCGATCCTCGTGATGGCGCCGCTGCTGACGATGCGCACGTTCAGCGAGGAAAAGCGTACGGGCAGCATCGAGATCCTGTTGTCTGCGCCGGTGACGGAGTGGCAGGTGGTGCTGTCGAAGTTCCTCGGCGCGTGGCTGTCGTACTGCACGTTCTGGCTGGCGACGGGCATCTACTTTCTCGTCCTGCGCCGCTATACCCCGATCGATTGGGCGCCGGTGCTGACCGGCTACGGCTGCACGGCGCTGCTGGGCGCGGTGTTCATCGCGTTTGGCGTGTGGGCCTCGAGCCTCACGCGCAACCAGATCATCGCCGGCTTCGTGACGTTCGTGCTGATCCTGCTGCTCTTCTCGATGGGCCTGCTCACGATTTTCCTGACCGGGCCGGAATCGAAGAAGGCAATGCAGTACATCTCGATGCTGGATCACATCCGCGACTTCTCCAAAGGCATCCTCGACACGCGGCCGATCGTCTTCTATCTGAGCCTCACCGTGGCCGCGCTGGTCCTGACGATCCGCACCATCGCCAGCCCGCGGTGGAGGTCATAACGATGTCCGGAAAATGTATGAACGCAGTGGCGGGGCTGATATTGTCGAGGGCCGAGGCGCGAGGAGCGCCGCGTACCAGGCTTCCCGGTACGCAAGCGACGAGCAACGATGGCCCTCGGCAAGAGCAGCCCCGTCCACGAGGATATCCACCGGGGAGGCGCCATCTCCGGCTGCCTCCGGCGGCCGCATCGCCCGTCGCGATGCGGCACTTCCCTGCGGGCCATCGCCCGCAGGACGGCCTCGCCGGCAAGGACTGGTCGGCTCGGGGCCTCAGCCTTTGGCCTCGGTCGTCGCTTCTCCTCGACGTACCGCTAAAGCTGGTACGCCTTCGTCGGCCGCAACGTCAATCACGTTGCGGCACTTCCTCGGCCTTCGGCCTCGGTCGTCGCTCGTTGGACGCAGCTCGGATCTGGCGCCTCCACTGCGTCCATACATTTTGCGGACATCGTTAATGGCCAAGCGACACGTGCTGGCCAACGTGAACCTCGGCGTGACGGTGCTGCTGTTGGCCGCGCTGCTGCTATTGGTGAACTTCATCGGCAGCCGGCGCTTTGTGCGCGTCGATCTGACCAAGACGAAGATCACGGAGCTCTCGTCCAAGACCAACGAGGTGCTGCGCCATTTGAAGGACCCGGTGCGGATCGTCGTGTTTTATCAGCCGAGCCATCGGCTGTACGATCTCGTCGAGAACTTGCTCAAGGAGTACGAGGCCCAGAGCAAACAGCTGAAGATCGAATACGTCGACCCTGAGCAGGACTTGGCCCGCGCCCGGCAGCTGGTGCAGGAATTCGAGATCAAGGATCAGATCAATCTCGTGGTGTTTGAGTCCAGCGGACGGCACAAGTATCTGTCGGACGCGGAGCTGGCCGAGTACGACTACACGTCGATGGCCGCCGGCGGCGGAGCGCCCAGCCTCAAGGCGTTCAAGGGCGAAGACGCGTTCACCTCGGCGATCCTGAACGTGACGCAGTCGACCCAGCCGCTGGTGTGGTTCATCACCGGCCACGGCGAGAAGGACGTCGAGCCGGGTAATCCGCAAAGCATCGCCGAGCTGAAGAAGTCGCTCGAGCGGGAGAACATGACGGTCGAGAGCGTGACGCTGCTCGACAAGAAAGAGATTCCCGCGTCGGTCGCGGCGGTGTTGATCGCTGGTCCGACGCGCCGCTATACCGAGCAGGAGCTGCTGCTGTTGGAATCGTATCTGCAGCGCGGCGGGCGGCTGGTCGCGTTGATCGATCCGCTCACCAACACCGGGCTCGACGGGTTGTTGGAAGCCTGGGGCGTTGAGCCCGGCATGGACATCGTCGTCGATCCGTCGCGGCAGCTGCCGTTCGTGTCGGCGGCCAACCTGTTCGTCACGACCTACACGCAGCATCCGATCGTCGAGCAGATGGAGCGGCTGATGACGCTCTATCCGTTGGCGCGGTCGGTCAAGCCGATCGACAGCCGGCGGGGTGCTAAGTCGACGGCGCTTGCGCTCACCTCGCCCGAGGGGTGGGGCGAGACGCACGTGAAGACGCAGCCGTTCCAGTTCAACGAAGGCGAAGACACCAAGGGCCCGGTGCCGGTCGCGGTTGCCTCGGAGCGGCCCGGCTCGCCGGCGACGCGGCTGGTGGTCATCGGCGACTCGGATTTCGTGTCGGAAGGCCAGCTCACCAATGTCGGCAACCAGGACCTCGCGCTGGGCGTGTTCCAATGGCTCGTCGGCCAGGAACAACTGATCGGCATCGGCCCCAAGCCGATCGAATCGATCAAGCTGACGCTCAACGCCACGCAGATGCGAGGCATCCTCTGGTTCAGCCTGGCGGTCGTGCCCGGCCTGTTCGCGGCCCTCGGGATCGCGATGTGGT
>Ga0209515_10008407_pt1 | contig 12056 bp, 9 predicted proteins | sample Subgroupgradi54m_FD_187454 | JGI IMG/M metagenome (GOLD analysis project Ga0209515, IMG submission 187454) | Subsurface groundwater microbial communities from S. Glens Falls, New York, USA - GMW60B uncontaminated upgradient, 5.4 m (SPAdes)... ... | reverse complement strand
CTAGGGAAGTCATGCATTTCGCGTTATTGGCGGGTTATGGAGCGGGTGCGTGGAATCCCTATCTTGCTTATGATTCCATTCGGCAGTTAGTAAAAGAAGGTGTGATTGTTCACGAAGATGAAGAGACGGCTTTAGAACATTACAGAAAAGCAATCGATAAGGGTGTGTTGAAAGTGGCGACCAAAATGGGAATTTCTACACTGCAGAGTTATCGTGGAGCGCAAATTTTTGAAGCGATTGGTTTAAACCGGGAAGTCATCGACAAATATTTTACTTGGACCGCCTCTAGAATTGAGGGAGTGGGTTTAGAAACAATCGCGAAAGAGTATCTGAATTTCCATAACAATGCGTATGGTAGTAATGGTGAATCTGGTCATGAATTGGAAGTGGGCGGCAAGTATCAGTGGCGTCGGCGAGGCGAGTATCATCTTTTAAATCCCGATACTGTGGGAAAATTGCAGCATGCAGTCCGCGCGAACAATCTTAAATCTTTCCAAGAATTTTCTGAAATGGTGAATGATCAAAATGTTCATCTAATGACATTGCGTTCTTTACTCTCTTTTAAACCATCGACTCCCGTTCCTTTAGAGGAAGTGGAACCCGCAAAAGAGATTGTGAAACGGTTTGCCACGGGGGCGATGTCGTTAGGATCCATTAGCCGAGAAGTTCACGAAACGATGGCGATCGCCATGAATAGAATGGGTGGAAAAAGTAATACCGGGGAAGGGGGAGAAGATCCCGCGCGATATGTTCCCGATGCTAATGGGGATTCTAGACGGAGTTCCATTAAGCAGGTCGCTTCTGGACGGTTTGGAGTGACGATTAATTATTTAGTGAATTCGGACGATTTACAAATTAAAATTGCTCAAGGAGCCAAACCCGGGGAGGGAGGTCAACTTCCTGGACATAAAATTGACGATTATATTGCCAAAATTCGTTATTCCGTTCCGGGTGTTGGACTTATTTCTCCACCGCCTCACCACGACATTTATTCCATAGAAGATATTGCCCAACTTATTCACGATTTAAAGAACGCGAATCCCAATGCGCGCATCCATGTGAAATTGGTCGCGGAGGTTGGCGTAGGAACCGTTGCCGCGGGAGTTGTAAAAGCGAAGTCGGATGTCGTTTTAATTAGCGGTTACGACGGTGGAACGGGAGCTTCGCCGTTAACTTCTATTCAACACGCAGGCGCGCCATGGGAGTTAGGATTGGCGGAAACTCAACAGGTTTTGGTGGCGAACGGTTTGCGTGGGCGAACCGTAGTTCAGGTGGATGGAAAACTTCAGACGGGGCGAGATGTTGCCATTGCGGCTTTATTGGGAGCGGAGGAGTTTGGATTTTCTACCGCGCCTTTAGTGAGTTTAGGTTGTATTATGATGCGGGTCTGTCACTTAAACACTTGTCCTGTGGGTATTGCCACTCAAGATCCAGAACTGCGTAAAAAATTTGAAGGGAAGCCCGAACATCTGATTAATTATTTCTTCTTTGTGGCGGAAGAGTTGCGCAAAATTATGGCTCAACTTGGGTTTAAGAAGATATTAGATATGGTTGGTCGAGTGGATAAGTTAGAGATCAATCACGCGATCACTCATTGGAAAGCGAAAGGGATAGATCTATCACAAATTTTATATGTGCCGGAATGTAATAATAAATGGTATTCCCTACACAATATAGAAAAGCAAGATCATGGATTAGAAAAAGCTTTGGATAACGAATTGATTAAACGATCTTCCGAGGCGATTGAGAAAAAAAAGAATGTTTTAATTGAGTTGCCGATACACAATTATAACCGATGCGTAGGAACCATGTTGAGTTCGGAAATTGCGAAGCGGTATGGGGATGAAGGTTTGCCCGATGGGACCATTCAATGTCAATTTAAAGGATATGCTGGGCAAAGTTTTGGAGCATTTTTGGCGCGTGGTGTAACGCTTTCCTTAGAAGGAGACGCGAACGATTATGTGGGAAAAGGGCTTTCTGGCGGGAGAATTGTTGTGCGTACTCCCAAAGACGCGCCGTATAAGGCAGAGGAAAATATTTTAATTGGGAATGTGGCTCTTTATGGAGCTACAAGTGGTGAAGCGTTCTTTAATGGAATGGCCGGAGAAAGGTTTGCCGTTCGTAACTCTGGAGCGACTGCGGTGGTGGAGGGAGTAGGAGACCACGGCTGCGAATATATGACCAAGGGAATGGTTCTGGTGATTGGTAAAACTGGACGAAACTTTGCCGCTGGAATGAGTGGCGGACTTGCCTTCGTATTAGATTTAGATCATACATTCCGATTCAATTGTAATATGGGAATGGTGGAATTAGTGGAGAATCTTTCTGAAAAAGATCAGAATACAATCCAATCCCTTTTGAAACACCATGTTCAGTGGACCAACAGCGCCTATGGAAAAACTATTTTGAGTCAGTGGAATCGGTTTAGTCCATTTTTTGTGAAGATACTCCCTCAAGAGTATAAGAAAATTTTGGAAAAACAACATTTAGATGAGGAGGCAATGAAGCTCGCTTCGATTTAGTATGGGTAAGATTACAGGATTTAAAGAGTATAAACGCGAGATCCCCAAAGACCGTCCCGTTGAAGAAAGATTAAAGGACTGGAAAGATGTTCATGTTCAGTTTCCCAAAGATCTCCTTCAGAAACAGGCTAGCCGGTGCATGGATTGCGGCATTCCATTTTGTCACAAGGGCTGTCCTTTAGGAAACATTATTCCCGATTGGAACGATTTAGTTTATCATGACCGTTGGAAAGAGGCGTTAGAAAGGCTTCTTTCGACGAACAATTTTCCAGAATTTACGGGCCGCATTTGTCCCGCGCCTTGTGAGGATTCCTGCGTTTTAAATATTAACGATAATCCCGTAACGATTGAACGCATTGAGCAGGAAATTATAGAGCATGGTTACAAATCCCGTTGGATGAAACCTAACCCACCTAAGAATAGAACTGGAAAAAAAGTGGCTGTTATTGGATCGGGGCCTAGCGGTCTTGCTTGCGCGGATCAACTGAATAAAGCGGGCCACAAGGTGACCGTGTTTGAAAGAAACGATCGCGTAGGCGGGCTACTAATGTACGGTATCCCAGATTTTAAATTGGAAAAGCAGATTGTGATGCGCCGCATTGAGTTGATGAAACAAGAAGGGGTGGAGTTTAAAACCAATGTGCATGTAGGAGTGAACCTCCCTGGGGGAGAACTTCTCAAAAATTTTGATTCAGTTGTTTTAGCGGGAGGAGCGACACAGGCAAGAGATCTTCCTATCCCTGGCCGCGAGTTAAAAGGGATTCATTTTGCCATGGAATTTCTTCCGCTCCAAAATAAACGCAACCAGGGGGATTCTATTTCAGAGGATCAATTTATTTCCGCTAAAGGAAAAAATGTCATTATTTTAGGAGGCGGGGATACGGGTTCGGACTGCCACGGAACTTCGCTTCGTCAAGGCGCCAAAAAAGTTTATTCTTTAGAACTTCTTCCGAAACCTCCAGAAAAAAGAGCTTTAAACAGTAATCCATGGCCCGAGTGGGGAAAAGTTTTTCGCGCCTCCAGCTCGCATCAAGAAGGCGGTTTAAGGGACTGGAGCGTTATGACCAAAAGATTTTCCGGGGAAGGCGGAGTCGTTAAAAAAATTCATATGGTTCGTTTAGATTGGGTGGAAAGTCAAAATGGTTCCCCACCTAAAATGGTAGAAATTCCAGGTTCTGAATTTGAAGTAGAGGCCGATTTAGTTCTCCTAGCTTTAGGTTTTCTTGGTCCAGAAAAAGAGACGATGCTGAAACAGTTGGGGATTGGACTCACCCCTCGAGGAAATGTTCAGGTAGATCCTAACTATATGACAAATGTTCCTGGAATTTTTTCTTGCGGGGATATGCGCCGTGGTCAATCTTTAGTGGTCTGGGCCATTTGGGAAGGTAGAGAAGCCGCCCGCGGCATAGACAAATTCCTAATGGGAGAAACACGCCTCCCTTCCAGCCCCTTTCATTATTAGAATTTTGGGACAGGTACATGAAACATTTTAAAATGTTTCATGTACCTGTCCCAAAATAAAATTAGGATAGATCCCACCAAAGAAAGAAGAATCGTTCCATAAAAAACATATAAGCTTCGTTTAAACCAAGTGGGTTCGTAACTAAAATCTATATTCTTGGTTCCGGATGGTAGATCCATAGATTTAAAATTTAGATTTGTAAGAGCAATAGGAACCTCTTTCCCATCTACATACGCTCGCCAATTTTTATCGTACCCATCCGACCAGAAAAGTTTAACTGCCGTAGGTGTTATAACTTGCATGGAAAAAGAATCATAAAAATAGGGGTCTTCTTTGATTGTGTAATTAAAACTATTTCCATTAAATTGGAAGGGAGGTTTTTCTATTGCGAACAACTTTTTTAATTGAGATGGCGCGTGGTCTGAATTAACCAAACTAAAATATCCTTTAAGTAATAAAAGACTGTTCCATCTTCTATTCCTTAAGGCAAATTCAAAAGGGTCTGTGCTGTAGTAGGTTTCTTCAAAGAGTGGGGAAAATGCATAGGGTTGCAAATTAAGAAGACCATAATAGCGTTGTTGTTGGCCACCCACCGCGGAGATTGTTGGATAAACTTCTCTATTCTTAGGGGGAGTAAATTTTTTTATACTCCTGTCGGAATTCGTAATGGTAGAGGCATCCTGTTTTTTTTCATACAGATAAGAGGCTTCATGGAATTGGTAGATTAAGTCCGCGGTAATTGTTATCAAAAATAGGGCGCCTAGAATTCGCGGGGCCTGTTTTTTCCTCATCCAAATAAAAAGAGCCCAAGGGATAAAGAAAAATTGTAACGCAATTTTTCCGAAATCAACGGGATCTTTGCAGTAGTAAAAGACAAGGCCTATTTGAGTGAAGATGAGCGCAAAGAATAATCCCTTTAAAATTTTCCCTTTGCTGGAAGTTGGAAAAAAAGTTTTGTTCCAAGAAGTAAAAATATGGTTGCAGCCTAAAATATAAAAATATAACAATGGGAAAATAAAAAATAAAACAAAAGTATGTGTATGCCTTACAAACCACAGTGGGGGAAATGTAAAATATAACAATCGATGGACCCCACCCGAAGGTCCGAGCATAAATAATCCAAATGAAATAAGAAGAAATGCCCACACTCGTTTAAGTGGATCGCAACCCAAAATTAATCCTAAAAGAGCAAGGGACCACGGCAGAAAACCTATGTACATGTAGGCTTCGGATGAAGTTCCCCAACTATTTGCTCCTGACCCTTGGACATACATATTTCCACTGGGGGCAATGATCTGAAGAAAATCCCAAAGAGTAGAAAAGGATCCAGTAAACATAATGTAACTGTAGGGCATTCGAACGCCGCTCTTAGAAGTAACATTCGCGGCGCGCGGTTCGTATTGCACAGGGCCACCTTGAGGCGGAAGGTTTTTATATTGAAAATCTACCATTCTGGCAGGGAAAACATATTGATTATTTTCTAGAAAGAGAACAATATTGGGCAGCATCATTAAAAGAATAATGGTGCTGGTAAGGGCAAACTTGTGAATAAAATATTTTTTCTTAAATAATTCAATGAGTAATTCCCTCTTAAAAAATAGGAGTCCAAGAAAAAAGAGTAAAAGGAATAACCAAGCGCTGGCAAAGAAATAGGATTGCCAATTAATTCCAATGGTCACGCCCAGCAATATCCAGTTGCGCCAGCCATCTTTTTTATAGTAGAGAATGCGAAGTAGGAAAAAAACAATATAGGGAACCCAAAAGAACTGACAGAGCAAACCATCTTGCCTAAACGCGCCAAGAAAAATAGAGGAAAATAGAAGGATTGGGATTAAGCTCAAACGAATGAGTAAATGTTGGGCTAGGGGTCTAAAAACAAGATAGATCCCAAATGCCATCCAGACACTCATGACCACATGGTTCCAGTTGAATAGGATTAAGACATCGTTTGTAAAGAAGCGTCCCAAAACGATGGTTAATATTGTTAGAGGATCTCCGGATCTGCTCTGGGTAATCAGAGGATAGAAAGGTTCCCCGCCATGTTCAAAGGGGTTCCAAAAAGGAAAATGGCCTTGAGCCATATTTCTTGCAAAAAAGTTGAATATAGGATAATGCCAGAAAAGGTTGTCGTGGGTTAATGTGGCTTGGCCCAGCAGGAGCATTTCGCGTAAGGAGTAGATGAGGTAAGACAAACCAAGCAGCCAAACTAAACATTCCACTAAGAGGGGATGTTTTTTAATTGTTCGCACTAAATCCTAAGAGCGCGCGCCAGAAATTAGCGCAATGGCCGGCAAAAAGGAGGAATTTACTTTTTATTCGATAGCCGTCTGTTCCTTTTTCCAGCTGGCCCATGGCGCAGAGTCGGTCTAATCGGATTTGGACAATTTCATCCCTTCCATAAATTTGAGTGAGTTTACTTTCTGTTAAATCTTCTTGTAGAAGTTCGTATAGGATTTTTAAGCGTCTTCCTGTTTCGGAAATATTGAATAAATTAAAGTAGGAATAAGCCATGGCAAAGTAGCCCACAAGAAAATAGAGCATGCAAATTAAATAAATTTTTAAAGTTCTATTTGGATCTAGACTCCAGAGGAATCCAAGCCAGAGAAGTAACACAAACGCGCAAATGAATATGGCGCATAAGACCACAATTTGAGGGGATTTTCCTTTATAGAGACGAGCTGCGATAGCGTGAAAGAGAAACTGAAAAAGTGGGGATAAAAAAACAAGCCAGGTAGACCATTCTAGCAGAGTCATTCTTTATCCACCATTATAATCTAATCCCAAAAGGCGCCGATAGAAAAGAAAAAAACGAGTTAAGTTTCTTCCTGAAGGAGTGAGGACAAGTTTATCTTCTTTGCGAATGGCTAACCCGCTATTTAACAGATCCTGAACCCGATTCATGACAAGTTTTTGTTGAGTGAATAGCTCTTGAATTTTGGAATGAGAAGTAGCGTTAGGTCTATTTTGAGCGACCAAGAGTATCATTTCTAGAGATGGAGAAACGGCTTGAGCCGCGGGGTAAAATTGGATATAGGCGCAGCCAAGCGCTACGACCATAATCCAGATGGAGAACAGTTCCATTAAAGAAAACCATGGTGCTGGGATGGAACCAAAAATGGAAAATAGAATATATAGAATCGCTAAACTAGTGGGAATTCCTATAAAAATAATAAAGAGGGCGCCGGCATCTTTTATGGGTCTTCGTATTCTCCATAAAAGGATATGGATAAAAAGAAAGGATAAGAATAGGGAGAATGAAGCGACGAGGAGTGTCACTTTTAGTCTGCTAAAGGAGGCACGATCATATTTTTAATAAATTCTTCCTCCGGAAGATAAGGGGAAAGTCGTTCAATAGGATCAGTGACTGGTATCCCATCGTGACCCATGTGTTGCAATAAAATTGGAATGAGAGATTGATTGCTGGGTAAGTGGACTTCGCAAATAACAGGCCCTTTCTTAGATAAGACAGAACTAATTTTTGTTTCTAGTTCGCGTTGATTTTTTATTTGTTCTATTTCAAGACCGTAAGCCTGGGCCACCTTTGTAAATTCAGGAGAGCTATAGCCTCCGGTTGGGTCTGAACCCACAAACTCTCCCTGGAAATAGGCTTTTTGAGTGTGTTTAATGGTTACATACTCACGGTTATTAAAAATAAAAAGTTTAATAGGAATCTTATAGTAAACTAGGGTTTGAAACTCTTGGATGTTCATTTGAAGGCCACCATCACCAGAAATGCAGATCAACTGATCTTTCTTAGAAGCAAAGTAAGCACCGATGGCAGCGGGTAATCCAAACCCCATTGGGGCAAATCCCATATTGGTAAAAAGTTTTTGTCCTTTTTTAATTCTAAAAGTTTGCATGGTGCAGCTTAAACTGGTTCCCATATCTGTCACCACAATATCTTCTTCCTTTAGTTGATCGCAAAGTTTTTCTATAAAGACATAGGAGTTAACTCCATCTTTTTCCTTGTAATAGTCTGGAACGGTGACAGGGTATCTTTTTTTCCAGTCCTGACATCTTTGCTTCCAATCACTCATGGGTTGAGATTTATAATCCTTCAGTTTTTGGTTTAGTGTACTTAAAAATTCTTTGGCATCCGCGCAAATTTTTAGATCTATTTGAATTAAACCTTTATTTAATTCAGATTCATTGATATCCACTACAATTTTCTTAGCATCGCGCGCGAAACTATTTTTTCTGGTTCCTGTTTGGCGGGTATCTAGGCGGGAACCTAGACTCAATATAAGATCGGCGTTGGCCACGGCAAAGTTAGCTCCATACTGACCAAACACACCGGAACGGCCCACGAAAAGTGGGTGATCCGATGGAATTAGATCGATCGCATTCCAAGTTGTAATGATGGGAAATTCTAGTTTCTTAATTAAAAGATCTAAATCTTGTCTAGCTCCTGCCAAGCGAACGCCATTCCCAACAATGAGAATAGGCCGTTTAGAATTTTTTAGTAGATTTAGTATCTCTTCCATTTGAGAGATCCAACCGTTATTTTTTTCTTTAGATTGAGGGGGTGCAGAAAAACCAACTAATGTTGCTGGATCTATTTGGCTCATCTGGATATCTTGGGGGATATCCAACCAAACAGGACCCGGCCGTCCTTCGTTTGCAAAATAGACCGCTTTTTCTAAATGATAGCGGATCTTAGTTGGATCATCCACAAAGGCAGCATATTTTGTAACGGATTCGACCATAGGAAGAATATTAATTTGTTGCACTCCCAGCTGACGGATAGTGGTTCCATCCGTACATTGAGACCGCGAAACTTGTCCAGAAATAAAGAACACAGGAATTGAATCCATCCAAGCGCAACAAAGTCCTGTAAGCATATTGGTTCCACCGGGGCCAGAGGTTCCTAAAGCAAAACCCATCTTTTCTTTTACTCGCGCGTAACCTTCCGCGGCAAAGGAGGCTGCCTGTTCATGTTGTGTGCAGACAATCTGCATTTTTTTGTTTTTTGCGATCGATTTTACTAGGTGCAAGTTAGCTCCACCCACGACTAAAAAAGTGGTGTCGATTCCACACTTTTGGTTTAGAAATTGAATAATGTAATCAGAAAGTTTCATACGGGACCTTTACCATTCTTAATCAGAAAAAGGGTCAACTGATCAATGGAGTGTAATTCTACATCTTCCATAAAGTTAGATCTTTTGACTACATCCGCGATCGAATAGAGCAGGTGTCCCTTCTTAGTAAGAACATTTCCTTCTAAAACTACAAGTAAATCGTGTTCTTCCAGTTGTTGAATATCTGCCGCGCTGTATTGTTGTCCCATCTTCTTAATAGAAATAGACAGATTATGGAATTGTTTTTGCGCAAATCCAGGTTGAGTCAATTCCGTAAAACGAATGTCTTCATTCGAGCTCTCAATCATTTGGTTTGTATCTTCATAAAAAGTTCCTTCTCTTCCATATTGATCTTGTAAACGAATGAGGTCATATTTAAAGGGAGGACTTTCTACTTCAATCAGGACAGTTCCAGCAATGGATGTTGCCCGTGTAGAATGAAAAACTCCAGGATCGATGATGACGCTATCTAAGGGTTTTAAGGAAATGGCGCTATTTAAAGTAGAAAAGAGAGCTTCTCCTTTAAGAACAATGAGAGCTGTTTTTTTGTTGGGATGAGAATGCATGGAAGTAACGGCATTCTGTTTAAGGTAGAGATGCCATACTTCTGCAGATGAATTTAAATAAACTAAATATTCATAACCCCACGGTTTATTGACGATCCATTCATGGTAATTGACATTTTTATTGACTACCTGCGGGGTTTGGCGTCCTTGCAGGTTAGAGCTGTCTTTCTCGGAAAAATAGACACGGTAACTGCTCAATCGTTTAAACTCCTATAGGGATCTCGCTGGGTTCTGCTCTATTTTTCCACCCAGCTGTGGGGTAAAGGCCTTTATCTCCAAATCCTTGGGATAAAAGGGAATGTCTTCGTTCCAGCATCGCTTTATCACTTTTCCAACTCTTTTTTCTAATATAAATCCACAACATTCTTAGAGGAATTTGAGCCCAACCTAGAAACCAAGGAACTTCTAATGTAAAACTTACTTTAGATTCCGTAACACCAGTCTCCAGTTCTTTAAATTCCCAAAGAGTGCGCGTGTTGCATCCAGAAGAGCTAACCGCGCGAATTTCTATGCTCTCTCCTGGCACTGTACGGACTATCTGTTCAAATTGCATCTTAAATAGTTTAAGAAGGACGAGTGTAACTCCAATTTTTTGTTCTTTAGGGGAGAGAAGTTCAAATGTGTAGGAATCGAATCTTCTTTGGAATATATTTTTATTTAGAACCCAATCGTGTCCAAAATCCGTAAAGCAAGCCTGAATTTCCTCTGGTTTAGCTCGAGCATAACAGAGTAAAGAACCTCTTATTTTTGTTGTTTTCATTGCTCGGTTAGAAGTCGTACAAAAACTTTTCCTTCTTCGTTCTTCCATTCATAGCGGCGTAGTTTTAAGGAGGGGGTATATTTTCCGCATTTTATATCGAACCAGTACCCATGCCAGGGGCAGCGCGCTAAATCCCCTTGGCGAGTTCCTTGAGAAAGAGGTCCCATTTTATGAGGACAAATATTAGAAACAATGACTCTTTCTCCTTGAACGGAGGTCACCCAGATTTCATCCGATCCTATAAAATAGAGACCTTCTTTAACTTCCGTTTCCAGACCTAACTCAATCCAATCCACTGATCAAAACTTTTTTAAGATCTCTCTCATAAAATCCCCATTGTTTTTATAGTGGGGAGAAGTTACAAAATTTCCATCTACAACCACATCTTGATCTAAATATTCCGCGCCCGCATTGATTAAATCATCCTTAATGGCAATGTACCCTGTCAATTTCCGTCCTTTCACAATTTTCGCGGAGATCATAATCCATGGACCATGGCAAATGGCGGCGACCACTTTCTTTTTTTCTGCCATCTCTTTTACAAATTTAAGAACATACGGATCTTGACGAACGCGATCAGGGGCTTCATGTCCTCCGGGCAAAAGGACTAAATCGTAATTTTCTTCATTTAAATCCTTTGTGTCCATTGTCGGCTTTGCTGGAATTCCATATTTTCCGTAAACGGTCGCTTTATCTTTGATCGCGATGTCTAAATTAAAACCAGCTTCTAATAGACGGTAGTAAGGATAAATGTACTCCTCATCCTGGAAATGTTGTCCTGTAATAATGACGGCTCTTTTAGAATTCATACAGTTGCCTTGCTCCTTTCATTGGTTTTGGTATAAGACTGCAGCCTTTTTTTAGTTTCTATAAAATAACTTCTAAAAACATTCACTAGAAGAGTTTTTAGGGATAGATTGAGCGGATAAATCTTAAATATAATCAGGTACCCTTTCACAAAGAAAAACATGAGATGATAAAGTCGCGTGAGAGGCCATTTAATTAGATAATTCACAGTGAAGTTTCTCATCCAAGGAAAAAGTAAGCAGACGGTACTCAACATCGCTAAGTTTTTCTGCATGAGTTTTTCTTTAGGGGTAAAACAGTTTAATGGGGATTCTCCATTGTAAGAAAAGTGGAGTTTTTCAAACTCTTCTTTCTTAAACCAACCATTGTTAATGACATAATCGCTTAGCTCACACCCAGGATAAGGGTAAACCACTCCACACTCTCCAAAGGTTACTTTAGATTCTAAATTTAAATCTAAAGATTCAATGTCATAGTCGATCGCCGTTTTGCCATGCTGTTTCATAATTTCTTTAGTGACTGGAATTCCGTAAATGTTGTTGGCAAATGTTTTAACATCGTACTTATCGCAGAGATGGAAGGCATTTAATATCTGTTCTCGGGTCATGTGCCGTTTAATGACTTCGTTGCGGATATAGTCATTGCCGCACTCAATGGACATGGTTAAAGAATGGAGTCCAGCTGGTTTTAAAAGTTTAATATGATCTTCCGTTAATATGTTACAGCGAGTCAAACAAAAGAAGGGGAGTCCCACTTCTTTAGGGTAAACCTCCGCAAACTCTTCTAACCAAGGGTCTACTTTCTTTTGTACCCAGAAGAGATCATCGTAAAACTTAATGAAATTGGTTTGATACCGTTCTT
>Ga0209515_10008406_pt1 | contig 12056 bp, 8 predicted proteins | sample Subgroupgradi54m_FD_187454 | JGI IMG/M metagenome (GOLD analysis project Ga0209515, IMG submission 187454) | Subsurface groundwater microbial communities from S. Glens Falls, New York, USA - GMW60B uncontaminated upgradient, 5.4 m (SPAdes)... ... | reverse complement strand
AAGAATGAAAACCTTTCTTTATTTTGACGGTGATTTGGGCTATTTTATGGATCAAGAGAATTTTGAGCAAGTGGCTTTCCCCAAGAGCAAGCTAGGTAATATCGTTCAATTTTTAACCGAGAATCTAGAGGTAGAGGCGGTCTACGGTTCCGGGCAACTGCTGGATTTTATTTTACCGCCAAGCATCGCGCTCAAGGTGGTTAGCGCGCCTCCGGGTTTGCGGGGGGATTCGGTCAGTAATCCCATGAAGCCCATTGTTTTAGAAAACGGAATGACCATCCAGGCGCCGCTTTTTATCAAAGACGGGGATGTTGTGAGGGTTAATACAGAAACCGGCCAATATCTTGAGCGGGATAAGACGTGATCCCCAATGTGGTTCTTGAAATTTTAGATTGGGCAAAAACAAAAGAAGATTTAGCCGAACTTCGTTACGAAAACAAGACATCTGATCCGCCGATCTCCGTTCATTTCGCCATGTCTTCGGCAGTCGCGGGGCAATCCCCGGCTAACGGCAAGCGAATTTTGTATCTCAAGGCTCCTACCATTGGGAAAGTTTCCTATGTAGCTGAAAAAGTTTCCGCCGGAAGCATGGTCAGTGCCCAACAGGTTTTGGGTGTGGTGGAAGGGGAGAAGGAAAAAGTCCAATTTGAGAGTCCTGTTGCCGGTAAATTGCAAGAAGTTTTGGTTAAGCCCGGTTCCTGGGTAGGCTTTGGGGATCCGCTGCTTTTAATTGAACTCAATTAATGTTTAAAGTTTTGGTTGCGAATCGAGGAGAGATCGCCCTGCGCGTGATACGCGCGCTTAAGGAAATGAGCATCGCTTCCGTCGCGGTTTATTCCGAAGCTGACCGAGAAAGTCCCCATGTCGCTTTAGCGGATGAAGCTTGGTGTGTGGGCCCAGGCGCGGCGAAAGAGAGCTATTTGAGGGGAGATCGCATCTTAACGGCGGCCAAAGCCACGCAAGCGCAAGCTATCCACCCGGGCTACGGTTTTCTTTCCGAAAACGATACCTTTGCCGCCGATTGCGAGCAATCGGGAATTACTTTTATTGGACCCAAGGGCAATGTCTTAAAAAAGCTGGCGAATAAATCCGCCACTAAGGCTATGGTTGCCGGTGCGGGCGTGCCGGTTATTCCCGGAAGCGATCACGATGTCAAGAATCTCACCGAAGCGCAAGGCTGGGTTAAGACTTTGGGCTATCCCGTTTTAATTAAGGCAAGTTTTGGCGGCGGCGGTAGGGGAATTTACAAAGTAGAAGATAATTCTCAGCTTAGCCGCGCCTGGGAACTTGCCGAGCATGAAGCGCGATCCGCCACCGCTCATGGGGAACTTTATTTAGAAAAGTGTCTTGAAGATTCTCGCCACGTGGAAGTTCAAGTAGCTCGCGACAATCAGGGTAAGACCCAAGCTTTTATCGAACGCGATTGCACCATCCAACGAAGAAATCAGAAGCTAGTTGAGGAAACGCCTTCTCCATTTGTGTCGCCTCAAGTTCGCGAGAAGCTTTTGCGCGCCGCGGCCTTGGCCGTTGAAGCGTGCGCCATGACGGGTTTGGCCACGGTGGAATTTTTGCTTTTAAAAGATTTAAAAACCTTCTATTTCATGGAAATCAACAAAAGAATCCAGGTGGAACATCCCGTTACCGAAGAACTTTTGGATGTTGATTTGGTCAAACTTCAGATTAATTTGGCCTTGGGTCAAGCCATGCCAAAATTTGATTTTCCGCCCTTGGGTAAACGCCACAGCATGGAAGTTCGTATTAACACGGAAGACCCCAAAAACAATTTTTTACCCACCGAGGGGGTTCTCTCGTTTGTTTCTTTGCCCGGCGGTCCGGGCGTGCGTTGCGACAGTTACGCCACCGCCGGCCTTTCGGTCGGCACTAATTATGACAGCCTGCTCGCTAAAATCATATGCTTTACCCCGGAGGGCAGGGCCCAAACAATCGCAAAAATGAAACGCGCTTTAGAAGAGCTGGCTATCGATGGGGTGACGACAACTCGCGCTTTGCATCAAAAATTACTTCAAGACCCGATTTTTGCCGGCGGGGATCAGTGGTATTCAACGAGGTATATGGGAGAATGGATCAAAAATCAAAACTGGAGTTAACGCGCAAACGGTTTTCTGAAACCAAACAAACGATTGACAGCCTCTGCGCGGACGAAAAACTCGTAGAAAAGCTTGTCAACATCGCTTCTTTATTGATTGACGCTTTAAAAGCGAAGCGACGGGTGTTAATTTTCGGTAACGGCGGTTCCGCCGCCGACGCCCAGCACTTTGCCGCGGAGTTGGCCGGGGGATTTACCAATCACAGCAGACCGGCTTTGGATGTGTTAGCGCTAACGACCAATACTTCCAATTTGACCGCTATTGGCAATGATTATGTTTTTGAGGACGTTTATTCCCGTCAGCTGGAAGCCCACGCTAAAAGCGGCGATGTCGCGATTGGCATTTCAACGAGCGGGAATGCTCGCAATGTCATTAAAGCCATGGAACAAGCCAAGCGTATGGGCCTTAAAACCGTTATTTTAACGGGAACGCCGGGCGGAAAGCTAGCAAACGCGGCCGAAATTGTTTTCCACGCGCCTTCCTCTTCCACCCCCAGGATTCAGGAAGCGCACATTGCCTGTATCCACACCATTTGTGAATTAATCGAGCAGGAACTTTACCCCGGCTATTCGTAGTTTTGACAGAAAAAGTTAATAGTAAAGACGTGACCCCAATAATTCGCAACATCGACACACTGCGCCGGGTGGTCAGCGATCTCCGCCGCCAGCGTAAGCGTATAGTATTTACCAATGGCTGTTTTGATTTGATCCATCCGGGGCATGTCAAACTTTTGCGGCAGGCCAAATCTTTGGGCGATATTTTGATTTTGGGTGTCAATTCTGACGCGTCGGTACGAAAGCTCAAGGGGCCCGCTCGGCCCATTCTAAAGCTTGCCGAGAGGCTTCAAGTGCTTCAAGAATTTCGTTCTATAGATTTTATTGTTCCTTTTTCGGAATCGACCCCTCAGAAATTAATTGAGCAGATTCGGCCCGATGTGTTGGTTAAAGGCGCGGATTGGAGCGCGGGCGCAATTGTGGGCCGAGAATTCGCCAAGAAAGTCGCGCGAATTACCTTAGTCAGCGGTCTTTCCACCTCGGCCTTAATCGCCAGAATCAAAAAGAAGTCCTGAACTTACTTAAATTTTATGCGATCCCCTCTTGTTTTAAAATTTGGCGGCACCTCCGTTGGAGATAGCTCGCGCATTCTTCATTGCGCCAAGATTATTCAGATTAAGGTAAGAAAAAAAATACCGCTTTGCGTTGTCGTGAGCGCGCCGGCTCACGCGACCGATGATCTTTTGGGTTTGGCCCAAGATGTTTGCAATCCCAAGGATCCGGCTAAATTAGATCCTAGAAGCCTGGACGCTTTGCTGGCTTCAGGCGAGCAGGTTGGGGCCTCGCTTCTGGCCTTGGCTCTGGCCAAACTCGGGATCCCTGTTTACGCGATGTTTGCGTATCAAGCGGGGATTTTGGCTTCCGGCAATTATGGCAGTGCTTCACCCAGCAAAGTTACCGAGCTTGCTAAGATTCGTAAAGCGTTGAGAGAGGGAAAGGTCGTCGTCGTAACTGGCTATCAAGCAATCCATCAAGATACCGGGGATTTGGTTACCTTGGGCCGCGGGGGCTCTAATCTCACCGCCATTTTTTTGGCCGCCAAGCTCAAATCCCCCATGGTTGAAATTTATACCGATACCCCGGGAATTCTAACCGCCGATCCCATACTGGCGTCCGAGGCAAAGACAATTCCCACAATTTTTCCGCGTGACGCCGCGCTTTTAGCTAAAAGCGGTGTCCGGGTGCTCGAACCAAAATCTTTGGAACTCGCGCGAAAATACGGGCTAAAACTCAAAGTTTTGAGCAGTTTGGACCCTCGAGCCGGCGAAACCCTCATTCTTCCTTCATAGGACTTTGGGGCACTTTGGCATAGGACCTTTGGGTACCCTAAATTGGGTCCCCGGACCCTAGGCAAATTTGTGCTGTTCAGGCATACTGTGGGCGTATGGCGGTGGTTAGAAAGTTAATCGCGACCGGGATTTCCCTCAGTGTTTATCTAAATCCTATTTTTGGGCAGACCAATTTGCTCGTTTCTCCTTCCGATGCCGACGGTGTTTCTCTGCAAAGAGTTTTTGATAAAACCGATCTTCCAAAAGGAAAAGCTGCTACTACGGTATCCGTGGTAACACCGGGTGTCAGGCCTGCCGGAATAAGTCCAGCCATTTTAAACAGTATTTTCGCGAGTTCTCCATTGGGTGCTGGTACCGGTTTGGACCAGTTGGGCGCTGTGCCACCCAGGTTGGGAGCAGTTGCTTTTGTGGGGCCACTTGGAGGCACTCCTCAGCCCCCTCAGATTAGAAGACCCGTGGGTGGTGTTGTTGGAGCCAGCGGTAGCGGGCAATCAGAAAAAATTGATTGGGACAAGGTTTGCGAGGGCATTAAGCCCGGGCAATCTTGGGTCTGTGACAAAGTTGCCTGGCGTTTGAGAAAACCCAAGAAAGAGGAAAGTGATTTTGACAAGTTTTTAAAGGATGCCAAAGAGCGCCCCGGTCTTTTCACAATCTATGAAGTAGAGCCCAAATACATTGATGATGGAGAGGGAATAAAAGTTGTCAAGAAGAAAATTGTCAAATATATCCTAGAGATTCGCCACGATCAACTAGATAAAGATTATCTTTACTCTCCTACGCTAGAAAAAGGAACTGGCGAAAATCGCTTTGTTAACGGTTACCCCGGGCTTGAAGGCGGTTCCATGGCCACAAATTTTATTTGGTATTTTCATAGAGACAATGACCGGATTCAGTTTGTAAGAAGAAATACCCGTGTTCGCGCCGACCCCGGCTCCACAGCTCACGATCTTATTACTTCCACATTGCAGGATTCGGTTATAACCTCAGCTAAAATAGTTGGTCCTGAGCACTCTGAAAGACACAGTGTTTTAATTGACATGGATGATATTTTTCTTGGTGATTTGGAGCAGGCGGCGGTGGAGTTAAGTAAGAAATATGAGGCTGGATACTCGTTTGACAAAGAGGCGGCTCATTTTCAGTCCATAGATAATTATCCGGAAAATCTTGAGATTTCAGCGAATTTGACATACCAATCCCAAAACTCCGGCATTGAATCCCTGACATTGCCCAATCCAAAAACAGTGCAGTTAACTGTGCATTACAGTCTTTCCGCTTTGCCGGGAGAAGGTTTTGAGCCTAGATTTGCCGATGAACGAGTTGGAAATTATACGGAGTCCTACGACGATCTAACGGATACCCAAGAGAGCAATACCTGGAAGCGTTTGGTTTATCATTGGCGCTTGGAAAAAGTAGATCCGTCCCGGGCCCTCTCTCCTGTTAAAAAACCTATTGTTTTTTATCTTGATAAAAATATTCCTTTGGAATACAGAGAGGCTGTTCGTAACGGTGTTTTAGCCTGGAATCAGGCGTTCGAAAAAGCAGGGTTTTTAGGCGCGGTTCAAGTGCGGGACCAACCCCGGGACGCGGATTGGAAACCCGGCGATATCCGCTACAACATGGTTCGATGGTTTCTTGATGTCGATGGTTTCAATACTTCTATCGGGCCTTCGCGGGTCAATCCTTTAACAGGAGAAATTTATCATGCCTCTATATTTTTGAGCGATAACATGTTTCGTATTACACACACAGAGACCGATTATGCGAGTATTGCCAAGAGCGACCCAAACACCGATAGGACCCAATCCTCTTGTGATATTGGCCAGCGTTTGGCGCAAGATAAGATTTTCGCTCTGGCGGCTTTGGGGGCGCGTGGCGGCCTGACGCCTGAAGATAAAGAAAGATTCGTGAATCAATATGTGACGGAAGTGGTCGCCCATGAGATCGGGCACACCTTGGGTTTGACGCATAACTTTGAAGCAAGCGCCGCCTATGGCTTGGATGATATTAACTCTGGTAAGACTAATGGCTTGATTAGTGCTTCCGTGATGGATTACGATGTTGCAAACGTGGCTCTTCCGGGCAAACCCCAGGGGCCCTACTTCCAAACAAAAGTTGGTCCTTATGATGAGTGGGCAATCGAATACGCGTATCGCGATTTGGCCGCTTTAGATACCCAGAAAAGAAAAGAAGAACTGGAAAAAATTGCCGATCGAGCCTTAGATGCAAAGGAGCTTCGATTTGGGAGTGATGACGAGAAGGGAAGGCAGGATCCTTTTGTGGCTCGTTGGGATTTGGGTGATGATCCGCTGCGTTTTAGGAAAGATCGCATCCAGCTTGCAAAAGATGTATTGAAAAAGTTGGGTAATTCGCAATTGCCGGGAATGACTCCGGATGACACAGTGCGCAATTTTCGGCTGGCTTACAATGAGTATGATCGCGCGATTGAAACCGCCAGCCGTTATTTTGGTGGCGTTCGTTATTTTCGCGGAAAACGAAGAAGTTCTGGCCAGGCGCCATTGGAACCCATTGCTGCCCAAAAGCAGCGGGAAGCCTTAAAATTTTTAGTTCAGGATGTATTCAGGGAAGACGCTATTCCTATTTCGGACAAACTTTTTCGTCGTGTTGTTGTGATTACACCGAGACGAGACAAAGATGATAAATCATATATTAATTATGTGCCGGAGCCTTTTTCTGCGAGTAAATTGCTCAAAGAGTTGTATGACTCAGCCCTTGATGGGGTTTCCGGTGCTGATACCCTACGAAGCATAGAAGACACACAAAGATTAGTTCCGGCAGGTGAACAAGTGTTTACGGCGCAAGAACTTTTCGATACCACGCGGAGATCTATTTGGAGCGAGCTAGATCGAAAGGGAAAAATTGTTGTTTCGGATCAGCGCCAACTGCTACAGCAACTGCATGTGGAGAAATTGGCCGGTCTTCTTAATGATGAGAGCGCGCCCGCGGGGAGTTCTGCTTTAGCCAGAAGTTCTTTGAAACAGATTGCAAAGCGCATCAGTTCGGTTTTAGAAGTCCGATCCGTTGATCCTGTTATGCGCGCTCACCTGGGGGATGTCCAGGCTAAAATTAAGCATGCATTAGATCTGTCTGTTGATCCTGTCGTGCGCGATATTCTAGAGGATATTCGGGATAAAATTAAGTAGGCGTTAGATCCGAAGAGTTCTTCGTAGCTTCGTATCGAAAACTAGAGTTATTTTTCTTCCTGAAGGGATTTTTGGATAGCTTCTAAATCGTTCTTCCACGCGCTTGCCGGGTATTTTTTCTCGAAATCGCCAATGGCGGCTTCGCTTTTCTTGGAGTCTCCCATTTTAACGGTACTCATCGCGGATTCCAAATCTTTCATTTCAGTATCTTCGGGTGCGTTTGCTTTAGGGGCTTCCGCTTTGGGGGCATCCGGCTTTTGGGCGGCATTGCGGACTCCCTTAAATCGAAGCCTTTCCTGGGGAGATTGCCCTTGGGTGGAGACTTTTTCTTTACCCCGCACGGCCATAGCGTTGGTCGTGCCGCCAACGGGCTGTTGGCTTTTCTTTTTTCTGGCTTCCTCCATTTTTTGATCCAGACGCTTTAAGAGTTCTTTCCAGGCAGGCTCTTTTTTCTCTGCCACCGGCTCATCTTCCAGGACAGACATGTCGTTATCAACTTTTTTATCTTCAGCGCGGACGATGGCTTGGTAGGTTAAGAGAAAGCTAAGACAAAGGAATAAATTGATGAGATTGCTTCGCTTCGCTCGCAATGACGGAAGGAGAATATTGTCACGGAGTAGGTTTCTGAGAATTTTTAATTTCATTGTATACCTCCCAATTCACCGATAGGTCTTCGTCTTTGGCGTCTACGGCTAAGGCTTCCTTATAGAGTTTCTCGGCCATTGCGTAATTTTGCTCCAACAAATAGATGTTTGCCAGGTTATTTAGGACACGTAAATCTTTGGGGTTGGCGCGATACGCCTCGCTCCAGTAGCTCTGGGCTTTCGCGTTGTCTTTATATCGCAAAGCGATGGCGCCTAAGGCGAAGTTGCTGTCTCCGCTTTTTGTTGACGTTTCTTCCAGGCTCTGGCGGAGCTTGTCCAAGCTTTGCCCAAGATTTACCGGCCACTGTTTTTGAGATTCCGCGGTGGCTTCTTGAACTGAAGATGTTTTATCGATGGGTTCAGGCAGGGTAGCCGGCTTAAAGTGTTCCCACGCCTGGCGGGTGAGTAGAACGCGCAGGGATTTGTCTTGGGCCGCCTTTTTGTAGGTTTGAGCGGCCTCCTTCCAGGCGTCTTCAAAGGAGGAGCCTATCATGGTGACTTCTAGGGGTATCCAAAGGGTATCCTGGTACTCCATATACCAATCCTTGGGGGCGTCTAGGTTAAATTCCTGCTCTGTTTTTGGAATTTGCGTGTTGATAGCCACAAAAATATGTCCCGGAATATCCAAGAACGCGGTTTCCAATCCTTCGATTTCGGCCAGGGTCGCCAAAGTCGCCGAGAGATCATCGCAGTCGCCCGATTTACGAGCCAAGGTCTCCCTGGGAAATTCCAAGTAGTCGATCGCGTCTTGGCTTTGATCTACTTTGTCGTAGGGGTTATTGGGATCCGGCGCGTATCTCAGATTAAGGGAGCTGTAAACTTGCCAGGTTTTCCAGAGATTTAGTGTCACGGGGTCTAAAATTTCTTGAAGGGCCTTTTTTTCTTGAAGCGCGTTTTCTAAAAGATGCAAGTTGCCGCGAAGCGTGTTTAGCACGGGGGGATCTTTAGGAGTGACAAAATTGCCCAGCTGGGCCAAATTTTTCCAGCCAATGGCGTTTCGATTGAGCATGGTGGCGCTTTGGGTGAGCGCGATACGCTGTTCTTTGCTGTTTTCAAAAAAAGTCACGGCCAATTCCGTTTGGATCGGGGTGTCTTCGGATATGGATAGGATTTTGTTGTTAAAGACAGCGTAGAGGGGAACTTTTTTCGATTCCCCCGGCGGCCAGACGTCGTAAACCTTTTCTGTTGGGAAATCCATGAATTCCTTAATGAGAAAGCTCACTTTTACGTTTTGAAACGTTTTGTCGTGACTCGTATTGGCCAAAAGTGCCCAGCCGACAGGTTCATCCGCGAAAGATTTGTAATTGGATGAAAATATAGTTGTGACCGAGAAAGAAGAGATCGTAAACACACCTATACGAGCGGCTTCGGGAAAATAGCTTTTGGGCAGTCGCACGGGCAGGGTGGTTTGATTGCTCCAAAGGGATTTGGTTTCAATGAAATAATAATACGTTGTCGCGATGTTTCCGAAATCAGCGTCAATGACGGGCTGGTCTTTGATTTCGCCTATAAATTTGAGATCGCTGTTGATGGCAGGTGAGGTGGAACGCAAAATGCGCGTGGTGATTGGCTTTGCGGCGTCGTAAGCGGTGTTTAGAATCTGAGCCGCTCCCCCAGTATCTTTAATGGTTAGGGCACCGGGCTCCACCGCTGGTCGATAGCGAACCTCAATTAGGCTTAAGCTTTTTTCTCGCGTGTCACCAATGGCGAGATAATTTTTCCCTTCCGCCTGGCTTGTCCAAACGCAGGTATTGGCGAAATTAAAATTTGTTTCAGGTAGTGCCCAGCGGAAGGCAAACGCGTAGTTTTGTCCTTTCAGCTCGAAAACCTCAACGGCGTGGGGGGTGAGAACATAGACATTGCCATAAGGATCAATCGCCATATCCTGAGCTTCTTGTAATACTCCAAAGTGATCAGGATTGCTTTTTTTGTCGGGATCGACCCCGATGACATTGAGCAATTTGGCTTCCGAGCTAAAGACAAAAATGCGGCCGAGCGCGCTGTCTAAAACATAAATTAAACCGGTGTCGGGGCGCGCCCTCACACGGGTTAAGTTTTTAAATGTGACAGGCTTATCCTGATCGTTGGTGGAGATCGCGGGACCAACAGTATTTAAGAAAATGCCTTTAGGCGTGTAGATGTGGATTTTGTCTTCTTCGAGAATGAACAGGCGATTGCCTTGTAGTAGGAGGTCGATGGGATTTCTTAAAGCCGACTTTTTGCCCCCGATGCTGTTTAAAGTTTTTAGCTCTTTCGCGTCTAACCTCAAAATACGGGACTTTTTGTCTTCTAAAGCGTAGAGCTCGCTAGCGTCCGCGTTGGTTTCGATAGAATCTAAGCTTGCCAGTTTGATCATCGCGCCGTTTTCGTCTTTGATTCTGCCTAAGTTGCTTAAATTCCCTCGGGAATCTTGGGTGATAATGGAAGGATCCTTGCCGCCAACGGCGATCCAAATTTGGTTACCGGATAAAGGCGCCACGATTTTATTGACGTGATCAGGCAGTCCGCGCCGGTTATAAGGCACAAAACTCCAGGAGGCTTCCGGGAAAACGCTTAGAGGCAAACCTTTCGCTTCTCTTTTAATTTGAAATTTTGAAACTCTTTTATTTTTGGCATCCAATATCCAAAGTCTTCCCAGTGAATCCCGAGCGATAGATCTAATATCAGCGAATTCGCCAAAACCGCTCCCTTTTCTTCCAAAACTGCTTTCTAGGGTTGATTCAGGGGTGAGCTCAAGAATGGTTTGATCCTTCGTGGCGACATAGGTCCAGCCGTAGGGGTCGGTGCAAAAGGCTTGGAGTTTGGCCCCCGAAGGCAGGGCAATTTCTTGTAAACCGACCCCTCGGGGATTAAAAAGGTTTATTTTTTGCCGGTCTTTGTGGATCAGGGCCAAGGTGTCACTGGGCCAGATGGTGCTGATTCCCGCGAAATCTTCGAATTTTCCAAAAGCATATTGAACGCCGCCTTGAGGGTCGATCAAGGTCAGCTGGTCACCCAAGGACAGTATCCTATCGAGAGAATCCCATGCTATGCCATTGATCAAGGGAAGCTTGGCGATGGGTTTGTTGGCGGCCTTTCCTAAAACGAAAAGTTCTTTTTCGCCGGAGTAAGCCAGGAGCCCGCCGGCGCTGATGGCCAGGGGATCGATCTCCCCGCTTTGCCTGACAGCTTCTTGCCATTGCTTGCTTTGAACGTTGTATTGCCAGATCGCGTTTCTTTTTCCGTCTAGGACGTAGAAAATTTTCCCCGAGAAATCCACCGCCAGATCTTTTGGGGCGCGAATGCTAATCGGTAAAGCGATTTCTTCATCCAGCTCAATGCCTTCAAAAGCTCTGACTAAAGATGGAAAAAGAATGAAAAATGAAGTATGAATGAGTAAATATGCTTTGGCGAAGGATCTCATTGGGTTTGGCGCTCTCCCTATTATTTAACTCATGTATGAGTCAAAAAGCAATACTGAATAAAAATAAGGACTTTTGGTCCATTGAAACGGTGGATAACAGCGGGGGAGATGTTGGCCGATACACGGCTTGCCGTCTCAACACCCTTGGCGTGCCTCAGGTTGCTTATGCCCGCGGCCTAGAGATGAGTATTGCCTCACGATCTCAGAAGAACTGGGAAATTCAATCAACTCCGCTTGGGGTGGGCGCTGAAGGGCGCGCGATCAATATGGTGTTGGGTCTGGGCGGAGTGGTTCATTTGCTTTATTTAAGTCCCAATGGTTTGCAATATGTGAAGCATTCACAGGGTTCTTGGGAGGTAGGATTAATTACCAATCGGGCGAAGCCTGATTCGGTTTGGGATTTGGCCATCGCGCGAGACGGAGGAGCTTATTTTATTTTTGAGGACAAGGCGAATAAACTCGTGCTATTTGAGGAGCATAGTGGCTTTTGGAAAAGTGAAGAGGTTCTGAAAAATAATCGCAGTGTGCAAGATGAGCCCGCTTGCGTCGCCTTTAATCCACGGGCGGATTCGCGTTCTTTTGCTTTGGGCGAAAATAAAAAAGGGGAAACGGCTCGTTTGAGAGTTGCCAGGGACGGGAATGCGGATGATGTATTTGAATGGAAGGACGGCACCCGCGCTTTAGCGCTGGAGAGTCCAGCTTCCGCTATTCAAAATGAGAGGCAGGGCAAAATAGCTTATTGCCAATTGGCTTGGGATAATTCCGGGGCTTTGCATAGCGTATTTTTAATTCAGAAGAATTCTAGGGCTAAAGGCGATCTAATTTATGGAGTTTTTAGGAATAATCGTTGGGAGCAAGATATTATTGCCAGGGATTTTGCCTTTAAATCAGATTTTA
>Ga0209515_10008403_pt1 | contig 12060 bp, 9 predicted proteins | sample Subgroupgradi54m_FD_187454 | JGI IMG/M metagenome (GOLD analysis project Ga0209515, IMG submission 187454) | Subsurface groundwater microbial communities from S. Glens Falls, New York, USA - GMW60B uncontaminated upgradient, 5.4 m (SPAdes)... ... | reverse complement strand
CGGTGATGATCGAGCGGTTGCCGAACGGCGGCGCGCCCGCGTTGATGTTGTGGTACTCGCCCGGCATGAAGTCGTAACCCATCGAGTACGAGGAGCGCACTGCGAGGCGGCCGTCTCCGTGGACATCCCACGCGATGCCCGCGCGCGGTGAGAGGTTCCACCACTGCGTGTTCAATCCCGTATTTCCCTTCGGGAATCCTGCGTCGCCGGGATAAATCAACCCGGCCGGCGCATTGTGGAACACGTTGCTGTGGACTCCTTTCAGGAAGTTGTCCATCACGAAGATCGCGACCGCGTTGTTCTGCACCTTCTGACCGAAGTACGGCTCCCACCGCAGGCCCGCATTGACCGTGACGCGGTCCGCGGCGCGCCACGAATCCTGCCCGTACCACCCGGTGTACCAGTTGACGATGTTCAGAATGTTCGGACCGCCATGTTCGACGCTCGCGATGCGGCCGATCATGAAGTCCGCCAGCGCGTTTCCGCTGACATGGCCGTCGACGATCCAGTTGCCGCCGGTGCGCGAGGACGAGGTGAAGTTGCCGTGCCAGTATTGAACGAGACCGCCGAAGCCAAGCTGATGGCTGCCCTTCACCAGCGTCAGGTCGTCAGACATCGCGTAGACCGTGTTGAACTCCTCGCGCTTGGTCGCCTGTCCCGATTGCAGCGAAAAAGCCCCGTTCACCGTGAGCGGGAACTGTGCGCCCGGCGGGTAGCTGTAGAGTTTGATGCCGACGTCCGACGGTTGGAAGAGCGGATTCTGGTACCGCTTCACATGGGTGTAGTTGATGGTGGCGCGCACCGAGTTGACGAGCGCCTGACTCAGCACCATCGTGTCGCCGATGCTGACCGAGTGAAGCAGGTTGTAGCTGCCAGCGGTGTTCGACGTCAGGATGTTGGCGGTGCCGCCGCCGTATCCTGGAGGAATCGTGATTCTGGTCCCGAGATACCTGCCAAAGATCGACTGACCGTGGCTCAACTGGTAGTCGAGTCTGGCGATCGGCTGATGCTCGTCCTGGTTTTCCGAGCTCTCGTAGGTGATCTGGCCGCACGGGTCGGTCGTGGTCGGCAGCCGTTTGATGAGATTGAGCGCCGCCGGACTGAACCGCGCGGGATCGATACGGTTGCCGGCGAACGGCGCTGCCAGGTTGATCTGGCGGCCGCCGTTGCACGCCGCCGACGCGAACGCCGTGAAGTCGCCGGCGACCATCTGCGGCGTCGGGATGAACTGAATGTTGGTGGCCGGCAGCTGCCGCCGGATCGTGCCTTGGTACGCGCCGAAGAAGAACAGCTTGTCGCGCACGATCGGACCACCCATTGTTCCGCCGAATTGATTCCGCTTGAGCCCGTCGTCCTTGCGCTTGCCGTCGGGGCCAATCGCGGCAAACGGACTGGTCGCGTTGAAATGGCGATCGCGGACGAACTCGAAAACGGTGCCCGCGAACCGGTTGGTGCCCGACCTGGTGACTGCGCTGACGCTCGCGCCCGAATGCATCCCGTTCTCGGCCGAGAGGCCGCTGGTCGACACGCGGAATTCCTGAAGCGCATCGGGGAACGGCAGCGGCAAATTGGTGTTGTTCTGCGGGTTGTTGTGCGTCGCACCATCCAGCGTGTACGCCACGCCGAACGGCAAGCCGCCCGCGACCGCGATGTTCACGCCACCTGGCACGCCGCGCGCTGGCGTGCCTGTCTGCACCGCGGCGCCGGCGAGCACGAGCAGGTCGGTGACCTGGCGTCCCTGGAGCGGCAGCTCCAGGATGCGCTCGTTCTCGACGACGCTGCTGATGCCCGAGCTCTTCACGTCGATGAGCGGCGCGGCCCCTTCAACCGTGATCGTCTCCGCGACATCGCCGAGCGCCAGTACCACGTTAATCGTCGGCGTCGCGGCCACCTGGAGCACGATGCCGTTCTGGACGTAGGTGCGGAAACCCTGCAGCGAGACTTCCAGCCGGTACGGGCCGGTCGGAAGGTTCGGCAACACGTAGGCTCCGGTCCCATCGGTCACGGCCGTGCGCGTCGCGCCCGTGTCGGTCTGCGTCACGGTGACGGTGACGCCGGGTAGCACGGCGCCGCTCGTATCGCGAACCGTGCCGCTCATCTGCGCCGTCGCCTGCGCCCAGGCGGCGCCGGCGGTCAGGAGAAGGATCAACGCGCCGCGCGAACAACAGGTCACACACATCTTCATGAGGTCAATTCCTCCGTGCGCATTTTTCGATGCCGATCTCGCTCATGCGCGCGTCCCTAATTGGGCCGCGCTCCCGGGACGATAGGCGATACTAGAGGGTTTCCGCGGTGAGGGGAAGGCCCATTTTGCGCGCGATCGGTCCTGCTATCATCGCACCCCGGATCCTCTGAGACCATTGCCCTCCATGCGATTGCCGGTTCTCTGTTTGAGTTGCGCCCTTGGCCTGCCGCTGACTGCTCTCGCCTCTCCGCAAGCCATCGACCTTGACGCGGTGCGCGCATCGAAGCGCGCGGCCGCGGTGCGCATCGCGGAGCCGATTGTCGTCGACGGAGTCCTCGACGATGCGGCCTGGGCGCTGGCCGAGCCTGCGATCGATTTCTACCAGCAGTTTCCCGACCAGTTCGCCCCCGCCACCGAGCGCACCGAAGTACGTTTCCTGTACGACAACGACATGCTGTACATCGGCGCGATGCTGTACGACCGCGAGCCGAACCGGATCATCATCGACTCGCTGCGGCGCGACTTCTCGAACTTTCAGAGCGACTCCTTCCTGCTCGTGTTCGACACCTTCCTCGATCACCGCACCGGGTACGGATTCAACACCAACGCCGCCGGCGCGCAGCGCGACGTCCAGGCGACCGATAACGGCCGGCGCAATGATGCCAACTGGGACGGTGTGTGGTTCAGCCGTTCGAAAGTGCTCGAGAACGGCTGGAGCGCGGAGATCGCCGTACCCTTCAAGACGCTTCGCTTTCCGCCGGGCGACGAGCAGCAGTGGGGACTGAACATGCAGCGCGTCATCCGCCGCAAGAATGAATACGTCACCTGGTCCCCCGTGCCTCGCCAGTTTTCTCACTACGCGGTCAGCTACGCCGGCCTGCTGACCGGTATCAAGGGTGTCAAGAGCAGCAGCAGCGATCTGCGGGTCACCCCGTTTACGACAGGGAGCCTCACGACCGGACGAGCCGGGACGGGCACATGGAAGGGCAAGGGCGACGCCGGCGCGGATCTGAAATGGGGCGTCACGTCATCGTTGCTCCTCGATGCGAGCTACCGCACCGACTTCTCCCAGGTCGAGGCCGACGAGCAGCAGATCAACCTGACACGCTTCAGCCTCTTCTTTCCGGAGAAGCGCCAGTTCTTCCTCGAGAGCCCGGCGAGCTTTCAGGTGGGCATGGCCGCGGTCGAGTCGCAGCGGCGGGATCTCATCCCATTCTTCAGCCGGAGGATCGGCCTCTCGGCCTCGGGCCAGCCGATACCGGTCATCGGAGGCCTGAGACTCACGGGCCGGGCGGCGGGCAACGGCATTGGACTGATGTCGATGCAGACCGACCGGTTCGAAGGCGAGCCTGGAGCCAACTTCACGGTCGCCCGCATACGGCGAGACATCACGAGCAAGGCCACCATCGGCGGCTTTTACTTCGGTCACGAAGCGACAGGCCGCAGCGCCTTCAACAGGGTCACGGGCGCCGATCTGCGGTTCGCGCCAAGGCCGACGTTGGAAATCGAAGCGTTCGCCATGCGAAGCGCGACGGACGGCGAAGCGGGCGACTGGGCCGGGCGCACCAGCTTCCGCCTCGATACGAACGCGCATCGGGCGCGGATGGGTCTGGTCCACATCGGCGACGCATTCCGTGACGATCTCGGGTTTGTCCCCCGGCGAGGTATCGCGACGATCTTCGGCGGTTATGAGCGTGTGCTTCGTCCGGCCAACAAGAGTGCGCTCGTGCGCGAGCACAGCCTCGGCGCAAAGGTCGACGCGACGGGCGACGATCGCTACGATCGGTCGCTCACGCGGGTCGGGAGGCTGACCTATGGATTGGACTTCCGCGACGGGGCAAATCTGAACGCGAGCGTGAACAGCACGTACGAGCGCCTCGATGCGCCCTTTGCCGTCGGCCGGGGCCTCCGAATCGCGGCTGGCGAGTACGCCTTCGACAATGTTGAGATCGACTACCGGTCCAACCAGAGCGCCTGGCTGTCAGCCAACGTCGGCCTGGAAGCGGGCGAATACTGGACGGGCAGCCAGCGCGTGGCCAGCGGCGGCGTGCGTGTCCGGCTCAACGAGCATGTGGCGGCGAGCGCCAGCCTGACGCGGAACCTGCTCGACCTGCCCGAGGGCACATTTGCCGCCAACCTGGCGCGGTTCCGTCTCGACTGGTCGTTCACGCCCAAGATGTTTCTCAACGCATTCGTGCAGTACAACGGCGAAGCGGATGCGTGGCTGTCCAATATCCGGTTCAACCTGATCCATCATCCCCTGAGCGACATCTACGTCGTCTGGAACGAGACGCGGTTCCCCGGCGACACGCGCCGCGCGTTGCTGCTGAAATACACGCATCTCATCGCGTTCTAGATCCGCTATCTCCAGGCCGCGTAGACCGGCGTGCCGACGAGGAAGGCCGGGTTCGCGCCCGCTCGCGGCCTGAACTTCTGCAGGCGTCCGTTGCCCACCTCCGCGATGTAGAGGTTCCCCTGCTGGTCCATGGACAGCGGCGGACGGCGAGCGCCTCGATACTTAGAAGCCCCGCTCCCTTTCAAGATCGTATCCGGCGAGCCAGTTCGACAGAATCTTGCGGTCAACCGGCTGGCCAAACGCTGTTGTAGTTCCAAACCGCTCGTCAGCAGGTTTCGTCCTGATTCCTGACTGAAGAATGCCGACTACAGACCCACTGGACGGACGGAAGATCGGAGATCCGCTCATCCCGTGTTCAGCACGAACGTCTAGGAGGATTTCATCGACTGAGCCCGCTCCCTCGTACGGGGACACGCCAGACACCCAACCTTGCTGAAGCACCGGGCCCCACCGGAGCCTTCCGTCTTTCTCTGACAATGCGCTGCCATGCGGATAGCCAAAGACGCCAACATGCTCTGAAATCTCAACACCGAATGCATCGTCCACATTGAGTGGCGCAATGTCTTCAAAATGTTCGGGATGCATAATTGCGAACTCGATGAACCCCACGTCAATTCTTGGCTGTTGTACGAAACCCATATGACGAATGAGACGAACCGTGATTCCACGCGGGCCATTCTTGCGAGGTACGACAAATGACAGGAATAGCTGTGCGTCGGGGACCCTGTTTTTTCTTTGTTCGGTACGAAGATCATTGATGACGTGTGCGTTCGTTAATACCGTCGTTTCCCGCACAAGAAATCCGGTACCGATGACCTCAAAGTGTCCGGGGATTTCGTGATACTTGATGTAGTCCGGGAGCGGCACCGTGAGATATCCGATCGCGCAGACGCCGTTTCGAATGCGAGGCAGTACCGCAGAATCAATCATCTGCGCTAGTTCTTCGCTAGAGGGTAGGGATCTGGTTGATGCCTAGGAACTGGCCAATGACCTGAGCGACCAAGTCAACGCCCACGCCGGTCGACAGCTTCAAAGCGCCTGAGAGCATTTTTCCGGTCATGCTGGACAGCCAAGCCGTTGTCTTCGGTTTGTCCGCTAGGGACATGCCCGGCGGATCCTCCTTCATCGCGGTTTCAAGATTCTGGAGTTCTTGCGCCGGGATTCCCCACTCCGTGAGCGCCTTTCTTAGAGCTTCGATGTCGCCTTTGACCACCTTGATCGGGCCTGTTGTTTGGACCGCGTGGCTGGCGGTGGCAACGTTGCCAATGACGTCCCCGTGAATGATCGTTTGGTACAGATGACTCACTGTCGCATCTGAAACGACAGAATCTGGCCTATCAGGCTCTCCGGCGGCGGGGGCCTCGTTCTCCAAGCGCAATGCGAATTCCAGCACACGGTTTCTGACCGTATCGACAATGCCCAGCACGCTAGCTTTCGCTACCGTTTGCCAAGCGCCGTACAACACGAGCCCGTTCGCGAACTTGTTCCCTTCCTTCGTTTGCATGTATGCCATCAGGTTGCCGGGCCATTGACAGGTGACGGCTCCGTCTCCTTTGCCCAGATCTTCGATCGTCGCAATCGGCTGCGTGAAGCGCATCTCCTCTGCGTACTGCTGCGCCCAATCGGGAAGAAGCATCGGAGGAATCGTGATGTTCTGGTAGCCCGACCCGAACGGGCCGGCAAGGTGGCCCGTTGCAGGTGCGCCGAGAACTCTGTAATCCGGCACGTCCTTAGCGTTCTCGTAGCCGTTTAGTTCCTTCGAAACCCATGCTCGCAGTTCGTCGTTGTTCAGCCGCGCTGCAAGGACCGCACACTTTCGCAGCAGCGTCGAGATGGGCACGTTGGCATCAACAGCCGCGTTCTGGACGTCCTGCAAGAGAGACATCGTTAGATTTCTGTTTCGCTGTCTGTCGTCGGAGAAAAGAAATGGCCCTGAAACCGGGCCATTCTAGCATCTAGTGCGGAAGAGGTGACTCGTGCCCGAGGGCCGAGCGCGCAGGGCGAAGGCCCAGTGCCTGAGGCTGACCTGACGCATTGAGCGAGCGATGCCGACCCAGTCCGCCCGAGGTTGCTGCGCTTCCAAAGCTGACTGTGGTCCGCTATCTCCAGGCCGAATACACCGGCGTGCCGACGAGAAAGGCCGCGTTCGCGCCTGCTCGCGGCCTGAACTTCTGCAAGCGCCGTTGCCCACCTCCGCGATGAGGTTCCCCTGCCCGCGCCTGTCGGCATTCGCCACTCGTATAATCCGCAGATGTCCTTCCACCCGCACCCAGCCCGGTTCCTCAGTGCAGATACGGACTCTGAGAGCGAACAGCATCAAATCGAGCGCTGGCGTGCCATGTCACCGGCTGAGAAGCTCCGTGTCGTGGCCGAGCTGAACGCCGCCGTGGACACGATGGCACTGGCCGGCATCCGGCTGCGTTATCCCGATGCCTCGCCCCGCGAACAGTTCCTGCGGCTGGCGATCATGAAGCTCGGTCGCGACCTTGCCCGGCAGGTATACCCGGAGATCGAACAACTGGATGAGCGGTGACCGCGATCCCGGATCCGATCGCGGTGGCGCTGCTGGTTGCTGACGCGTTCGACACGCTGGGGCTCCGCTACACCCTGGGCGGTTCGCTCGCCAGTTCGATGAGCGGCGAGCCACGTTCGACGCTGGACGTGGACATGGTCGTGGACATCGAGGAGGCCGAGATCGGCCCGCTGGTTGCCACGTTAGGCGCCGAGTTCTACGTGAACGAGGACGCGCTCCGCCGCGCCGTACGCGAGCGCTCCACCGCGAACCTGATTCATCACGGAACGTCGATCAAGATTGACCTCTTCGTGATGGGTTCGACACCGCTGGACGAGATCCAGCTGGCGCGCCGCCGGCGCGTGCAGGTGTCGAGCGATCCGGATCGATTCCTCTACGTTCACCCGCCGGAGGACATCCTGCTCCAGAAGCTCCGCTGGTTTCGCCGGGGCGGCGAGGCGTCCGATCGTCAGTGGCGAGACATTCTGGGGATCGTGCACGTGCAGGGGGATCGCATGGATCGGGATTATCTCGAGCGGACCGCGGTACTCATCGCCGTGGATGATCTCTTGCGGCGCGCGTTCGACGAGAGCGGCGGCCGCGCGTGACTCAGGTCCGCTATCTCCAGGCCGCGTACACCGGCGGGCCGACGAGGAAAGCCGGGTTCGCGCCCGCTCGCGGCCTGAACTTCTGCAAGCGTCCGTTGCCCACCTCCGCGATGTAGAGGTTTCCCTGCTGGTCCACGCTCGCGCCGTGCATGTTGAAGAAGCCGCCTGGATGATCGCCCAGCGTGCCCCAGGCGTAGAGGAAGTGTCCTTCGAAGTCGTATTTCACCACCTTGGCCGTGGTGTCTTCGAACGCCCAGATCCCCGAACGATCGGCGGGGATGATCAGGAACTGCGTGTTCGACGCGGGCGAGAACGGCCACTGATCGAGGAACGTGCCGTTTTCGTCGAACACCTGCATCCGCTTGTTGCCGCGGTCGCTCACGTAGACGCGGCGAGTCACCGGGTCGGACGTGATGCCGTGGACGACGTTGAAGTCGCCAGGTCCGTTGCCGCGCTTGCCCCACGCGAGCAGAAACGTGCCGTCCTTGTCGAACTTCACCACGCGCGTCCCGTTGTAGCCGTCGGCGACGAACATCGTGCTGTCGGGCAACCAGGTCAGGAAGGTAGGCCGGTTGAAGTGTGAGGCGTCCGCGCCCGCTTTGTTCGGCGTGCCGATGGTCTGCACGAGCGTCTTGCCGTCGTGCGTGAACTTGAAGAGCGCGTGGCTATGGTCGTCCACGATCCACACGTGCTTCTCGGCGTCGTATGGGTTGATGTAGACGGAGTGAGGCCGCCTGAGCATCTTGTCCCACTGCGTCCACTGCTCGACGATGTCGCCGGCCTGGTTGAAGACGACCACCGTGTGCTCCCACCGCGCGTCGATGCCCATGCGTCCTTTCCATGCCTGCGCGGGATCCTCCGGATCGGCGCCAGGACCACCCGCACCAGGAGGGCTCGCGACCATCCCCTGCGATGCGTTTCGGAATGGCGCCTGTCCGACCGGGAACGAGAGGCTCGGCCCCATCTCGGGAAACGCCTTGGGGGCCGGGCGGTCCAGCCTGGGCAGCTCACCGCGTTCCAGCATGAAGACGCGGTCGGGACTTTCCGCGAAGACGCCTTGCACGGCACCCCACGTCCAGTTCTCGTGGCCCGGCAAATTCGAGAGCGGCTTGGGCCAGTTCGCCACGACCTCGTACGGGCCGGTCATCACGTCGAGGCCGCCCTTGTATCCCGCGACGGCACCGAAGCCGGCATTGGCCGTTTGACCCTGGATCGGCCTCGTTGTTCCACCGAGAATGAAACCACCCACGAGAGCAACGGCAACGCTCGAAGCGAGAACAGCGGACTGACGCATATGACCACTCCTCATCAGGGTCTTACGCCGGCGGCGGGATTGGCAAACAGCATGTCATATTTCGCAGTCTCCGACGGGACGCACTCCTGCTCGGGAATCTCCAGGCTGGCGGCCTCCCTACGGTTTTGCTCCGGGCATGCCGCGTCTCACTCTGCGGCGGTAGCGCGGTGTTTCTTCGGCACAAAGGCAAGGAACCGGCGCGGGTTGTCCACCATGATCGTGCGTAGCACTTGGTCGTTCGCGCCAGCTGCCTTCAACTTCGGCACAAACACGGTCAAGGTCTTGGCATAGCCCGCTCCATTGTTGCGTTTGATCGCATTTGGGCGTGCGAGATCTGAAGACAGCATCAGATGATCGGCGAAGCCCGCCTCGATGAGCGCCATGACCATTGGCACTTGCGGCGCGTCGGCGGGTCCTCCCAGACGGTCGAAGCCGACAAAGGCTCTGCGCCTGCAAATTGCCTTGTGCACCTGGACGCTCGGATCGACCAGATTCCCCAGATGACCAATCACCACTCGCTCGGGCTTGACTCCGACGTCTTCGAGGATGTCCAGCTGTTCGAGCGCCGACTTCCCCGGAATCCCGGTGTGCGTGAAGATCGGCAGATTCGTCGCGAGGTGCGCCCGGCCAACCGCGCGGAACACTTTTCGTTCATCCGCCGTGATGTCGTCCCAGGATCCGATCTCGCCGAAGACGCCCACGGGGTTCGTTTCGACCTGTTTCACCAGCGCGCGAACGATCTGGCCCTCGCTCATGGTGGTGATCTCTTTCGGGTAGAAGGGCTGCGTGTAAAACCCGGCGCCCGCCACGATTGGCATCTGCGACTTCGTCGACAGTTGCCGCAGAAAATTGATGTTACGGCCCATGTCCGGATGTCCCCCATCGACGATGCAGCCGATGCCTTCGCGTTTGGCGAGGGTGATCTCTTCCACCATGAGATCGAGGTCCTGCATGAACGAGAGGTCGGATGGCGCAGGCGCGGCCGGTGGTCCTGGTGGACCTCCGATGGCGGCCCTTGTGGCGGCGGTATATTCATCGAAGCGCGTCAGGAAATCCGTCGCGAACGACATGTGTTCGTGAAACAGCGTGGCGCTGCCCGCAAGATCTTCTGGCGCGTAGTCTTTGAGGATCGTGCGGATGACGGAGCCCTTGGGGAACGTCACAGACGCCGCAGAGGCCAGGGCAGGCAGGACGATCCCGCCGGCCACAGCGCCGAACATCCCAAGCACCTCGCGGCGCGTCCAATCCGACGGTTGACCCTCGTGTGGCATATGCGGTTACTCCACGTCGTGAGTCATAACAAGGCCTCGATCCCTCGGCGGCGAAGCTCGGTTGATCGGATCAAGCCGGTTTTGCGGAGGACTCGCCTTCGCCCCGCGGGCTTCGGCGAGCAGGCTATGCCGCGTCTCACAGCGGCAGCGTCAGGGTCTTACGCCGGCAGCGGGATTGGCAAACAGCCTGTCGTATTTCGCTGTCTCCGACGGGACGCATTCCTGCTCGGGAATCTCCAGGCTGGCTGATTGCAGCCTGTAAGGAAGCTTGTCGAGAGCGACCCACGGCCGGGTGTAATACTTCGGGTCGTCTATCAGGATCGTCTTCTCCAGGTGATCGGCATCCACACGGTGGTACGTCTCCACGACGTGGAGCGCGTCGCTGTGAGGACGGCCCGCATTGTCGAGCCAGGTTCGATCGTCGAATCCATTCGAGTCCGCGACGAACGTATAGTCATCCACCCACCGGCCAACCGAGTATCCCCAGAAGCGTGATTCAGGTGGGGGAGCGTCTTTGATGGCCCACTTCGGTTGTTCGGGATCCCTGGGCAGCGCCCGGCCGTCGGTCCAGATGACGCGCCATTTCTTGTTGAACTGATACAGGATCACCACCTGGGTGGTGGTCTCGAGGAACTGCTCCGTGTGGGAATTGTGAAGCACGATGCGCGGAAACCCCTGCGGATCGCAGCCGGGCATCGGATCGTTGGTGAGGGCCGAGGGCACCTGCGTGAATCCATAGGTCGGCTTGTTGGCCATGAAGGCCTTCCGCCCTTCAGCCGTGAACGGCAGCTCGTGTTCCGGCTTGCCATCCGACGGCGAGGCCTTCGCTCCATCCGCCTGAATCCCTTCGGCGCCGCCCTTGGCGAATTCCCAGGTGCCGGACACGCTGCGGCGTGGAGCGGGGCCTGACTTCTTGCCTTCGAAGTCCACGTCGTACACCGCGCCCGGCGCGCGCCGGAACCCCTGTTGACCGCGCGTCACAGGTGACAGCAGCGTCACGAGTGCAATGACTGCAATCGCTGGAACGACAACACGCTTTGCCATGGCGCGTCCCTCCTAGCGGGCCCCGGCGGGTGGGGGCAATGCGCCTGCGACGAGGGTCGTGCCATCCGGAAGCACGGCTTGAAGGATGCGCCCGAGTGGCTGGCCATTTTTGACCGGTTCGAGCGTGATCGTCACGGCATCGCCCGCCTTGAAGGACTGCTTGGCCCAGCCGAAGGGGATCATGTTTGGCGGCGCCTGGGTTTCCGCAACCCAGTGAACCACCTGGCCGTTGTCATCTTTCACGTCGAACCGCAGAAGGCAATGCGGGTTGGCCCAGAACCACTCGGTGACCGTTCCTTTGACCGTGACTCTCTTGCCGACGTCGAAGACGGCGTTGGCGTGGTGGGCCAGTAACGGACCCGAAACGATCAGAAGACCAACGACCACCGGGAACACCGTGACCAGCGTCTTTCTCATGTCGGTTCTCCATTGGCGCGTTGCGCCCGCGAGTTATCAACGCCGAATCGGGATGGCGGCTTTCTGCTGCAGAAAACGTTCGCGGAACCGGAGCTCGTCGGAGATGGTGTAGATGTTTTCCGTCATCGATCCGTCCGGCGCCGGCTTGAAGATCAAGTGCGCCGTCCACGGTTTCGTGAACGCGCCGGGATCCTCGAACGTGATGTCGAACGCGAGGCTCTCGCCCACGCGATGGATGCGCTCGACGAGGTGGAGATCCTGCGTGTGCGGCAGGCCCCGCGCGTCGAGCCAGGTCGAGTCTTTGTAGCCAACGGAATCGACGACCAGCGTGTCGCCTTCCCACTTGCCGACCGCGTTGCCGTACCACGTGAGC
>Ga0209515_10008402_pt1 | contig 12061 bp, 11 predicted proteins | sample Subgroupgradi54m_FD_187454 | JGI IMG/M metagenome (GOLD analysis project Ga0209515, IMG submission 187454) | Subsurface groundwater microbial communities from S. Glens Falls, New York, USA - GMW60B uncontaminated upgradient, 5.4 m (SPAdes)... ... | reverse complement strand
TCTTTTGTGGGTGGCGCTCGCAGCCGGGCTTGGAGCAGAATCAAAATACAATGCGCTAATTTTAATCCCGATTTTTCTTACCTATCTTCTGATTTTCCGGCGGGAATATTTTAAAAATAAATATTTCTGGCTTGGAATCGCTGTTTTTACCGCCATTTTCAGCCCGAGCATTATTTATAACCTCAAACTTTACCAAACAACCGGACATTTTGATTTCCAGTTTTCTTATATTTTTGGCCAGCATCCGGAAATATGGAAAGTTGCTCCAGGAAAAGATATCGGTGGATTAAGCGATCGGATTAAAAATTTTATCCCGCGGATGATTTCAACTAATTCCTGGCTATTCCTATCTCTGGCTGCCCTGTCGCTTGCCTCATTGTTCATTTCGCTTTTTAAAAATCTAAAAGAATCGCTTCGGAAAAACGCTTTTTTGCTGATTGCTATTTTTTATTTGGCTATTCTAATCCTCTTGATCGGACCGTCTTACAGATTCCTGACAATGCTTACGCCATTCTTAGCTTTAAGCGCGGCAATATTTTTAATTGGAATTTCACATTATTTTAACGGCAAATTTGCATTACTGGCGATTGTTCCAATTTTGCTTTTTGAAATTTTTTATTCAATCAACAATCAAATTATTTATTATCCTGTCGGGCCGGCGCCCTGGTTTTCTTCAAAAGTCCGCTATGAAAATTACAATTGGGGTTACAATGAACTCGGCCAGTGGCTGGAACATGAATTAAAAGGAAAAATGCCCGGCCTGACTTTTGACCTTCAATATAAATTTTTAGATGGCTTGCGCGGTCAAGCCATAGAAAAAGGCCTGGCAGAAAACTTAGTTCCCTATCCTGCGCTTTTTGTTTATGACGGTAATTTTGATTTGGCGGCAAAACTTTGGGTGCTGAGCAGGCTGCATATTTATCATGGCTGGCCGATCATAGACGTAAAAACTTATTTTGATTACCTGCAGCAAAACGGCTTTGATTATTACGATAGGATCGGATTCAAAACCTATTACTTCATTTTAGAAAATAATATTGTTCCTTCTCCTGCATCTCAAACCCTTATGCGCGGGGAACCAGTAAAAATTTTAAATCCGCGCGGTGAAGAAGTTTTTAATATTTATAAATATTAAAAGAAAAAAGCGCGTATATTAACGCGCTCCTACTTTAGGCAAAGCTACATTTTCTAAAGCTTTAAATGTTCGATATTCATAGAATTCATCGCGAGAAACTTCTTTAAAAGGTTTCTCAACATCAAGCTCTTGATAGCCGCAGCCCCAACCTTCTTCTTCTAAAGCACAAACTACGCAAATCCTCAATGGTGGCATAGCGGCTCCATAATCATTCGGAACATAATCCGTTTCAATAATAACCGGATGCTTGCATTGTTTTTGCAATTTTTTAGTCAGTTCTTCTGTTTCATTTTCTAATTTATCCTGCAAAGCCCGGATTGCTACCAATCTTTCTCTCAACTCTTTATTATCCATTTAGAGATGATTAAAAATGTTCTAAATAGAGTATAAAATACTTATAATTAGAAAGTCAATTTAATCTATCTCGTATCTTAAAGTAACTGTAACTCTGATTTCTTGGGAACCGGCTTCAATTGCAGGCGCTGGCGCCGCAGCTGGAGCGATTCCTCCAAAAGATTCTGCGCCTAAAGATTTATAAAAAGGAACCGGGTTGCCGCCTTCATCAATAGACAATAATCTTCCTAAACTAAAACCTCCGGCTCTTGCAATTGATTTTGCTTTTTCTTTTGCCCTTGCAATCGCTTCTGACCTTGCCTGATTTTGCGCTGAAGTCGGGTCATCCAAAGTAAAAGACAATTGCGAAACAGTATTAGCTCCGCTTTGCACTACTTCCCCAAGAAGGCTTCCCAGCTTTTCAAAATTCCTGACTTTTACCATTACAGTTTGCTGAACCTTATAACCGACAATTTCCGGAGGCGGGCAAGGCTTGCCACTGTCAAATAACCCAGGAGAACAATTAAAATATTGATAACGCGGTTCCACGCTATATTGCTCTGTTTTAATATCTTTATCATCAACTCCAGCAGCTTTAACAACGCCGATAGCCCGATTCACTTTAACGGTATTTTCTTTCTGCAAAACGCCGAGGTCTTTTCCGCCCTGCGTTAAAACGCTGAAAGTAAACTGCGCCACATCCGGGATTGCCACTGCTTTTCCCTCTCCGCTTGCGGAAAAACTCCTGAAAGACGAAGGCTCAATAACCTTTGAATAAGATTTTACATACCAAACCGCTGAAAACGCCAGCGCCGCCATCAATCCTATTCCCGCCATTCCCAAATAATTTTTAATTTTTGCATCCATAAATTTATGGTAACATTTTTAATCAATAAGCGTAAATCTACTGAAAAATAAAAAACGGCATCTGCCGTTTTTAATAAAAAATAGTTTCTGTCCGGTGATAAGGAATTGCCATTTTAGTTTTCTGGCTTTCATTCCACAAAAGCCAATCTATTTCATAAGGATAGAGCTTCCGGCCGCGGTCTTTAAGCGCGCCTTGCAAAAGCTCAACAGCCCAAACAGTCGCGCTTCGAATTTCTACTTCTTCTTTCGCGCAGAAAGAAAGCATTACTCCGCCATTAATTTTCTTTTTTAAGTCCGGCGCATATTCTAAAATGCCGAAATGGAAAAGAATTTGGGGCAGCTTATAATCCGCAAAAGCAGTGGCATATTCGGGGTCTTTGAATGCGCCGAGCCCTTTTCTGCCAAAGGCGCCGTGGATATCCATTGCTAAAATCTGAGCCCGTTTCCAGAGATAAATTTTTTCTCCTTTATAATATGCAGTATCATCAAACGAATATAATTCATTTGCGATTTTGGGTATAAGCAATGCAAGCCTATGTTTGCCTTCCAGCAAGAAATTCCTGGAATCACCTTTATATTGCCAGAAAAGATAATCGCTGATCCGCCGGGTTATCTCCCACCGCATTTTAAGGAAAAGAAGATTGGTTCCGCCTTGGAGCCAAAGCCGAAATTCATCAAAAGAAATTTTACGGAGGTAATTTAAATTAGCTTTTTCCGGATGTTTCTCAAAAAAACGCTTGAGCGCAATGGCAAGCGCATAATAACCGCTGTATTTCTCCCCATTATGCCAAATTTCCCATCTGCTCTGGCCTTTAGGCCAAAAGCAAAAATTAAGCGAATCAAGAAGAATAAGATAATCCAGCATCATTTGCGGATCATTGGTCTGAAGATGCATGGATTTTGGCCATAGCGGAACCTCTATTTTTGAAGCCAGCCAACAATCTGCTAATTCCTCAATTTTCTTTTCATTCAGCTTTACTAAGCTGGCTTTTTTTACGACCTCCAGCGTAGAGGCGCGAACCGGGTTTTCCCAGAACATTTTCTCTTATTGCCTATGGTAAATATCTGGAAAAAATTATAACGGAAACGCTTTAATTTTTCAACTTATTATAATTTTCCTTGTTTTATTTTTTCCCTGATTTTCTCCACGTAAGAATTGAAAAAATATATGTTATGAAAAGTAAGAAGGGAAAGCGGCGTAATTTCATTTGCGCGCAAAAGATGAGAAATGTAACTGCGGGTATAAGCTGTACAGACAAAACATAAGCAAGTTTTATCCAGCGGTTTTTTATCTTTTGTGAATATGGATTTACGCAAATCAAGTTTCCCTTCGCTTGTAAAAGCAATGCCGCGCCGGGCATAATGTGTCGGCACCGTGCAATCAAAAGTATCTACGCCGCCCTTGATGATGTTTTCCATATCTTCAAGATAACCGATTCCTAACAGGTGGCGGGGTTTTTGTTCATCCAGAAACGGCACTGCCCAATCTAAAATTTTAGACATAGTTTTTTTATCTTCTCCCAAGTCGCCGCCAATGCCATAACCCGGAAAGCCAAGCGAGTTTATGAAAGAAGCGCTTTCTTCCCGCAAATCTTTGAAATGCGAACCCTGAACGATTCCAAAAAGTGCTTGATTCGTGCTTAAAGTTTTTAAACAAATTTCCGCCCAGGCATGGGTACGCTTTAAGGAATCTTTTATATATTCGTAAGTGGAAAGCGGAGAAGTGCATTCGTCAAAAGCAAAAATAATATCCGCGCCAAGCAATTGCTGGATTTTTATGGATTCCCTGGGCCCTAAAAATAATTCCTTGCCGTCCAACGGCGATCGGAAATGCACTCCATCGCCGGTTATTTTTACTTTTCTCGGCTGGACTGTTTTATCAATGAGTTCCCTTTTTTCCTGTCCGGGAAAATATTTTAAGATTTTTCCCACATTTAAATCATGGCCAAAGCCTAAGCTGAATACCTGAAATCCGCCGGAATCGGTCATCAGCGGCCGCGGCCAATTCATAAATTTATGAAGCCTGCCGGCAGATTTCACGATTTTCTCCCCCGGCTTTAAATGAAGATGGAAAGTATTGGAAATTAAAATTTGGCTTTTTGTCTGCAAAACCTCTTCGCTAGTCAAAGTTTTCACTACTGCCTGCGTAGCAACCGGAACCAAAGCCGGAGTTTCCACTATTCCATGGCTAGTTTCCAGCAAGCCCAACCTCGCCCGGCTCTTTTTTGATTTTTTAAGAATCTTAAATTCAAACATATCAAAAGACTTATCATAAATATTTATAACCTTACACTAACTTGTGTTTTTTTAACAATATTGCATTTACTGCCACTATCACAGTACTTAAAGACATAAACAAAGCGGAAACCGCCGGATTAAGCAGAATTCCCTTAAATGCCAATGCGCCAGCGGCTAAAGGCAAAGCAGCTAAATTATATCCAGCTGCCCAAAAAAGATTTTGGATCATTTTCCTGTAAGTTAATCTGGAAAGTTTTATAATTTTTGCTATGTCCCGCGGATCATTGCGGACTAAAATTATTCCTGCAGATTCAATCGCCACGTTGGTTCCAGCCCCGATCGCAATGCCCAAATCCGCCTGAGCAAGCGCTGGCGCGTCATTTATGCCATCGCCCACCATTGCAACTTTCATTCCTTTTTTCTCCTGCAGAAATTTAACTTTTTCCGATTTTTCCTTAGGCAAAACTTTGGAAAAATATTCGTCAATATTCAATTCTTTTGCAACCCAGCTAGCCACCTCCATGGAATCTCCGGTAATCATTCCGACTTTTATACCCATTTGTTTTAATTTTAAAATCGCTTCTCTGGATTCTTCCCTGATTAAATCCGCCAAAGCGATCGCGCCAACCAACCTGCCGCCAACAACCACGAAATTAATCGTTTTCCCTTCGCTGGCCAAAGCCTCAATTTCAGATTTAAATTCTCCGGAAACATCATCTTTGCTTTCCGTTAAAACCGCTTCTCCACCAATCCAAACCGGATTATTGCCAAGCAATCCATAGACCCCTTTTCCGGAAACCCGCTGGAAATTCTTTAGCGGCATAAATTTCATTCCGCGATTTTCTGCTTCTTTAACTATTGCCTTTGCGGCAAAATGCTCCGAATCCCTGTTAACTGATGCTGCTAATTGCAATATGCCGGACCGGCTCATTGCCAAATTTGGATTAGGAATTATTTCATCAACTCCGTATTCACCCTTGGTTAAAGTTCCGGTTTTATCAAACATCACAATATCAATTTTTCGAGCCGATTCTAAAGCCAGCCGCTGGCGGACAAGAAATCCGTTTCGCGCCGCAAGCGTCGTTGAAATTGACGCAACCAGCGGCACTGCCAAGCCAAGCGCGTGCGGGCAGGCAATCACCAGCACCGCTACCAGCCTTTCCATCGCAAAAGAAAATCCTCCTCCAACCGGCGATTTTGAAAAAAACCAAGCAACAAAAGTAATGCCTCCGGAAAAAATTGCGATTAATGTCAAATAAAAAGCGGCCCGATCAGATAAAATCTGAAGCCGGGATTTAGACCGCTGAGCTTCCTCAACTAATCTCATAACTCCGGCCAAAAAAGTATGCTCTCCAATTTTATTAACCCTGACCCTCAAACTGCCATCTCCATTAATTGTTCCGGCGATTACTTCGCTTCCAATAAATTTAGAAGATGGCTTAGATTCTCCGGTAACCATGGCTTCATTAACTTCTGATTTTCCGTCAATAACTTTCCCGTCTGCCGCAACCTTAGATCCAGGCCGGATTATTATTATATTACCTTCTTGAAGTTCTGTAAGAGGAATTTTTTCAATTTTCTCTCCGCGAATCACTTCTGCTTCATCCGGCAATAATTTTGAAAGTTCCCTTAATGCTCCTTGCGCTCCCTGCACTGCCTTCATTTCTATCCAATGGCCTAAAAGCATAACCGTAATTAAAGTCGTCAATTCCCAATAAAGAGTCTTGTCTCCTCCGGAAAAAGTCTGAAAAATGCTGTATAAATAAGCGGTCCAAATTGCCAAACCGATTAAAGTCATCATTCCCGGCTGCCTGCCCCTTACTTCCAGCCAAGCGCCTTTGGTAAATATCCATCCGCCATAAAAAAATATTATTGAGCTTAAAAGTACAGGCAAATATTCCGAACCGGAAAATTCCGGCATCCGCAATCCCAAAATTTTTTCCGCCAAATCGGAATAAAGCAATACCGGGATTGTAAGAATTAAGCTTATCCAAAACTTCCTTAAAAACATTTGCGTGCTGTGGCCGGAATATTGATTATTCTCATTTTCACTTTTCCCTGCCCGTCCGACAGGCGGGGCTTTTAACTTTCCGCCAGGAACTAAGTACATTCCACATTCAGGGCACATACCCGGCTTATCTTGCTGAATTTCCGGATGCATCGGACAAGTATAATCAGAAATATCGCTATGGTTATAATGTTTATCGGGCATAAAATTTATACTTTTTTAATATAGCCTAAATTCGCTTTTTTATTTTTTAAGAAAACTAAAAATAATGCGAATATCGCAATAGAAGCGAAAGCCGAAACCAGGCAATATAAACAAATTGCTTTGATTATAAAAATCTGCAAATAGGTAAACCAAAGCGAAGCTAAAAATCCGAACACCGAAATTCGCAATAATCTTTCAAAATTTTTTTCATTTCTATTCCATAAATACCAGATCGTAAAAATCAAAATCAGAAAGTAATAAATTACCCCCAAAAGCGCTACCGGGATTCCTCCTAAAGTTGAATAAACACTGGTCGTAACCTTATCACAGCCCTCTATTACTGAACAAATCGCCGATGCTCCTTGATAATGCTTAGCTGCGAGATAAGATGCGTCTAAAATACCGACCAAGCTAAATGCCAAAATAATCCAAGCTAAATTTTTATTATTTTTATTCATAAATAAAATTTTAAAAGTTAAAAAATTTCTTTTTATTAAAATATGCTTTCGTATTCATATCTGAAATCAGCTATATTATAACCTTTAAAATAACCTATGTCAAAAAATCTCTATAATTTTATGCCGAGAAGTGTAGCCAGAAATAATTTTAATATTTGATTGAGAAACATTAAAATAATCTGCCAGCAATTTCATAATCGCGGCGTTTGCTTTTCCTTGGACTGGCGGCTCTTTTACCGAAACGCGGTAAATTTCCTGATCGCCAATTATAATTTTTTCCACCTTTTCTTCGTTAGAATTAGGTTTTGCTTGGACGTTAATTTTCATATCTCAACTTCCGCGACAGCTTGGCAGTATTTGCAATAATCGCAATCATCTCCGCATTCTGGAACCGCATCATTCATTAAAACTTTTTTTATTTTATAAATAACTTCTTCTATCCAATGGTCGCTTCCTTTATAAGGAATGATTTTTATATTAAATTCCAATTTAGCGTCAAAAGCTTTTTTATCCGAATCTCCGTTGCAATAAACAAAATAAGCGGTATCGGAGACTTTAAATTTATTTTTACGGAGCAGCCATTGGTAAATTTCCACCTGCCTCTTATAGCCAATCTGCCATTCCGCATCCAAGCTAACCTCTGCTTTTTTAGAAGTTGCTTTATAATCCACTACCATCAATTCTTTTTTCGGGCTGACCCAGACATCGTCAACTCCTCCGGTTATAAGCAAATTAGTCGGCTCATGCAAATATTGCACGCCTCCGCGGAGCGGCTCCCGCCATTCATCCATTTTTTCATGCTCAAAAGGAACCGCGTCTATACCGTAAGCTTTCATCAGCGGATGGGCAGTGCCCTTTGCCCTATGCGCATCAAATTCTTTTTTCAGCAATTCATCCACGGCAGAATTCAAACTGAACGGGAATCCAGGAGGCTGCGCAACACCCAAACGGCGATCCAGATAAAAACAGCGCGGGCAATTTAAAAATAAATCTATCTTGGAACGGCTTAATCTGAATGGTTCGCCAGAAAGCGGATTAAAATTATTTTTGCTCCGGCGAGGATTATAATACTTAGACATGATTATATTATATATCTTCTTTAAGCTTTATAGCTTCTAAAAAAAGAAAGAGGGGTATTTCTTTTCTGGCTTTGTTTTCGGCAGAGGCGCGGGGGCCCGGTTCGCTTTTTTTATTGGAATTCCATTCCTCCAGCCGGCTTGCCAAAAATCCGGATTTTTGAAGCGCTTTAAAATAAAACTGCAATGGCCTGTGGAAAGACAAAGTGTATTCGCTTGGCATTCTCCGCCGGCTGGCAGACGGATGCATCTCAATTTTTTCTTTTGATTCGGAAAGATAACTGTCAATCCTACGGTATTGGACTTTATTTTTTGCATCCCATTCCCAGCCGGACGCCTTGGGAATCCGGAATGCCGGATGATTCATTACTAAAAATAACTTGCCATTTTCCTTTAAAACTCGTCCGCATTCATTAAAAACCCCCTGGACATTTTCCATATTTTGGATAGCCAAAACAATCACTGCCTTATCAAGGCTTTCGTCTTTTAAGAATTTTAAATCATTAGCCGAAGAAACAAAATAAAGAATCCGGCCGCGCTGATCCTCTTGAATACTGCTTTTGGCGATCTCTATTAATTCTTTAGAAATATCAACGCCGATTACTTTGGCGCCTTTTTTTAAAAATTCTTGGGAAAAAAATCCCGGTCCGCAAGCCAAATCCAAAATCGTCTCCCCTTTTTGGATTTCTAAAAGCCTGAGCAGATTCGGCAAAATAACATCATTTTGGTAAGTTCCCTCTCCCTGGAGAAGCAGCTGGTACCAATCCGCAACCTCGCCCCAAGAAGTTTTTTTCTTATTCATGATTTCTATTATATCAGCAAAGGTAAAATATTGCTCTAATTTAGCAAAATTAGTCAATTAGAGTAAAATTAATATTAAGAGATTTTATGGCGATTTTTAAAAGATTTAAAAATAAATTTCCGGAGCTGGCATTATCAAATTTTGACAATATTCTTTTTGTTTTTTTTATTTTAATTCTAGTGTTCCATTATTTAAAACTGATTCCTGCCGGCCTGCGGCCTTGGGAACAAAAATTTTTAATCTTCGGCGGCGCAATCGGCATCTTGCCGGTTTTATTAAGCTCACTGAAGGCTTTAAAAAATCGCAAAATTTCAGTGGATCTTTTAGCCGCAATCGCTTTATTTTTCTCTTTGTCTGCGGGCGAATTTTTATCAGCAATTTTTATCAACTTAATGCTTACTTCGGCAAGAATTCTTGCGGCTTATACCGGAAGCCAAGCTCATCGGGCCATTCAGCATTTGTTAAAATTAAGGCCAAGCATAGCAAGAATTAAAAAAGGCGATAAAATAATTCAAATCCCGGTTGCAAAACTCCAAAAAGAAAATTTAGTTGTGGTCGGCCTTGGCGAAACAATACCGGTAGACGGGAAAATTATGGACGGAGAAGCGGATATCAACCAAGCATCTATTACCGGCGAATCTCTCCCAATTTTTAAAACTAAAGGCGATCAGGTTCTAAGCGCCACTACGGTAGTTTCCGGAAATTTAACTGTTCTTGCTGAAAAAGTAGGGAAAGAAACTACTTTAGAAAAAATAATTGAATTGGTGGAAAAATCCGGAGCGATTAAGCCGGAAATAACGGCTCTGGCGGATAAATTTGCCAGCTGGTATGTCGCTTCCATGCTGGTTGGATCAATAATTTTATATCTTGCCACCGGCAATTCTAATTTAGTATTGGCGGTAATTTTAGTAGTCTGTGCAGATGATATTGCCATCGCCCTGCCGCTGGCTTTTGTGGCTGCCTTAGGCCGGGCAGCCAAGCGAGGAATAATCATCAAGGGCGGAAATTTTATTGAAGGGCTGACTAAAATAAAAACTATTTTTATTGATAAAACCGGAACAATCACTCTTGGCAGATTAAAAGTAGAAAGCGTCGTTTCTTTTGAAGAAGGAAAGGAGGAAAAACTTTTATCTTATGCTGCCATTGCGGCTTCTTCCTCCTTGCATCCTTCTGCCAAAGCAGTTCTTCATTATATTAAGCTTAATAAAGTTGCCGTAATTTCTCCGGATAAATTTGAGGAATACAGCGGCCGAGGCGCAATTGCCTGGCAGAACGGCCGAAAAATTATTTTTGGGAAAAAAGATTTTCTTAAAGAACAGGGCGTTAAATTAACTGATGGACAAAAAACTAAAATAGAAGAAGCAAAAAATATTGGCCGGAATATAACTTTAATCGCCGCCGATTCTAAGGTAATAGGATTTTTTTCCATGGCGGATGAAATCCGGCCGGGAGCAAGAAAAATAATTTCGGAATTAAAAAATATGGGAATTGGAAAAATTATCATGCTTACCGGCGATAATGAAAAAATTGCCCGCGAAATCGCTTTCCGCGCCGGCATCCAAGAATTTTACGCCAATTTAATGCCGGAAGGGAAAATTAATAAAATTAAAGAGTATTTAAATAAAAATTACGCGGTAGCAATGGTCGGCGACGGTGTAAATGATGCCGCCAGCTTAAATGCATCTACTATCGGCATTGCAATGGGCGGCATCGGATCAGATATAACCATTGAATCCGGCGACATAGTTCTTATGCAGGATCATTTGGATAGACTGCCGGAACTTTTCCTTTTGGCAAAAGACACCATCAAAGTTTCAAAACAGGATTTTTGGATTTGGGGAGCGGTAAATGTTGTCGGCCTTGCCTTAGTTTTTTTGAATATTTTATCGCCAACCGGAGCAGCGGCCTATAATTTTGTTACCGATTTTATTCCTATTTTAAATTCAATGAAACTTTTCCGATTAGGGTAAAAAAGAAAAAAGGCGCTTTCGCGCCTTTAATAGATTTAACCAGGTTTATAAAAATCAACGGTAACGATTTCTTTAGGCTTAACTTGAAGCTGAACCCGTATCCCGCGAAGCTTTGAATCGCCGCTTGCTAATGCCTCCAAAATAACTGCTTTGCCAGGCATGCCATAAACCCAATTGCCATATTTCATAATCCTAGATTGAATCTCCACTTTTTTAGCATCTATGCCCCTAAACCACATCTGAATTACCGCTCCTCTTTTAAAAAAATTAAGTTCAAGCATCTTTTCATTTCCATTTGATCCGATCTTTTCATATATAGTTTTCAAACCAACAAATTTCTTATCTTTGTTCTTAAGCTCTAGCCAATAATCCTCGCTGTTCTTTATAATACGCCATTGATTTTTATCAGAAACATTCGGAAATTCCATCTATTAATCCCCTTTTATATTCTAACTATATTTTAAAATAAAAATCGCTTTTTTACAATAGTTATTTTAAATTAACAAGTCAATTTCCTTTGGGGCTAACCTGCGGGTTTCTTCCGGCCTTAATTTTCCAAGAGAAATATGCCCAATGCGGATCCGTTTTAAATTTAAAACTTCATAGCCAAGTTCGCTCAGCATAACCCGGATCTGATGGCGCTTGCCTTCATTAAGAATCACTGAAAGCGTATGGCTATCAATAATTTTTGTTTTCGCCGGAAGCAGTCTGCCAAACGCTTCCGTCTCCATTCCTTTCTCAAAAATTGCCGGAATTCCTTTACGAAGCTTTTCTGTAACCTTCACAATATATTCCTTTTCAAATTTTGATTCAGTGCTAAGAAGTTTTGTTGTTAATCTCCCGTCATTAGTTAAAATAAGAAGCCCTTCGGATTCTTTATCCAGCCGGCCGATTGGAAATAATCCCTGCTCGCGCCACTGGGCAATAACGCTTTCCGAACCTTCCTGCGACTGGGTTGCCAGCCCCCTCG
>Ga0209515_10008401_pt1 | contig 12061 bp, 13 predicted proteins | sample Subgroupgradi54m_FD_187454 | JGI IMG/M metagenome (GOLD analysis project Ga0209515, IMG submission 187454) | Subsurface groundwater microbial communities from S. Glens Falls, New York, USA - GMW60B uncontaminated upgradient, 5.4 m (SPAdes)... ... | reverse complement strand
TCCGATCTGGTGGATTCGGCAGGCAATCACCCGCGCGCTGGCAGACCAGTCTCGGACTATCAGAATTCCGGTCCATATGGTAGAGACAATTTCCAAATATACGCAGGCAAAAAGGCATTTAGTCCAGGAACTCGGCCGCGATCCGCTTCCGGAAGAAATCGCGATTGAAATGAATATTCCGGTGGAAAAAATCCATCATATCCAGAAAATTTCCCAAGAAGTAATTTCTTTGGAAGCTCCGGTCGGGGAAGACGATGAAGAATCTTCTTTGTCCGAATTTATTGAAGACCATACTAGTTTGACTCCGTCCCAAATTGCTTCGCAGACTTTGCTGAAGGAGCGGATCCGGGAAATTTTGGTTGACCTGACTCCCCGGGAGCAGAAAATTCTGGAGATGCGATTTGGCTTAGGCGACGGAATCACCCATACTCTTGAAGAAGTTGGAAAAGAATTTGCGGTTACCCGCGAGCGCATCCGGCAAATTGAAGCCAAGGCCCTTAGCCGCATCCGCCAGCATGGGAAATCCCATACGATTGAGGGGTACTGACAAGATTTGATATACATGCTATATTGCTTTTACGAGGCTGGGAGCTTGCAAGAGCAACTGGATCCGGTAGTACGTTAATTCTGGCGCCGGATCGAGGCATCGGTCCGCGGTCTGGTCTCGAATGTTCCTCGCCTTTGAGTGAGGGCGTTCGAGGCGGTTGGGGAGAAAGCAACGAGTGAGGTTGCTTTAGCTGGGTTGCCACCTAGCGAAAAACCCATCTGTAAATAAGTGGAACGCATCCTGGTTGTTATCTCGTGCAGGGTACGGGAGACAGCTCACAGATACGCCAGGCCTTCTGACCACCTGGCAAGCGTTCCGGATCGCGCGTGGTTCACACAGGGAGTACGCGCGACCTAAACTAAACAAGCTCCTTAGAGCGCCTCTGTCCGACGGGACTAGGCTGGTTATCAGAGACCAGCGACAAAGAGGCTGCTCGCACAGTTCTTTTAGACCCCCATTGCTTCGGCAACGGGGGCTTTCTTTTTTGAGTCCAATATGCTATACTAAAAACAAGTTAATATTAAGTTTGTGAGGCCCTATTTTAAGGGTTTTTATAATTCATATGTCAAATAGTAAATTTATTCGTAAATTAGCTCTAGGAACGGTGGCTGCCGGGCTTATTTTTGCTCCGGTTTTAAGCTTGGCTGAAGACCAGAGTGCTGATAATAGCGGCAGCTTGGTTAAAAAATTGGTTAGCGACGAGACGGTTCGGCTGGAAGATTTAGGCATTGAAAATCCAGGGCTTTTGCAGACCAATCCGTTTTATTTCATAAAGGATTTCCGGCGCTCAACCCAAAGGACCTTTTTGTTTAATTCCTTAAGGCGGGCGGAATTAGAGCTGGATATTTTAAATGAAAAAGCCGCGGAAATAAAATTCTTGGAAGATATTAATTCTGAAGGCGCGGATGCTTTGGCGGCTGCCTTGGATAATTATGGCGATACTCTTAGTCGCCTAAAATCAAACCTTAAAAATGTAAAAGACAATGCCAAAAATCCTAATGTTGACCAGCTGCTCAATAATTTGCTGGACAGGAATTTAAAACATAATAAATTATTTGACCAATTAAAATCAAAAGCCGATATCGCAACAAAAGAAAAATTGGATTCTTTGGAAGATTCTTTTGCCGAAGCAGCTGCGGATTCTTTGAATCGTTTTGAGGATTTAAGCCGATTTAAGGAAAGATTTTCTAAAATTTTAGAAAGCCAAAGCGGCGGAGCATTTAAAGAATGGCGCGCCGCGGAAATATTGAATCGAACAGAAGAAAAAACCTCTTATGATTCTAAGCTGAAAGGAGTTTTGCTTAGCGAAAAAGAAGATTTAATTTTAAAAACTCAGGTAAAAATTGGCTTAAATGGATTGAATTCGGTTTTGCCGGCTTTATTTCAGCTTTTACCAGGCGATGTTTCGGAAAGAATAAAAATTCTTGATGAAGCGCGTGAATATTTGGCAGATTCGGCCTTAAAGAATGATTTCGGATTTGCCCGCCAGCTTCTTTTGGATTTGTCCGCAAAATCTAGGAATATTAGCAAGCCGGAAGTGGAGAAATTATTGTCTCAGGCAGGCGAAACAGCCGGCGCTTTAAGGAACCAGCTTTTAGAATCCAGAAGATTATTTATCAACGCCTTTCTTTTGCGGGCAGAGTTTAATTTAAAGCAGGCTAATGAGTCATTTAAAGCCACCCAATATATTTCTTCGTTTGGGCAGGCGAGCATTGCATCGGCGGCGGCAAAAAACGGCCTTAATCAGATTTTCCAAAAAAATAATTTAGAGAATGAAATTAAAAACTTGAAATCTGACTATGATTCCTTGTCTAAAAGTTCGGAGAAAAGCGGATTAGGGAAAGAAGATTCCCCGCTGCTTTTTGATATTTTGTTCCTGGCTGAAAAGTCTCTTATAAAGATTTCCGATTTAGTTTCCAAAGATCCGAAATCAGAAAAAGCCGTTTTAGCCTTAAGAGACGCAAAAGTTTTAATTTTTAAAGGCGGACAGATTTTGGACGACCTGCTTTCCCGGATTAATGAAGTTTTGCAATCCAAAAAAGCAGATCAGCCGTTAATTGAAAAAGTCCTTCCGTTTAATCAGGAAAAAGAGAATCAAATTAAAAAAGAAGCGATTCAAGATTTAAAAAAGGATAATTTGGCGAATTAATCCTAATTGTTATTTATTTTAAAAAGGCGCTTGAAGTGCCCTGCCTGCCGGTAGGCAGGCTTTTTTGTTCTCAATTTCCGTGATAAGATTTTTTTATGAGTTCAGGAGAAATACGGAAAAATTTCTTAGATTTTTTTAAATCCCGAGGCCATGCGGCTGTTCCTTCATCTTCTTTAGTTCCGGACGACCCGTCGGTTCTTTTAACTACTGCCGGCATGCAGCAGTTTAAGCCGTATTATATCGGTAAAGCGGATCCGATGCTCGATTTTGGAAGTAAAAATACCGCGTCTGTGCAGAAGTGTTTTCGTACTTCGGATATTGACGAAGTAGGCGATCAGACCCACCTTACTTTTTTTGAAATGCTGGGAAATTTTTCATTCGGGGGTTATTTTAAGAAAGAGGCAATCCATTGGGCTTATGAATTTATTGTTAATAAGCTTGGCATTGATAGGGAAAGGGTAAGCGTGACGGTTTTTTCAGGCGACAGCGATGTTCCTTTTGACAAGGAATCTTATGAAGTTTGGCATAAAGAAATAGGTTTGCTGGAAAGCCGGATTAAAAAGCATGGCCGAACGGATAATTTTTGGGGACCGACTGGCAATGAAGGGCCCTGCGGGCCGACCACGGAAATTTATGTGGATGGCGTGGAGATTTGGAACCTGGTTTTCAATGAGTATTATCAAAATGTCAATAAAAGTTTGCGGAAGTTGGAGGCGCCTGGCGTAGATACCGGAATGGGATTAGAGCGCCTTGCGGTTATGCTTCAAGGGGTTGGGGATATTTTTGAAACGGATTTATTTTCCCCGCTTATTTCAAGCATCAAGGAAGTAAAACCCGGCTTAGATGAAAAAGTTTTGAGGGTGCTTGCAGACCATTTACGCGCCTCCGTATTTTTAATTGCCGGCGGCGTTCGTCCCTCAAATAAAGAAGCCGGATATATTTTGCGGCGGCTTTTACGGAGGATTTTGGTTTATGGGATTAAATACGATATTCATGCTGATTTATTTCCGATTGCCGCGGAGGCAATCAAAGAAAATTACGGCCAATGGTATACGGAAGTAAAAAATACAACAGGAATTTTGGCAGTAATGTCGGAAGAAAAAAGTAAATTTGAAAAAGCGCTTGCGCTTGGCGTCAAAGAAATTGAAAAATACGGGGAGATTTCCGCCAAAGACGCGTTTTATATTTATGAAACTTTCGGCTTGCCGTGGGAATTATTAAAAGAATTAGCGCCGGCAAAAGTAAAAAATTTGGATAAAGAAGCTTTTGAGGCGGAATTTAAAAATCATCAGGAAATTTCCCGCGCCGGTTCGGAGAAAAAATTCGGCGGGCACGGCCTTCTTTTAGATACCGGGGAATTAAAAGCTTCTACACCGGAAGAAGTGGAAAAAGTAACCCGGCTCCATACTGCAACGCATCTTTTTCAGGCGGCGCTTCGGGAAGTTCTCGGACCGGAAGTCCATCAGATGGGGTCGGATATTACTGCCGAACGCACCCGCTTTGATTTTTCTTTTAACCGCAAGCTTACTGGCGGGGAAATTAAAAAAGTTGAGGATTTGGTCAATGAAGCAATCCAAAAAGATTTGCCGGTTTCTTATCGGGAATTGCCGATTGAAGAAGCTAAAAATACCGGCGCCCTATATTTTTTTAAAGAAAAATATCCGGAAAAAGTAAAAGTATATTCAATGGGGGAGTTCAGCAAAGAATTTTGCGGCGGCCCTCATGTTGCCAATACTTTAAAAGTAGGAAAATTTAAAATTGCAAAACAAGAAGCAGTCGGAGCAGGAGTGCGGAGAATTAGAGCCGTGGTTGACTGAATATAATTTTTGACTATATTGATTAGAGTCCTTTCTCTAATTTTATAGGGGGAATAAGTGCGCGGATTAAAGGGTTTAGTATGGCAATTCAAGCAACACAAATATTTGATTTGGGGAGAGGTAATAAGATTGTTATTAATAATTTGGTTTTTTAAAAATTCACAGACAGTTTATTTAGGGTGGCTTTTTCTAATAATGACTGTTTTTCAAAATGTGAATCATTGGGCAGGTTATCAATATTCTGGATACGGAGATTGGAAAGAAAAATACGGCAATGATCCGCCGTGGGATCCGGCTCTAAAATGAGCCGTTTTTTATTTTTAGCGAGGCGGTTTGCCTATTTGCCGCATGGCAACTGCCGGAGGCGCATCAGCTTGGTATCGCTAAAAGCGATTGATGCGCCGAGGCGTAGGCAGCGCCCCGCGCTGGCGGGGCGAATGCCGATGCCGGTAGGCAAATGGGCAAGGCGCTAAGCGGCATGTTATACTTAAAAGTGTTGAATCTCAATCAAATAAAAGAATCATTTTCCCGCTTATTTAAGAGCGAGGATTACTTATTGGTTGAAATTTTAAATCATTATATTCAAATTACCCTTTTTAAAGTCAATCCGGAGAAAAAATCAATTTACATAACCAAAAGCTGGGTTAAAGACATATCTGAATTCAGCGTTTTCAATGTTTTAAAAGAAGCCAAATTGCTTCTTAAGAAAATCCGAAAGCTGGATAAGTATAAAATCATCTTAAGCCTGGATTCTAAGTTTGCCACTACGGTTTATTCTTCTATTTCTTTGGTCCGTCCGCATCCTAAAGAAGTTATTGACGAAGCGGACATTGATAATTTGATTTCTCAGGCAATTTGGAGATTTTTTGACCGGAATCGCTTGAAAGTTGCGCAAAAAATGGAGATTGACGACGTGGATGTCCTTTTAAGCGATGTCCGGATCAGGGGAATAAAATTGGACGGGCATAAAATAGTCAATCCGATCGGCTTTAAAGCTAAGGCGGTGGAGATTTTTTTCAGCCAGACTTTTGTTGTCCGGGATTTTATGCGGGGATTGCGCGAACTTTTGCCAAAAGATGGCGTTACGCTTATAACCGAAACTGGAACGGCAATGAGCCATATTCTTTCGCGCGCTTTGGGCAAGGACCGTTTTTTTGTTGCCAATCTTTTCCCAAATCAAACCTCGGTATTTTTAGCCGACAGCGGTAGGTTATCCCACCATGACAGCTTTGATTGGGGGGAAAATGATTTGACACATTTATTAGACCGCTATCTGCATATTGACCAGGCAACCGCAAAATCCCTAATTCAAACTTATGTTGACGGCAATGCCTCGGAAAATTTTTTAAGGCGATTTGAAAATATATTAATAAAAGAACTGCAGATTTTTGCCAATGGGCTGGAATCTTTGTCGGAAAATGAGCCAATGGATATTTATTTAAATCCTTTTTTTGTGATGCCGCCGGTTGTTTTTGCCAGCCGTTTTAACAGCCGGTTCCAAAAACCGCTCAAACTTCTGCCTTTATCCACAAATTTGATTGCCGAAAAATTCGGATATGAGGTACAATTTAAAAAATCAGCCCAAGTGAAGAATATTTTTTCTATTTTAGCGGCATTCTTAGAAATTAATTTTTTGCCGCAAAACGATAAAATGAGCCATTTGGCTAATCGGAGAGTGAGGTGGCTTGTAAATTAAAATAATATAATGAAGAAAATTTCAGTTAATAAAAGCGATGAAGTTGCGATTATCGTGGAGAAAATTATTGATGTCCATGATAGCGAAGTGGTTTTAAGCATTCCCCGTTTTTCCCATCTTGGGGAATCTTTAAGCAACTTCCATCTTTTAAAGCGGGAAGCTGAGGCATTAGAAAAGAAAATTATCATTGAATCAGTTGATGACCACATAGTTGAACTGGCGGAAATGAGCGGCCTGACCGCCGTTAACCCGTTTTTTGCTAAAAATAAGCGCCAGTTTGCTGATATTGTAAGGACTAACAAGTCGGTTAAAACTTTAAAAAAGAAAAAGCCGATTGTAAGAATATTCCAATCGGAAGAGCCGGAAAAAGCGATTGACGAAGAATTCGCGGCTTTAGAAAATGATCTTGAAGAAGAGCATATAAAAAGAAAGCAGTTTTTTAGGCTTCCAAAATTATCTTTGCCCAAAATTTCTTTTCCGGAATTGAATTCCCAATTTTTAATTGTTTCCGGCGGAATAGTTGTCGCCGGAATTTTATTTTTTTTAGGCGTTAAAGTTCTGCCGCGGGCAAAAGTAACTATCGCGGCTCAAACCCAAAATTGGGAATATAACGATGCGATTGCTACTGATAAATCCGCTTCTCTGGATATTATAAAAATGGCTATGCCAAATCAGGTTTTTTCCCAGAAGAAAAATGCCCAGCTTAAATTTCCGGCAACCGGAAAAAAACAGATCCAAAAGAAAGCAACCGGCACAATGACGGTTTATAACAGTTATAGCTCCGACCCCCAGCCATTAGTCGGGCAGACTCGGTTTATGTCTCCGGACGGAAAAATTTACCGTTTGATTAAAAATATTATTGTTCCGGCGGCAAAGATTATTGAAGGCAGAATTGCTCCTTCCAGCATTGATGCGGAAGTGGTTTCTGATGCGGCTGGAGCGGATTATAATATCGGCCCAGTAAAATTATTTACTATCCCTGGATTTAAGGGATCGCCTAAGTACCAGGCGTTTTACGGAGAATCAAAAGGAAATATGGATGGCGGTTTTATCGGGGAAGTCGCTTATCCTACTGGCAGCGACATTAAATCCGCAAAAGAAAAAGCGGAATCAGCACTTGAATCCGGATTGGCGACCGCTTTCCTTGCCCAAATACCAAAGGAGTTTAAAGTTTTGGACGGCGCAAAAAAATATAAAATTTTGGATGAAAAAATTGACCAGGAAGCGGATAAAGACGGCTCTTTTGGAATTTTTGCGGAAAGCCAGATGGCGGTTATCGGATTTAAAGAAGAAGATTTAAAAATGCTTCTGGATAAAAGGGCCAAGCATGATAACGGGGAAGATTTTGATATTAGAAGTTCAGAATTATCCTATGGATTGGCCAGGGCTGATTTTGATAAAGGCGCCCTGTCTTTTCCGGTAAATTTTAAGGCAGTTTTAGCCAGGCATATTGACGCTGAGGATTTAAAAAATAAAATTGCCGGAAAATCTGAACTGGAATTAAAAACTATGGTTTTCGGCTTGCCCGGCTTGAAAAGCGCGACTATTTCCCTCTGGCCATTTTGGGTAAAGACTGTGCCGAATTCTATTGATAAGATAAGTGTTATTGTAGAATAATTCTTTACTGATAAGAGGTTTTTAGTAAGCAAAGAGAGGATCTGAGCGATAGTTGACTTTTTTTATATTTTTATGATATACTTTCAAACATCTATTATTGATGCAAAATCCGAACAAATCTTCTAAGAATGTTGTAAAAGTTGAGGGAGTTGTTGAGGAGGCCCTGCCGGGCGCTTCTTTCCGCGTGAAGACCTACGGAGGCAAAGAAGTTCTAGCGCATCTTGCCGGAAAAATGAGAATGTACCACATTAAAATTTTGCCGGGGGACAGGGTTACTATGGAAATGACTCCTTACGATGAGACCAAAGGAAGAATTATCCGCCGGCTGTAATTAACCATAATTATGAAAGTACGATCATCTGTAAAAACAATTTGTAAAGATTGCAAAGTTGTCAGAAGGAAAGGCAGAGTTTACATTGTTTGCAAAATAAAAAAACATAAACAAAGGCAGGGCTAATTAAATAACAAAATGAGAATTTCAGGAATTAACATACCAGACAATAAAAGAGTGGAAGTTTCTTTAACTTATCTTTATGGGATTGGGCTGGCTTTGTCGCAAAAAATTTTAACTGCCACAAAGATTAGCATGGATAAGCGGGCAAAAGATTTGACTCAAGATGAAATAAGCAAGATTAAAGAATTTATAGAAAAAAATTATAAGATTGAAGGAGAATTGCGGCAGGTAATAAAACAGAATATTAATCTCTTAAAAGATTTGCAGGCTTATCGGGGCATCCGCCATATGAGGCATTTGCCAGTCAGGGGACAGCGGACCAAAACTAATTCCAGGACCGTCCGCGGCAATGTCCGCAAGACTGCCGGAAGCGGCAAAAGAAAAGTAGACCTCAAATAAACCAAAACATCGTTATGGGAAAGAAAAAAGTAGCAAAACAAACTCAAGAAGAAGCATTAAAGCAAACTGCGGCAGTAGAAGCCAGCCTTGCCAAAACCGCTTCAAAAGTTTCTACGGCAAAGCGATTGGACCGCGGGAATGTTTATGTTGGAGCATCTTATAATAATACAATTATTACTGTTACGGACGAGCATGGAAATGCGGTTGCTTGGGCGTCTGCCGGTTCGCTTGGTTTTTCCGGCCCCAAAAAAGCCACACCGTTTGCCGCTTCTAAAGTTGTTTCCGCGATTGCGGAAAAATTGAAGAAAACCGGGCTTTCTAATATTGATGTTTTTGTGACCGGAGTGGGAAGCGGCAGGGATTCTGCCATTCGGTCATTTGGTAATCAGGGTTTTAATATACTTTCTATAAAAGACGTCACTCCGATTCCGCATAACGGCCCAAGGCCGCGGAAAGTCAGGCGCGTTTAATAATAAAAATATGTTTAATACTCAAGAAAAAAGAGAACGGGCATTAGGGACAAAGCTTTTCTTAAAAGCGCATCGTTGTAATTCTGTAAAATGCGCTACAGTCAGGAAACCCTACCGCCCGGGATTGCATGGAAAGGCCAGGCATTCTTCTTCTGAATTGGGGCAGCAACTTAATGAGAAGCAAAAAATCAAAGCCAGTTACGGAATTCGGGAATCACAAATGGAAAAAGTATTTTCTGCCGCTTCAAAAAATCCCGGCGTTACCGGAAATATGATGGTTCAATTATTAGAGCGCCGATTGGATAATTCAGTTTTTCGGCTTGGGTTGGCGCCTTCAAGGTCAGTCGCCAGGCATTTAGTAAGCCATGGGCATATATTGGTAAATGGAAGAAAAGTTACTGCGCCTTCTTATCTGGCAAAAGTAAAGGATAAAATCAGCATCCGTCCGCAATCTAAAGGCGCCGGGCCGCTGAGAGACCTTTCTGAACGTTTGAAAAAATACGAAGCTCCTGTCTGGCTTTTTCTTGATAAAGAAAAAGCAGAAGGCGAAGTAGTTGCTTTGCCGAAAGATTTGGAGTTTCCTTTTGACGTTAATATGGTCGTGGATTATTATTCAAAATAAAAATTAAAATATTAATAACTAAAATTTAAAATTATGCAATTTGCGTATTTAAGCGAGTCAGTAACTATTAAAAAAATATCTGAGACAGATACTCAAGGGGTTTTTGAAGTGGAAGGCCTTTATAGCGGTTATGGAATCACGGTTGGCAACACGCTTAGGCGCGTGCTTTTTTCTTCCTTGCCGGGAGCCGCAGTTACTCAATTTAAAGCGAAAGGAGTCCAGCATGAATTTTCTACTATTCCAGGCGTTAAGGAAGATGTCGTAGAAATCGGATTAAATTTAAAAAAGCTCCGCTTCAGGGTGCATAGCGGCGAACCGCAAACTCTTTTTTTAAAAGTGAGGGGCGAAAAAGTAGTTACGGCAGCGGATATTGAATCCAATGCCGAGGTGGAAGTTATCACGCCGGATCTCGCGATTGCTACTCTTACCGATAAATCTTCCGAATTAGAAATGGAATTGAAAGTTGAGCGGGGACTGGGATTTGTGCCGGCTGAATCAAGAAAATCCGAGAAATTGCCGATTGGCACTATGGCTTTGGATGCGGCTTTTTCGCCGGTAATAAAAGCCAGCTTTTCCGTGGAAAATATGCGGGTTGGCGACCGGACGGATTATAACCGATTGATTATTTCTGTCACTACTGACGGCAGCATTACTCCTTCTTCAGCGCTTCATAAAGCAAGCAATATTTTAAAGGATCATTTTGAAAAAATTTCCAATATTGAAGTAAAGGAAGTTGAGGCAAGGCCGGCTGCAGAAGCTAAGCAGGAAAAAAAGTCTGCCAAGAAAAAAACCGCCAAAAAATCTAAAAAATAAAAATGAACCGAAAATTTGGAAGAGTCCGAGGCCGAAGAAAATCTTTTTTAAAGACCTTGGCTAATAATTTAATAATGAAAGAAAAAATTCAGACCACTGAAGCCCGGGCAAAAGAAATCCGTCCGTTGGTTGAGAAATTAGTGACAATGGCGAAAAAGCAGAATCTTGCCAGTTTTCGCTTATTGCTTTCCAAGCTTCCAAGCGGATCAGCGGGAAAGCTTTATCATGAAATTGCTCCGCGATATAAATCAAGGGCCGGAGGCTATTTGCGTATTTTAAAATCTTCAGCCCGCAGAAAACGGGATGCTGCAAGGCAGGCGATAATTGAATTTGTGTAAATATTAAATTTATATGGAGTATAAAATTGACGCAAAAAATAAAAAATTGGGAAGATTGGCTACGGAAATAGCTGCTATTTTACAAGGGAAGAAAAGCCCTCGCTATGAGCCTCGGCTTGCCGGAAGCGATAAAGTATTGGTAGAAAATGTTAAAGAGCTTGCTTTTACCGGGAATAAACTGACGCAAAGGACTTATTACCGGCATACCGGCTATATGGGCCATTTGAAATCCGCTTCTTTGGAAGAGCGTTTCCAAAAAAATCCGGCGCAAGTTTTGCGGGATGCGGTGGAGCATATGCTTCCAAAAAATTCGTTAAAACGCAAAAGAATGACAAGATTGGTTGTTAAATAATCCCTTACTCTTAAAACATTATGGTTAAAAAAGTTCTAAAATCAGAAGTTAAGAAAGAAAAAAAGCTAATTAAAAAGAGCGAAATTAAGGCTGTTCCAGTAAGTGAAAAACCAGCCGTGTCAGCCAGGTATTTTGAAGCCAAGGGGGGAAGAAAAACTGCGGTTGCCCGCGTTCGGATATCGGCTAAAAAATCCGGAGTTGTAATCAATGCAAAAGAATTGAAAGATTATTTTAAAGATTTGCATCTGCAAAAAGAAGTGCTGAAGCCGTTTGAGGCCATGAATTTAGAATCTAAATTCGGCGTAGAAGCTAAAGTTTCCGGCGGAGGGCTTGCTGGCCAGGCAGAAGCAGTCAGGCATGGAATTTCCCGCGCGCTTGTTCTTTTAAATCCGGAATTCCGCAAGCGCTTGCGGAAATTTGGTTTTTTAACTCGGGATGCCCGGATGGTGGAAAGGAAAAAATACGGCTTGAAAAAGGCAAGAAGGGCGCCTCAATGGGCGAAACGATAAATTTTTATCTCAAATAAATTTTATAAAGGGAATTATTTCTAAGCAAATAAACTGATCCTTCGCCGCTCAAATATTGGAATTCTTGATTTTTTGAATCAATAACTTGGAAATTAATCGGCGGCAAATTATTGGCTTCTAACAGGTAAAGGCCATTCGGATATTTAATAAAAAGATAGGCGGAATTTTCGTGCCAAGCCATATTTTCCAGCGAACCGAAATTAAAAGTGGCGGTTTCCCTCTGACTTTCTTTTTCAGAAGGATTTTCAATCCAGTTTATC
>Ga0209515_10008399_pt1 | contig 12063 bp, 12 predicted proteins | sample Subgroupgradi54m_FD_187454 | JGI IMG/M metagenome (GOLD analysis project Ga0209515, IMG submission 187454) | Subsurface groundwater microbial communities from S. Glens Falls, New York, USA - GMW60B uncontaminated upgradient, 5.4 m (SPAdes)... ... | reverse complement strand
GCTCTTGGGTCGCTGGAACACGACCTGCGTAATGCCAACCTCTTTGCAGACGCGCTTGGCGACATAGAGATCTTCGTTCGTCAAATGGCTGGAGAGGATAACTCCGACTTGATCAAGTTGCTTGGCATCGCGTAATCGACTGAGCGTCGAGCCAATGCGTGCCAGCGCCTCCTCCCATGTGGCTTGTTGTAGCGTCCCGTGTTCCCTGAGCTGCGGAGTGGTCAGCCGCTGCTCGTCGATGGTCTTGTAGCCGTAGCGACCCGCATCACACATCCACCACTGATTGACATCGGGATTGTAGCGAGGTTTCAGCCGCATGACCCGCTGGCCCTGCGCGATGTGCGAACGCCACTCACGTTCCCGGTTGTCGTGAATCTGGATGTTGCAGCCGCGGGAGCAGCCCGGGCACACCGAGTTGGTCGAGCCCAGATACCAGACGCGACATTTGAAGCGAAAATCGCGGTCCGTCAGCGCGCCGACGGGACAGATGTCGACGACATTCCCGGAGTAGTTATTGTTGAGTTGCTTGCCCGGATGCAGGCCAATCTCGGAGTGATCGCCACGGTTGAAGATGCCGAACTCCCCGGTCTTGGTCACTTCATCGGTGAAGCGCACGCAGCGCGAACAAAGGATGCATCGCTCCGCATCGAGCATCACCGTCGGCCCGATGGGAACGGCTTTGGGTTTCTTGTTCTTCGTCTCATTGAACCGCTGATCGTAGAGGCCGTGCTGCATGTAGTAATCCTGCAGCCAACACTCCCCGGCCTGATCGCACACTGGGCAGTCCAGCGGATGGTTGATGAGCAAAAATTCCAGCACGTCCCGACGGCCTACCAGTGCTTTATCGCTCGTCGTCAGCACCTGCATGCCCTCGGCGACCCCCACGTAGCAAGAAATCTGCAGTTTGGGCGTGCCGACAATTTCTACCAGGCAGATCCGGCAGTTGCCGGCGATGGTCAGGCCCGGATGGTAGCAGTAAAACGGCACGGGGCTTGCGGCCTTTTCGCAGGCCTGCAGGACGGTCGTGCCTTCCGGCACCGTGACCGTCTTACCATCGATCGTGAGCGTAATCTGTTTTGCAGATGATTCCGTCATGGTCACCGACCGCACCTCAGAAGGGACCCGAGCACGAGAGCCGCATGGAGGCTGAAAAAGATCGCGAGCAACAGGCCAAGCGCCCGAGAGCGCCGTTTGAGTTTCGTTTCATCGTCAATCGTCACGCTCAGACCCCACGCTCGATAGCGACGACGCATGAAGAGCTCGACAAACGTGAGCGGACGCGCCACGAACAGGTAGACCACCCAAAAGAGAAATGTGTACAGGGCGACGAGCAACAGCAGAATGAACGTCTTACCGTGCATGGGAAATGGCTGTCAGGCCAAGGTTGCAGCGCTTCTCGCGAATATGAAACTCAAACTCCTCTCGGAATTTCGTGATGTAGCTCTGCACCGGCCAGGCGGCTGCATCAGCAAAAACACAGATCGTGCGGCCTTCCATATTACCGGCGATGCCAAGAAGATTGTCCAAGTCCTGCACTCGTCCTTGGCCGTTCATGATGCGATCGACAATCTTAAACACCCAACCCGTGCCTTCCCGACACGGCGAACACTGACCGCAGGACTCATGGGCGAAAAACTTCGACGCATACCACAGCGCCTGCGGCATACACGTGCGATCATCCATCACGACGATCCCGGCCGATCCGGCCATCGTGCCCGCCGCAAGCAGTGAATCAAAATCCATATGGACGTCAATCTCATCAGCCCGTAGAATCTTGGCCGAGATCCCTCCGGGGATGACAGCCTTGAGCTGGCGACCTTCCGGCACGCCACCCGCCGCGTCAATGAGCTCACGCAGCGTCACCCCGTGCGAGGCTTCATAGAGACCGGGCTTGCGCACATGGCCACTCAGGGAAAAGAGCCGTGTGCCGCCAGTCTTGCCGTAGCCGAGTTTTGAAAACCACTCGCCACCTTTTTGGAGAATCGTTGGGACGCACGCGAGCGTCTCCACATTGTTAATGACCGTCGGTGAGGCAAAGAGCCCAGCAATCGCGGGAAATGGCGGCTTGAGTCGAGGAAATCCTTTTTTGCCTTCGAGGGATTCGAGCAGCGCTGTTTCTTCCCCACAGATATAGGCCCCAGCCCCGCGATGCACGACTACCTCAAGATCGAACTTGCTATTGAAGATGCGCTTCCCGAGAAATCCATACTTGTAAGCTTCATCAATGGCTTGCTGCAGGATACGCGTTGGCTCCGCGTACTCGCCCCGAATGTAGATGTAAGACTTGTGGCAGCCAGTGGCAGCGGCGGCGATAATGATGCCTTCGATGAGCCGGTGGGGATCTTTCGTGATGACGTAGCGGTCCTTGATCGTGCCAGGTTCTCCTTCATCCGCATTGACGACGAGAAATTTCGGCTTGGTGGTGTCTTTCGGAATAAAACTCCATTTTTTCCCCGTCGGAAATCCAGCACCGCCGAGTCCCCGGAGATTGGATGCGGAGACTTCGCTGATCACTTGCTCCGGCGTCATCTCCGTCAGCGCTTTGCGCGCGGCTTGATAGCCGTCATCCCGCACGTAGGTTTCAATGGCCTCGGAGTTCTGAAAGCTAAAACGCTTCGAGAGAACCGGCTCAACAAGCCCCACGGTACCTTGAAACATCGTCGGCAAACTCGTCACAGACTCAGGTGCATTGAGAATCGTATTGAGCAGTTGCGGTGTCAGCGGCCCGACGTACTGGTCATTCAGTTGGAGCATCGGACCCGCTTCGCAGGCACAGAGACACTCAACGGCTGATAAGGTAAATTTCCCATCAGCGGTCGTGTCGCCGACCTTGATGCCTAAACGCTCGGACAGCGCCGCTAAATATCCTTCGGCCCCTCGGAGCGCGCACGCGATGTTTCGACACACCTGCAGATGATAGGTCCCGACCGGTTGTTGGTGATACAGCGTGTAAAACGTCACGACTTCATGGACGTGCGAAGGCGCGACGCCAAGCAGCTGCCCAACCCACTCTTCGGCTTGCGTTGTAATCACTCCCTGCTGGTCTTGAATGAGACGTAACACTGGCAGCATCGCGGCTTGCTTCTGTTCATATTTGGCCACGATTGCATCGGCCTGGGGCTTCAGCACGTCGAAGGAGCTCATCGGTCCAATTCTCCACCGATCATGTTGACCGAGCCGAACGTCGGAACGATGTCCGCCACCATATCCCCAATGAGCAACTCCGGCAGAGCTGCCATCATCGTAAAGCAGGGCGGACGGACGCGCACACGGTAGGGCCGATCTCCTCCGTCGCTGACGACATAAAATCCGAGCTCACCATTGGCACCCTCGACCGCGCTGTAGTATTCGCCCTGCGGCGGACGGATCCCGTGGCCGAGCATCATCAGCTTAAAGTGGTGCATGAGCCCTTCGATGTTGCCGTACGTGTCTTCTTTCGCCGGTAACACCGCGCGTTTTTCATCGGCATTCACGGCGTCATGATAGCCACGCGTTGAGCCTTCCAGCGTCGGATCAAGTTGCACATGGACTTGCTTGAATCCTTCGACGCGGCCCATCTTCGCTTCATCGACCATCACGTCAGCCGGCAGGACGCGACCTTCCCAGTCGACGTTGAGCGGGCCACCTGGGAGCTGTGTGAGCGCCTGTTCGATGATGCGCATGCTCTGTTCCATCTCTTCCATGCGTACGAGGTAGCGGTCATAGTTATCGCCATGCTCTCCCGTCGGGATGTCAAACTGCATGCGGTCGTAGACAAAATACGGATTCGCTTTCCGCACGTCGAGTGCGACGCCGCTTCCGCGGAGAAACGGCCCGGTGATGGCGTAGCTGATCGCCCGCTCTTTGGAAATGACGCCGGTGCCCTGCATGCGATCGACAAAGATCCGGTTGCGCGTCAGCAACGTGTCGCACTCGATGAGGACCTTGCGAACTTCATTTAAGGTGTGTCGTGTCCGCTGCGCAAATCCATCCGGCAAATCCGCTTTCACGCCACCGACGCGGCCATAGGAGATCGTCAGTCGCGCGCCAGTGACCAACTCGATGAGCTCCCAGAGCCACTCGCGGGCTTTGATCATGTAGAGGAAGACCGTAAAGGCTCCCAACTCCATCGCTGAAGCACCGACGCACGTCAGATGATCCGTGATTCGAGAAATTTCGCTCATGATGACGCGAATGTATTGGCAACGCTCGGTCGCTTCGATGTCCAGTAAACGCTCAACCGCGAGACAGTAGCCGAAGTTATTAATCAGCGGGGAGACATAATTGAGCCGATCGGTGTACGGAATGACATTATTGTACGGGCCGCGCTCGCTTTCTTTTTCAAACGCCCGATGGAGGTAGCCGATCTCGACATCCGCATTCACGACGCGCTCCCCGTCGAGCTCAACGACGATCTTGATGATCCCATGCATCGCCGGATGCGATGGCCCCATGTTCAGGAACATGTGTCGCGTTTCAGTCGGCCACACAGTCTGGGGCGCGGGGTGTGGGGCGTGGGGCGTGGGTGAAACAGCCGAGTTCATACTGATGCTTTCGTGTAACGCTCGTTCTGGTAATGAAAAGCTACAGACACAATTTCAGGATTTGGGGTCGGCCAGCCCTCCACAGCACGGAACTGTTCCGTCACAGTCTGCACCGGGGAAAATTCAATTTGCAGGCACCAGTTCCTGAGAGTATGAATCACACTATCAACTATTCTAATAACGTTTCCAGGAAAAGCGTAGGTATTCGGGTAACGTGCAACCATCCCATAATTGGCTGTGTCTAGGAACTCGATATAGGCCACAAAAGATCGACCTGCAATCCCGATCTGTATCCTTGTTTCGTCACGAGCAAACTGTGCGCAATGCTCCCGAAGCTTCTTCAGATCATGTCTAAATGTTTTCTTGAGCTCTAAGTCCGCATCGCTGTCAGGAACTTTTGCAAGGAGCACGTACAACAGCTTTAAGTATTTCTCAATAGCCTCATGCGACTTTGAGAGGACTTGGGGATATAGCGGGGTCAGGTACCACAATAGTCGAGCCGCGATATAGTCTGAATCAGCCAGTCTCACGAGCCACTTCTGATAGGGGGTGAACTGTCCGAATTTCGGAAGCTCAATTTCGTTAGCAATCCTCAGATCCATGCCCATCTCCTGTCAGACCCGACTCACCCGTGCCCCCCGGCCCCCGCCCCTCAATTGACCGGCCCGATGAGCGGTTGGCGTTTGTGCACGGGATAGTCTTTTCGAAGTGGATGGCCTTTGAACTCTTCATACATGAGCAGGCGTTTCAAATTCGGATGGCCTGTGAACTGCACCCCGAACATGTCCCAGACTTCGCGTTCAAACCAATTGGCCGACGCCCACACGTCCGTGAGCGAATCCACGACTGGATCAGCTAAGGTCAGCGGCACTTTGAGACGCAGCCGATGGTGGTGCGTGGTGGAGTACAAATGATAGACCACCTCAAAGCGAAAATCTTCGGATGACACTAGGCGCTCCCATCGCTCGGTCATCGACTTAGGCTGCATGTAGTACGGCAGCGGCGAAGGGGTCGCCAGCGTCGGAGAGCTTCCTTGGGATTTCCCGAATTTCAGATAGTCGACGCAGGTCACGTCCATGAGCATGTCACACGACGTCGAGGGATCATCTCGCAGGAACCGCGCAAGAGCTAAGAGTCCCTCTCGTTTGAGAATCGCAGTGGCCTGTCCCTGGTAGTGGTGGCTGACCAACACCTCCTTCGGAAATCGCGTCTGAAGTAGTGGCACAAGTTCAACGCTCATCGAACACTGATGGTCTCTGGTTCCTCACGGGCGACACGTCACAACGATTACAGATGCGCTTCAGGCCGATGGGGCGCCTGAAGCTCAGCAGGGCGGGCAGAGATATCGGTCGGAAGGACCGCGGTTGCGCCTTTGGCGATCTTGTCTTGGAGCTTCATGAGTCCATCGAGAACATTTTCTGGTCGAGGGGGACAGCCGGGAATATAGACATCAACCGGAATGATCGTGTCGATCCCCATGACCGTCGCGTAGTTGTCATAGAATCCCCCGGTGCAGGTGCACACACCGAACGCCACAACCCATTTCGGCTCCGCCATCTGGTCGAAGATGCGCTTGAGGACGGGTGCCAACTTGTGACTGATTGTTCCCACGACAAACAAGACATCGGCTTGGCGAGGTGAAAAGCGCGGAAATCCGGCGCCGAAGCGGTCCATGTCATAGTGCGACGTCGCGGTGGCCATGTACTCCATCCCGCAGCAGGCCGTCACAAACGGATACTGGAAGATGGAAAACTTTCGCGCCCACCCAAGGGCCGCGTCGAGACGCGTCGTCGTCCAGTTGAGCTTTCCAAGATCCGGAGCTGCGGACATTGGATCCTCGTCGCTGCGGTTACTTGAACTCTAACGCGCCCTGCTTCCACGCGTACAGAAATCCTGCGACCACGATGAGCAGGAAGAACCCCATTTCCATCAGGCCGAACCAGCCGAGTTCTCTCACCAAGACCGCCCACGGAAAGAGAAACACAAGCTCCACATCGAAGACCACAAACAGCATCGCGACGACGTAGAAATGAATGGGGAGCTGTCCCGCGGGGAGCGCGATGGGGTCAACGCCGCACTCAAACGGTTGAGATTTTGCCGCGTTGGGCTTCTTCGGACCGAACAGAGCGTTCGCAAAGAGCATGAAGAGCGCAACGCCCGCCGCTAAGACGGCGAGGATGAGCATACCGACGTATTCAATCATGCGGAGGACTTCAACCGACTCCTGTTAGACGAGCGCTTCTTTCAACTCTGTTACCAGCTGGACAGACTCAAAGTTTGTGATTTTTTTCACAATCTTGGGGTTTAAAAATGGCGGCGGTCGGTTGATCGCCACATATAGGAGGCACTATAACACCTTCCCTGAGCGCTGTCTAGCGACAGCCCTCAAAGTAGTGCGGGTGGCTACTTGTTGTAGTCGAGACCCCGCTCTAAGAACTGCTCGTCCATGCGTTTTGGTGCGAAGTAGCTGCGCACAAACGCCTTGAGCGGTTCGACGTCAAACGATCGGCAGCTGTAGATATCGATCGAAATGAATTCTTTCGGTGTCAGCGTGTGGAGTTGGATCCCGCTTTCCACGAGCGGAATCCAGCCGCTCAAGCCCGCCTTATCGGGAAAGCGTTTTCCGTCGGTCCGGAAGATAAACGGCGGGGATTGCGGTTCCACTTTCAACACCCGGACAATTTCTTCGAGAAACTCATAGCACAAACCCAAATCGTCGCAAGCACCTTTCTTGCAGTCATAGAGGTCCAGGAGCAATTGAAAACCAAACGGCGCAACCGATCGTTTGGATTTACTTCCCTCGACGACGGCGGGCGCCTCACACACCTGCGGCATGCACAATCCTCCTGTGTCGCGACGACACGCGTAACGGCGTTCTGGTCAGAAAAACAGAGACCCCGACGACCATTCGTCGGGGCGAAACCGTCTGACGATCCAGTTGTGTGGTGCTACGTTCTTCCATATCCCTCAATGTTTCACACCAGGCAGTCCATAGTATAACAAGCACCCAGGAAGTCAACAACAATGAATGCACCTCAACACCGGATGATTGGTGTCAATGCTTCGCGCGATGATGTCTGGCGCACGCCTTCAGCTCGCGTCGCAAGCGCTCAAGTGGGAGTCCGATCACATTACTGCGCGAGCCTTCGATGCGAGCAATCAAGGTGCTCTGGTCGTCCTGAATCGCATAGCCACCGGCTTTATCCAGCGGCGAGACGCGCGCGAGCACTCGTGTCATCGTCGCTGGCGCTAACGACTGAAACGTCACTTTTGTTTTCTCGTAGCTGGTCCGCACACGATCCGTCGGAACGTCGCGGAGACACAACCCCGTATACACCCAGTGGCTTTTACCGCTGAGCATGGACAGCAGCCGGCGCGCCTCGCGCATCGTCTTGGGCTTGCCAATCACCTGCCCACGAAAATAGAGAAACGTATCTGCGGCAATCACCAGACCTCGTGCCCCGCACGGTAACTGCGCGCAACGAGCTTTCCCGATGGCGTTGCGGATCGCATTCGCAGATGGACGGAGATCGCGACGAATCGACTCGCGATGCGTGGAGCGCACGATCCGGAACGACCGACGCAACTGGCGAAGTAACTGTCGACGACGAGGCGATTGCGAGGCGAGGTAGAGCATGGGTCTAGAAGCTCTTTCAAAACCCCAGTCCACACCACAGCATCACAGAAGGCCACAGCCCGCCCCGGCGTTCGTCACCGGCGGGCCGGGGAACCACCGAGGGCTGCCGACGTAGTAGTGGTCTCTGTGTCGCTGTGGGATTCGGTGTCTCTGTGGTGTTATCGGCTGTTTTAAAAGGAGTGCTAGAATGTCTCAATCAATCCTCGCATCTCATCGATGGTCTGGGCTCGGTTGATCCGACCCCGAAACTCCGCAACGCCGGGGAGATCTTTAAAGTACCAACAGACGATCCGCCGCAGATGACCGAGCGGCCGCTCCTCATATTGACACTGCAGCTCAATGTGTCGCAACACCACGCGCTTGCGCGATGCGACGTCAGGCTTCGCTGGCAAGGGTTGCCCAGTGAGCGCAGCTTGAATGTGGTGATAAATCCACGGATTCCCCAGCGCCCCACGCGCCACCATGATGCCGTCGCAGCCAGAGACATCGCGCAATCGAAGCGCGCTCGTCCCATCCACCACATCGCCATTTCCAATCACGGGGATACTGACCGCGTCCTTCACGCGACGGATCGCCTCGTAGTTCGCCACACCGGTGTACCCTTGCGCTCGCGTGCGTCCATGAACAGCAATGGCATCGACGCCGCAGTCCTGCGCGATGCGGGCAATGCCAGCCGCCTCGTGGCCACTGGGATCGCTAAATCCGAGTCGCATCTTGACGGTGACGGGAATCCGTTTCACCGCACGCACGACGCGGGTGAAAATTTGCTGGGCGGTGTGTGGTTCGCGCAAGAGCATCGAGCCGCCACCTTTGCTGACAATCTTTGGCACCGGACAACCAAGGTTGAGATCCACGAGGTCAAAACCCATCTCTTCAATCTTCGCGGCGGCTTCGCCCATCACCACAGGATCGCAGCCGACAAGCTGCGCGCCAAGCGGCCGATCCTCTGGAAGCGTGTGCATCATCTCAAGCGTCTGCGGGATCTCGCGAATGAGGGCTTCCGCAGAAACCATCTCAAGAAATGCAAACGCCATCCCGTGCGCTCGCGCAATGAGACGAAAGGGCAGATCCGAGCAATTCGCCATTGGCGACTGCACCACCGACGGGAGTTCAAGCTGTTTCAGTCGAATCACCGATGCACTCCAAGAGTTGTGGAGCCATCCATGTTATACTAAGGACCTTTCATGGTAGCGCCCTCCGGCGATTTACTCAAGCCGACTGACACTCCCACCGCTTCACGACACAGTCTGAAGCGGTTCCTCGCGTTTGTCCGTCCCTATCGTCGTCTCTTGATCGCCGCGGTCTCCTGCGGCATCGTGCGCTACCTCGTGCCGCTCGCCTTGCCCTGGACGGTCAAAATCCTCGTCGATGATTTCTTTGTGGTCCATGGGACGCGACCGCACCTGCAGCTGCATTTCTGGATGATGGGCCTGTGTGCGCTCTACTGTCTCTATGCGATCGCGAGTTATTGGCGCTCGTATCTGGCCGGATTCGCCGGTCATCGACTGATCTTTGATCTGCGCCAAGCGCTCTATCTGCATATCCAGCGCATGAGCTTGAGCTTTTTCGACCGTCAACGCATTGGTGCCGTCGTCTCACGCATGACCACCGATATCGCCTCTGCGCAAAACTTCGTGGGTGCCGCCTTCATCAATACGGTGATGGATCTTTCGTGTGTGGCGGTGATCATCGTGCTGCTCTTCTGCGCGAATCCAACACTGGCCCTCGTCTCGCTCTCCGTGCTGCCGTTCTATGCTGTCGTCAGCTGGCGACTACAGTCGCAAATCCGGGAAAAAAGCCGCCAGATGCATCACCAGCTCCAAGAAATCTCCGGCAATCTCCATGAGCAGTTCGCCGGCATCTCCACCATTCAAGCCTTCACCCAAGAGGAAGCCGAGGCCCGAGAGTTCAATGAACAAAGTGAAGAGTATTTCGACACCGTCATCGGCAACGTCAAGCTGCAATCCATCGCGCTCGGTGCCACAGGATTTCTGACAGCGATCGGTCCCATTCTCGTCCTCTGGGCAGGCGCCTTCGAAGTCTGGTCAGGCCGGCTCACCGTCGGAACGCTTATGGCCTTCTACGCGTACCTCGGCATGCTGTATCAACCAATCCAACGACTCACCGAACTCAACTTGATCCTCGCCAACAGCATGGCCGCCATGGATCGCATCTTCGAAGTCTTCGACACGTTTCCCGAGGTGCAAGAGAAGCCTGGGGCCACGACCTTGTCTCGCGTACGCGGTGAGATCGCCTTCAACGATGTGAGCTTTCACTACGAAGGACGCGAGCCGGTGCTGGAACATTTGCAGTTGAAGATCCCGGCAGGCACAACGGTCGCGCTGGTTGGGCCAAGCGGTGCTGGCAAATCGACGCTCGTCAAGCTCTTGCCACGCTACTATGACGTCGAGGACGGACGCATCACGATTGATGGCATCGATATCCGCGAGGTCACGCTCAAATCATTGCGGGAACAGATCGCGATTGTCTCGCAAGAACCGATTCTCTTCAGCGGCACGATCGCTGACAATCTGCGCTATGGCAAGCCGAACGCATCCGATGAGGAGTTAAAGGCTGCGGCGCAAGCCGCCTTTGCCGATTCCTTTATCGAACAGTTGCCAGAGAGCTATCAGACGGAAGTCGGAGAGCGCGGGGTCCGACTTTCAGGAGGCCAGAAACAGCGTTTGGCCATTGCGCGGGCGTTCTTGAAAGATGCGCCGATTCTTATACTGGATGAGCCCACGTCAGCGCTCGATGCCGAATCGGAAGAGTTGGTGAAACAAGCCCTCAACCGTCTGCTCGAAGGCCGAACTGCGCTGATCATCGCACACCGACTCTCCACCATCGAACACGCGGATCGCGTCGTGGTGCTCGATGACGGTCGGATCATCGAACAAGGCCGGCACGAAGAACTACTCAAGCTCCCCGGCGGCTTATATCGCCGCTACGCCGAACACCAACTGACCTCTCACCTCACGGCTTAATCCTCTTTGGCCGCCTCGCTCGAGAAACGTCGTTTAGCGTTTCTTTCCACTCAAAAACACCGTGTCATAGAGGAGGCCGGCCAGGATGCCCCCGAGGAGCGGACCAATCCAATACACGAGATGATGATCCCAAAATCCCGATGCGAGGGCTGGGCCAAAGGTGCGGGCCGGATTCATCGAAGCCCCGGTCAGCGGTCCCCCGACGAGAATATCAAAGATCAGGACCGTCCCAATCCCGAAGCCCGCAATCGCATTCCAGCTGCCTTTCGGATCGACGGCGGTCCCAAACACGGTCAGCACGAGGAAAAAAGTCAGCACGGCTTCGAGCAGGATCCCCTGGATGACCGTCACGCCAGCATTCAGCCCTGGCGTTCCAAGGTGCACCGGCTGCCAGACACTCTCGGGAAAAATGAACGTCAGCAAAAAACCCGCCGCAGCCGCTCCCGCGAGCTGTGCGATGAGGTAGACGACTGCTTGCTGGCGCTCGATCTTGTTTGCGGTGAGGATGCCGATGGTCACCGCAGGATTGAAGTGCCCGCCTGAGATGTGCCCAAGGGCAGAGATCATGACGGCCAGCACCGTGCCATGTGCGATCGCGATCCCTAATAATCCAACAGCTCCGTTACTAAATTGATTCGTGCAGATGGCTCCGGCCCCGATAAAACAGAGGGCAAACGTGCCGAGGAACTCCGACACAGCGACCTTCCATCCACCTTTCATGCATCACCTCCCCTGTCCGCGTTGTCCATCAACCGAGCGCGTGTAGGAATGCGCCGAACATCATAACACATCACGGCCTCGTGGAGCCCCCCCTGCTTTCTTGCGAAAGCAAGAACGGGGGTGGCACCTGCAATCCCGCCCCGATGGGGGCGACATCCCGTCCACCCGCATGTTCCTGCTGCACCATGCGGCCCACCCC
>Ga0209515_10008398_pt1 | contig 12063 bp, 13 predicted proteins | sample Subgroupgradi54m_FD_187454 | JGI IMG/M metagenome (GOLD analysis project Ga0209515, IMG submission 187454) | Subsurface groundwater microbial communities from S. Glens Falls, New York, USA - GMW60B uncontaminated upgradient, 5.4 m (SPAdes)... ... | reverse complement strand
CGTCCGGTGGGGGTTGGCGTGATGCTCCGGCTGTCGCAGGTGCAGTCCGAGGAAATCATCGCCCACTGCCAGGCGGCGTATCCGAAAGAGGCGTGCGGGCTGTTGGCCGGGGTCGCGGATCAGCCGGAGGCGGTGGTACAGGTGTACGCGATGACGAACGTGGAGGATAGCCCGATCGGCTACGCGATGGATCCGAAGGAGCAATTACTGGTGGAGAAGCAGATGCGAACCCGTGGCCAACGGCTGATCGGGATCTACCATTCGCACACCGCCTCGGCGGCCTACCCGTCCTCAGTGGACGTCCGTTTGGCCATTTCGGCGGACACGTCCTACGTGCTGGTGTCGCTCAAGGACCGGCAGCGGCCGGAGCTGAAGAGCTACCGGATCCAGGGGACGACGATCATCTCCGAGGAGGTCCAGGTGGAGACGGCGGCCGGGGGACGACGGATTGCCAGCCCGTGATGGAGACAGGTATAATGGGCGCGCCCTCCAGTGCTGCCGTGGATGTACGCGATATGCTGTGCGCACAGGCGCTGGCGGTGGTTGCACAGGCCCTTGAGCAGTGCCGGCCCGGGACGATCCTGTCGGTTGCCTACAACGCCGAAGACGTGAAACGCGATCTCCTGGTGTGGGCCCGGGACCGGGGCTACGCTGTTCGCGACGTCCGTCCGGACGTCCTGCAGATCGGACCCAAACCGTAACGCGATGGCGAATACAGTCAGGCACAAAGTGGCCGACAACATCCTCGAGCTGATCGGCAACACGCCGATGGTACGGCTCTCCCGTGTGGTGGAGCCGCGTTCGGCGACCGTCCTCGCGAAGCTCGAGTCGTTCAACCCCGGCGGCAGCGTGAAAGACCGCATCTGTCTGTCGATGATCGAGGACGCGGAAGCGCGTGGTCTGCTCAAAGCCGGCGCGACCATCGTGGAACCGACGAGCGGCAACACCGGGATCGGCCTCGCGATGATCTGCGCGGTCAAGGGCTACAAGGTCATTCTGACTCTGCCCGAAGCGATGAGTGCGGAGCGGATCCAGATTCTGAAGAGCTACGGGGCCGAGGTCGTGCTGACGCCGGCCGCGGAAGGCATGATCGGGGCGGTCAAGCGGGCCGAGGCGATCACGAAAGAAACCCCGGGTGCGTTCATGCCCCAGCAATTCCTCAATCCGGCCAACCCCGACATCCACCGGCGCACGACGGCCCAAGAAATCCTGCGGGTCACCGAGGGGGAGCTGGATGCGTTCGTTGCGGGGGTGGGCACCGGCGGAACGATCACCGGGGTCGGAGAAGTCTTGAAGAAACGCAACCCCCGGATTAAAGTGGTAGCCGTCGAGCCGAAGAGTTCACCAGTACTCTCCGGCGGCGCGGCAGGTCCGCACATGATTCAGGGTATTGGGGCGGGGTTTGTCCCGCAGGTCCTGAACCGCTCGGTCATCGATGAGATCGTCACCGTTGCGGATGAGCAGGCGTATGACATGTCGAAGCGGCTTGCGAGAGAAGAGGGGGTTTTTGTCGGCATCTCGGCCGGAGCGGCCTGCTGGGCTGCGTTAAAGGTCGCCAAGGAATTGGGATCGGGCAAGACGGTGGTGGTCGTGTTTCCGGATACCGGCGAGCGGTACTTCAGCATCCAACCGTACTTTGAGGGCTAACGCCATGACGCCATCGATTCGCGGCCTGAAGGTGGACCAGTCATTGGATGTACGGGGGTTACCGAGCCCTGAGGCGTACCACCAGGCGTTGGCGCGGCTGCAGACGATGGCGGAAAACGAGGTCCTCGAGCTTCATCTGGATGACGGGGAGGCGCTGCGCACGGTGCCGTTTGCCCTGCGGGCCGAGGGGCACGAGATTCTGGTGAGTGAACCGGCGAACGCCGGCGTGCGGTTGCTCGTCAGGAAGCGGGCGCTGTTGGTCTGACGCCGAGGTTGTCGCATGAGCTATATGATTGGTCTGAAGTGCCGTGAATGCGGCCGCCTCTACCCTAAAGAGGTCATTTTCGTCTGCGAGTACTGCTTCGGCAGCGTCGAGGTGGACTACGACTACGACGCAATTCGCACCATCCTCACCAAGGCCGAAATCGCGTCGCGGCCGGAGTCGCTGTGGCGCTACCGCGAGCTCCTGCCCATCGACGGCGAGCCGACCGTCGGACTGACCTCTGGCTTCACGCCGTTTTTTCGAGCGGAGCGGCTGGCCGAGGCGCTGGGAGTGGAAGAACTCTACATCAAGGACGACTCGGTCTCCCACCCGACGTTGTCCTTCAAAGACCGGGTGGTTTCGGTTGCGTTGACCCGCGCGAAAGAACTTCGGTTTGACACGGTGGCGTGTGCCTCCACCGGCAACCTCGCTAACTCCGTCGCCGCGCACGCCGCGCGCTCCGGCCTGAAACGCTACATCTTCATTCCTGCGGATCTTGAGATGGGCAAGATCGTCGCTTCGCTCATCTACCAGCCGACGCTCGTGGCGGTCGAGGGGACGTATGACGACGTCAACCGTCTCTGCGTGGAGATCGGGGCGAAATATCCGTGGGCGTTCGTGAACATCAACATCCGTCCCTACTACGCCGAGGGGTCGAAGACCTACGGCTATGAGATTGTCGAACAGATGGGCTGGCGCGCGCCCAAGCACATCGTGATCCCGGCTGCGGGCGGCTCGCTCATCACGAAGATTGCGAAGTCGTTCAAGGAGTTCACGCTGCTCGGGCTGTTGCGCAATGCGGATACGAAGCTCTATGCGGCCCAGGCGACCGGCTGTGCGCCGATCGTCAACACGATCAAGGAGCGGTCCGACATCGTGAAACCGGTTAAGCCCAACACGATCGCCAAGTCGCTCGCCATCGGCAATCCAGCCGATGGCTACTACGCAACCAAGGCGGTGCTTGGTTCAGGCGGGTGGGCCGAGTCGGCGAGTGACGCAGAGATCATCGAGGCCATGAAGCTGCTCGCCGAAACGGAGGGAGTGTTTACCGAGACCGCAGGTGGGGTGACGCTCGCCGCGGCGAGGAAGCTCATCGAACAAGGCGTCATTCCGCGCAACGAATCCATCGTCATCTGCATCACCGGCAACGGCCTGAAGACCCAGGAGCCCCTTATGGGTAAACTGGGCGAAGCGGTGCGGATTCAGCCGTCCCTGGCGTCCTTTGAGACGAAAATGTCCGGGCGGCTGACCCCGGTGAGATAGGCCTAGCGGCCCTCTCACGGGGTAGTCACATCAGTAGACAGGAGGAGGACGCATGGCGGTGACCGTGAGAATTCCAACCCCGTTGCAGCGACTGACCAACGGGCAGGGTGAGATCCAGTGTGACGGGAAGACCGTGACCGAACTGCTCACCGACTTGGAGCGCCGGTATCCTGGGGTGAAGGAGCGGATCTGCGACGAGTCCGGCAAACTGCGCCGGTTCGTGAACATCTTCGTGAACGAGGAAGATATCCGGTTTATGCAGGGGGACCAGACGGCGGTGAAGGACGGAGACGAAGTGTCCATCATCCCGGCTATCGCCGGCGGCTGACAGACTCCGCCCGCGACAGGAGACGCACCATGCCGCTCTCAAATGCCGAGATTCTCCGCTATAGCAGACAGCTCATCCTACCCGAGGTTGGGGTGAGCGGACAGCGGCGGCTGAAGGCGAGCTCGGTGTTGCTCATCGGCGCGGGGGGGCTGGGATCTCCGGCAGCGTTGTACCTGGCCGCAGCCGGCGTGGGGCGGATCGGTCTGGTGGATCCCGAAGTGGTTGCGCTCAGCAATCTCCACCGGCAGATCCTGCACGCGACCGCCGACGTTGGGCGGCCGAAAACCCAGTCCGCGAAGGACCGGATCGCGTCGCTCAATCCCGAGATCGCCGTGGAGGTCGTCCAGGCACATGTGGCGGCCGACAACGCACGCCAACTCCTGCTGCCCTACGAGCTCATACTCGACGGCTCAGACAACTTCCAGACGCGCTATCTGGTCAATGACGCGTGCGTGCTGCTCGGCAAACCGTTGGTGCACGGGGCTGCGGTTCATGCGCGGGGGCACGTCCTGACGATTCTCCCGCGACAGACCGCGTGTTTTCGCTGCGTCTTCCCTGAACCGCCGCAGCCTGACGCCATCCCGAACTGCCAGGAGGCCGGCGTGCTCGGGACGGCGGTGGGAGTCATCGGCAGCCTGATGGCACACGAAGCCCTGAAGGTCCTGCTGGGTTTGGGAGCACCGTTGACGAATCGGCTCCTCGTGTTTGATGGGATGACGAGCCGGTTCCGCGAAGTGCCGGTTCGGCGAGATCCTGGGTGCGCGGTCTGCGGTGAGACGCCGACCCTTCACGAGCTGGTTGCCGTTGACGATGTACGGTGTGAAACTGGTCGGTCCGCCCAGGCGCTCGCGAAGGGCGGGCCCGGGACATTTGACGGCAGATAACAGGAGGGATCATGGCGAGGAAGCAAGTGACCCTGATTTTTCCACAGCACCTGATCAAGGAGCCGGTCATCTACATGATGGCGAAGGAGTATGATGTCGTTCCGAACATCCGCCGAGCGAAGGTGACGGAGAGCGTCGGTGAAGTAACCCTCGAGCTGGAAGGCTCCGAGGATGGCTTGAAGAAGGCGGTCGCGTTTCTTGAGAAGAAGGGCGTCAAGGTCGAGCCGGTCGTGGGCGACGTCGTGAGTTGACCGGCAGCCCGCAGGATCTGACACGTCCCCCTCGTCCTCGCGCATGATGCAGCGGTTTTCGCTGCGCGCGCTTGCCAGAGATGTCCTGCTCGTTGTCCTCGCGTGTGCACTCGCTGGCCAGTGGCTCCTGATCCACGGGCTCCTGCACCTGCCGCTCGGCCCGGTGGCTTCCACGGTTCTGCCGGGGGTCGCGATCTTCGGATCCGCCGTCCTGCTCTCCTGGGGGGCGGAACTGGCGCAGCTGGAGGTCTCACAGGCACTCGCGCTCGCGTTCCTCGCGCTCGTTGCGGTGCTTCCGGAGTATGCGGTGGACATGTACCTGGCGTGGAAGGCAGCTCACGATCCTTCGTACATCACCTTTGCGGCCGCCAACATGACCGGGGCGAACCGGCTCCTCATCGGGATGGGGTGGTCGGCCGTCCTGCTCGCCTATTGGACCTCGACGGGTCAGCGAGTGGTCCGCGTCGAACCGGCGCAGCGGCTTGAACTCGTGACGCTCCTGCTGGCGACCGTGTACGCGTTTGTGCTCCCGCTGAAGCGCAACCTCTCGCTCATCGACACCGTGTTTTTCCTCGGGCTCTTTATCGTCTATATTCGCCGCGCGAGCCGGGGGCACGTTGAAGAACCAAGCCTCGCCGGGCCGCCGGAACGGTTCGCCCTCTTGCCACGCCCATGGCGACGGACGATGACAGCGCTGCTTTTTCTGCTGCCAGCGGCCACGATCTTTCTCGCCGCAGAACCGTTTGCGAACGGCCTCTTGCACAACGCGCGGCGCTTGGGCATCGACGAATTTCTTCTCATCCAGTGGCTGGCGCCGCTCGCCTCTGAAGCACCCGAGTTCATCGTCGCCGTGATCTTCGCGCTGCGTCGCAACCCGACGGCGGGGCTCGGGACGCTGGTCTCTTCCAAGGTGAACCAGTGGACGTTGCTGGTCGGCATGCTGCCGCTGGTCTATGCAGTCTCCGGTGGACACCTTCAGGTGATGGCGCTTGACGGCCGCCAGTGCGAGGAGCTCCTGCTGACCGCCGCGCAGTCGCTCATGGCGGTGGCAATCCTGGCGAACCTGAAATTTGGGTTTTGGGAGGCGATCCTCCTGCTCGGGCTCTTCGGCCTGCAGTTCGTCTTTCCGACGCCGGAGGTTCGCACGTTCTTGGCTTTCGGTTACCTGGCGGTAACAGTTGGCTATTGGTTCAATCCGACGTTCCGTCGGTCCTTCAGCGATCTGTTCCGATTCGGGTGGCGCGCCTCCGGCGCCTCGTAAACCGGGTTCGTTCGCACGGCGCTCCCAAGGGCGCATTTCTCCATTTACGGCTCACCGGCGAGCGCGTTATAATACTGTTCGTGGGACTGAAGAGGCTGCAAGGGCGTCGAGGAGGCATGACGGATGGCACGCAGGGAAGCATCCCGACAGGGCGCAGCGCGTCCCTCCCCCGCAGCTTCACCCACTCGGCGATCCAACCGTAAGCCGCTCGCTCGTTCAGTTGCGTCACCGCGGTCCGAACACCCCGCACGTCCTTCCGCCGCTCGTCGCCAAGCGCTGAAGGCCTCGGCGTCGTCCGCCAAGCGTCGCGCAGTTCGCCTTAACGCGTTCGTGTCGTCTCTGAAAACCGCAGCCGATGCTGTCATCCGCCGCACCGTGGCAGCTCGCAAGCGTGCGAGAGCCAATCGCGGGCCGACCCAGAAGAACCCCCGGAGCCTCCGCGCTACGGTAACCGCAGCGACGTCACAGCCCACAGCCCCGGTGAAGCGCATCTCGGTTGTCCGTAAGCCGCCACGCGGTCCGAGTGTCCGCGTTCGAGGGGGATCCTCCGTAAGAACCTCTGCCGTTCCGATGACGCCAACGCAGTCACCCAGGCTCGCGACATCGTCCGCGACGGCGCCTGCGGCTCCGGAGCACACCGGCGCTCCGCCGTTCGTCATCCAGCCTCCCCCGGCGCCGCATGCAGAAATGGCGTACACGGCATCGATTGAGCAGCAGTTCTCCATTCCGACCGGGTACGGGGATGATCGGATCGTTCTAATGGTGAAGGATCCCTGGTGGCTCTACGCCTACTGGGAGATCCAGCCGTCCACGGAGCGGGCGGCCCGCAGCCAGCTGTTGCCGCATGAGGTGGTCAGGCTGCAATCTGTCTTGCGCGTCTACGATGTGACGGATGTCGATTTCCCGTCACAGCCGGCCCATCGGTGGTTTGACATCGGCCTCTCGGGTCTGGCGACGAACTGGTACGTCCAGACGAACGCTCCGAACCGCTCCTTCATTGTGGAGATCGGACTCCTCACGCAGGCCGGTCGGTTCCTCCTGCTCGCGCGGTCCAACCGTGTGACCGCGCCGCGGTTTGGGCCGTCGGATGTCATCGATGAACAATGGATGACCACCGACGAGGCGTACTGGCGGCTGTTCGGAAGTTCGACCGGTATCGGCATCGGCTCAAGCCAAAGCGCCTGGTCGAGCCTCCTGACCCAGCGGCTCTTCTCTGGCGGCTGGTCCTCGGGCAGTCTGTTCAGCCCGCACCGGGCCGCTGCCGTTCGCGGCTTCTGGTGCCGCGTGAACGCTGATCTGGTGGTGCATGGCGCGACCGAGCCTCGCGCATCCGTGACGATTCAGGGGCAACTAGTCACGGTCCGAAAGGACGGCACCTTCAGCGTGCGCTTGGCGCTTCCGGACGGCACGCAGCACATCGCCGTAGAGATCACCTCGGCCAACGGCCGTCACACCCGCAGCCTCACGCCGATTGTGACGCTCGCTTGGGCTGGCGCATTGGGGCCGTCCGACACGTCCGCGGTGAGAACGCAGCTCCTCCAGCAACCGTCGGGCACGCCGGATAGCGGGTCCGGTACATCAGGCGGGGTGTCGTGATGGACCGGCAAGGCTCGTTGGCCATCGTGCTGCACACGCACCTGCCGTTTGTCCGCCACCCGGAACATGAGGAGTTCCTCGAGGAGCGTTGGCTCTTTGAGGCGATTACCGAAACCTACCTGCCGTTGTTGGAGCGGTTTCAGCGACTGTGCAACGACAACATCCCCTTCCGCATCACGATGTCGTTCACGCCGCCGCTCCTGGCAATGCTCGCCGACGGGTTTCTCCAGGCGCGCTACGTCAAGCACCTGGAAAAGCTCATCGAGCTCTCCGAACGCGAAATCGAACGCACCCGATGGCTGCCCGCCTTCCACCGGCTTGCGCTGTTCTATCACCACCGCTTCACGACGGCGCGGCACCTGTACGTCGACGTATTCCACCGCAACCTGATCCAGGCGTTCCGCGAGCTGGCCGACCGCGGAGTGCTTGAACCCATCGCCTCGGGCGCCACCCACGGTTTCCTGCCGCTTATGGACCCCCAGCGTCTCGCGGTGCGTGCCCAAATCCGCGTGGGGGTGCAGGCGTTTCTTAGTGCTTTTGGTCGGGCACCGGTCGGGTTTTGGCTGCCCGAGTGCGGCTACCAGCCAGGCCATGATGAACTCCTGAAAGCGGAAGGGATCCGGTACGTCCTTACCGACGCGCACGGCATACTGTTCGGCTCGCCGCGGCCCAAGTACGGCGTCTACGCGCCCGCAATCTGCCCGAGCGGGGTGGCGGCGTTCGGGCGCGATCTGGAATCATCCAAGAGCGTCTGGAGCGCGGAGGAGGGCTATCCGGGCGATTTCGACTACCGGGAATTCTACCGCGACATCGGCTACGATCTCGAATACGACTACGTGCGGCCCTACCTCAACGGCGACGGGGCGCGGCTGAACACCGGCATCAAGTACTACCGGATCACCGGCAAGACGAACGATAAGCAGCCCTATGATCCGGACCGCGCGCTCGAGAAGGCCTCTCAGCATGCGGCGAACTTCATATTCAACCGCGAGAAACAGATTGAGTACCTCCGGTCGGTTATCGACCGCGCGCCTATCGTCGTGAGCCCGTATGACGCGGAGCTGTTCGGGCACTGGTGGTTCGAGGGACCGGACTGGCTGGAGTTCTTAATCCGCAAAGTCCACTTCGACCAGCAGACGTTCTCGCTGGCCGCCCCCTCGGACTACTTCGTGTCCTACCCGACGAACCAGGCGCTCCAACCGTCGATGTCGAGCTGGGGCAACGGCGGCTACAACGACGTGTGGCTCAACGGCTCGAACGACTGGGTCTACCGGCACCTGCACAAGATGGCCGAGCGCATGACGCAGGCGGCGACCGAGCACACCCACGCGGACGGGCTGCGGACCCGTGCGCTCAACCAGATGGCCCGCGAGCTCCTCCTGGCGCAGTCCTCGGACTGGGCGTTTATCCTCAAAACGCAAACACACACCGCGTACGCCTACCGGCGCATCCACGACCACCTGGCGCGGTTCAATCATCTCTACGACGTGGTGCGGCAGGGCCGCATCGATGAGGCCCGACTCTCCGAGCTCGAAGCCAAGGACAATCTCTTCCCCTTCGTGGACTATCATATCTATGCCGCATCCTGACGCCTGCCTGTACCGCATCAGGGCCGACGGGTCGGAGCGCGGCAGACAGGCCTGAGGCGCAGGCGAATCCCCGGAGACTCACCCCCCATGAGGATTTTGTTTCTCGCATCAGAGGTCGACCCGTTCGCAAAAACCGGTGGGCTGGCGGACGTCGCCTCCGCATTGCCCAAGGCACTGGCGGCGCTCGGTCATGACGTGCGCATCATCCTGCCGCTCTACCGGGCGGTCAATCGGCAGAAGTTCGGCCTGCGCCAGACCGCGGTGCACGTTGCGGTCAGCGTCGGATCACAGCTGCTGGAAGGGCGCGTGTGGGAAGCGGTGCTCCCGAAGAGTCGGGTGCCCGCCTATTTTATCGAGCAGGCGGCGTTGTTTGACCGCGACGGACTCTACCAGGATCAGGGGAAGGACTATCCGGATAACCTCACCCGCTTTAACTTCTTTTCTCAGGCCGCGCTGCGGATGCTGCCGGCGTTGGACTGGCAGCCCGAGGTGATCCACTGTCACGATTGGCAGACCGCGCTCACCTGCGCCCATCTCACACTGGGATCGTTGGGCCGGGAGCCGTTCTTCGCGTCGGTTGGAACGGTCCTCACGATCCATAACCTCGCCTATCAGGGGCTCTTTCCCCACGACCAATGGCCGCTGACACAGCTGCCGGACGCAGCGTATTCCCTCCAGGGACTGGAGTACTACAACCAGATCAACTGCTTGAAGGGCGGGCTGATCTGTGCGGACCTCTTGACGACCGTGAGTCCGACCTACGTGCGCGAAATCCAAACGACGGAGTTTGGCTGCGGCTTGGAAGGAGTCCTGGCGACGCGCCGGTCGGATCTGGTCGGGATCCTCAACGGAATCGACCCGGAGGAGTGGAACCCGCAGACCGATCCGCACATCGCGGCGCGCTATTCCGCGGATAAGCCGGCTGGGAAATCGCTGTGCAAGCTGGCGTTGCAGAAGAACCAGGGGCTTGCCGAGCAGCAGGATCTGCTCATCGGGATGATTCAGCGGCTGGCTGATCAGAAAGGGATTGATATCTTCGTGCAGGGGATCGAGCGGCTCATGGCGCTGCCCGTGCAGATCGTCATCCTCGGGACCGGGGATCCGAAGTACCACGAGCAGCTCCAGGCGGTGGCCGCCCGGTTTCCGGGGCGTTTGGCCGTCAATTTGAAGTTCGACAACGCCCTGGCCCACCAGATCGAGGCGGGGGCCGATGTGTTCCTCATGCCGTCTCGCTTTGAGCCCTGCGGCCTCAACCAGATGTACAGCATGCGATTTGGGACGGTCCCCATCGTCAAGCGGGTCGGCGGGTTAGCGGACACCGTGATCGATGTGACCCCTGCGGCGCTCACGGCCCAGCAAGCGACTGGGTTCACCTTCGAGGCCCACACCGCCGAGGCGCTGGTCGATACGGTCCAGCGCGCCGTGACCGCGTTTCGTGACCATCCGCTCTGGACCCGGCTCATGCAGGCCGGCATGCGGCAGGATTTCTCTTGGGGCCGCAGCGCCCGTGCCTACGTCCAGGTGTATGAGCGAACCCTGGCCAAGACGGCTCACAGCGCCGCCCGCACGTAAGCATCTCAGCGGCCGGATGAGCGTCCGGCAGGCCCACCGTGCCCGACGTGCCGCCAGCCTTCCATGATTGCCACCGTGACCCTGAACCCGTCGCTTGATGAGTGGATACAGCTGCCCTCTCTGCGCATGGGGGCGCTGAATCGGGCGGGAGGGTTCGCGCGCTATCCGGGCGGCAAGGGCATCAACGTCTCTCGGGTGGTGCGGGAGCTCGGCGGCCGGACGCTCGCGCTCGCCTTCGCCGGCGGGGAGGATGGCCTGATCTTGCGCGAGCTGATGAACCGGCTGCGGATTCCGCACACCTTCGTCTCGGTGCGCGGCGCGACGCGGAATAACTACAAAATCCGCACCCTCCACCCACCCACGCTGACTGAAATCAACACGGCCGGGCCGCGCGTCTCCTCCGCGGATGTGCGCGCGTTTGAGCGGCTGTTGTTCCGCCTCGCGCCGGCTCCGCGCTGCGTCGCCCTGTCCGGCAGCCTCCCTCCGGGCGTTCCCGCCTCGATGTACCGTCGCTGGATTGGGCGTCTCGGACGACACAACATTCCAGTGGCGTTGGATGCCTCAGGCGCAGCGCTGCGCGAAGGCATCCGCGCGCACCCCTGGCTCATCAAGCCCAACCGACAGGAGGCCGAGGAGCTCCTCGGCCGACGCTTGACGCGCGTCCGCCACGTGGTACAAGCGGCACAGCACCTCCTGCGGATGGGACCGTCGGTAGTGGTCCTTTCGCTCGGGCGGCAGGGGGCGGTGATGGCCTACGCCACCGCGTCCGACCGCGGAGTGTGGATGGCCAGACCGCCATCGGTCACCGTACGTTCGGCGGTGGGCGCCGGGGATTCGCTCGTGGGCGGATTCCTGACGGGCTGGGTGAACGGCCTCACGTTGCACGAGGCGTTTCGGCTCGGGGTGGCCTGCGGAACCGCTGCCGCCATGACGTCCGGCACAGAACTGTGCCGGCGCGCCGACGTCACGCGGATTGCCCGGCAAGTCCTCGTGCGCCGAGCCGCGTGAACGGATGTCCGCCGCACGCTACACGGGCGAACGCCGGAGGGAACCGGTGATACAGCGCTCCTGGACGCGGACCGTTGTTCTCGACGGGCTGATCCTGACCGGGTGGATGGTCTCGGTGGGGATGGTCGTGTTGCATGAACACGGCCAGCTCTTCGGCGGCGTCGGCAATCCCACGACGTCGCTCGTGGCGAGTATCGAGTCGAAGAGCCAATGGTTCGGGATTTACTACCAAGGCCAGAAGATCGGGTTCTCCCAGACCACGCTCATGCCGGATGAGTCCCAGGGGATCCCGGGGGTGACGGTTGATGACCGTGGCCAGCTCTCGTTTAACTTGCTGGGCACCCCTCAGCGGATCGAAGCGACCGCGCACGCCTTCATCGATGCGTCGTGGCGGGTGCAGCA
>Ga0209515_10008397_pt1 | contig 12066 bp, 13 predicted proteins | sample Subgroupgradi54m_FD_187454 | JGI IMG/M metagenome (GOLD analysis project Ga0209515, IMG submission 187454) | Subsurface groundwater microbial communities from S. Glens Falls, New York, USA - GMW60B uncontaminated upgradient, 5.4 m (SPAdes)... ... | reverse complement strand
CGCTCCCCCCGACACCCCCCAACGGGCTCCCGCCAGGCATTTCCTCATGGCCTCTCAGCCCTCCTTGTAGATGTCGGTCAGGAGCCACTCGAGCGGCGGCTCGGGCGACGCCTCGGCGAAGGCCGCGGCCTCGTCGACGAGATCGTTGACGTCCTTCTCGATGGCCTTGACGTCGGCCTCGGTCACGGCGCCGGTGGCCAGGCACCGCTGGCGAAAGAGGACGATGGGGTCGCGCAGCTTCTCGCGCTCGACCTCCTCCTTGGTCCGGTAGACGGCGCCCGCCGGATCGCGCATCGAGTGCCCGCGGAAGCGGTACGTGCGCGCCTCGATGAGCGACGGCGTCTGGTCGCGGCGGGCCCGCTCCACCGCGCGCCCCACCACCTCGCGCACGGCGAGCACGTCCATGCCGTCCACGGCCTCGCCGGGCATGCCGTAGGTCTGGGCGAAGCGCCAGATGTCCGTCTGGGCCAGGGCCCGGTCCACCGACGTCCCCATCGCGTACCGGTTGTTCTCGCAGAGGTAGATGACGGGGAGCTGCCAGAGTGCGGCCAGGTTCATCGACTCGTGGAACTCGCCCTGGGGGACCGCGCCGTCGCCGAAGTAGCAGACGATCACCTGGTCACCGCCCCGGTACTTGATCCCGAAGGCCACGCCCGCGGCGAGCGGCAGGTGGGCGCCCACGATGGCGTGGCCCCCCAGGAAGTTCACGCTCTTGTCGAAGAGGTGCATCGAGCCGCCCTTGCCCTTGCTGAGCCCGTCGCGACGGCCGAACAGCTCGGCCATCATCCGGCGCGGATCGGCGCCCTTGGCCAGGCAGTGCCCGTGCTCGCGGTACGCGGAGATCGCGTAGTCGTCCGGCCGCAGCACCGAGGTCGCGCCCACGGCCACCGCCTCCTCGCCGATGTAGAGGTGGAGGAAGCCGCCGATCTTGCCGAGCGCGTAGTTCTCCGCCGCCTTCTCCTCGAACCGCCGGATCAGCATCATCTGCGACAGCAGCCGCCGCGCCAGCTCCGCGTCCGCCACGGGGGTCGGCATCTCCTTGACCTGCGCCATCACTCCTCCCTGCTACCAGCGCATCGCGCTGAGGTCGTCGACCGACAGCCGCCGTCGCAGGCGGAAGATCGCCATGATGATGGCGAGGCCGACCGCCACCTCGGCGGCCGCGACGGTCATGCCGAAGAACACGAGCACCTGTCCGTCGGCGGTGCCGAACTGCGCGCCGAACCCGACCAGCGCGAGGTTGGCGGCGTTCAGCATGAGCTCGATCGACATGAAGATGACGAGCGGGTTGCGCCGGACGAGCACGCCCGTCACCCCGATCACGAACAGCACCGCCGACAGACCAGTGTAATAGGAACCGGGGAGCACGCCTATCCGGCCTTTCTCGACTTCGCCAGCGCCAGCACGCCGATCATCGCGGCCAGGAGCAGCACCGACGTCAGCTCGAACGGGAACAGGTAGTCGGTGAACAGCAGGCGCCCGATCGCCTCCACCCCGCCCGGGGCGGGGACGGCGGCGACGGGCGCGGCCCGCCGGCTCACGAGCATCAGCACCAGCTCGACCAGGAGGAGCGCGCCGAACGGGATCGCGATCAGGCGGACGGGCCGCAGCGAGTCCGGGCCCGTCTCCTCCTTGCCCGGGATCAGCACCATGATCGCGAACACGAAGAGGACCATGATGGCGCCCGCGTAGATGATGACCTGCGCCCACGCCAGGAACTGGGCGTGCAGCGTCAGGTACATCACGGCGATGCTCCCGAGGTTGACGATGAGGAACAGCGCCCCGTGGATCGGGTTCCGCTTGAGCACGAGCCCCAGGGCGGAGGCGACGGCGACGGCGGCCACGACGAGGAAGACGGCCAGCGGCACGTCAGGGCGTCCGGTCGGGCGGGATGGGAACGGGCGAGCCCGGCCGCCCATCGGGCCCGGCGGGCTCCAGGGCCAGCAGCATCTCCTTCGTGTAGATCATCCCTTCCCGGCTGTACGACGAGAACTCGAGGATGCCGGTGTCCATGCGGATGGCGTCCTCCGGGCAGGCCTCCACGCAGTAGCCGCAGAACACGCACTTGCCCAGGTCGATGGTGAACTCCCGGCAGACCTTCTCGATCTCCGGGTTCGGGTGCTCGGCGGCCACGATGTAGATGCAGCGGGCCGGGCACACCGTCTCGCACATCATGCAGGCCACGCAGCGGGGCGACCCGTCCTCCCGCCGCACCAGGCGGTGGAGGCTGCGCAGGCGGGGCGAGTAGGGCCGGCGCTCCTCCGGGTACTGCACCGTCACCGCGCCCCGCGCGTCCTTCCGGCCGAGGGCGTGGGCGACGTGCCGGCCCATGTTGCGGAAGAAGTGGCGGGCGGTGAGCCCGAGGCCCGAGAAGACCTCGCGCAGGTAGACGCGCTGGACGAGCTTCATCGGGCGCCCCACAGGAGCAGCGCCGCCCCCGTCAGCACGATGTTGGCGATGGAGAGGGGGAAGAGCCCGAGCCAGCCCAGCCGCATCGCCTGGTCGTAGCGGAAGCGGGGCAGCGTCCACCGGATCAGCATCAGGAACCAGATCATCACGACCACCTTCAGAACGAAGGCGCCGACCTGCAGGAGCGAGACGGCGAGGCCGGGCAGGGCGACGGTGGCGTCCCACGGGAAGACGAAGCCCGCGGGCTCGAGGTAGGGGATCTGCCAGCCGCCCAGGAAGAGCGACACGGTCATGCCCGAGATCACCACCGTCTCCAGGAAGTCGGCCATCACGAAGAGGCCGAACTTCATGCCGCTGTACTCGACGAAGTAGCCGATGATCTCCGACTCCCCCTCGGGCATGTCGAAGGGAATGCGCTTGGTGGCGGCGATGCCGGCGGTGAGGAAGAGGACGAAGGCCAGCGGCTGGGTGACGATCCCCCACTTCGGGAGCCACCCGCCGAGCAGCGCGCCCTGGGCCCGCACGATGTCCATCATATTGAGCGAGCCGTACACCATCACCACGCCGACGATGGAGGCGCCGATGGCGACCTCGGCCGTGATCATGAGCGCGGCCGCCCGCTGCCCGCCGAGGAGGGCGTAGTTGTTGGCGGAGGACCAGCCGGCCATCATCACGCCGTAGACGCCCAGCGAGAGCATGGCGAAGACGTAGAGGATCCCGACGTTGAAGGTGAGCGCCTGGAGCGGCACCTCGCGGCCGGCCACGCGCAGCGTGTCGCCGAACGGGATCGAGGCGAAGGCCACCAGCGCGAAGAACACCGACACGAAGGGGGCCAGGCTGAAGAGCACCCGGTCCGCGCGCGCCGGGTAGAACTCCTCCTTGGTCAGCATCTTGATGGCGTCGGCGAGCGGATGGAGCAGCCCCATGATCCGGAAGCCGAAGATGGAGGCGCGGTTGGCGCCGATGCGGTCCTGCATGATCGCCGACTGCTTGCGCTCGACCCAGGTCATGAGGCCGCCCAGGTTGAGCACGAACAGCATCACGAAGGCGACGCGCCCGAGCGCGATCCCGACGTCGGCGAGCGTGGCCGTCACGCCGGCGTCCCCGTCCGGATCATCTGCCCGGTGTCGCCGAGCGCGCGGTAGGTGAGGCCGGCGAAGGCGGGGACGGCGGCGGCGAGATCCAGGAAGCAGTCCTCGGCCCGCGCCGGCCGCGACGCGCCCCGCGCCTCCTGGAGCACGCGGCCCAGGATCTCCCAGTCCGGCCGGGCGTGGCCCAGCGGCGGGAAGGCCTCCCGGAAGCGCTGCACCCGGCCCTGGAAGTTCGTGTAGGTCCCCTCGCGCTCGGGGTAGGCGGCCGCCGGCAGCGTGAGGTGGGCGTGGGCGCTCGTCGCGTTGGCGTTGGTCCCCTGGAAGATCACCGTCTCGGCGCCGAGCAGGCCGTCGAGGACCTCTCCCTCGGGGAAGGCCGAGGCGAGCAGGTCGTGGCCGAAGATCCACAGGCACCGGATGCGACGGGCGCGGGCGGCGTGGAGGATGCCGAGCGCGTCGTCGCGCCCGAGGCCGATCAGCTCCGCGCCCCGGCGGTTGGGGTTCTTGTCGGCGCGGATCAGGAGCTCGTCCTGGTCGCCGGGCCGCGCCGGCGGCACCCGGTAGTCGACGGCGCCGATGCCGAGCGCGTCGACCAGCCGCCGCAGCATGAAGAGGTCCTCGTTGGACATCTTGGGCGAGGCGATCACGCCGATCTGCTCGGCCGGGTAGCGCCGGAGGGCCTCGGCGGCGAGCCCGACCGCCTCCGGCCAGGCGATGTCGAATGTCCTGCCGCCGTCGCGGCGGAGGGGCACCGTCAGGCGGGTCTCGGCGTCGACGAACCCGGAGCCGTACCGCCCCTCGTCGCAGATCCACCACCGGTTGACCTGCTCGTTGAAGCGCGGCTTGAGCCGCGCCAGGCGCCGGCCCTCGGCGTGGTGCGGGCGGCGGCGGTTGTAGTGCACCTCGATGTTGCAGCCGCGCGCGCACCCCGGGCAGATCGACTTCTGGGTGTCCAGGTACCAGACGCGGACCTGGAACCGGAAGTCGCGGTCGGTGAGCGCGCCCACCGGGCAGATGTCGACGACGTTGCCCGAGTACTTGTTGGCCAGCTCCCGGCCCGGGAAGAGCCCGATCTCGGAGTGGTCGCCGCGGTGGAAGATGCCGAGCTCGCCCGTGCCCGTCACCTCGTCGCAGAAGCGCACGCAGCGCGAGCAGAGGATGCAGCGCTCGGCGTCGAGGATGACGTGGCGCCCGAGCGGCACCGCCTTCGGCTTGTGCACCTTCTCGTCGGCCATCCGCGGGTCGTAGAGGCCGTGCTTCATGTAGTAGATCTGCAACCAGCACTCCCCCGCCTGGTCGCACACCGGGCAGTCCAGCGGATGGTTGATGAGGTGGTACTCCATGACCGCCCGCCGCGTCTGGACGACGCGCTCGGTCTGCGTGTGGACCACCATGCCGTCGACCGCCTGGGTGTTGCAGGCGATCTGGGGCCGCGGGTTCTTCTCGATGTCGACCATGCAGAGCCGGCACTGCCCCGCCACGCTCAGCCCGGGGTGGTAGCAGTAGTGCGGGATCTCGATCCCGAGGGTCCGGGCCGCCTCGATCAGGTTGGTCCCCGCAGGGACCTCGATCTCTCGTCCGTCGATGGTGATCCTGGGCATGGGCGGTTACTTGGGGATCAGCGCCTCGAACTCGCCGCGGAACTTCTCGATGTAGGAGATGTACGGGCCCACGGCGCCGTCGAAGAAGGCGCAGATGGTCGTCCCCACGCCGCGCTTGGAGAGGTCGAGGATCGTGTCCAGGTCCTCCTTGCGCCCCCGCCCCTCGACGATTCGCTCCGTCATCTTGTAGATCCAGCCCGTCGACTCGCGGCACGGCGTGCACTGGCCGCACGACTCGTGGGCGTAGAAGCGCGCCACCACCATGAGCGCCTCGGGGATCGACACCGTCTCGTCCATGACGATGACGCCGGCCGAGCCCGCCATCGTCCCCGCGTTGCGCAGGCCGTCGACGTCCATGGTCACGTCGATCTCGTCCGCCGTCAGGATCGCCGCCGAGGAGCCGCCCGGCACCACCGCCTTGAGCGCGCCGTTGCCGGTGACGCCGCCCCCGAAGTCGTAGATCAGCTGGCGGAGCGTCACGCCGACCGGCGCCTCGTACACGCCGGGCCGGCGCACCCGCCCCGAGACCGAGTACATCCGGGTCCCGCCCTGCGTCCTGGTGCCGAGGCGCGCGAACCACTCGGGCCCGCGGTTGACGATGTGAGGGACGTGGCAGATCGTCTCCACGTTGTTCACGATAGTGGGCGCGCCGAAGGCGCCCTTGATGGCGGGGAACGGCGGCTTGAGCTTGGGCCAGCCCTTCTTGCCCTCGAGCGAGGAGATCAGGCCCGTCTCCTCGCCGCAGATGTAGGCGCCCGCGCCCCGGTGCACGACCACGTCGAACCCGCGCCCGAGGTGCCCCGCGTCGTAGGCCTCGCGCACGGCCGCGCGGAAGCGGCGCCACGGCTGCACGTACTCGCCGCGGATGTACACGAAGCCCAGCGCCGAGCCGATCGCCCGCGCCGCGATGGCCATCCCCTCGACGAGGGCGTGAGGGTCGCGCTCCAGGAGGTAGCGGTCCTTGAAGGTGCCCGGCTCGCCCTCGTCGGCGTTGATGACGAGGTAGACCGGCCCCGCGTGGCCCTTGGGAATGAACGACCACTTGGCGCCCGTCGGGAAGCCCGCCCCCCCGAGCCCGCGCAGGTTCGACCGCTTCACGATGTCGACGATCTGCGCCGGCTCCATCGCCAGCGCCTTCGGCAGCGCGCTGTAGCCGCCGGTCTCGACGTAGGTCGCCAGGGTGTGGGAGTCCGGGCGGTGGAAGTTGCGCGTGAGGATCTTCTCGGCGGGGGCGCTCATCGCAGGGCGTCCACCAGCGCGTCGACCTTCGTGGGCGTGAGCCCGCCCTCGTAGCGGTCGTCGACCTGCATCATCGGCGCCAGCTCGCAGGCGCACAGGCACTCGACGGCGAGCAGCGTGACGCGACCGTCCTCGGTGGTCTCGCCCGGCTCGATGCCGAGGCGGGCCTTGAGGTGCCGCAGGATGTCCTGGGCGCCGGTCAGGTGGCAGGAGAGGTTGTGGCAGACCGAGACGATGTGCCGGCCCTTCGGCGCCTGGAAGAACAGCGTGTAGAAGGTCACGACCTCGTGCACGTGGGCCGGGCTCAGGTCGAAGAGCCGGGCGACGTACTCCTCCACCTCGAGCGAGATGTGCCCGAACGCGTCCTGGGCCAGGTGCAGCACGGGCAGCAGCGCCCCGCGCGTGTCGGGGTAGAGCCCTTGCAGCCGCCGCACCTCCTGCAGCTGGGCGTCCGAGAATTCGATGCCGTTGCGGTTCATCCGCACGCTCCGGCGATCGGGCGGGTTGGGGAGGTTGGTCTCACGCGCTCAACACCAGCGACGCCCCGCTGTTGCGGCGCTTGCCACACCCGCGCCGTCTCAGAGGTTTGGGCGATCGCTTCCATGGCCTCATCACCAGCGACGCCCCGCTGCCGCGGGGCTTGCGATACGGAACGCTCGCCTTCGGCTCGCACCATTACCTATCCAGCTCTCCGCCGATCATGTTGACGGAGCCGAAGGACGGGACCACGTCGGCGACCATGCCGCCCTCGAGCAGGCGATGCAGCGCGGCCAGCGGCGGCAAGCAGGGCGGGCGGCAGCGCACGCGGTAGGGCCGGTCGCTCCCGTCGGAGACCACGTAGAACCCGAGCTCGCCGTTGGCGCCCTCCACCGGGAAGTACGCCTCACCCGCCGGCGGCCGGATCCCGGAGCCCTCCATGATCAGCATGAAGTGGTTCATCAGCCCCTCGATGGAGCCGTAGGTGTCCTCCTTGGGCGGCAGCGTCACGCGCTTGTCACCGGAGTTGACCTGCTCGAGCGCCCGGCGGCTCTGCCCCTGGAGATTCGGCGACAGCGTGAGCGGGAGGAGCAGGAGCCCCGCCGTCTTGCCCTGCTTGCCGCGGTCCACGTACGCCGCGGGATCGATCGGCCGGCCCTCGTGGTCCACGTTCACCGGGCCGCCCGGGAGGTCGGCCAGCGCCTGCTCGGAGATGCGCATCGACTGCTCCATCTCCGCCATGCGCACGAGGTAGCGCGCGTAGTTGTCGCCGTCCTTCTGCGTCGGGACCTCGAACTCCACGCGGTCGTAGGCCCAGTAGGGCTGGGCGCGCCGCACGTCGTAGGGCACGCCGGCCGCCCGCAGCAGCGGGCCCGTGATCGCGTAGGCGACCGTCTCCTCGCGCGAGAGCACGCCCACGCCGATCATCCGGTCCATGAAGATCCGGTTGCCGGTGAGGAGGCGGTTGACCTCGTCGAGCACCTCGCGCGTCTCCTGGAAGGCCTTCCGCGCCTTCTCGGCGAAGCCGTCGGGCAGGTCGGCCTTCACGCCGCCCACGCGGCCGTAGGAGATCGTGAGCCGCGCCCCCGTCACCTCCTCCACCAGCTCCCACAGGAACTCGCGGGCCTTGATCATGTAGAGGAAGACGGTGATGGCGCCGAGCTCCATGGCGGAGGCGCCGATGCACGTGAGATGGTCGCAGATCCGCGAGATCTCGCTCATGATCACGCGGATGTACCGGCAGCGGTCGGTCACCTCGATGCCGAGCAGCTTCTCCACCGCGGAGGCGTAGCCGAAGTTGTTGATCAGCGGCGACACGTAGTTGAGGCGGTCGGTGTAGGGGATCGCGTTGTTGTAGCCGCCGACCTCGCAGTCCTTCTCGAAGGCCCGGTGCAGGTAGCCGATCTCGACGTCGGCCTTCACCACCGTCTCCCCGTCCAGCTCGGCCACGATGCGGATGATCCCGTGCATGGCGGGATGCTGGGGCCCGATGTTGACGAGGAGATGCTGGCTGCCGCTGCCGGTGCCGCTCCCCTCCCCGAGGAAGATCTCGCGCTTCGTCGTCTCGGCCATGGTCAGGTCTTCGGCCCGATCAGCGGCTGCCGCCGGTCGATCGGGTAGTCCTTGCGCAGGGGGTGCCCCTCGAACTCCTCGTAGAGGAGGAGGCGCCGCAGGTCGGGGTGGCCCTCGAAGCGGATGCCGAACATGTCCCACACCTCGCGCTCGAGCCAGTTGGCGATCGGCCAGAGCGGGACCGCCGTCGGCACCACCGCGTCGCGCTCCTCGACCCGCACCTTGAGCCGCACCCGGTGGTTGTGCTCGAGGGAGTAGAGGTGGTACACGACCTCGAAGCGGGGCCCGTCCTCGCGCCCGGGAAACTTCAGGAAGTCCACGGCCGTGAGGTCCATCAGCACATCGAAGGCCAGCGCGGGCTCCGCCCGGCAGAACCCCAGCACCGCGCGGATCGCCGCGCGGTCCACGACCGCCGTGTGGTCGCCGCGATGGCTGTGGGTCTCGGTGATGGCGGGGCCGAACCGGGTGGTGAGAGTCTCGACGATCCGCGCGCCGTCCACCTAGTATCTCTGCGCGCCCGCCGCGATCTTGTCCTGCAGCTTCATGAGCCCGTCGATCACGCTCTCGGGGCGCGGCGGGCAGCCCGGGATGTACACGTCGACGGGGATGATCGTGTCGATCCCCATCACGGTGGCGTAGTTATCGTAGAACCCGCCCGTACAGGTGCACACGCCGAAGGCCACCACCCACTTGGGCTCGCACATCTGGTCGTACACGCGCTTGAGGACGGGCGCCATCTTGTGGCTGATCGTCCCCACCACGAAGAGGACGTCGGCCTGCCGCGGCGAGAACCGGACGAGGCCGGCGCCGAAGCGGTCGACGTCGTAGTGGGAGGCCGCGGTGGCCATGTACTCCATGCCGCAGCACGCCGTCACGAAGGGGTACTGGAAGATGGAGTACTTCCGCGCCCAGCCGATGGCCTCGTCGAGCTTGGACGTGAAGAAGGCGCCTACTCCCATTCCAGCCCTCCCTTCCGCCAGACGTACAGGAAACCGAGCATCAGGATGGCCATGAACACCAGCATCTCCGCGAAGCCGAACCAGCCGAGCGAGCGGTAGAGGACCGCCCACGGCCAGAGGAAGATCAGCTCGATGTCGATGATGATGAAGAAGATGGCCGTCCGCGAGAACTTCATGGCGAACCGGCCCTCGGGCAGCGAGATCGGGTCCTGGCCGCACTCGAACGGCTCGAGCTTGATCGCCGTCACCCGCCGCGGCGCCAGCAGCGAGGGCAGGTAGAGGAGCGCGCCGGCGACGAACGCGGCGAAGCCGAACACCATCAGGAGCGGGAGGTACTCGTTCACGCGCGAGGCCCTCCCGCCAGCGCCTGGACCTGCCGCTTGGCGTGGTACGAGCTGCGCACGAGCGGTCCCGCCTCCACGTGGGCGAACCCCAGGCCCCGCCCGTTCTCCGCCAGCTCGGCGAACTCGTCGGGATGGTAGTACCGCGCCACCGGCAGGTGCCGGGGCGAGGGCCGCAGGTACTGCCCGAGGGTGAGGATGCGGACGTCCACCTCGCGCAGGTCGCGCATCGTCGCCACCAGCTCGTCGCGCTCCTCGCCGAGGCCCACGATGATCCCCGACTTGGTCAGGAGCCCGGCGTCGGTGGCCCGCGCGCGCCGGAACAGCTCGAGCGTCCGGCGGTAGCGGCCGCCGTGGCGCGCGACCTTGTAGAGCCGCGGCACCGTCTCCGTGTTGTGGTTGAGGATGTCGGGCCGCGCGTCGATCACCGTCTGCAGCGCGCTCGCCGAGCCCTGGAAGTCCGGGATCAGGACCTCGACCTGACAGCCGGGGCGCTCGCGGCGGATCGCGCGGATCGTCGCCGCGAAGTGCGCGGCGCCGCCGTCGGCGAGATCGTCGCGGTCGACCGAGGTGATCACGACGTGATCGAGCGCGAGCGTCGCCACCGAGCGGCCCACCCGCTCCGGCTCCTCGCGATCCTCCCAGGCGGGCTTGCCGTGCGCGATCGCGCAGTAGCCGCAGTTCCGCGTGCACACGTCGCCGAGGATCATGAAGGTCGCGGTGCCGTCCTCCCAGCACTCGCCGATGTTCGGGCAGTGCGCCTCCTCGCAGACGGTATGCAGATTTTGCGCGCGCATGAGCGCCTTCAGGCGCATGTAGGTGGGCCCGCCCGGCGCCTTGACCTTGAGCCAGCCGGGCTTCCGCTCGGGGGCGGCCGCGTGATCGAGGATCGGCAGCGAAATAGCCATGAAGTTTGGGACTTCCGCCAGCGGCCATTATCGCACACGCTTTCACAAGCGTCGAGCAAGCCGGGGGCCGCAGCGGAGAACTTGGTGCCCCGCTCGGGCTGGGTGCCCACCGAGGACGCCGACGCCCTCGGGCTCCCCGCCGCCGGCTGACCTACTTCTTGGAGATCACCCAGCGCCCAAGGGCCAGGTGCGGGAGACCCGAGCGCTCGAAGGTGTCGATCGCGTCCGCCGCCGAGGCCACCAGCGGCTCGCCGTGGAGGTTGAACGAGGTGTTGAGCACCGCGCCGATCCCCGTCCGCCGCTCGAACTCCCGGATCACCCGGTAGTACTCCGGGTTCCCGGCCTCGTCGAGGATGTGGGCGCGCGCGGTGCCGTCGTGGGGATGCACGGCCGCCACGATCTCGTCGCGGCGCTTCGGGTTCGTCGGGAAGGCCAGCATCATGTAGGGCGAGGCGAGGCCCTTGGGGTTGACGAGGTAGTCGGCCTCCCGCTCGCGGAGCACCGTGGGCGCGAAGGGCATCCAGAAGTCCCGGTTCTTGATCATCCGGTTGATCAGGCCCACCACCCGGTGGTCGGAGGGGTTGGCGAGGATCGATCGGTTGCCGAGGGCCCGCGCGCCGAACTCCATCCGCCCCGCGCACCGGGCGATCACGCCGTCGGACACGAGCAGCTCGGCGATCCGCTCCTCGATCCGCGCGGGCTCGGCGACCCGGTAGCGGGTGGCGAGGTCGCGCGTCCGGATGAGGGACTGGATCTCCGCGTCGTCGAGGCCGGGACCGAGGTACGCCGGCCCGAAGGGGCGCGGAGCCGCCGGCGCCCCCTGCCGCGCGCACAGGTCCAGGTAGCCGAGGTAGGCCGCGCCCACCGCGTTGGACTCGTCGCCGCACGACGGGAACACGAACAGGTCGCGCACCCAGTCCTCGGCGGCGAGCAGCATGTTCGTCTTCACGTTCATGAACACGCCCCCGCCGAGGGCCAGGCGCTCGCCGCCGTGGCGCGCGCGCATCAGCCGGGCCCACCGGGTGAGCGACTCCTCGACGATGCGCTGGGCGCCGCCCGCGATCCCGTCGAACCGCAGGCCGAGCGTCGCCTCGAGCAGGAGCCGGTAGCGCGGCCCGCGGCGCCTCCACGCGAACCGGCACGGCGCGTCCTCGACGAAGTCGAACACCGTCCGGAGCGCGGCGGCGGCGCGCTCGCTGGCCCCGGCCGAGGCGTAGGGCGCCAGCCCCATCACCTTGTACTCGTGCTCGCCGGCCTTCATGCCGAGGAGCAGCGTCACGAACGAGTAGAAGGAGCCCAGCGACCCCGGCGCGCTCGGCGTCGCCTCGTGCCGGGTCAGGCTGATGCCGGCGCCGGTCGACGCGGTGGCGCAGAGCCCGTCGCCGGAGTTGTCGTTGGTGAGCACCAGCGCGGGGGCGCCCGCGAACGGCGCGCCCAGGTAGGCGGCGGCGGCGTGGCAGGCGTGGTGG
>Ga0209515_10008396_pt1 | contig 12066 bp, 10 predicted proteins | sample Subgroupgradi54m_FD_187454 | JGI IMG/M metagenome (GOLD analysis project Ga0209515, IMG submission 187454) | Subsurface groundwater microbial communities from S. Glens Falls, New York, USA - GMW60B uncontaminated upgradient, 5.4 m (SPAdes)... ... | reverse complement strand
GTGCGTGGTCGGGCCGGGCGCGATGCCCGCGCCCGACGAGCCGGTGATGCCGGTGACGTGCACGGTGGCGCCGTCGAGCAGGCCGGCGCGCGCCAGGGGCAGCAGCGCCAGCTCCATCGACGTGGCGAAGCAGCCCGGCGACGCCACGTACTTCGCCGTCTTGATCCTGGCCCGGTTCAGCTCGGGCAGGCCGTACACGAACGAGCCGAGCAGCTCGGGGTGGGGATGCTTGGAGGCATAGAACTTCTCGTAGTCGGCCAGATCGCGCAGGCGGAAGTCGCCCGACATGTCCACGATCTTGACCCCCGCGGCGATGAGCTCGGGCACCTTGGCCGCGGTGACCTTGTGGGGCAGCGCGAGCAGGGCCACGTCGCAGCCGCGCGCGGCCTCGGCGGGCGAGAGATCCTCGAACTTCAGCTCGGTCGCGCCGTCCAGGTTGGGATGGACCGCGCCGAGCGGCTCGCCCACGTGATCGATGGACGCCACGCGGACCAGCTCGACGTCGGGATGCATGAGCAGCCGGCGCGCCATCTCCGCGCCGCCGTAGCCACTGCCGCCGATGATCGCCGCCTTGAATCGCTTTGCCATGGTGATGGACGAGGGTAATACAATCGAGCGGCCATGCAAAAAGAGCCAAGTTCCAACTCGTCCCTGGACAGCGCCATTGCAGCGCTGCGCGCACGCGGCGCCGAGATGCTCGCGCTCACGCGCAGCTGGGTGGAAATCAACAGCTTTACCGAGAACCGCGCGGGCGTGAACCAGGTCGGCGCCATGCTGCGCGAGGCGTTCGCCTTGCGAGGCCTCGCCTGCACCGTGATCCCGGGCGGCGACCAGTTCGGCGACCACCTGATCTGGCGCACGCCCGCGGCGACGCGCGCGGGCGCTGCACCCATCCTGCTCATCGGCCACCACGACACGGTGTTCCCGCCCGGTCACTTCGAGGGCTGGCGCGAGGAAGCCGGCCGCGCCACCGGGCCGGGCGCGCTCGACATGAAAGGCGGGCTGGCCGTGATCCGCACCGCGCTGGCCGCGCTCGAGGACGTGGGCGAGCTGGCCGCGCTGCCCGTGGTCGTCGTGAGTGTCGCCGACGAGGAGGTCGGCTCGCCCTCGTCGACGCCGCACCTGAAGGACGCCGCGCACGGCGCGGCCGCCGCGCTGGTGTTCGAGTCGGGGCGTGCGGCCGACGCCATCATCACGCGCCGGCGCGGCGTCGGCGCCATGACCGTGGTCGCGCACGGCAAGGCCGCGCACGCGGGCAACAACCACAAGGACGGCGCCAACGCCATCTGGGCCATCGCTCGCTTCGTCGACGCCGTGCAGGGCCTCACCGACTACGCGCGCGGCCGCACCGTGAACGTCGGCCTCGTCGGCGGCGGCACGAGCAAGAACACCGTGCCCGAGCGTGCCGAGTGCAGCCTCGACTTGAGGTACGAGACCATCGCCGACGCCGAGCAACTGGTCGGCGAGGTGCGCGCGGCGGCACAGGCAGCGGCCGCGGCGGTGCCGGGCGTGCACATGGAAGTGTCGGGCGGCGCGCGGCGCTTGCCGCTCGAGCGCACCGAAGCCTCGGCCAAGCTGCGCGACGAGTACGCCGCGTGCGCGCGGGCATCCGGCCTGGGCGACGGCGAGGCGCCGCAGCTGGGCGGCGGCTCCGACGCCAACACGGTCGCGCCGCTGGGCGTGCCGGCGATCGACGGCCTGGGTCCGCGCGGCGCGGGCTTTCATACGACGCACGAGTACGTCGAGCTGGACACGTTCGGGCCCAAGGCCGAGGCGCTCGTGCGCTTCCTGTGGGGTCGTCGCGGGTGATCGTCCGCGCGTCGGACCGAAGTCAGCGTCAGTCATGGCCGCGGCGGGCGTACGCTCGCCCCATGAAGAAATCAGCACCCGACGAGCTGACGCTGCGGTCGCCGATTCCCTTCCTGCCCGGTTCGAACGGCGAGCACTGGCCGAAGACACCTGACGCGCGCGACCGGCGTGCCGCGGAGCTCTTCCGCACCATGGTCGACGAGCGTGCGCGCAAGCTGGGCGTGTCGCGGCGCGCCTTCCTGAAGTCGACCGCGGGCACGGCCACGGCGCTGTTCGTCATCAACCAGGCCTACGGCTGCGGCGGCGGCAACGACGGGCCCGGCTACGCCATCGACGCGGGCGCGACCATCGACTCGGCCCAGGCGTGCGAGGCGCTCGCCGGCGACGAGTTCATCTTCGACGTGCAGACGCACCATGTGAACCCGATGGGCGGCTGGCGGCAGGCCTCGCCGGCGTGGGTCGGCTTCTTCGAGTCGTTGCCGCAGGCGGGCTGCGCCGACGCCATGTCGCGCCTCGAGTGCCTCGACACCAAGCATTACGTGCGCGAGATGTTCGTGCACAGCGACACGCACATGGCGGTGCTGTCGGCGGTGCCGGCCGAGCCCGGCGCGGATCCGCTCTCTGCCGACGAGCAGCGCTCGACGCGCGACCTGGTCGCGGCGCTGTCGAGCTCGCCGCGGCTGGTCACGCACGGCCTGGTGCTGCCCGAGCGCGGCGCGGCACAGCTCGACGGCATGCAGCGCCTGGCCGAGCAGGTGAAGATCGCCGCGTGGAAGGTCTACACGCCCTACGGCAACTGGCGCCTCGACAACGACGCGGTGGCCGGGCCGTTTTACGCCAAGGCGCGCGCGCTCGACATCAAGCTGATCTGCGCGCACAAGGGCCTGCCCCTGCCCGGCTTCGACCCGGCGTTCGCGTCGCCCGACGACGTCGGCCCGGCCGCGGTGGCCAATCCCGACCTGAAGTTCCTCATCTACCATTCGGCGTACGAGACCAGCGTCGTGGAGGGTCCCTACAACGAGGCCGAGGCCGCGCCGCAAGGCGTGAACCGCCTGGTGCGCACCATGCTCACGTCGGGCAACCCGCGCAACGTATACGCCGAGCTGGGCAGCACCTGGCGCAACGTCATGACCTCGCCCGATCAGGCGGCGCACGTGCTGGGCAAGCTGCTCAAGTACGTGGGCGTGGACCGCGTCGTCTGGGGCACCGACTCCATCTTCTACGGCTCGCCGCAGGACCAGATTGCCGCGCTGCGCACCTTCCAGATCCCGCAGCAGATGCAGGAGACCTACGGCTACCCGGCTCTCACCGACGAGGTCAAACGGAAGGTCTTCGGCCTCAACGCCGCGGAAGCCTACGGCGTCGATCCGCAGGCCACGCTGTGCGCCATCTCCGAGGACGACCTGTCCTCACTTCGCACGCAGGCGCGCGCCGAAGGCGTCGATCGCGCACCGAGCGCGGGCCCCCGCACGCGCCGCGAGCTGCTCTCCTTCCTGCGCACCTCCGGCCCCGGCTAGGGGGACAGGATCTACCCCCGCAAGGGCCTGAAATCTCAGGCCTTCTAGCACCAAACGCGCAATCTGTCCGTGGAGACCAAATTGCGCGTTTGCTCCTCAAAGCCCATGCAGATCAGTTAGTTACCTACCCGGATCCTGTCCCCGGGAACCCGGGAACGGGAACGTCAGGTACGTGGGCGGGACGTGTGCCGTGAGCCAGACGCCGCTCGCGGTGTGGAAGAAGGCGTGGCCTTCGGAGGCCATGCGCGCGGCGGCGACGTGCAGGATGACCGGGCGGCCGCGGCGACGGGCGACGTCGGCGGCCGCGGCGGTGGTGACGGCCAGGTGCACGAATTGCCGGCCGCCCGGGATGAGGCCCTGCTCCTGGATGGCGTCGACGAACTTGCGCACGGTGCCGTGGTAGAGCGTGTCGGGCGGCTCGGCCGGCTGGTAGTCGAACTCGAGCTCGACCGAGTGGCCGTGCAGCGCGCGGATGTACTTCTGATCGGGCGATAGCTCCCAGCGCTGCTTGTCGGAGCTGCCCATCATGTCTTCGATGAGCTCGAGGTCGAGGCGCTGGCCGCGCTCCTGCAGCGCGGCGCACAGATCGCGCACCCGCACCCAGCCGTGCGGGTCGAGCGTGACGCCCGCGGCGCCGGGGTCGTGACGGAGGACGAGGGAGATGAACTTGCTGAGGCTCTTGAGCGACATGGTCGTTACTTTCTTCGTGGTTCCTTTATGGCTCGCCAGTCTGCCCTCGGATCATCATCACGAGAACTTGTAGTTCGCGATGGTCTATCATTCTTCGTGATGATTCACGGAAACTGGCTCAGCGCCTTCGAGGTCTTCGCCCGCGAGCTCAACTTCACCCACGCGGCCGCGCGCCTGCACCTCACCCAGCCGGCGCTGCACGCGCAGGTGGCCAGGTTGGGCGAGCGCGTCGGCGCGCCGCTGTACCGGCGCGACGGCCGCAGCCTGCGGCTCACGCCTGCGGGCGTGCGCATGCTCGCCTTCGCCCGCGAGGCACGCGAGCGCGAGGCCGCTCTGGTCGCTGACCTGCGCGGCGACGCCACGCCGCAGCCGGTGACCCTCGCCGCCGGCGAAGGCGCCCTGCTCTACTTGCTCGGCGACGCGCTGCGTGCCTTCGCCGCGCACGGACCGGCGCCGCTGCGCGTGCTCACGCGCGATCGCAGCGGCACGCTGGCCGCGCTGCGCGAGGGCGGCGCGCACCTGGGCGTGACCGCGCTCGACGCCGTGCCCGACGGCTTCACCGCCGACCGGCTGGTCGACGCGCCGCAGCTGCTCATCGTGCCCGCGCGCCATCGCCTGGCGCGCACGGCGCGTGTGACCCTCGCCGAGCTGGCCGGCGAGCGGCTCATCCTGCCGCCCGGCGACGCGCCGCACCGCCTGGCCCTGGCACGCGCCCTGGCCTCGGCGCGCCCGGCCGCCCTCGCCGACGCTGCGCCCGTCGAGCCTGCCGTGGAGGCGGGCGGCTGGCCGCTCATGCTGCACCTGGTCCGCCTCGGCCTAGGCCTCGCGGTCGTGAACGGCATCTGCCCGGCGCCGCGCGGCACGGTCGCGCGCCCGCTCGCCGAGCTGCCCCGCGTGCGTTACGTCCTCCTCCGCCGCGCCGGCGCGCACCTGCCCGCCGGGGCCGAGAACCTGGCCGCGTCGATCCGATCGATCCGATCGATCCGATCGATCAGATCCTCGCTGCGTCCGCGACGCCCAGCACCTTGACCAGGAAGGCGTACACATCCGCCTGCGTCTCGATCATCTTGCTGGTCGGCTTGCCTGCGCCGTGACCAGCGCGCACGTCGACGCGGATGAGCACCGGCGCGTCGCCCGCCTGCGCCGCCTGCAGCGCGGCCGCGAACTTGAACGAGTGTCCGGGCACCACGCGGTCGTCGTGGTCGGCGGTGGTCACCAGCGTGGCGGGGAACTTCGCGCCCTGCATCGCCAGCAGCCGGTGGTAAGGCGAGTACGCGTACAGCGTGCGGAACATCTCCGCATCGTCCGAAGCGCCGTAGTCGTCGGCCCAGGCCCAGCCGATGGTGAACTTGTGGTAGCGCAGCATGTCCATGACGCCGACCGCGGGCAGCACCGCGCCGAACAGCTCCGGCCGCTGCGTCATGCACGCGCCGACCAGCAGCCCGCCGTTCGAGCCGCCCGCGATGGCCAGCTTGCCCGGCGACGTGTACTTCTTGTCCACCAGCCACTCGGCGGCGGCGATGAAGTCGTCGAAGACGTTCTGCTTGTTCAGCTTCACGCCCGCCTGGTGCCATTCCTCGCCGTACTCGCCACCGCCGCGCAGGTTGGCCACCACGTACACGCCGCCCATCTCCAGCCACACCAGCGTGGCCACCGAGAACCCAGGCGTGAGCGGGATGTTGAAGCCGCCGTAGCCGTACAGCAACGTGGGCGCGCTGCCGTCCTTGCGCAGGCCCTTCTTGTGCACCACGAACATGGGCACACGCGTGCCGTCCTTCGAGGTGTAGAAGACCTGCTCGGTCTCGTACGCGGCGGGATCGAAGTCGACCGTGGGCGCCTTGAACAGCGTGCTCTCGCCGCGCTCCAGGTCGTAGCGGTAGATGCCCGTGGGCGTGACGAAGTCGGTGTAGGCGAAGAAGGTCTCCGCGTCGTCGAAGCGGCCGGCGAAGCCAGCCGCGCTGCCCAGGCCCGGCAACGCGACCTCGCGCACCAGCTGCCCATCGACGGTGTGGACCTTGACCAGCGAATGCGCGTGCGCAAGGTACTGCGTCACCAGCACGCCGCCGACCAGGCCAGCGCCCTCGAGCGTCTCGGCCTGCTGCCCGACGATCTCGCGCCAGCTCTCGCGCTCGGGTCGCTCGACGTCGATGACGATGACGCGTCGCCGCGGCGCATCCAGGTCGGTCTTGAAGTAGAACTTCGCGCCCAGGTTGCCGATGAAGGAGTACTCGCTGGCGAAGCCGGTGAGCAGCTCGACGACCTCGCCGCCCTGGCGCAGGTCCTTGTAGAAGACCTGGTTCTTGTGATCGGTACCCTTGCCGACGGTGATGATCAGGTAGTGGCCGTCCTCCGACACGTAGCCGCTGAAGTTCCACTCCTTCTGATCGTCGCGCTTGTAGACCAGCACGTCGTCGGACTGCGCGCTGCCGATGCGGTGGTAGTAGAGCTTCTGGAAGTAGTTGGCGGCCTCGAGCTCGTGGCCTGGCTGCGGCTCGTCGTAGCGGCCGTAGTAGAAGCCCTTGCCGTCCTTGGTCCAGGCCATGCCCGACCACTTGATCCACTCCAGCACGTCGGGCAGATCCTTGCCGGTGGCGACGTCGCGCACGTGGATCTTGTTCCAGTCCGAGCCAGCCACGGCCAGCTGGTAGGCCATCAGCTTGCCGTCCTCGCTGACGTCCATGCCCGAGAGGGCGACCGTGCCGTCGGCCGACAGGGTGTTGGGATCGAGCAGCACCCGCGCCGGCGCGTCGAGCGTCGGCGTCACATAGAGGACGGGCTGGTTCTGCAGGCCGTCGTTGCGGCTGTAGAAGTACGCGCCGCCCTGCTTGAAGGGCAGGCCGTAGCGCTCGTAGTTCCACAGCTGCGTGAGGCGCTGCTTGATGCGCTCGCGCTCGGGCACCTGGTCGAGGAAGGCGAAGGTGAGCGCGTTCTCGGCCTCGACCCACGCGGCGGTCTCGGGCGCGTCGGCATCCTCGAGCCAGCGGTAGGGATCGGCGACCGGAGTGCCGTGGTAGTCGTCGACGACATCGACGGTCCTGGCAACTGGGTAATTGCGTGCGGACGAATTGGCCACGGGGTAGCCGTTTTAGTCCGGAAGTGGTGGCGAGGAAAGCAACAAGCGGCAGCTCCTGCCGCGCAGGCTCGCAAGCCTAGAGGCCGGCTTCTTGCTGGATCCAGGTCTCGACGCTCTGCTTGCCGGTCGCGTCGAGCTCGGCGGCCGGGCTGGCGTGCGTGTGCACGATCAGCTTGCTCGAGGCGGGCGTGGTCTTGTCGATCACGGTGCTGGCCACGATGGCGTCGTAGTAGCCCGACTCGCCCGCGCTGCCCAGGAAGCCGAGCGGCGGCGCGCCCGCGTGGCAGCCGGCGCAGGCGCTCAGCAGCGGCTTGACGTCGGTATTGAAGGTGGTCTCTGCGGCGCTCGGCTGGTTGCCCGGGGGAGGCACGATCGCGTCATCGTCACCGCCGCCACCGGCGCTGCCGAGCGGAACCATCGAGCCGGTGCACGCCGCGGTCGTCAGCCCGATCGCCAGGGTAAGCGCCAGTCCGATGCGGCGCACGAGCTTGTCCAGGGTCCTCATGCCCGCCTGACCGAGCAAGCGACGTGCCGCTGCGTCAATCAGCGTAACCCAGCGGAAATGCTTATGTACACCTGGGGGTCGGGGCTCCGATCAGGAGGCAACGGCACTACACTCGCACGGGGCCTTGCAGCACCTCGGCCACCAGCCGCTGGGCGTCTTGCAGGCCGGCGTCGGCGTTGCCGAAGACCACCACCGCAACGCCATCCGGACGACGTGTGAGGGTGACCGTGCCGACCGGAAAGCGCAGGCGCACGTCGCGCCAGGCTTCCGGGACGGTCGCTCCCATCGGCTGCAGCTGCCCGTCGACCATCGCGACCAGTCCATTCAGCCCGCGCGCAGCCAGCGCGGTGAGGAGCTGCGGGAAGACCACATGGGAGCTGTGCACGACGAGTTCCATTCCCATGCGCCGTAATCTAGCCGATCCGATAAAATCGCGGCGATGTCATCTGCGCAGCCGTCGGGACCGATCCCCAATCCCTTCACCGAGCCCTACGGCGACGGCGTGAGCGAGTACGAGCGCTACCTGCGCACGCACGATCTGCTGCGCCTGCAGAAGCCGCCCGCCGAGCGCTCGCATCCCGACGAGCTGTTCTTCCAGTCGATGCACCAGACCGAAGAGCTGTGGATGAAGGTCATGGTCCACGACCTCGGCGAGGCCGTGGTCGCGCTGCACGTCGACGACTTCGCCGAGGCGCGGCGCGCGCTCGACCGGGTCACCGCCGCGGGCGAGATCGTGGAGCGGCAGCTGCGTCTCTTCGAGCACATGGTGCCGGCCGCCTACCTGGCCATCCGCGCACGCCTGGGCCACGGCAGCGGCATGGATTCGCCCGGCTTTCTGCGCCTGAACGCGGTCGCGCCCATGGTCTGGGATCACTTCGAGCGCGGGCTCGCCCGTCACCGCCTGGAGCTGATGGCCATCTACGACGAACCGAGCGCGCACTCCGGTCTGCTCGCCGTCGCCGAAGGCCTGCTCAACGTCGACGCCGGCTGGCAGCGCTTCAAGCGCGAGCACGTCCTGGTGGTCCGGCGCATCATCGGCATCGGCACCGCGTCGCTGCGCGGCAATCCCATGGAGCTGCTCGAGCGCAGCGCCCAGCTGACCTGGTTCCCCATGCTCTGGGCCGTGCGCGACCGCATGTTCGTGGACTTCAAGGTCGGCCCGCTGGTGACCTGAGAGGCACGGTCGGTGCAGCATTCCATGGCGCCCGTTGAACTCAGGTCGGAAGGCGTGCTTATGTGACCTCTCGCATGAGCAGCACGTCCGAGGAATTCCCAACACTTTCCAGCGTGAAGGACTCGCTGGAAACGCTCACGCGTGAGGGCAGCCCGCAGCTCATCGTGGTCATGGACTGCGAGGCTCCGCTCGAGCTGAGCACGGCGATCCCGCTCCGGGGCGTGGCCGCGGTGGAGTTCGGCCGGGGCTCGACGCGCAAGATCTCGGGCCAGGCCATCTGCGACGTGCGTCTGGCTGACCGCTTCATGTCGACGCGCCACGCTCGCCTTTCTGTGCAGGGGCAGCGCTTCGTGCTGGAGGACCTCGGCTCGAAGAACGGCACCATCGTGAATGGCAAGCGCCTGCCCACCCACGTGCTGCAGGACGGCGATTTCATCGAGCTCGGCCACACCATCCTGATCTTCCGCGACAACCTGGCGCCCTGTGTCAGCGAGGAAGAGGCCGACGTGGCCGGCCTGGCCACCTTCTCGCCCGAGTTCGCGCACCGGCGCGATCGGCTGAAGGCGCTCGCACCCTCGCCGGTCTCGGTGCTGGTGCGCGGCGAGACCGGCACGGGCAAGGAAGTCATGGCCCGCTGCGTGCACCAGCTCTCCGGTGCGACCGGCGCATTCGTGGCGGTGAACTGCGGCGCGCTGCCCGGCGGCCTGCTCGAGAGCGAGCTGTTCGGCTACCGGCGCGGCTCCTTCTCGGGCGCGATGAAGGATCATCAGGGCCTGGTGCGCGCGGCCGAGGGCGGCACGCTCTTCCTCGACGAGATCGGCGACCTGCCCTTGCCGGCGCAGGCGGCGCTCCTGCGCGTGCTGCAGGAGCGCGAGGTGCTGCCCATCGGCGAGGTCAAGCCGGTCAAGGTCGACTTCCGCCTCATCTCGGCGACCCACCGCGACCTCGAGACGCTGGTGACCACGGGCGACTTCCGTCAGGACCTCTACGCGCGCATCAGCGGCTTCATCCTCGACCTGCCGCCGCTGCGGCAGCGGCGTGAGGACCTCGGCCTGCTCGTGCGCGCCATCCTGCGCCGCGTCGCCGGCGCGGGCGCCGGCGCGGCCCGCTTCGGCACCGACGCGGCGCTGGCCATGTACCGCTACGACTGGCCGCTCAACATCCGCGAGCTGGAGAAGTACCTGGAGGCCGCGCTCGTACTGGCAGGCTCGGGTCAGATCCGCGCCTCACACTTTCCCGACATCGTGCAGAAGTCGAACGCCGAGCGCGAGCGCACGCCATCGGCCGCGACCGCGGTCGCCAAGAGCCTGCCGGCCTCGCTGCCACCGCAGCCGCTCTCGGCCGAGGACACGCAGCGCAAGGCCGAGCTCGAGGCGCTCCTGCGCGAGCACCGCGGCAACGTCACGGCCGTGGCCAACGCCATGGGCAAGGCGCGCGTGCAGATTCGTCGGTGGATGAAGCGCTACGGATTGTCGCGGGAAGAGTAGCGAGTAAGACGCGGCCGCGCGGCTAGGGAATGTTCTCGCAGGCCACGCCGAAGGTCTGGAAGGCGTCCATGAGCGACTGCGCCAGGTTGCCATTGCAGATGGAGCTGAAGATCGCATTCGGCCCGATCATGGTGATGAACTCCTTGAGGCGCGTCGCTTCATCGGCCGAACCGAACGCCGAGCTGCATGGACCCGGGCCAGGCCCGGCGATCACTGCGGCAGCCCAGCGACCGCGCTCGCCACCCTTCACGGCATCGAACGCGGCGAGGTACGAAGCGACGGGATCCGTTCGTTCGCACAGCGTGGCGGTCTGCGGCACGGAGACGGGATCGCCCGAGACGGAACAGTCGTTCTCATCGGTGAGCATGACGATGGCGAGCAATGCATCCGCGCGCAAGAAGCCGGCGTTCTGACCGTCCTGGATGCGGTCCACGAGCGCCAGCTTGGCGCTCTCGAGGGGCATCTCGGACGAATCGCCATCCGTACCCACGTTGGCGACACAACTGAAGGTGGTGGCGAGGTTGGTGTCGCCGCGCTGGAGGTAATTTCGCCCGCTCGGGAAGGTGCAAGGAAGTGCCGGCCGGCCCGTCTGCAGCTTGCCATTGTTGCCGAAATGACTGAACGGAATCGGCGGAGAGTCAACGATCTTGTCGTTCTCGACGAACGTGCGGTCGGTGGTGGTGACGCCGATGTGATAGTCGAGATGCGTGCCCGCGGAGGTCGTGTAGTTCTCGATGACCTGCGCAAGGGCGGGGAAGTTGGCGACCAGATTCGCCTGCTCCTCGGACATCGACCCGGAGTTGTCGATTACGAACAGAATGTCGATCTTCGCGCAGGCGGTGTCGCCACCGTCGATGGCGGCGCCGGTCGCATCGATGAAGCCGTTGCCCGCGTCGATGATGCCGTTGTCGGTGCTCGCGTCGACTCGTCCGCCGCCACCGTCGTCGCCACCAGCACGAGCAGGGGGCGTGCAGGCGGCCACAGCAAGAGCTGCTCCAGTCATGACGAACAAGATCCGGACCTGACGCATGGAGCACCTCCCTCTGCGAGTTACGAACGAGCCATGTAATCGGAGTCGCGCCGACGGTACCGCGGCACGCAAGCCCGGATAAGCGTCCTGCAGACATCACGATCTTTCCGGCCCTTGCAGGGAGCACGGGGCGATCCGTGCGTCGCATAGTGCAGCGCTCGCCGTGGCGAACGCCAAGGCAAGGCGCGCGTGCAGATTCGCAGGTGGATGAAGCGCTACGGATTCGCGGGAAGAGTAGAAAAGGGGAGCCCGGGCGTCGGCCCGGGCGCGGGCGCCGGGCTACCCGGGGATGTTCTCGCAGGCCACGCCGAAGGTGCCGAAGGCGTCCATCAGCGACTGGGCCAGATTGCCGTTGCAGATCGACGTGAACACGGCATTCGTGCCGGTCATGGTCGTGAACTGCTTGAGCCGCACCGCCTCGTCGGCCGAGCCGAAGGCGGACATGCAGATGCCCGGGCCCGGGCCGGCAATCACGGCCGTCGCCCAGCGGCCGCGCTCGCCGCCCTTCACGCCGTCGAATGCGGTGATGTAGTTGTTGACCACCTCGAGATGGCTGCCGTCGCAGTACGTGAGCGGATCATCCGCGCCACCGGGTACGCCAATCGTCGAGCAGTCGTTCTCGTCGGTGAGCAGGACGATGGCGAGCAGGGCGTCCTCACGCAGGAAGCCCGCGTTGCTGGCGTTGGGGCCGGCCATCCGGTCCACGAGCGCCATCTTGGCCGCCTGCAGGGGCATCTCGAAGGGACTGCCACTCGTGCCGGCCTTGGCCGCGCACGAGAAC
>Ga0209515_10008393_pt1 | contig 12069 bp, 11 predicted proteins | sample Subgroupgradi54m_FD_187454 | JGI IMG/M metagenome (GOLD analysis project Ga0209515, IMG submission 187454) | Subsurface groundwater microbial communities from S. Glens Falls, New York, USA - GMW60B uncontaminated upgradient, 5.4 m (SPAdes)... ... | reverse complement strand
TCCGCATTATTCCAGCAATCCTTGAAGCGCCCACCATGGACGTGCTCCGAAAAATTCAAGAACGCATCGAACACGGAATATGATGACACACCAAACGCTTACCGCAAGACGAAAAAAGCTGCTCCGCCGCATGGAGAGCGGTGTCGCGTTGATTTTGGACCGACAACGCCTGGACGGGCTTGAGGGTGAGCCTCGGCAAAACCCCGATTTCTTGTACCTCACGGGCGTTGACGCACCAAATGCGGCTGCCATTTTTTCCACAACAAAGCCACATTTCACCCTCTTCATGGAATCTCCAGGACCCGAGCGAGAGCAATGGACCGGCCCGATGCTGAAACTTGCCGAAGCAAAACGTCAATTCCGAGCTGATGCAGTGTATCCAATAGAAGAACTCGAGAAACGCTGCGTTGAATCATTCGGCAAACACGATCGGGTCTTTTATACGCTCGGCAGCAGTGACCGCGGCGATGCGCTGGTAAAAAAAACACTCGCGAAATTAAAACACAGTGTCCGCGACGGCGTCCGCGCGCCAGCGGCGATCCATGACCTCTCACGCGTCACCGCCGAGATGCGACTGTATAAAACCCAAGACGAAATCGAGTGCATCCGCAAAGCGGTATCGATCACCGCGGCGGCGCTCCGCAACACAGCAGATTCGATCCGACCCGGCCGATACGAATATGAGGCGGTTGCAGACATTGAAGCAACGTTTCGCCGGGCGGGTGTCGTGCGCTCGGCATACCAATCGATCGTCTGCTCGGGCCCAAAAACCTGCATTCTCCACTGCCCAACCTACGATCGAAAGCTCGAGAAGGGCGACTTGCTTTTACTCGATGTTGGTGCCGAGTGGGATGGATACGCTGCCGATATCACGCGTACCGTTCCCGTTTCCGGAACATTTTCGAGGCCACAACGGCTGATCTACGACATCGTCCTTGCTGCACAAAAAATGGTTATCGGAAAAATAAAACCAGGGGTCCCATTTGATGAGCTCGAACGCACGGCACGAGGCGTACTCATCGACGGACTTCTCCGTGGTCATGTCCTTATGGATACGCCGCGCAATGATGACGAAAAGATACAACGCTCACACGCCTACTTTCCCCACAAAATCGGACACTGGCTCGGCATGGATGTCCACGATGTGGGGTCGTATCACAATGCCAATGGGAAGGGCTGGAGAATCCTTGAGCCAGGCATGGTGCTCACCGTTGAACCCGGCCTCTATTTTCCCAAAGGCACGAAAGGGGTGCGAAAGGAATTTTGGGATATCGGTGTCCGGATTGAAGACGATGTGCTCGTGACAAAAACCGGCCACGAGGTCCTTTCCAGGCGGATACCGAAGCAGTGAGCATTCGCTTGATTATAGTTCAATTCTGCGATACCATTCGCGAAAAGCAACTGCGCGCGTAGCTCAGTGGTAGAGTACGTCGTTGACATCGACGGGGTCGGAGGTTCGATCCCTCCCGCGCGCACCAGTCAGGGCAGGAATCCGCAGGATGAGGTTCGGATCGGGACAGAGGGTAAGCCAGTAGTCTTTTTGCGATGGCGCGGCAACGCCGGGGTAATCTCCGCTGTTGCCGAGCATGTCGGTGACAATTTGAAAGTGAAGATGCGGCGGCCACTGGCCGTTTTCGTTGTTTTGCCCCACCTGGGCGATCTGCTCACCTTGGGCAATAGGCTGACCAACGGCCAGGTGTTTGAGCGAGGATCGTGAAAGATGACCGTAGAGAGTAAAGAACTGCACGCCATCAATACCGTGCTCAAGAATAATCGTTGGGCCGTAGTCAAGAAAGTGATCGTTATCCTGAACACTGTGCACTCTGCCAGGAAGTGGAGTAAACACCGGGGTACCGGCCCTCACCCAACAATCAATCCCGAGATGAATAGAGCGCGGCTCACCCTCGCCCGTAAAGAGCGCGCTCGAACGATACACACTCCGATCTTCAGCGTATTTTCCAATGCCAAAAACCGCATGCGCTTCAGCGAGCTCCTGCTGAAGAACGGCGGTTGCGGCTTCCGTGTTGTGAAGCTCAAGGTCGGCAAGCGCAGTGCTGCCAAGAGAAAAATCGAAGATGAGCGGCGGATGTTTGATGATCGCGTGCGGGATCACCGATGCATACACCCGTGTGGGGTCCGCAAGCACCACGCGAACGTTTGCGGCGTGTGTGTGAAGGTGGGCGGTGGTCATAGTGGTTTCGTGATAACGCTTCTAAGCACGATGTGTAAAGGGAGGAGAGCGGAGAGAAGGATAGTGGTTGCCCATCATCTCCCCGCTCTCATAACATAGTGGAGCAGAACATGCCGCGTCATCTCACTGATCGGGGGGCGCGCGCCTCGTGAAGTCGAGCGACGTCGATCCTTCCCAGGTAGGGGTAGATCGACGTCAGGTAGTGCATGAGCCCCGCGATAAACAGTGGCAACTTCGCGTGCTGATAGTTTCTCCAGCGCAGCCACTGCGGCTCATCATCGCGGTAGACGGGCGTCGCACCAATATATGCCAGCGGCGGCCCATCGTCGATGGTCGGGTTGACGACATGCAGCGTCGCCCCGGTCTTCACATTGACGCCTGTTTGCGCTCGCAGAATGGCATCCTTCGTGGGCGTGGGTCCACGAAAGCAGAACGGGTGATCCTTCAGTGTCACGGCCGGATGAATATTGAGCACCTTCCCGAACAGGCCCAGCGTTGGACCAATGAGAAACTCGATCCGCGCCATGTAGTGATCAGAGACCAGGATATCGGCGCCGCGGGATCGCATCTGCTCATAGACCGCCTGCTCAAACGCGAGCTTGCTGGTCTGCCGCTCATCAACCGCGCCGATCGGGAGACCCCGAAAATCCGACGGAATATGAACGGTACGATCAATGAGGCGCTCCCCATCCGGTGTCATGAGGTCATGCGGGAAGATCCAGGGCCGACCTTCGTGTGGGCGCACCGGGTAATCACTCTCGCGCATATCGTGCTCACGGTCATCGGTGATGACCCCAACAACCCGGGCATGATGTTCCAGAATCTGCCCCGAGAAGGTCTTCCGAACGGTCCGCTCGATCACACCCTCCATGTAGCGGGGGCCGCCGCGGGTGTTGACGAGAAGGCCGTTGCGATCGCAGGTTCCGGTATCTCGCACGGATGTCAGGAAAAGGATGTTGACTGGCCGCTGACGATCGAGCAATCGGGCAAGACCTCGATCATGCTGAAGACCATTGGCGAAAAACACCATCTGCCGGGATGTGTGCACGGCAACTGCTCCTTTCGAAAGAACGACTGAACCCACCGGTTTGGGGGCTCATCGCTTCCGTCAACCAACGCCAGCGATGAAACCCAAAACAAAACCGCCTCCTCGACGTTCGAGAAGGCGGGCAAGGCTTGCACTCTGATCGTAGTTATCGCATGCAAAGACAGCGCCTTCTCATGAAGCGCTTCTTACCGTTTGCTGTTGTGTGTCGATAATACATACTACGGATGTCCGTGAGGATAACGCAGGTGGTCGTGATTGTCAAATATTTCGATCCCGGAGAAGAACCTTGTCATCAATGGGCACGAGTGCTAGTCTACCGCCATGTCAAAATTGCGTATTGGTGTTCTATTTGGCGGTCGGTCGACGGAAAAGGAGGTGTCACTCAATTCGGGGCGGCACGTTTTCAACATGCTTGATCGCAGTCGCTTTGAACCCGTCGCGATCTTTATGGACGGCGACGGTCGGCTCTGGAACATTCCACTGACGCTGATGCTACAAAACACGACCGCTGATGTCGAGGCGCGACTCTCGGAAGCCGATCGCGTGCCCTACGAATCGCTCAAGGAACGGATTGACGTGGCCTTCCTCAGCACCTTTGGAAAATATGGCGAGGATGGATGCCTCCAAGGCCTCCTCGAGTTACTTGGCATCCCCTACACCGGCTCATCGGTTCTCGGCGCGGCGCTTGGCAGCGACAAAGCAATGCAACGGGTGTTGATGGTAGAGAATCCAAAGATTACCATCCCCCCGTACTTGGTGATGAATCTAGAATCAGGAATCAAGAATTATGGATCGGCGATTACGGAGTTACTACCGATTGTGGTGAAACCGACCCGCGAAGGATCCACCATGGGGGTGACGGTGGTGAAACGCTTTGAAGACCTTGAGGCCGCAGTAAAAAAAGCCTTTGAATACGATACCAAAGCCCTCGTTGAGCCATATCTCGTCGGGCTTGAATTCTCCTGTGTCGTGCTCGATGGCGATCCACCCATGGCGCTGCCCCCCACCGAGACCCTGCACACCGACGAAATTTTTAGCTATCATGATAAGTATATGCCGGGGGCTTCGAAGAAAATAACCCCTGCCCGTGTCTCGGCAGAGACACTCGCCGAGATTCAGGCCATGTGCGTTGAAACATTTGTAACCCTTGGATTCTCGGGATACGCCCGCATTGATGGATTTGTGTTAACCGAAGAACTACGGATCCCTGAAAATGCAACGTTCATCGCGAACAAACCATCCTACCCCATTGGTACCATTTTTATCACCGACCCCAACGTCTTTTCCGGCATGGCGCCATCAAGCTGGACATTCCATCAAGCAGCCGCAGTCGGTATCACGCCCGTCCAACTCCTCTCGCGCATTATCGATGCCAGCCTACCGAGCACCTGATATGCATCTTGCGATTTGTTCGAGTTTAGATTTTACGAGCGATATTAAAAAACTCGCCGACGAGTTGACACAACGCGGCCACACGGTCACCATACCACGGTCGGCGGTGATGATCCTGAACGGCGAATGTACGCTCGATGAGATTGCGAAAGAAAAACAGAGCGGAACGTTTGCCGAACGAACCATTCGTATGGACGCGATTCGCTATTATTTTGAAAAAATAAAAGCGGCAGATGCAATTATTGTCCTGAACCTTTCAAAAAATAGGGTCGACAACTACATTGGAGGAAATACGTTTCTTGAAATGGGCTTCGCTCATGTATTGCGTAAAAAAATCTTTCTCTACAACCCCATTCCCGATGCGAGCTATCGAGACGAGATTGTCGGCATGCAACCAATCATCCTTCATCACAATCTCAACAATATTCAATGAATATGACACTGCGCGTTGGTGTGATTTTTGGTGGGTCCTCATCCGAAGGAGAGGTATCACTTGAATCGGGACGACATCTGTACCAGAACCTCGATGCCGAGCACTATACCGGCACGCCGATTTTTCTTTCGAAGAAACATGAACTCTGGGAATTGCCATTGAAGCTTGTGCTCATGAACACGGTCGAAGATATTGAACGCGCCCTCGCGAGCGAAGGGATACGAATCCCCTACGAAACGCTCAAAGAAAAGGTTGATTTTGTACTCCTCGCCCTCCACGGAAAGTACGGCGAAGACGGCTGCCTGCAAGGCCTGCTGGAACTGCTTGGTATCCCGTACAGCGGCTCGGGAGTGCTGGCATCAGCCATTGGCATGGACAAGCCGACGACCCGTCGATTCCTCGCGGCCGCCGGTATTACCACTCCGCGATATATCCTCGTGCGTCGAAACGAATTACCAGTTACCGCCCCGTTTCCCCTCCCCTGGATTGTAAAACCCACCCGTGAGGGCTGTTCAACCGGGTTGTCAAAAGTCACCGACGCATCTCAACTCTCTGGAGCCCTGGAGAAAGCATTCCAGTGGGACACGACCATCATGATTGATGAATTCATTGACGGCATGGAAGTCACGACCACCGTGTTTGGCAATGGCCATACGACAGCCCTGCTTCCCTCCGAGACACCTGCATCGGGGCAGGCTGCATATCTGACATTGGAAGATAAATTTCTTCCCGGGCAAGCGGCGATGATCACCCCCGCGCGCCTATCCCCCGAGCTGCTCGCCGCGGTGCAGGCGACTTCGGTACAAAGCTATATCGCCCTCGGGCTCAAAGGCTACGCCCGCATTGATGGGTTTGTGCGCACCGATGATGTCATTATGAACGAAGTCAACACGCTCCCGGGCGCCACGCCGTCAACATGTCTCTTTCAACAGGCCGCGGCGGCGGGCATGACGCCTACTGATTTTGTCACGAAGATCATTGAGCTCGGCTTGGACGCGCACGCAAAAAAGAAGGGGCCACTCTGATCGACACAACATCAATACAAAACGACCCCCGCCAAGGCGGGGGTCGTTTTGTATGCACCGATGTGCGAGCGTTGTCGCTCACGGAAGACGATCGCGGAGATCTTGAATCTGCTGGAGAAAACGGGTGCGGTTGGCTGCGGTGACCGTCCGTGCGCGCGTAAAGAAGGAACGAACCTCTGGCGGAAATGCTTGCACGGTCTGCCGAGCCGCTTGGTAATCACTCCCGTTGATCGAATCCACTGCATCGCTCAAAAATCCGAGCAGTGCGTCCCGCACCTCGGCATCCGATACGAGAGCGAGTGGTCGTCCATACCGTTGGGTGAGATCGCGCAGCAGGACCCGGAGCCCATCATATTGGGCGGCTGGCGGCAGGGAGTCGCCACTGCGAAGGTCCGAGAGCAGTTGCTCGGCATTTTGCATCGTGTCGTCGTCTCCGGTCGGAAGCGCTTTGAGCAGCTGCTCCCCAGCAGAAAGCACACTGTCATCTTCTGCGACCGCCTTCACCAGCGCGTCCGTATTGATCCCAAGACCCCCCAAGAGCTTCGCCGCATCATCCGGTTTTTTGGCATTGAGCGCGGTCGAAAGGTTCGTGAGCGCTGTCCGGCGACCCTTCAACTCTTTGCCGAGATCTTTGGCAAGTTGTTTGCTTCGTACTGCAGAATCAATTTTTTGACGAAGCGTATTCATGAGATCAGAGATTCCCGCGTCGAAGTACTCTTGCATCGTGGCACGCGTCACGGCTTTATCGGCAATGCGCGTCGCAAAATCCTGCAATTTTTTTGCAAGCGCATCAAGGTCGGAAGAAACTGCTGGTGCATCTCGCTTGGCGCGGGTTAAAAGCTGACTTACCTCACTACCTTGACTCTTGATCTGGCGAAGTGCCGCATCAACTTCGGCGCGTGTCACTGGCGGTTCTTGCGGCTGTTCATCTGCAACACAGTAGGAATACGGGCAGGCCCCGGTCACGGTCTTCAACACTTTACCAGTCGGGCACGACGTCTCGCTCGCGACCGCAGGGCATGGAACTGGTTTTATATCAACCACCGGCTTCGGCTTGCAGTACGCATAGGTCCCGCACCCTTTATACTCCTGACTCGCCAACTCTTCATTGGGGCCGCAACTCGTAACGGTCGGCATGACTGGACAGGTGGTGACGGGGACTTTGATCACGTCCACGGGAATGGGCGGTTTTTCTTCGCTCTTAGCACAATACGGTGTCGGCGGACACGTCGCACCGGGAACTACTGATGGATGCATCAGTGTTTGGCCCACGGGGCATGAGGTCGGCCCGGTACTCGTGGAACAGGTTGGAGTTGCCTTTCTCCGACATGTGGAAGCCGGAGAGCAATAGGCACCAAATGGTACTGGCGGAGAGTACACCTCTTCATCCAGAGCACACGTCGGAGCATACATAGGCGGGCAGAAGTTCGTGGTGTTGGGGTTCGTCTGCGTATCCGCAACGCAGGTAGCGGGGCTCGGGCAACGCTGCCCAGCCGACATCGAAGGATATGACACATGCATGCCAGTGGTACAGGTCGGCGCGGGGTAATAGGGGCATGGGTTATTCTGATTTTTAAGCATCTCTTCCGTCATCGGTTTGCAGGACGGAGTTGACGGACATTTCGCACCCGGCGCCGGAAGTTCCGAGTACATATACTCTTTCGGTCCGCAGGTTGGCATCGTCACGCTTGGACAGAATGCGCCCCCTGAACCACCCGATGTTCCCGACCCTGATCCCGATGTATAGCCTCCGCCTTGTGTCCCGTCGGCAACACAGGTCGGCGCTGTGGGACAGGAGCCGTTATACACGGCAGCATAGTAGGAATGCATTCCAGCGCTACAGGTCGGCGGTGGGTAGTACGGACATGGTGTGGAGCCGGTAGGTGAGGATGAGGATGGACTCCCAGCGGTGACATCGGACTGACAATAGGGTTGGGGCGGGCAGATGTTCGGACCGCCCGTGGAGTTTGGATATGCCTTATGTGTTCCAGGAGCACACGTAATATCGCTGGGTGTGGGGCATTGCATTCCAGTGCCACTGCCGTTTGGTGTGGAGGATGTTGACGCGACCGTATCCGCGACACAGTAGGGCGTCGAAGGGCACGAGGATCCGGCAGTTGCGGGAGGGTAAAAAAGATGCATTCCCGTGGTGCAGCTCGGCGGAGGAGCAGTCGGACACTGCGGTGGCTCCGTGCTCTGGGCAATACTATACACCACTACGGGCACCGAAATGGCAATGGCGGCCAACGCGCCAAAAATTTTCAATGGATTCATAAAAGAAAAAAATGTAAATTATGCACAGTTCTGATACTATTATGCCATAGATTGACCATTTGCTCAAAATGCGATAGACTCACCGATCCCTATGGCTACTGTTTCAACGCTTCGGCGAAATCTTCAACGCGCACTCTCCTCGCTCCTGGCCGATCCTGCGCTTGCGTGGATTACGATACTCACCACCCGCTTTCCAAAAAGCGAGATCTATCTCGTTGGCGGAGCGGTTCGCGATGCGGCCATCGGGCGCAAAGACAAGAAAGACTACGACTTTGTGGTACGCAAAGTACCCCCTGCCGAGCTGGAAGCGTTTCTGGCAGAACACGGTAGTGTCGATTTTGTGGGCCGAACCTTTGGCGTCTTCAAATTCTATCCCAAAGACAGCCCATCCTCTGAAGCGCTCGATATTGCCCTGCCGCGCACCGATCATGCCTTTGGAACCGGCGGCTACAAGGCGGTTGCCGTGGACGCGCGCGCGACATTGGCCATGAAAACGGACCTTGCGCGTCGCGATTTTACCGTGAACGCGATGGCCGTCAATCTGCGTACCGGAGCGCTCGAAGATCCTTTTGATGGATTACAGGATCTTGCATCCAAAACACTGCGGGGCGTCGGGCTTCCCCGACGACGCTTTGCCGAAGACTATTCTCGGATGCTGCGCGCTATCCGGTTTGCCTGCCAGCTCGGCCTCCGCATTGAACGCGGCACCTGGAAGGCTCTTGCCGAATGCATGCCGCATATTAATGATACCCTCGAGAACCAACGCATTGTCCCCCACGAAGTCATCGCGAAAGAAATGGTGCGATCATTTGTCGCCAATCCGGTCGCCGCACTCGACCTCTATAATGACAGCGGCGCCTTGGCAGCCCTCCTCCCCGAGGCGCTCAAAATGAAAACCTGCCCACACCCTGCCGAGTATCACAGCGAAGGGGATGTCTTTGCCCACACGCGGTTGGCGCTTCAACAACTCGATAACCCAAGACTCAAACGGCTCTTTCCCGAGGCCCGCCAGTCGGCGCTCGTCGTCTTTGGTACGTTACTGCACGACATCGGCAAACCGGTGACCGTCCGCCCCACGAACGAGCCTGGTGGAAAATCGCTCTTGTATTATGGGCACGATAAGGTCGGCGGCGAGATGGCGGCGGCAATCTGTCAGCGTCTGCGCCTAAGCACCTTACCAAAAGAAAGTGTCCTCCATATTGACGCTGATGCGCTCCAGTGGATTATTGCGAAGCACTTGCTCGTCCTCAATGCTCGCGTTGAAGAACTACGCGCTTCAACCATTGAGCGGTATTTTTTTAACGATCACGTTCCCGGGCGCGCACTGCTCGCCGTCATTCTTGCCGATTCCTTGGCAACCGTTCCGCTCACGGGCGCCTCGGATCTCACCCACTTCCGCGCACTGCTGCGACGCATGAAACATATTGAGAAGACCGCAGGTCCTCGACACGGTCGCTATCGACAGTTGCCGGCTCCCCTGCTACGGGGCACCGATGTCATGACAACCTTTGGCTTAGAGCCCGGACAAAAAATCGGCAAACTCCTTCGCCAGGCGCGCGAACAGCAACTGCAGCGCAAACTCACAACCAAAGAGGAAGCATTGGCGTACCTTAAAAAACGACTCGCCCGAAAGAAAACCTGGATATGAATCCTCCACGCATCCTGTTTGAAGATTCCGAACTCCTGGTCGTTGATAAACCCTCCGGGATCATGGTGCATCCCCTGCCGGGACGCGCTGCCGATAGCACGCTCGTCGGATGGCTTCGCAGCCACGTGCCGGGAATAAAAAATATCGGCGATGACCCTGATCGTCCCGGCATCGTTCACCGCCTTGATCGCGACGCATCCGGTCTCATGGTCATTGCAAAAACGAATACTGCATTCGAGCAGCTCAAAAAACAGTTCACTGATCACACCATCAAAAAAGAATACGCAGTGCTCGTCCATGGAGCGATGCCGCGAGATGAGGGAACCATCACCCTGACGATCGGACGATCATCGAATAAACGCAGCCGCGGGAAATTCGTTGCAAAGCCCACGAAAAGTGACGGCCGCAGAGCCGTCACCCACTTTGTTGCAGATCGCCACACGGCTCGCTATACTCTGCTCACGGTGAATACCGAGACCGGCCGCACCCACCAAATTCGGGCGCATTTTGCCGCGTATGGTCATCCCGTGGTCGGCGACACCGAGTATGGCAGTAAAAAATGGAAGGACGACGCACCGCGACTCTTTCTCCATGCCCGACGTCTCTCATGCACGCATCCGAGGACCGGCGAACCGATGACATGGGAGAGCCCGCTGCCGCCTGAACTCAACGATTATCTTGCCGCAAAACACCTCGTATGAAACACGGAAAAATAATCATTTTCTCTGGACCATCCCGCGCCGGCAAAGATGCGGTACTCTCGCAGTTATCCGAGAAAGCGCGCCACCTCTTCACGAAGGTCGTCACCTGTACCACCCGTCCGCGCCGACCCAGTGAGCAGGATGGGGTGGATTACCACTTCCTTTCGAAACGCGAATTCCAACGCATGATCAAGAGCGGCGAATTGCTGGAATGGGCAACCTTCAGTGCTCACTGCTATGGAACCCCGAAAGCGGCGGTGCTCTCGGCGCTTCGGAAGGGAAAAAATGTCTTACTCAAAATAGAAGTGGAGGGCGGGGTTCAAGTGAAACACCAGTATCCCAAAAAGACGGTGTCGATCTTTCTCGAGCCCGGGAACCTCGACGACCTCAAACGCCGCTGGAAGCAGGGGCATTTTTCCGCAGCCCAACAGCGCCTGCGCCTTGCGCGGGCCCAGGAAGAGCTTCGACATAAGGAACACTATGACCACAGCATCAAAAACGTCGAAGGCGCACTTGACGCTACGGTGAGCGCCATGGAAAAACTGCTCCGGCAGATTCTTACCCAGAGTCGCTAACGCCCTGTTGACGCCATCACCCTTTTCCGGTATCCTATCTTTCACATTCCTATGGAAGAAACGACCCCACCGAACACCGCCGCCTGGCCCGCGATCAAAGCGGGCATGCTCGTGCGTATCCACGAGAAGCTCAAAGAAGTCACCCCGAAGGGCGAAGAGAAGGAGCGCGTGCAGATTTTTGAAGGCATGGTGCTTGCACGCCGCGGCGGTACAAGTGCGTCCGCAAACATCGTCGTTCGCAAAAGTTCCTATGGCATTGGTGTTGAGAAAATCTTCCCCCTCCACCTCCCGGCCATCACGAATATCGAAATCAAGAAGCGCTTCAAAACCCGCCGCGCCAAACTCTACTTCCTTCGACACAATCCAAAGAAATTGAAAGAGATCAAATAAGTCGCGCCGGCAGCGCATGCCGTGGACGGCGAACCGCTCCCAGCGCTATCATAGAGCAAGTGAATGCGCGGGTGGTGTAATGGTAGCCACGCAGCCTTGAGGTGGCTGTGCCGAAAGGCGTGGAGGTTCGACTCCTCTCCCGCGCACCATCGGAAACAAAACGTCAAACGCCCCGAGCGATCGGGGCGTTTTGTTGTTGGTGAGTTCAGTTATTTACTTCCTCCCGCGCTTCGGTGCTGTTTTCTCTTTCCATTTTTTTAAGAAAAACGAGAGAAACGGTAAACTCGAAAGCTGTTTCATGATTTCGGTGATATTCTCTCGCACCTCCTGCGATGTTTGCGTCAGATCATTCGAAAGCTTATTCAAATTCTTTGCGATGTTGATTAAATAGT
>Ga0209515_10008390_pt1 | contig 12076 bp, 10 predicted proteins | sample Subgroupgradi54m_FD_187454 | JGI IMG/M metagenome (GOLD analysis project Ga0209515, IMG submission 187454) | Subsurface groundwater microbial communities from S. Glens Falls, New York, USA - GMW60B uncontaminated upgradient, 5.4 m (SPAdes)... ... | reverse complement strand
CACGATAAAAGCAGGAACAACGATTTACTGGCTCAACAATAGTGATAAACCTGTTTTTATAAGTGCGATTGCTGGTGCAGACAGATTATTAAACCCGATTCTTAATTTGGGACTAGTCAAAACAGGTCAATCAGTATCGCTTAAATTTAATGTAACAAAACACGGAATATATAGTTATAGAAATGATTATAACCCGAGTCAAACAGGCGATATCTTTATTAAATGAGTATCTTTTGATATTGTAACTCTACCATATATTTATGGTTTGTTGTTAATGTGCTCGGTATGAAAGTCCAAAAAAAAAACTATCCAAAAGTATCTTTTATTATTCCCACCTTAAATGCTGCTCATTTTCTTCCCTCATGCCTCAATGCAATTCGTACTCAAGATTATCCGCAAAAAAAAATTGAAATCATTATTGCCGACGGTGGTTCAACAGATAGTACAATTAAAATTGCTAAAAAATACCGCGCTACTATTATATCAAATCCAGAAATACTTCATGAACCAGGTAAAGCACGGGCAAGTGAAATAGCTACTGGTGAACTCCTTTTTTTCACTGACGCAGACAATATCCTTGCCCATCGAAAATGGTTGAAGCTTATGGTTAAACCATACGTAGAAAACGTACAGATAACAGGATTATTGCCGCAGACAGAGCCTCCACCAGATTCAAACTCCTTCAATCAGTATCTTGGTTATCTCTTTACAGATCCTTTTACATGGTTTGTTTATGGTGATGCTGCTAACCCAAAAGATTACTCGCATATATATAAATCAGTAAAAGAAACAAAAGATTATGAAGTTTATCAATTCAACACTGACAATCATCCACTTTTCGGCTTATCTCAAGGAGTTGGTACTAGTAAGAAATTTAAGAGGGAGAAAATCGGCTGGAGTGATGACATTCTTTCAGGTATTAAACTTATATCAGAGGGAGGGTTAATTGCATATGTTCCAAAAGCAGGTATATATCACTATCATGTAAGGGGTTTTTTTGATTTTTTAATAAAATATCGATGGAGAATCAGGAATAATCTTTTACAAAAGATTAAAGGAATGGGTTTTACCAGTAGAGAATCATTTATGAATCCTAAAAGAAAAATGAGAAAAATACTCTTTATTCCCTACTCTCTGAGTTTAATCTTACCCATTATTGATTCGATAAAACTAGCACGAAAATATAAAGATATCGTGATGTTATGGCATTCATTGGCTTGTTTAGGGCTCGGCCTAGAAATTCTGTATGAAGTTTTTAAGTATAAATTGGGGATAAAGCCAAAAATAGCGGCCATATACGGCAAATAGTCATGACAATAACAAAAGATTATCAAGTGGTTATTCTATCGCATTTTTATAAGCGAGCAATGCACGGAGGAGGGCCACCTCAAGAAATAAGAGATTTTATTGTTCCCAAAGTAAAAAGTCTAATATACATTGAACACCCATTTCCTTACGCAGATGATCATCGATCTTCGATGACTATCTATGAAGAAGGAAAGTTGAAGGAAATATTATTTACTCTACCAATTTTCGGCCCCCAGACTTTTTTTTATATATTAAATATCTTTACTACAGTTTATTTCTTAATAAGAGCTCGGAGAAAATTTGATTTATGCATCGCATTGGACAGCCTTAATACTTTATCTACTTTACCATTTCGCAAACTTGATTTAATTAACAAACTCGTCTTTTATACCATCGACTACACGCCAGTACGATTTAAGAATAAGCTTCTCAATTATTTCTACCACTTATCAGATAAAATTGCCTGTTACAATGCCGACACCATTTGGATTGTGTCAAAAAAAATGATAGAAGCACGAAAAAGTAATGGGGTAAATCTCCAAAAAAGCGCATCTAGTGTTCTTTTACCGATGGGAGCAAAACTCGACAGAATTACGATACTTCCTATAAATCAGATTAAGCGATATCAAATAGTATTTGTAGGGCATCTCTTAGAAAAACAAGGAGTGCAGTTGGTTTTAAAATCTCTTGTGGGTATTATTAAAAAAATTCCAAAAGTAAAATTTGTCATTATTGGTCAAGGAGAATATGAGGGACAATTAAGAAAACTTAGTAAGAGATTAGAGCTTAATAATTTTGTGGAGTTTAAAGGTTTTGTTAAGAGTCATTTGGAGGTAGAAAAGATTCTATGTGAATCAGCGATCGGGATTGCCTCATACAAACCGTCAATAGAAAATTATACTTTTTACGCAGATCCCGGAAAGCCCAAACTTTATCTAGGCTGCGGCTTGCCTATGGTTATAACCAAAGTCCCATCTATCGCAATTATTATTGATGAGAAAAAGGCTGGTTTTGTGGCAGAATACAGTGTTAAAAGTATCACTAATGCGCTTATCACTTTGTTATCAGATGATGCTTTATATAGACAGTACAGAAAGAATGCTCTTAGGCTTTCAAGAGAATATAATACTGATCATCTTATAAAGGAAGCATTAAAACAATCATAATATGCGAAGGAAGGAGTCAATCATTTATGTTAATTTTGCCCCATATGACAATACTGGTCGCATTCTTGACTTTCTTTTAGAATCTTTCAATCTTGTCATACTTCTCTCTTTTGATTTTCATAAGCTCAATAATAAGCACAGTTCTAATTATTTGAAGATTTTTTTGAACGGAAAGGAAATAGACAAGAAAAAATTTTTCAAATTGCCTACACCCGAGGCTTTACTTTTTATAAGTTTGCCATTCATTGCCTTAATCATTGCAATTCAGTCTGTGTGGAATATTGTAAAGTTAAGCTTTAAATATGGCAAATTTGACATTTATCTTTCCGTCAATGCGTTTACAGCATGGATAGGGAATATCTTAAGAGACTTAAATGTTGTCGATAAAACTATTTTTTGGGTTTGGGATTATTACCCTCCTGGCTATCCTGATTGGAGAATTAGACTAGCGCGGTGGGCATATTGGCGCTTTGATAAAATGAACACGATTTCATCTAATCGAACTATTTTTTTAAACAATAAGTTGGTAGAGCTGCGGCAACAGATAGGTGTTTTAGCCAAAAGTAGAAAGTATCTGGTTGTTCCAATAGGAACCAATCCTACAAAGACAAGAGTTAATAGAAAAAATATAATTGGGCATTTTGGAGTTTTGAAACGCTTCCAAGGTTTGGATTTGCTTTTTGACAACTTAGACTCCCTTTCAGACAAAATTCCCAATCTGAAGGTAGAGATAATTGGCTCAGGGCCAGACGAAAAATATTTTAGGCAACGTGCTAAAAAATTTCCAATGGTTAAATTTTATGGCTATATAAAAGAAGACAATCTGATAGATAATATTATTCGGCATTGGAACGTTGGTCTTGCTGCCTATATACCGGATACGAGCAGCCCAGCTTATTGGACTGATCCGGCCAAAATAAAGGCATATATTAGTCAAGGTTTACCAGTTATTACAACCAGTATTACGCCATTTTCTGTAGAAATTAAAAAAAGCGGCGCAGGTGTCATTGTAGACTATTTTGATCCGCAAGAGTTTGTCGACGGAGTTTTTACAATCTTGCAAAGTCAAAAAAAATTCAGAAATAAAGCCTATGAGTTGTCAAAAAAGTATTACTATAAAGATATGTATCCAAGATTATTCTATTTTAGATAGAGATCCTTTAGAAGCACTAGAACGAATTTAATTCCGGTGAGAGTGTGTAATTTTGATTTTCCCCATCCCCTTGCTTTTTCTCTGCTTGGAATTTCCTTAATTTTATAACCACGTTTCAAACAGGCTACAACCATCTCCTGCTCGATACAAAAGTCATTAGAGCGCAAATTTATCCTCTTAGCTGTACTTTTTTTTATAGCCCTAAAGCTATATAAAATATCACTAAGATTTGTTTTAAATCTATGATTAACCAAGCTCACTAAAAAATCAGAACCTGCAGAGCGCATAACACCAGTAAAATTCATATTTATATCAAAACTACCACCCGTTCTTCTGGAACCAATAACAAGATCAGCCTTTTTTTGTAAAATAGGTAATATAAATTTAGGAATATCTCTTACTTCGTGAGATCCATCGGCATCAAATAAAACGACGACCTCGCTTTTAGCGGCTTTAATTCCGAGCCGAACTCCGTTGCCTCTTCCCAAGCCCTTGTCTAGGATAAATTTAACATTCTCTTCTATGGCAATTTTTTTAGTCTCATCTTTTGAATGACCGTCGACTACAATAATTTCATGGGCATATGGCTTAACCGACTTTAGGATTCTTTTTATGCCCTCTCCTTCATCTTTGGTAGGAATGACAATTGTTACTTTTGATTTATCGTAGCGCATCTTACTTTTTAATTCTAACTACGCAGTAAAGAGAAAAATCTCGAGGTAAAAAAGAAAAATAGTTGATAATTTTGTCAATGTTTACTTCCTGATCTATTGCTTTAATTATTTGTTTGTGTCCTGATGGGTGGATATCATCTGGATTAAAGCTTAAGAAATGATCGATGATAAAATCAGTGGCGGAGTTTTTTACAGGAAAACCAAGCACTAGAGATCCTTTAGGCTTTAAAATTCTATACATTTCTCTAATGGCTCTATTGAGCTCCTGCCCTTTAAAATGCTCAAGCACACTTATACAGACAATTTCATCAAAATAATTACTTTTATAAGGCGTCTTAAAAATTGATCCAACAGTAAGCTTGGCCTTTATCCCCTCTTTTTTTAGAATCTTGTTAACTTTTTGAGGGTATGGCATCGTATCAATCCCATAGACTTCTTTTGCTAACTGGGCCAAAGATGGTATAAAGGTTCCACCGCCATATCCAACATCCAGAACCTTATCGACTTTACTACTCCCCAACATCGAAAGAGCAAGTTCCAATCTTTTTCTCATAAAATAGCCCTGGAGAGGTCTGTAGTATTGGTCGATAGTACTATCAATATATTCGTAATTAAGAGGAATGAGGTTCTTTTTTTTGGGAATTTTTAATTTCATTTTATATTTTTAGTCGTGGCAATAATTGCAAATTTATAACATTAATTATAAAAGGCACTTCACCAAAATCAAGTGCGATCGAGGTTATATGTTTATTTAAAAATTGACCAGGTCCTGCAAAAATCTCCGCCTCAGGCAGTTTCACTATAATTTTTTGGTTCATACGATCTATTGAGTAAGGAAAATACAAAAATTGATTATTTCCGCCTAATGTTGCCGTGTTGGTTTCCCATAATAGTTTTGCCCAATAAAAATTTAGACCTTTTTTTATTAAATAATTCAAATCTTCCTGAGACGACAAAAATTGAAACATATTTCTGCTGTTATCTAATAATTTATCTCTGTCATTATAGAATGTTAAAATGTCTTTGCCGACAGAGCTAATAACTTCGAGTTCATCAATTTTTGCAAAGTCTCCAGAATCAGTAGTGTCGATAACCATTTTGATATATCTGGCCCTTATTGGTTTGTCAAAAATATCAATAGCGCTGGGTTTAGAATTATTTTTAACAGTTTTTATTTCAGTCCAAGTCTTTTCATCATTTGAGGAGAAAAAAGAATAAGTTGCGGGGATTCTTGTAGAACCTGGTTGAGATCCCCAAGCAGCTGCATAAACATCAATTTCTTTGCTTAAATCTACTTGCATCCAAGCAGGTATAGCGTCAGCAATCCACGAAGACCGCTCACCTACATTACCATCTATCAAATTCTCGGGTACGACATGCAAAAATGGTTCTTCAGGCCGTTGAGACATGGTTGGAGCAGTCTTTATTGCTGCCGTATCTAAATAATTTTTCCTATCTAGGTTGTAATCAACCAGAGCCTTAAAAAGTCTCTCATTGGGCGATTTTCCGTATATAAAATTACCTAGAGATGAAGCCATTGTTACCTGGAGATCATACGGCGTCTCCACATTTACGCCATCGAATGTTTCTGTATTATAATTATTGCCAATGTTTTTTTTAGGTTTAAGAGAATAGTTTTGCTGACTCAAAAGTAAATTTCTAACTTCTTTTGTTTTATTTAATAACCCCTTTTGACTATCATAATCCAGGAAAAATGTGTTATCCAGATTCATTTTTTTCTCCTTAATTTTACTGAGAACTGCTCCTATTTGCGATTCAATTCTAAAGGGCTGTCCACGCAAGTTGGGGTAAGGACTATCTTTAATAAAATACCATTCTAAGAGATAGTCGCTTAGCCCAGAAGCATGGGGATAAATATAAAATGCCGCCTCTTTTGGTAAAGTTGGAAAATATGTATTAAATTGCTTATAGAACTCTTTTGCAGGTTTATAAGTTGATATGTACGTTTCTTTTTCGATCTCCCAGATAAATAATAGATTTACTATCACTACGCCTGAAACTATTGAAAATAAAATCTTTTTTGCTTTTTTTATATCTAAATGTTTGCCTATCCACTCGTAAAAGATTATTAGTATGCCTGCTATAATAATTGAGGTTCCTGCAAAAGCAAAATAGCGATATCGCATAGTTATAAACTCATAGTCTCTAGTAAGAACTTCGTGCACATTGGGAACTGTGAGCGATACAAATAAAGAGAAAAGTCCAACCCAAATAAAGAAAAAAATAAGAAGGCGAAAATATTTATTACGCCGCAAATGAAGAATTATGAGGCTAAGAATGGCGAAAAGTATAAAACCTAATATAGAAAAAAAATATGTGTTGATAAACTCTTTATTTCCATAGTCAAAAGATTTTCTAATAGTATTAAGCAGCGGATAGGGAATAATATGGGGAGGGACTAGCTTACCAAATGTTAAAAGTGAGGCTGTAGCGTACTCAAAAAATAGTCGATCATGCACAAACCTTATTTGCATTTTAACATTGCTATCTGCCGTATCACCAGCTACTCCACCATACCAGGAACGGACAATAAAAAAGACTAGAAGAGCAAAATAAAATGGAGCTCCTCTTTTAAAAATGTTGATCATGGTTTGTCTATTTCTTAAGTTTTCAGAGAATATTAGATCAAAAATAGTTATCATAATCACAATTAAAATTCCTGTTTCTCTTGTAAAAAAACCAAGAAGCGAGAACAGTACAGATAAGAATAAAAAGATTATTTTTTTTGTTTCTTTGAACTTATAAAAAGTAATAAATGCCGATAGCATCCAGATCATAAGCAAGGGATAATAAGAATTGAAACTGCCCCAAGTTAAAACATCGATATATGATGTACTCGCAACAAACAACAACGATGCAATAAAAGATAACATTTTATGATTTGTAAGAATAAGAACCAAATAAAACAAAAATAGCGAAGCTACAATATGTAGAGCGAGGCTTGTCAAGTACCATCCCCAGGGATTCCATCCAAATATTTTCCAGTCAAGATAATAAAGAAAAGCATGGCCGCGCATAAGATTAACAATGTTATGTGGTCGTACACCCATCAGCCAGGTAGCCTCGTATGCCTTAAAAAACCAAAAATTTAAAGTTGGATACCAAGCCAAAACTCCAACGCCAACGATGAGAAGATACATTAAATATTTCTTCATTATTTTTTTGCAATAATAAGTGTAGTTGTAATAAATCCACTGAGGGGAATGTAAAAAGGGATAATCATGTTAAGCTTCTTATTGATACGCCATAAGAATGGAAAGAAAGACATGGGATATAATTCAATTTGCGAAAATCCGCTTAGTAAGAAAAGTTTTTCCCAATTTTTTGGGTGCAAGACAAATAAATGAGTCTCATCAGATATTATATTTTTATAGTATGGAAATGGAGATGTCCCACAAAAAATTCCGTCCACTTTTAAGAGACTATATATTTTTTTAAGTGCATTAAGAGGATTGTTTAAATGCTCTAAGACCTCAAAAGCAAAGATACAATCAAATTTACTCCCCCCCCATTTTTCTATCGACGTATTAAAAAAAGAACGGCTTTTAAAATAATTAGTCGCGAACTTCACCGCCTCTTTATCTAGTTCAATTCCCACGTATTTTTTTACCCTTTCTTGTAAAAAGCTATAAAATCCTCCAAGTCCTGAGCCAATTTCTAATACCTCATCTTCTTTTCTTATTTTAATTTTTGTATTAATAAGATTCCATTGAGTATAAAACCAGTTTCTGTAATTTAAAATATCTTTTTCTGCAAAAGCATACTGATGATGCTTTCTAAAGTAGTCTTTATAAATAATATCTTTTACGCTGTCACTATTATACATGATGTTATTTCTTTGCAATAACCTTTACCATAGGCCAAAACAATCTAGAGTGCATGGCAAGCCACTTAGCCGGTCTTTTAGCAAACTCAGGAAGAAATTCAAACAACAATTGTACATCAAATTTTTCTACAGAAACATTACTAAAGCCTGCTTTCCTATGAACTTTTTTTAGTGTAGTAGCTAAAAAAGACATTTCGAATCCAAAGATCATATGCTTACCTTTCAATAATTTTATATGGATAAACTCTGCTATTTGCTTGACGATAGGAAAATTTGGGATATTTCCCCAAAGTTGCCGATAAGTTAATGAGCCTATATTAAGATAAGGAAACGTGTTAAAACTAACTCCATTTTTCTTTAAAATGCGATAGAGTTCATCTACGCTCGTTTGGGTTTCGTTGAAGTGCCCGATAACACAGCCGCCATATATGAGATCAACAATGTTGTTTTTTAAAGGCATGTTGAGAATGTCTCCTTGCACTAGGAGATAATTTTTAATCCCTTTATCATCGAGCATTTTCTTGGCCATTTTTAGAGCACTTGAAGAAATATCTATACCAACGATGAGTTTACAACTTTTCGCTATTTCTTGGCCTAAAAAAAATGGCCCACAACCTATTTCAAGATACACGAGATTATTTATTTTTTTTGGCGCCTCAAGCTGACGATAAGTATCTTGATAGTAAAATTTCATATACCCTTGATAATCATTTTTATAGGTTTTGTCTTTTAACTGTTTGTCATATATTTTGTCCCACTTTTGACTGGTTAATTTCAAATCTTTACTCACATCAGAAATCATGTGTGGAATTCCACTTTTAAGCTTATATTTCTGATGACATATCTCACATAATAAATAATTGTCACTCTTTAATAGATCTGATTTACATATAGGACAACAGACATATTCGGTGAGCTCGACATTCAAATTAGTTGATCTTATCGTCTTCATAGTATTCCAGGCCACTGAAAAGATGGAAATAATAATTTAATTTTACACGTTTTTTTATTAGAGGGAGTAAAACCTTATCTATTATTTTACGGACTCCCTTTTGTATTTTGGATCTTTTTTTAAGCGTTTCATTTATATTTTTAATATTCCAGACAATTGCTTTTTGTATTGCGATGAAAAGTTTCACATTAGCTCTTAACAAGTTTAGAACTGCATAAACTTCGGATAAAAAAACATGCAACGGCAATATTTTTAAAAGGGTGACTCTTTCAAAATTTTTGAGGTATGAATTGATGCGATTTTTAAATGAGTGATATTGAACGAATGCGTTGTTTATCAATGTGCTTGTCCCACCCAACTTATGATATATAACTGATTTTGGAGCAAAAACAATTCGGTATCCAGCTAACCAGACTCTATGGCATAAATCAGTCTCTTCAAAGTAGGCGAAATATCTGCTGTCAAAGATTTCACCGTCGATTTTTACTTTTGTTAAAACTTCTCTCCTAAACATCATGCAGGCACCTTTTGCGCTGTAAATATTGATTTGTTTATCATAATTGGGAGAATCCTTTTTGGCAATGCCATAATGGTATAAAAAGCCCGTTATTGTTAAAAATGCTCCCACAGAATCCAGTTTTTTTGGATTGTCCATAAGAAGTATCTTGCTTTGTACCCCTCCAATTTTTTTATCACTTTGTAGGACTTTTATAAGTTCGGTTAGAAAATTATCGGTAACACGAGTATCGTTATTTAAAAATAAAATATACTTTCCCTTCGAGTTGTCATATCCGATATTGTTAGGTTCTGCAAAACCAAGATTTTTTTTGTTTATAATTATTTTTGTTTTTGGGAAATATTTTTTAACGTATTTAACCGATCCATCAATTGAGGCATTGTCAACCAGGAGGACTTCGATATTTTTGTAATTTTGCTTATATAGAGAAGACAAACAGGCGCGGAGATAATGCTTTCCGTTCCAGTTTACAACAATGATTGAAACCAACTTGCTCATAAAGATTGTCTGAAAGCACTATTAAAAACTTTATTCCATCGATAGTCCCTCCCCATCCCATAAGCATTTTTTCTATAATCCTTTAACATGATTTCATCGGCAAGAAGTTTTATTATGGCATCAACCAAATGATCTTTGTCATAATTTATAGCAATTCCACATTTTCTTCTTTCAAGCTCAAACGCGATAGCGGGTACTTTGGTAATTATAACAGGAAGTCCGGCCGCCAAATAAGCCTTTACTTTCCCTGGATCAGCATATCTGACATAGCTATCCGGTATGTCAAGGTAGGGCGCTATACCTAACGCACAGTAGGAAAGCAGTTTTTCTACTTCATCATGGCTTTTGATAAATCCATAAAAAGTGATAGACTTTGACACGGATAGTTTATTAGCAAGGGCTTTAAGCTCTACTTCATAATCTCCCCCACCAATGATATCCGCATGGAACTGTGGAATCCTTTTTATAATGTCAGGCAGTGCTTCTATAAGGAGCTGAACTCCTTGTTTTTTTATCAAATGCCCCATATGGGCCACATGGAAACGTTTTATTTTATCAAAAGGAACTTGTTTGATACCCATTTCAGTACCAACTGGAACTACAATTTGTTTTTTTCTAAACTCTTGTCTTACTCCTCTTTTTTCTCGCCCGGCAACCATTATAGGAGACACGTTCCATACAAAATCGCTGTACTTGACTGCAAATCTATCTAGAGAGTGATAAATTTTGTTTAACATTTTATTTTCAAATCTATTTGGGACGTAGTCTATTACATAAAAAACAACCTTTTTAACAAAGCCAATTTTTTTGAGTAAAATACCAATGAAAGTATTTGTACTATCTACACCTATAAAAATGTCAAATCTTCCTGCTGCTAAAATCCAAAATAAGGAAAGTATCATGTCTTTTATAACACTTAATATTTGGTTTGACATAGCGATAAAAAACTCATTTTCTTTCGTTAGCACCCCATGATTTTGATACAGCCTATAATGAGATTTTCGATCTCTAGCAAATACAAATGGGTGGGCTATGAAGAAAATTTTTTTTGCTCTTTCTATTAGGTAGATTTCCAAAGCGTGGGAGGGTCCGGTGGCATATTCGTGAGTAACTATTACAACGCGTTCATGACGCAGCCTATCTTCTATATTCATTTTTATACCAAGTAATTGTTCTTAATAGTCCTTCATCAAAATCAGTTTTAGCTTTAAATCCAAACTCTTTTTTTGCCTTACTCACATCGAGCTTTCTTCTAGGTTGACCATCTGGCTTTGTAATATCAAATATAATTTTTCCTTTATATCCAACTTGTTTTGATATTAATTTAGCTAAATTCTTAATTGAGATCTCAAAACTTGATCCTAAATTTACAGGATCAGGTTTGTTATATTTTTCTGTTGCCATGAGGATTCCTTCTGCAGCATCCTCAACGTATAAAAACTCTCTTGTGGGCTTACCAGTACCCCAAACAGTTACCTGCGGAAGGTGCTTTCTTTTAGCCTCTACAAACTTCCTAATTAATGCTGGAATCACATGAGAAGATTTGGGATCAAAGTTATCTCTAGGTCCGTAAAGATTAACTTGCATTAAATAAATAGAGTTAAAGCCATACTGGTGTTGATATGATTGACCTTGGACAATCTGCATCTTTTTGGCTAAACCATAGGGCGCATTTGTTTCTTCAGGATATCCGTTCCACAAATCTTCTTCTTTGAATGGTATAGGAGCATATTTCGGATACGAACATATTGTACCAACAGAAACAAATTTTTTTACAGCAGCCTTTCTGGCTTCCTCAATTATATGGGTTCCAATAAGTATATTGTCATAAAATAAAGTACCGGGAAAATCGCGATTATAACCAATTCCACCAACATTAGCTGCAAGATGTATTAATATATCTTTACCTTTTACGACTTTTTTGCAATTTTCTCTAAATCTTAAATCGTAATATTTGGATC
>Ga0209515_10008388_pt1 | contig 12078 bp, 8 predicted proteins | sample Subgroupgradi54m_FD_187454 | JGI IMG/M metagenome (GOLD analysis project Ga0209515, IMG submission 187454) | Subsurface groundwater microbial communities from S. Glens Falls, New York, USA - GMW60B uncontaminated upgradient, 5.4 m (SPAdes)... ... | reverse complement strand
CGTGTGTACGCGCACGACTCGCACCGTCGCACTTCTCGCACCTTCTTGGATACCGGCGTCTGATGCGTTCGATATTGAAATCGAATGAGTCGTTGTCATCCGATAACAAGATAGAATCCCTCGCAACTACCAAAACGCAGGGGCGTTAGCTGACCGCGGTATCCCGATCTACGCCGAGCTCACGGGCGAGCGCGGAGGGCGTCCATGAAACAGAAGCCTCGTTTCCCGGGCATCCGGGTAACGGCCAACGGTAATCAACTCGTCTCGTACCACACCGAGGCCCGCATCGCGGACGCGGGCGTCTTCTATCCGATCACGCCCTCGACCGAAGGCGGCGAGTTGTACCAGCAGGCTTTCTCGGAAGGCAAGCTGAACGTGTTCGGCGGCAACACGATTGCCGTCGAAGCCGAAGGCGAGCATGCCGCGCAGGGCGGCGCCATCGCGCACTCCGTGTGCGGCAAGCGCGTCGTCAACTACACGTCGGGCCAGGGCATCGTCTACGGCGTCGAGCAGTATTACCACGCCCCCGGCAAGTGTTCGACGATGGTCCTCGAGGTCGGCGCGCGCGCGCTCACCAAGCACGCGCTCAACGTGCACTGCGGTCATGACGACGTGTACGGCGCGCTCGACACGGGCTGGATCATCGTCTTCGGCAAGGACGCGCAGCAGGCGGCCGATCAGTCGCTGATCGTTCGCCGCGTCACCGAGCTCAGTCTCACTCCGGCGATGAACGTGATGGACGGCTTCCTCACGACGCACCTGGAGCGGACCTTCTACAAGCACGAAGCACAGTTGATCCGCGAGTACCTCGGCGCGCCCGAAGACATCATCGAGTGCCCGACCGAGAGTCAGCGGAAGCTCTTCGGTCCCACGCGCCGCCGCGTGCCGAAGATGATCGACCTCACCAATCCCGTCCTGCTGGGCCCTGTGCAGAACCAGGAGCACTACATGCAGGGCGTGGTCGCGCGCCGCGACAACTTCGTCGAGCCGATTCTCGACTTCTTCGAGGCGGCGTACAAGGATTTCGCGGCGCTGACCGGCCGCTACTACGGCCTCGTCACCGAGTACAAGTGTGAGGATGCCGAGACGGTGTTCGTGTCGCTCGGCTCGGCGGCGGAAAACATCGAGGCGGCGGTCGATCACCTGCGCGCGCGCGAGAATGCGAGCGTCGGTTCGATCCACATCAACGTCTTCCGTCCGTTCCCCGAGGCCGCGATCGTCAAGGCGCTTGCGGGGAAGAAGAACGTCATCATCCTCGAGCGGACCGACGAGCCGATGGCGGGCGACAACCCGATCGGCCGCGATGTCCGCACGGCGCTGAACAAGGCGGTGCAGGGCGTCGACGGCATTCCGAAGATCACGCCGGCACAGATGCCGACGCTGCTGGCCGGCATCTACGGCCTCGGCTCGCGCGACTTCCGGCCTGAGCACACCATCGGCGCCTACGAGTACGCCATCGGCAAGCGCGCGCGCCAGGACGGCAAGCGTGCCTCGGACGGCGCAGCGTTCATGGTGCTCGGCGTCGATCATCCGTACGAAGTGAAGTCGGACGACACGCCGTCGCTGCTGCCCGACAAGGCGATCGCGGTCCGGTTCCATTCCGTCGGCGGGTGGGGCGCGATCACGACGGGCAAGAACCTCGGCGCGATCATCGGCGACCTCAACGATCTACTGTACGAGCGCGACAAGGTCGTCGACGAGTTCGGCAACCCCAAGGAAATCATCCACGTCAGCGCCAACCCGAAGTACGGGTCGGAGAAGAAGGGCGCGCCGACGTCGTACTTCATGATCGCGGCGCCCGAGCGCATCCGCGTCAACTGCGACCTGCGCCACGTCAACGTCGTCCTCTGCTGCGATCCGAAAGCCTTCACACACACGAACCCGCTCGACGGCATGGCCCAGGGCGGAAGTCTCGTGTGGGAATCGGACGAGGAAGGCGAGCAGGCGTGGGAACGGCTCCCGCTCTGGGCCCGCAAGCAGATCATCGACAAGAAGATCCGCGTGTTCACGCTGCCCGGCTTCAAGATCGCGCGCGAAGCGACCGACCGCGGCGACCTGCAGCTCCGCATGCAGGGGAATGCGTTTCTCGGCGCGTTCTTCTCGGTCTCGCCGATGCTCGAGGAGTTCGGCATCACGCCCGAGCAGTTCCGCGACGCGGTCCACAAGCAGTACGTGAAGAAGTTCGGCAAGCTCGGCGACGCGGTCGTCGTCTCCAACATGGAAGTGATGACCAAGGGCTTCGAGCTGGTGCGCGAGATCAAGGTGGGCGAGCTCGAAGCCGCCGACCGCTCGACGCTGCGCGGCAAGGCGCTGCTCCCGATGGCCATACCCGAGAGCATCGCGGCCAGCGAGGGGTGCAGCACGGGTTGCCGCACGATTCCTCCTCCGGCGGACCAGCCGGCACGTCCCCCGCTGACGCGCGTCGCCGATTTCGACGCGATGTTCAGGGCGAAGCTTGGCTACAACCAGCCGGCGAATGCGTACGCGTCGCTCGGCATCATGGCGGCCGGCAGTGGCGACACCGCGTCGAAGTACGTCGCGCGCCGCGAGACACCTCTCTATATTCCTGAGAACTGCACGCAGTGCATGGAGTGCATCGCGGTCTGCCCCGACACGGCGCTTCCAAACTGCTCGCAGGACCTCGACACGATTCTCCACGCCGCGGTCTCCAACTACGTCACCGACAGCAGCGAGCGTCAGAAGATGCTGAAGCTGCTGCCGGAGATCACGAAACAGACGCGCGAGCGGATGCGCGACGCGGTCGCGAAAAACGACAAGACGCCGGCCCAGACGTTCATCCGCGAGGTCACGCACGCGGTCAACGGCTTCTCGCCGGCGGCGAAGGAAGAGTTCTTCAGCGTCATCGACAAGGTGCCGATGGCGTTCCACAAGGCCAACGCGATCTTCGCGACGCCGGAGAAGAAGAACCCGGGCTCGGGTGGCATCTTCTCGATCTTCGTGTCGGACCTGTGTAAGGGATGCGCGGCCTGCGTCACCGCCTGCGGCGAGCACCAGGCGCTTCGCATGGTGCAGGAAACCGAGGAAGTCAACGCCGAGCACGAGAGCGGCACCGCCTTCCTCAACCTGCTCCCCGACACCTCCCAGAAGTATCTCGGCCTCTACAACGACACGCGCCCGCAGGATTCCAAGACCGCGACGCTTCGCAACATGCTGATGGTGCGGAAGAACTATGACGCGCTCGTTTCGGGCGACGGCGCGTGCGCGGGCTGCGGCGAGAAGAGCATCCTCCGCTCGATTGCGGCGGTGACCGAGGCGTACATGCGGCCGCTCTATCACGCGAAGGCCGATCGCTTCCGACGCAAGTCCGACGAGCTCGAGAAGGTCGGCGAACAGAAGCTCGCCGAGATGAAGGCGCGCAGCCAGGAGGAATACGACCTGTTCCGCCAGGCGGTCGCGCACCTGCTCATGGCCCTTGGCGGCGAGGACGACAAGGACACCAAGGGGCGCGTCGGTGAGTATGAGAAGGCGCACGGGGCGATCTCCGACAAGGACGTCATCGGCGCCATCACCGCGGTGCTGCGGCACGAGGCGTTCATCCACAAGAACCTGCAGGCGATCGACGGCCGCGCCGCCAACGGCATGTCCGTGATGGCGATGGCCGCGCACACCGGCTGCAACACAGTGTACGGATCGACGCCGCCGAACAACCCGCATCCGTATCCCTGGATGAACTCGCTCTTCCAGGACGGCATCACGGTCGGCTGGCTCCTCGGCGAAAGCTTCATCGTCGATCACGGGCGCCGGTCCGTGATCCCCGAGCGGCTGCTCGACGCGCTGATGACCCGCGAGAGAGACGTCATCAACCCGCGCGAGTACTACGAGTACGTGCACTTCAGCGACGCGGTCATGACCGACCAGGAAATCCTCGAGATGCCCAAGGTCTGGGTGGTCGGCGGCGACGGCGGCATGGGCGACATCGGGTACCAGAACATGTCGAAGGTGATCCTGCAGAACCGTCCGAACGTGAAGGCGGTCATGCTCGACACGCAGGTCTACTCGAACACCGGCGGGCAGAACTCCGACTCGACGCCGATGCTCGGCGGCAACGACATGAACATGTTCGGCACCGCCACCCAGGGGAAGAACGTCGAGAAGAAGACCGTCGCGGAAACGTTCCTCGCCGGTCATGGGTCGCCCTACGTGGCGCAGATCTCGATTGCCAACGCGCCGAAGCTCTATCGCTCGATCCTGGACGGCATCGAGTACCGCGGCACGGCGTTCCTGCAGTGCTTCACGACCTGTCAGCCGGAGCACGGCGTGGCCGACGACATGGCGCTGACGCAGGCGCAGCGCGTGCGCGACTCGCGCGGCGCCCCGGAGTTCGTGTTCAACCCGCGCCTCGGCGAGACGTACCCGGAAGCGCTCGACGTCAAGGGCAACCCGTCGATCGACCTGGACTGGTACGAGGCGAAGTTCAAGGCGACCAACGAGCCGTACCGCTACACGGTGGCGCACTGGTGCGCGACCGAAGCGCGGTTCCGCAACCATCTCAAGAAGATCAAGATGGAAGACGCGGCGAAGCTGATCTCGCTCGAAAACATGCTCGTGCGGATCACGCAGCAGGACGTCGTCTACCGGCGCTACCTGGTGAAGGATCACCGGTCGTTCGTGCCCGACTTCGGCGTCTACATCAAGGTGCAGGAAGCGAATGGCAAGGTCGAGTTCCGCGCGCTGTCGCGGCAGCTCGTGCTCTTCTGCGTCGAGCGGCGCAAGGCGTGGCGCATGCTGCAGAGCAAGGCGGGCATCGAGAACCGCGAGTACAAGGCGCAGCGCGCGATCCTCGCGGATGTCGACTCCGGAAAGATCACCAAGGAGCAGCTGTTTGCCGGCGCCGAGGAGCTGATGAAGGCGCGCCTCGGCAAACCCGGAGCCGTGCACTCAGCCGCGCCGTCGCCCGCCGCGCCGCCGCCGCCGTCGCCGATCGCTCCGAAGGTCAGCGGCGACGTCGTCGTGAACTAGATCGCGATCACGAGCCTCAGAGACGCAGAGAAAGATTTTTCCCTGCGTCTCGGTCCCGGCGCTATAATCCGCGCCGTTATGAAGTGGATGTATCTCCTGCTGGCCCTTGTCGTCCTGGGGGCTGCAGAAGTCATGGCCCAGGACGTATTCCTCAAAATCCCCGCCGATCTGCCAAGCAGAAATCCGCTCGAAGGGAACGTCGAAGCGATTACCGCCGGCATGGGCGCGTACCGCGTCCGCTGCGCCGACTGCCACGGCATGGACGCGCGCGGCATCCGCGGACCTGACATCACCCAGGTGTGGGCGAAAGGCCGGACCGACGCCGCGCTGTTCCGCACGATTCGCAACGGCGTGCCGAGTACGGAAATGCCCGCGCATCCGTCTCCGCGGACCACTGACACGGAGATCTGGCGGATCCTCGCGTACCTGAAGACGATGGCGCCGGCGACGCCGGAAGGACCGTCGCGCGGCAATGCCAGCGCGGGTGAAAACCTGTTTGCCACCAACTGCGTGGCGTGCCACCGCGTCGGCGACGGCGGTGGCCACCTCGGGCCCGACCTCTCGCGCATCGGCGTTGCGCGCGCGCGTGCGGCGATGGCCCGCCAGATCCGCGGCACGATGGACGACATCAGAACCGGCTATGAGCCGGTCACGCTGACCGCGCCGAATGGCCAGGAGATTCGCGGCCTCAAGAAGAACGAAGACCTTTTCTCCGTGCAGATCATGGACACCCGCGAGCGCATCCAGGGGTACCTGCGCGAAGACATGCAATCGGTGAGCAACGAAAAGAAGTCGGTGATGCCGGTGTTCGGGCGCGACAAGCTGACCGACGACCAGCTCGACGATCTGCTCTCGTACCTCGAAAGCCTGCAGGGCGCCAATGCGGCGCCATCCGGCGGCAATCGCTAAGGAGCTGCTATGTGTCGACGATCGGCTACACGCATTGCGCTCGTGGTGCTCGGGGCGGCGGCGCTGATGGCTACGCTCGCTGCGCAAGGCGTCCCACCACCGCTCGTCAGCACACAGGAGCTTCTCGACGGCCTCAAAGCCGACGGATCGCGCTGGCTGATGTTCGGCGGCAGTTACACGAACCAGCGGCATAGTCCGCTGACGCAGATTACGCCTGCGAACGTGAGCCGCCTCGTTCCACAGTGGGTCTTTCAGACGGACACGCCTGGGCGGTTCGAGACCACGCCGCTCGTTCGCGACAACGTGCTGTATGTCACCGGCCCGCTCAACCTGGCGTGGGCGATTGATGCCCGCACGGGACGCGAGATCTGGCGCTACAAACGCGAGCTGCCGCCCACCGGAGGCCTCACCGCGTGCTGCGGCCTCGTCAACAAGGGATTCGGCGTTCTCGGCGATCGCCTGTTCATGACGACTCTCGATGCGCATCTGCTGGCGCTCGACATCAAGACGGGCGCGATCGTCTGGGACACGACGCTGGAAGACTACTCGAAAGGCTACGCGTCGACGATCGCCCCGTTGGTGGTCAAGGACAAGGTCATTGTCGGCGTCGCCGGAGGCGAGTACGGCATCCGCGGCTTCATCGACGCGTACGACGCGAAGACCGGCAAGCAGGTCTGGCGGTTTTACACGATTCCCGGTCCGGGCGAACCCGGCAACGAAACGTGGGCCGGCGATTCGTGGCAGCGTGGCGGCGCCGGCGTGTGGGTAACCGGCTCGTACGATCCCGAACTCAACCTGGTCTACTACGGAATCGGCAATCCTGGTCCCGACTATCACAGCGAAAGCCGGAAGGGCGACAACCTGTACAGCAACTCGCTTGTCGCGGTCGATGCGGATACCGGCAAACTCCGGTGGCATTACCAGTTCACTCCGCACGATCTGCACGACTGGGATGCGACGCAAGTGCCCGTCCTCGCCGACCTGCCGATCGCTGGCCAGCTGCGCAAGGTGGTGATGCTGGCGAACCGGAACGGGTTCTACTACACGCTCGATCGCACCAACGGCACGCTGATCGTCGGAAAGCCGTTTGTGACGACGACGTGGGCAAAGGAGATCGGACCAGACGGACGACCTGTCATCCTGCCCGGCTATGTGCCCGATGAGAAAGGGTCGCTGACGTGTCCTGACGTGACGGGCGCGACGAACTTCTGGCCGCCATCGTACGACCCGTCGCAGCATCTGTTCTTCGTCAACGCCCGCGAGGTATGTGCCACCTACTACGCGTGGAAACAGGAGTACGTGCCGGGGGAGCGCTACACCGGTGGCGCCGGTCAGCGCGCCCGGGGCCCGGACGTGCGCGCATTCGGCGCGTTGCGCGCCATCGACCCGGCGACCGGTGAGCGGCGGTGGGAGTTCGAGTACATCAGCCCGTCAACGTCCGGCGTGCTGACGACGGCGTCCGGGCTGGTATTCAGCGGCGACGCGGAGGGCAACTTCCTCGCACTCGACTCGCATACGGGCAAGCTGCTGTGGCGCTTTCAGATGGGATCTGCCCTGCACGGCACATCTCCGATCACCTACATGCTCGATGGCCGGCAGCACGTGCTCGTACCGGCAGGCAACACGCTTACCGCGTGGGCGCTGGGCGATGTTCCGCGCGTTCCAAGTACGCGCTGAGTCGCAGAGCGACGTGAGCTGATCACGAGCCACGGAAACACGGAAGCACGGAGAAAAACTCCCTGACCACCCAGAGAGGAAATTTCTTCTCTGCGTCTCTGAGGCTCGTCATCACTGAAAACTGTTTTCCTCACGATCGAAGTCGGTTACACTTCCGAAACTCGTCTCCAATCCAACACCATTTTTTTCTGGGGTCATTAGTGTCCGACCGGAACCATTTCGTCGCTTCAGGTCCGTCCGACTCCTTCGCTTCCTACACCGGGACAGAGGCTCCAGCCGATTCGGAACGCGGACTCCGCGAAGGGCTGCCGCCGGCGTTCCGCATGCGCGCCGACGCCCATTACGTCGAACAGCTCGACGGCGCGACGCCCGCGGTCACCGTGCAATACATCGCGGTGCATGCAATCGACGTGAGCGATGCGCCCGCGGACGCACTGCCGGCTCTGGTCGAATCGATCAAGCGCTACGGCGTGCTCGAGCCGCTCGTCATTCAGCGGAACAACGGCACCTACAAGACCATCACGGGGCAGACGCGTCTCGCCGCCGCGCGAGCGGCGGGCCTTCGCGACGTGCCGTGTCTCGTCCATCACGTGTCCGACGAGCGCGCGCAGGCGCTTCGCGAGCTGTTTCAGCTGCATAAGCCGGCGCCGGCGGCCCTGGACGATGCTCATCCCTCGACGTCCGGCGAGCCGCGGATCGGCCACAGCCTCGTTGATGTCGCGACCGCCGCGATGCGGCTCGTCGCCGCGGCGCGCGGGGGGCAGTTTTCGTTCGTCAAGAATACCGAGGGCGCCCGCCTGTCGATCGAATTGCCGCCGGAACCCGCACAGTCGTAAGTCCTGGGGACGTACCCCTATACACCTCGATCGTGCCTGCCGATAGTGGAAGACATGGTCTGCTTCTTCAGCAGCGCCGAGGGCGTCATTCGATGCGAAGTTCGGCCCGCGGACGACGGAAACGGCTATGAGCTGGTGATCGATCGGCCGGATGCGGTCGTCCAGATCGAGCGCTTCAGCGGCGCCGAAGCCTTGAACAAACGCTGGCTGGACGTGGAAGGCAGACTGCTCAAACAGGGGTGGCGCGGACCCGCGCCTCGTCAGCACCTGAAGCATCTGTAGGCCCGCGCCGTCCGGCGTGGGCCATGTCGGTCACACGGCGGCCCGGGCTGCGGTGCTGCCGTCGATCCGGCTGGTCCGGATTGCGCCTGTCCCTGAAGGGAAGCGGCGGCGGCGGCGCCAGCGTCATCGACCCGTCGTCAGGGTTCGCCAGCACCACCCGGATGCAATTGCGGCCGTCGGCCTTCGCGCGGTAGAGCGCGGCGTCGGCGCGCGACAGCACCGCATCGAGATCCTCTTCACCCGGCAGCGCGATGGTGATGCCCACGCTGGTCGTGAGCTGGATGCGGGCCGAGTCGTACTCGGTCACCGTCCCGGCAATCCTTCGCGCGAGCGTGACCGCCACGCGCTTGGCCTGGTCCAGTCCACTCTCGGGAAGCGCGACGAGAAATTCCTCCCCGCCCCAGCGGCAGCGAAGATCGCTCACCCGGAGCGTCTGCATGATCGTGTTGCCGATGGCCGCCAGCACCGAATCGCCGCACTGGTGGCCGTAGCGATCGTTGATGCTCTTGAAGTAGTCCAGGTCGAGCATCAGCACGGCGACCTGCTGCGACGCGCGGTGCGCGCGCTTCAATTCCGCGCGCAGGCGGTCGAGCCCATCGGCCCTCGTCGCGCAGCCGGTGACCGAGTCGATCGTGCTCAGCTCGCGGAGCTGCCCGATGGTGTGCGCGGTCTGCAGGCTGTCGCCGAGCAGCGGCGCCAGCGACGCCAGCGCGCGCTTGGCCGCGGGCGACAGCGGCCGATGCGTGACGGGCACGCCGATCACGCCGATGATCGTGTCGGCCGAGCGGAGCGGAAACGTGGCCCATTCGCCGGCCGCCTCCATCATCGGATGCACCGGTGGCCCGTCGCCGGCAATCGGCGCGGCGATCACCTTGCGTCGTCCGCCGATGTTGCTTTCGATCCAGAGCTGGTCGACGCCGAGCATCGGCGGCAGCTTCTTCGCAATCGCTTCGTGAAGCTGGGCGGTCGAGAGCGAGCCGCGCAGCTCCACCGCAAACGCGAGCACGCGCTGCTGCCACGACAGGTCGCTGTCCTGTTCGAGCGGATCTGCCTGCGTGGGTTCGACGGCTGAATCGGGCGTGTCGGCCGTCTCCCGCCGACGAGCTCTCGCGCCGGCAATGAGCACGGCGGCGGCGACAAGCGTCGCGACGGCGATGATGGCCAGAGACCACTGGCTAAGGTTCGCTGGAATCGACACGAGCGCGGCCGCTGACAGCAGCAGCAGTGTGATGATGGCGATCGCTCCTGCCGTCGGCGCAACGGATGGCGGGGCAGGGTTCACGCATGTCCATTCTAAAAGAAAAACTGTGCAGCGGTCATGATAAGGTCTTTATCCATGAAACGAAGCGCGAGCGCGGTGTGGAAGGGCGGTCTCAAGGACGGGCGGGGCACGGTGTCGGCAGGCAGCGGCGTTCTGTCGAATGTTCCCTACAACTTCTCGATGCGGTTCGAGAACGAGAAAGGGACAAATCCGGAGGAATTGATCGCGGCGGCGCACGCGGCGTGCTTTTCCATGGCGCTGTCGCTCTTTCTCGGCAATGCGGGGATGACCGCGGAATCGATCAACACGACGGCAACCGTGACCTTGGAGAAGGTCGGAGACGCGTTCACCGTGACGTCGAGTCACTTGGATACGACCGTCAAGATTCCGAACGCGAACAAGGCCAAGTTCCAGGAGGCGGCTGAAGGCGCGAAAGCCGGCTGCCCGATCTCACGTCTCCTGAATACGAAGATTACGCTCGACGCGAAGTTGGCTTGAGCCGGGATTCGGGATTCGGGATTGGGGATTCGAATCCCGAACCCCGAGTCCCGGTCTAGCTTTCCGGCTGAATGTGGCGCGGCCTGCTGAAGCGACCCACCACCGGCTTGGCGAGGTCGACGAAGTCCGAATAGTGCATCCGGATACAGTCGGTGTGTGTGCCGGCGTTGAACACCATCTCGGGGTCGCCGACGAAGCATTCCTCGACGAACACGCGCTGCAGGTAGAGGCCGCCGAAGGGGGGCATCGCGCCCTCCTCGCAGTCCGGATACAGGTCTGCAATCTCGCGCGTGCTCGCCAGGCGCAGCGCAGCCGCGCCGATCAGCTCGCACAGCCTGTTGAAATCGACCGTGTAATGCGCGGGGAGCACGGCGAGCACGACCTCGCCGTCGGCCACGCAGACGACCGTCTTGGCCCACGAGCGACCCGGTACGTGAGAAACCGCGGCGGCGTGCATCGCGGTAAAGGCGGGCGCGTGCCGGAAGGTCGTGTACGGAATCCTGGCCTTGGTCAGGAACTCGTCAAGAGAGCGCGGTCTCATCAGGCCTCCGGGCCGGCGGCGAACCAAACTGCCGTGGTTAGAGTTGGAAACCCTGACGCCGAGGGCGCAGTATAGTGCATGGACACCCAAACAGGATCCTTTCATCCTGTATTCATCGATCAAGGTGTAAGTCCGAAACTCACGCAAGCACGTACGTAAGGGTAGGAGGTCTTTCCGATATGAGATCGCTCGTCATTATCAGGCGTTTGATCCTTCTAGGCGCCATCCTGGCGCTGCCGGCGATGGCGTTCGCTCAGGACGCGGTCCTGACTGGCACCATCACCGATTCCACAGGAGCAGTACTTCCTGGTGTGACCGTCGAAGCAGTCAACGAGGCTTCCGGCAACAACTACGAAGCCGTCACTGACGCGCGCGGGGTCTACCGCATCCCCATCCGCGTCGGGTTATACAAGATCACCGCTCAGCTTGCGGGGTTCGGGAACGTGACGCGCACGGGCGTCGGGCTGCTCGTCGGCCAGACCATCACGCTGAATCTTCAGATGGCGCCTTCCTCGCTCCAGGAGACCGTCACGGTCACCGGTGAAGCACCGCTCATCGAGACGCAATCATCCGAGCTTGGAGGCAACATCGATCCGCGGCAGGTGCAGGATCTGCCGACGGCCGGACGCAACTGGATGTCGCTGGCGCTGCTCGCGCCCGGCAACCGCACCAACGCGCAGGGCTCGCTCCCGGTCCAGGACCGCGGCGACGTGCGCGAGTTCCAGCTGAACGTCGACGGCCTGCAAGTGACCGCGAACCTCGGCACCGGTAATCAGGCGCGCTACAGCGAAGATGCGATCGCGGAGTTCCAGTTCATCTCGAACCGGTTCGACGCGACGCAGGGCCGCTCGTCGGGCGTCCAGGTGAACGCCGTCACCAAGTCCGGCACCAATAACCTCTCGGGCACGTTCGTCGGCAACTTCCGCAACAGCAGTTGGAATGCCGCCGATCCCGTCCTCAACCGCGTCCTGCCGTACAAGAACCAGCAGTACAGCGGCACGGTCGGTGGTCCGATCATCCTCAACAAGCTGCACTACTTCGGCAACTTCGAGTACGAGCATCAACCGCTCACCTCGATCTGGAACACAGCTTTC
>Ga0209515_10008387_pt1 | contig 12079 bp, 10 predicted proteins | sample Subgroupgradi54m_FD_187454 | JGI IMG/M metagenome (GOLD analysis project Ga0209515, IMG submission 187454) | Subsurface groundwater microbial communities from S. Glens Falls, New York, USA - GMW60B uncontaminated upgradient, 5.4 m (SPAdes)... ... | reverse complement strand
ATTCCCGCAAATTAAATATTGAGGACTATCTAAGCAACTTGGAGAAAAAACGCGACGAAGAACCGAACGAGCTCCTGAAAGTTCAGCTGGACGAATATTCTGAATTTGTAAAATCCTTTGTCGGAGAGAATGCCATTATGGCCAAAAGTTTTTTTGTAGTCGTCCCCTATGATCCGGTAAGCGTCCCGGGGGTAAGCCAAGCTAAGCCCCTTCTCGGCAAAATATTCGGCCGGCGGAAAAACCCGGTGGATTCATCTGAACCAGTAGTCACGAGCGACGGCCAAGTTAATCCCGTTCATCTGGAACAACTAGAACTAAGAGTAAATCAAGTGGTTGATAATCTCCGCCAGATTGGCCTCCGCGCCGTGGCTCTAAACGACGATGAGTTGGTGGAGCTTTACTTCAATTACTACAACCCGGCCACCATTGAAAAGCGCGGTGAGGTTATCGGCCGCCAAGGAGCTGATGGCGTAGCCACATTTGAGGATATTGTTGCCCCAGCTTCCGTTGAGGCTAGCCCTAGTTATTTAAAAATTGGTGAAAAATTTGTAAAAACAATGTTTGTCTTCAGTTACCCCAGATATCTTTCAACCGGCTGGTTTTCTCCAGTCATTAATCTTCCGGACTTAGTTGATGTTTCGATCTTCATCCATCCCGTTGATACCGGAATTGCGATGAGAAGCTTGAGGAAAAAGTCGGCTCAAATTGAATCTCAAATCATGTCCGCCCAAGAAAAAGGGTTGGTAAGAAACCCCCTTTTAGAAACGGCCCTGCGAGACGTTGAAAATCTCCGCGACTCACTTCAAACCGCTGAAGAGAAACTCTTTAAAGTCGGTGTCTACATTACCATCTACGCTGATTCCGAAAAAGAATTGAAGAAATTGGAAACTGACATCACTAACACTTTGGATGCTAGGTTGATTAATTTAAAACCGGCTAACTATGAGCAGATTAAAGGATTCAGCTCCACCATGCCGGTCGATATTGATGAGCTTCAAATTCACACCCCTCTCAATTCCAGCCCCCTTTCCTCTCTTTTTCCCTTTATCTCGCTCGATCTCACATCCGACGAAGGAATAATGTACGGTGTTAACCGCCACAATAACACTTTGGTTATTTTTGATCGCTTCTCGCTGGAGAATGCCAACACCGTCATTTTCGGAAAAGCCGGCTCGGGTAAATCTTATGCCGCTAAGCTGGAGATTATTCGGTCCATGATGTTCGGCTCCGAAGTAATTGTGGTTGATCCGGAAAACGAATACGAAACTTTAGCTAAAGCTGTTGGCGGGAGCTATTTTAAAATTTCGCTTGATTCAGAAAGCACCATTAACCCCTTCGATATTCCGGTAGTCCCTGCAGATGAATCCCCGGCCGAAGCTTTAAAATCCCAAATTGCCAACCTTACCGGTTTGGTCAAGCTGATGTTGGGCAAAATCAAACCCGAAGAAGAAGGGATATTAGATCAAGCCATTACTCAAACCTATGCTTCCCGAGACATCACCCCCGAATCCGGCTTTGAGGGTAAAACTCCTCCTCTCCTTGAGGACTTAGAAGCAGTTCTCCGAAGTACCAAGGGAGGTGAGAATATTGCGAACCGCCTCTACCGCTTTACCAAGGGAACTTATGCCGGCTTTACCAACAAGCCCACCAGTGTTGACGTCAATAATCGCCTGGTTGTTTTCTCGGTTCGCGATCTAGAAGAAGAGTTAAGGCCTGTTGCGATGTACATTATTTTGAATTTCATCTGGAGCTTAGTCCGGGCTAAATTTAAAAAAAGAATTATGGTGATTGATGAGGCCTGGTGGATGTTAAAGAATGAAGACAGCGGGGCATTTCTTTTCCGCCTAGCGAAGCGTGCTCGAAAATATTACTTAGGCATTACGGCCATCACTCAAGATGCCGAAGATTTCTTGGCCTCCCCTTACGGCCGGCCCATTATCACCAACTCTTCGCTCCAGCTTCTTTTGAAGCAATCTCCGGCGGCGATTGATTTAGTTACTAAAAACTTCGGCTTAACCGCCGTTGAAAAGAACTACCTCCTTGAAGCCGACATTGGCCAGGGATTATTTATCACTGGTCTCCAGCAGCACGTGGCTATTCAAGTTGTCGCTTCTTATTTTGAACACCAACTTATTACCACCAATCCGGAAGAGCTTTTAGCTCTGACGGAGAAGGAGGAGAATTAAGGGGTTATGGCGGATGAAAGAGAGGAGGTTGCTGGAGAGACTGACGAGGAGCTCGAGGCAGTCAATGAAATAGAGGTAAGGATTCCGGGGCTAAAAGAGTTAGAAGAGCAAGAATGGAAGAGGCGGCAGGCAGAAAGAGATAAAATCTCTCTGGTTGAAGGACTACTGTTGCTTATGCTGGCCGCCACAGCTGACCTACTAGAGATAGTGGCGGATTTAACTGTTATCTTGGCGGTAATCGGTCTTATCTTTGGTTTTTTCACCTCCGGTATAATTCTTTTATGGTCAATCTTAAGGGGCGGCGAGAGCTACCTCGTATTCCGACGCGTAATTATTACAATTGCCGGCTGGTTTCTTGATGCTGTGTTCTTAGGAATTCTTCCAATTAGAACGCTCGCTCTTCTTTTAACTATTTGGGTTAATAACCGTCACGCCAGCAGAAGGACAAAAGAGGCAACGGAGCGAATTGAGCAGCTCCTTAAATCGGCTTAACTATAACGTAGCGCTGGATTGTTCCGATACTCTCAGTTGTTACATCCGGCCGCATTGCAAGCTCGGTATGCACCAAGCGTCTTTCATAAGCGTTCATCGCTGGTAGGGAAACCTCAGTGCTCTCCAGGGCGGCTTTTCTTGCCGCCGCCCTAGCGAGCTTTACAATTAACTCCTCCCTCTCTCGTCGGTAATTGTTAACATCAATTACTATCGGCTCATGATTAGCTTGTTTTGCCATTAGTCGCGCAATTCGATCCAAATTTAAAACCAGCGTCGGGAGATGATCATCTCTAACCAGGGTGTCATTAATCACAATCGAAATCTTCCGAAAGCTTGTATCTGGCTCTACTCGAAAGTCGCTAAAGCCCATGAGTTCTATTAGTTTAGTAATTTTAAGATGAATTTCCTGCATCCAATAATTTATGCTTTTACCGCTCCCTCGGGCTTCGGGGGCGAGATTATTGCGTATTTGCGGTTCACAATAATCTGCTGAATTATAGAGAAAACCGTGGTAGTAAGCCAGTAGAGTCCGACTGCTGCCGGAAACTTAAAAAGCGCAGTTAAAATAAGCCCGGGCAGAAAATATAGCATTACGACTCGCATTACCGGAGCCGTAGACGAAGTAAAGGCCAACCGTCCCTGAAAATACTGGGCTAGGGCGGCAAAGACCGCCACTACAGGACTCGCTTCCTTAAGATTAATTAAACCAAAAAGGGTTTGGTTGAGTACGCCCGGATTCGGAGTGAATGAATAAAGCCACGGCTCTATCGTTTCACCAAAACCGTTCAGAAAAATCACGTATAGCCCTAAAAAAAGAGGGAGTTGGATAGGGAGAGAGAGAAGCGGAGCAAGTGGGTTCAGCTTGTGTTTTTGGAAAAGCTCAAGAGTGGCTCTTGTTTGTGCTTCCCGATTATCTTTATGCTTCGTTTTAATTTTATCTAACTCCGGTCGGAGCGCTTGAATTACTCGCTGATATTTAATCCCTTGATGGAAAAGCGGGTAAATAATTAACCTTACGAGAATTGTTAATAGAATAATTGCTAGTCCGAGCTCATGAAGCGCTACCGTGTTGTAAAGCCAGACCAACGCATTTAAAAGCGGCTTGTAAATTAATTCTCTGAAGAAAAAAGTTTCTCTAAATAAATTCTGGAGAAAAGCGGCCCCGTTCATTTCACAGTAAGCTTATCGAATCCATTAATTAGTCTTTGCCTGATCAAGTTTAATTCCTTAAATAATTTTTCTTCTGCGTCCGCATCAAGCTTAGTTGGTTTTACAAGAACTAGCAAATCTTTGCCCGCCAAAGCTTTAGCGTCGGCGGGTTTACCCGCAACTTCCCCAAACAAATCAAAAATTTTCCGGCGCAACCGATTTCTTCCTACCGCCCTGGGAGCTGTTTTTTTCGCGACGATTACCCCTACCCGATTATAGGAGAGATCGTTAGAGCTGATTTTAATCGTAAAATGTTGTCCGCGATAAAAAATCCTAGCTTTTGTCGGAAAGATGTTAACCGGCAATCGAAATTTTTTAGCAAGCATTTCTAAACCGTTAGTCGCTTTCTCCCCTTAGCTCTTCGTTTCCGTAATACTGCTCTGCCCCCAGGACTTTTACTCCGCTTAAGAAATCCGTGAGTACGGGCCCGTTTTTTCTTCTTTGGTTGGTAAGTTCTTTTTGGCATGACTTAACAATCAAATAATAAAAGTCAATTGTCAACTTGACCTCGCGAAACAGTTTCCCACAATTAATTAACAGATTGTTATAAATTAGCTTGTTTGCTTTGAATGCAACGATTCATTAAGATGATTGAATCATGACGAACGAGGAGCTTTGGCGAACAGTCTTATCTGATCTCGAACTCCAGATCTCGCGTCCTAACTTTCTTACCTGGCTAAAAAACAGCCGCCTAGTGGAAAAGAGTGATGATGTTTCCCTTGTCGCCCTGCCCAATAACTTCGCTAAAGAATGGGTGGAGTTAAAATATCATAAATTAATCCTCGGCTGTATTAGAAATTTAGACGGCTCAACCAAGAAAGTGGAGTATGTCGTGGAGGGTACCCTTACTAAAAAGGCTCACCGCCGCGGCAATCTTCCCAGCGCTCTTCTCGGAGGACAGTTAGCACTAGAGGCGCTTAGGACTGACCCGGTGACCAACTTAAATCCACGCTACACCCTGAATTCTTTTGTTGTCGGCTCATTTAATGAATTTGCTCATTCCGCCATTACGGCTGTCATTGAAAAAGTTGGTGTTAAATATAACCCGCTTTTTATTTATGGCGGAGTCGGTCTAGGTAAGACCCACCTCATTCAAGGAGCTGGAAATGAAATTAAAAATATTTATAAGGACGCTGTTAGGGTTCGTTACGTGACTTCGGAGAAGTTTACTAGTGATGTTGTTTGGGCTATCCGAAATCGTCGGATCGACGACATGAAAAAAACTTATCGCGATGTTGATGTTCTCGTTATTGACGACATCCAGTTCATCGGAGGCAAAGAAAAAACCGAAGAAGAGTTTTTTCATACCTTTAACGCTCTTCACGAAAACAACAAGCAGATTATTATCTCTTCCGATAGGCCGCCGAAATCCATCCCCACCCTTGAAGAGCGGCTTCGCTCACGTTTCGAGGGCGGAATGATCGTTGACATCTCTTATCCCGACTATGAAACCCGTCTGGCTATTATCAAAACCAAGCTTCAAGAACAAGCTGCTTCCTTGGAAGATAAAATCATTGATCTAATCGCCAGGAAAGTTCAAAGAAATATTCGTGAGATTGAGGGTATTTTAAATAAGCTTATTTTTTACCAATCGACTTACAAACGGTCCCTTGACCTTAGCATGGCGGAAAAAATTATTGTTGAAGTGGTTGACCAATCAGCCACTAAGACAACCCCCAGCCAGATCATCAAAGCTGTTGCTGGTTTCTTTGAAATTTCCCCCAATGATCTTGTCGGTCGGGCAAGAAACAAAGAGTTTGTCGAACCTAGGCAGATTACCATGTATCTTTTTAGGGAAATGCTTCATATGTCCTACCCCGACATTGCCAATAAGGTCGGCAAGAGAGACCACACTACCGCCATCTACTCTTATAAAAAAATTTTTGATGGAACCACTAGAGATGGTGAATTAAACCAGAAGCTCTTGATGATTAAAGAAACTGTTAATAACCCGGGGTGAGGATCGCTAATAAGCTCGACGTGAACCTTGTTTGCTGAATAATCTCCACAGATTATCAGGAAGAAGTAAGATGCTGAATAGTGAAGAATGAATCACGGGGTATGTATAAGAAAGTTAACAATCAAGCGTAATTCTTAATTCATTCTTTATGTTTCTACCCAGTCATCCACAAATTAACACCAAACAACAATAACAAGTTTTAATTTATATAATTAATTACTGATGAAATTAATAATCTTACGAGACAATTTAAAGGCGGGGCTCGACACTGTAGGTCGGGCTGTAGGCCAGAACCTCAACCTCCCAATTCTTGGGAGTGTTTTGGTGAGCGCCGAAGGAAACCAAGTTCGACTAGCGGCCACTAATCTGGAGCTCACCATCACTAAAAATATTTCAGGGAAAGTTGTTGAGGGTGGAAACGTTGTTATCCCCCACCAAACCCTTACCAATATTATTAATAATTCTTTGAGCGAGCGAATTAATGTCGAAACCACCAAGCAGGGGGGCGTTCTTGTCAAAGGGGACTCCTTCGAGGCTAATCTTCAACTAGCTAACCAAGACGAGTTTCCCATTATTCCCCAGGTTAGCCCTAAGGAGGGAGCCGGGACTATATCTATCACTGCATCAGCTCTCCGCGAGGCTCTAAGTAGGGTTGTTGTCGCGGCCGAGGCCTCCAATCTAAGACCCGAGATAGGTGGGGTTCTCTTCTCGGGAGAATTAAACATCCTAAAACTTGTTGCTACGGATAGCTTCCGTTTGGCCGAGGCGAGGGTAAGTGGCCAACAGTTCAAAAATAATTTAGGAGAAGGGTTTAAGTTTACCATTCCCCTCAAAGCCGCCCAGGAACTAATAAGAATTCTTAAAGACGAGGGCGACGCTTCCCTCTACACCGAAAAAAACCAACTCCTTGTAGCAACCGAAGACACCACTCTTAATTCTCGACTAATCGAGGGGATATTTCCCGATTACGAAGCCATTATTCCTAAACAAATTGACACAGAGGTTATCCTTGATCGCGGCGAGCTCTCTGGCGCCCTTCGCCTCTCAAGTGCCTTTGCTAGCCACACCAACGACGTTAAAATAAAAATAAAAGACAAAAAGATTCTGGAGATTTATTCAAGCGACAGCGCTGTTGGTGAAAACAATTATTTAATCCCAGCTAAGATAACGGGCTCGGAAATGGAAGCCGCTTTTAACTGGCGCTATCTCCTGGATGGTTTGCGCGGCGGGACAAGTAAGGACGTTTTTCTGGGATTAAACAGCAGTGAGCGGCCGGCAATTATTAAAAACCCAGAAGACGAATCTTACCTTTATATTTTGATGCCGATTAAGGCCTAGTTGGTAAAAAGAATTATTTTTTCCTCTGCCTTGGCGCCAGCTTCATTCTCTACTCGCACCACTAGCATATTTTGAGAGGCCAGATTATTGGCAGGTAAATTCTTCATATAATAAAACTCCTTGCCAAGTCCGCCGGCTTTACTGTCAATCAATCTATCGTTTAAGTAAATTTCAACCTTAGTTACGGGGCTAAAAGATCTAGCTGTAAATTCCACTTTAATAAGACGGTCGACAAAGGCGCCGCTTTCGGGAGAGACAATATTAATCATTATCTCGCCGCCTCCCGCCCTCGGAGAAGTAGAGGTGGGAGCGCCGTTTCCACCGGGAACAAAGCGACTCAGGTCAACCTGGTTATGAGCAAGCCAATCCTGTACTCCTGCTTCCCAGTGACTGAACTGGGAGTCACTCGTTCTACCAAGGTAATAAAGGATGTCGTGGAGATCTCCACTGGGAAACTCGCCCCTTATAATGGGATTGTCGGATAAAACGGGTACGGGATCGTTAAAGGCGGCGTATGGACGCTTGGGTACTGCCTTGGACATAAAATCATGCCACATGGGAAGAGCCGCCAAAATGCTACTCCCCTGACTAGCAAGCGTTACCCGGTTGTTGTTGCCTGCCCAGACAGCCGCTGCTAAGTTAGGGGTATAGCCAAAAGTCCAAGCGTCTACATAGTTATCGGTCGTTCCCGTTTTTAAAGCTACTTGGTACCCAGGCACTTGAGTTAATCCAAAGCTGGCGTGATAAAGCGGCGCTCGAAGGTCTCCGCTAGAAAGGATCGCGTTAATTAGCCGGGGATACTGCGGTTCAATCACTTCTTCTTTCTTATCCTTGTACTCCTCTAATACTTTTCCTTCAGCGTCTTTAATCTTTAGTATCCCTGTCGGCGCATGATATGTCCCCTCGGTGGCCAAAACGGAATAAGCTCCTAAAAGTTCAATCATCTTAATTTCGCCACCCCCTAAAACAAGAGAGAGACCGTATCGCTTGGGGTCGTTCAAGGTGGTAATACCAAAGCGCTTCGCGGTTTCCAGCGCATTGCTAAGCCCGGCCAAGTAAAGCACTTTGACCGCCGGCACATTGATCGACTGAGCTAAGGCCTCCTTAAACATCACTGGCCCTCGGAAACGGCCATCAAAATTTTGTGGATGATAGCAACTCCCTTTACTAGCGGCGAAGTTGGGAAGAGCCGAACAGCCGGTATTAAACTCCGTTGGGGCATCCCAAACAATTGTCTCCGGAGCAAATCCTTGCTTGAAAGCGGTCAAGTAAACAAACGGCTTAAAAGCGGATCCTGGCTGCCTTAGTCCTTGAGTCGCGACATTAAAGTTCCCCTCAAAGCGGCAACTTTTCCCTTGGATGCATCCTTCCGGCTCGGTTTTGCCGTAATAATTTTTAGAGCCGACCATCGCCAGAATCTGACCGGTCTGAGGATCCATTGCCATCATAGCCGCATTACTCCCCGCGTAGAGCCGATTGTTCCTTTCTGCGCCACGCTTAACCGCCTCATCGGCAATCTGCTGAAGCTCCCAATCCAGGGTGGTAGTTACTTTAAAATCTCCGACAGAAACTGCCTCCTCGCCGTATTTTTCGATCAAATAATCTTGAATGTAATTTACAAAATGAGGCGCCTTAACTACACCTACCGACTGATCGGCAAATTGAATGCGCTCACCCAAGGCGGCGTTAAGCTGCACTTCATCTATATAACCCAGTGACTCCATCCTTTTTAGAACTAAATTCTTCCGCTTCATCAGGTCTTGAACGTGCGTCCCCCAGGGAGAATAGTAAGTTGGGGCTTGAGGAACGGCCGCCACAAGCGCCGCCTCCGCGAGCGTGAGCTCTCGCGCCGGTTTATTAAAAAATGCCTGGGAAGCCGCCTCAATCCCATAATAGTTGCGGCCGTAAGGGATGTGATTTAGATAAAGGTCTAGAATCTCATCCTTGGTGTAGTGTTGTTCTAGCTTCACAGCCAGAACCCCCTCCTTAATTTTTCTGGTTATTGTCTTCTCCGGAGTAAGAAGGGCGTTTCTCGCCAACTGCTGGGTAATGGTTGACCCGCCTTGAGCTAACTTACCCCGTACTACATTCACCGTTACGGCCCGCAGGACTCCTTTCCACTCAAAAGCGCCGTGGTTATAAAAAGAAGCGTCTTCAATGGCGATTGTGGCCTGACGAGCGCGATTAGGAATTTCTTCTCGGCGGAGTATCGAGCGCTGCTTATCCCCGGCCGCCTCAGAGAGAAGGATCTTTCCTGTCCGATCATAAATTTGAACGGATTGCGCCGCCTGAAGGATGCCCGTGATCTCTTCTGGTTTCGGCAAAGAAACAAAAATACCGGCAACGTACAACGCCCCGGCTAAGAATAGCCCCGCAGCGCCAACCAAAAGCTGGGTCCTAACTCTCTTGTCTTTTAACCAACCCATTCTTATATGAGGATTATTATAATCCCTCGGGCAAAAAACAACCCCGACGTGAAAGTCGGGGTTGTTTTTAAATAGTTTCTTCCTCGTCGCTATCCGCCTCCTCCTTCTCTTCCTCTTCAGCCACCTCGTCTAGACTTTCGACTTCATCCTCTTCCTTCTTCTCTTCCTCGTCTTCCCACTGGCTCGTAAGGCGTAGTTCCTTTGTTGCTAACATTAATAACTAGTTTGTTTTTCTAAAAAAGCGACCTTTTTATGATTAATGCGCGCAGTATATATTACCCCTTTACCTTGTCAATGGGGACAAGGTAGGGGGAATTTCCAATTTCCAAATCTCAATTTCCAATGAAATTCCAACGACTTAATTTTCAAATAAAAAACGAAAAGGCTCACACTGTGTGTGAGCCATGAATCCGATCCAGGTCATCAGTGCCGGATCGGGTAGAAGGAACGAGTGAGGGGTGAGGGTAGGTCTAGGCGGATAGACCTAAGCCCTCTTGGTTCAGTGACTGAACCTTTGGATAGAGACGCCTCCCCTTAGGCGCCTCGGGTGGATCTTGGTGCATCTAACCACACCGGACCCCAATGGCCGGTGGCCGCCAACCTTGCGCAGGAGCTATCTCGGGCTCCCCCTGCGTGACCAGTATAGTCCCCGAGAATAGTTGCCATTTCCTAGGCATAGCTCTCTATTACGAACCCCGACAACTAGGGCCGAAACAAGAGCCATAAGCCCTTCGGACTTACCCGGCACAGCGCTGTGCCGGCCCGAAGCTTGGTTGCCAGAACGGCGCTCAATCCACTTCCGCGAAGAGCAGCCGTAAGGCAGTAGCTGGTGTGCCAGTTCACGATCTCTTAACCCCCAATATAGGGGCGCCCGCCAAAAGGCAGTCGAAGATCGCCGCGGCTCAGGAAAAATCCTTTGCCACGCTGTCCTAATTAGGTCGGACCGACACACAGGTTTCCGCTGATGACACGCGATGGCTAGTCCGACGCCCCTCGGACCACTCATCGCGTGTCATCTATTCAATTATGAATGTTCAATAAAAGCTAATTATATAGGATAACTAGTCGTTTGTCAAGATGCCAGAAATGGCATAGATAAAGGACTCTTTCACTCTTAATTAAACAAGAAAGGCCATTCAAGCGTCTGGCGCAGTGCATGTAGCGCAAAGCCCAGCACATTGCTGTCGTAGAGAACATCTCGCAGTTCCGCTGGGCTTGGTCCGAGTACTCAACCTTGTTGAGTGCTTGGCCAGCGGAACGAGAGTAGGATGTCCGACCGCTGGAGTCGGACAATCCGAGTTCTCATAGACAGTAAGGTGCTGAGCGACCTCATCTCTCGAACGACGCCCGAATGGCAATCGCCAAGGCATCGGAGGCATCATCCGGCCCCGGCAGAGATTTCTCTCCTAAAGTTATGGCAACCATCCTCGCCATTGTCTTTTTGTCGCAATGCCCATCCCCGGCTACCGCCCGTTTCACGTCCGTCGGATCAAATTCCAGCATCGGCACCTTTAATTGACTTAAGCACAAAAGCATCACTCCCCTCGCTTCCGCCACACCAAGCGCCGTCTTTTTGTTCTTGGCAAAATAAAGTTTTTCTACCCCGGCAATGTTAGGCCGATGAGTTTTTACGATTTGTGCCAACTGGTTTTCTAAAAAGACAAGCCGCTCCCCGACACTCGGCTTTTTAATTTCAATCGCCCCGCAATCAATAAGCGACAATTTACCTCCCGTTTTTTTAATAAGGCCGTAGCCGATCCTTGTTGTTCCGGGATCGAGCCCCAAAAAGATAATAGAATTCTTAGCTTGCCCCGTAGAATAAGTCATTATTTATACGGGGCCATCAATTGCGGAGTAAACTTCTTTTACGTCATCTCGCTCCTCCAGTTTTTCAACAAGATTATGAATTCTCTCATGAGTCGCTTCCGAGGCAGCCACTGCAAACTTCGCCTTATAACCATCAGTACCTTTTTCAAATGACCAGAGTAAACTCCCAGGCGTAGCTAGTTTAGTGTCATAATCTTTAAAAAGAGATTTAATCTCGTTCATCGTTCGGTTACGGTTATCAGTAATTGCTTCAACTAAAATCCCCACTCCCTCCGGTCCATAGGCCTCGATTAAAAGCATCTCCAAGTCACCATGCTCGGTGGCGCGCTTAATTGCCCGCTCGACGTTCGCTTGAGGCACCTGGTTTTTCCGAGCCGTCTCGATAGCACTTCTTAGGGTCGGATTAAATTGCGGATCGGCGCCATCCCTGGCGGCAATCGTGATTACATTAGCCAGCTTAGAGAAAAGCTTGGCGCGCTTCTCATCAGTGGTCGCCTTTTTGTGCTTAATCTGCTTCCATTTACTGTGTCCGGACATAATAGTTAAATCTCAAATTACAAATCATAAATATCAAACAAATTCTAATATTAAAATTCTAAGCATCAAACATCACTTCGATTTTTCTAAAATCGAACTAAGTA
>Ga0209515_10008384_pt1 | contig 12081 bp, 15 predicted proteins | sample Subgroupgradi54m_FD_187454 | JGI IMG/M metagenome (GOLD analysis project Ga0209515, IMG submission 187454) | Subsurface groundwater microbial communities from S. Glens Falls, New York, USA - GMW60B uncontaminated upgradient, 5.4 m (SPAdes)... ... | reverse complement strand
AAAATATATTAAAAATAGCATATAATATATTAAAATTACCAATAACATATGATGAATACATAAATATATTATCAAATATATCAAAAATTTATAAAGATATAGAATATACAGAAGAAAACATAATAATATATATAACAATAGTTGATTATTTTATGTTAAATAAACAGGAAGAAATCTTTAACCACATAATAGAAAAATACATAATAGAAGAAAACAAATATTATGATAAATTAAATGTATATAATTCAATAGATTATTATTTAAGAAAAAAACTAGGAACAAAAAATGAAATAAATAATAATACATTGGAATATATAATGAATATAAACAATGAAATAACTGAATTATATTCTCACATGATAACACAAGAAACATTAAATAAATGTACATCGCTAATTAAATTAAACATAGTACATAATAAAAACATAACAAATGTAAATCATTTAAGTAAATTAGAAGAATTGGATATATCATGGCATTGTAATGTAGTTCAAACAGGAATAACAGAATTGAATATCTTATATGGTAATTGTGAAGTTGCTCAAGATGGAATAAAAGAATTAAAATTAGTTAAAAATTTAAATATAAGCAATAACGAAAAAATAACTGATGTAAATCATTTAAATAATTTAGAAAAATTAAATATTTCAGGTTTGAAATGTGGAGTAAATCAAGAAGGAATAAAAGAGTTAAAATTAGTTAAAAATTTAAATGCATGTTACAATGACAAAATAAAAGATGTAAATCATTTAAACCAATTGGAAGAATTAAATATTTCATATGGTTGTAGAGTAGAACAAAAAGGAATAAACAATTTAAAATTAATTAAAAATTTAAATGCATGTAACAATGACAAAATAAAAGATGTAAATCATTTAGACAAATTAGAAACATTAGATATTTCATGGTATTGTGGAGTAGATCAAAAAGGAATAAAATACTTAAAATTAATTAAAAACTTAAATGCAAGTTGCAATGACAAAATAAAAAATGTAAATCATTTAAACCAATTAGAAGAATTAAATATTTCACATGGTTGTGGAGTGGATCAAGAAGGAATAAACAATTTAAAATTAATTAAAAACTTAAATTCATGTTACAACAACAAAATAAAAAATGTGAATTATTTAGACAAATTGGAAAAATTAAATATCTCGTGGGATTGTGGAGTAGATCAAGAGGGATTAAAAGAGTTAAAATTAATTAAAAACTTAAATGTAAGTTACAACAACAAAATAAAAAATATGAATCATTTAGATAAATTAGAAACATTAGATATCTCAGGTGGTACCTGTGGAGTAAATCAAGAAGGAATAAACAATTTAAAATTAGTTAAAAACTTAAATGTAAGTTACAACAACAAAATAAAAAATGTAAATCATTTAGACAAATTAGAAGTATTAGATATCTCACGGAATTGTGAAGTAGATCAAGAGGGAATAAAAGACTTAAAATTAGTTAAAAACTTAAATGCAAATTACAATGACAAAATAAAAGATGTAAATCATTTAAGTAATTTGGAAAAATTAAGTATCGGATGGAATTGTGGAGTAAACCAAGAAGGAATATCCAATTTAAAATTAGTTAAAAATTTAAATATAATTGAAAATAATAAAATAAAAGATATATACCATTTGAATAATTTGGAAGAATTAGATATTTCATCACAGAATTGTGAAATGGTTCAAGGAAGAATAATTAATTTAAAATTAGTTAAAAAAATGGATGGATGGGATGGTAACAAAATAACATATGTAAATTGCTACAAAAAAATATAAAACATAAAACATAAAACATAAAATATAAATAATTAAATTCATATAAATATTATATTATTATTCTATATGGAAATATCAAATGATATATCAACTGACATGTTACATATAATGATGCATATTGATTCAATTACAAAAAAAATAAATGTTCAAAATAATGAAAATAACGAAAAAATAATTATGTATAAAACAATGATGGAAAATGTTATTGAATCATATTATGATTTATGCAAAGTAATGTATAATGAATAATTTTTTATTGAATAATAATTTTTGTAAATTATCGTGAATAATGATAATTTTTATTTAAACATTTTTTTTATTTTGCCATTAATATTTAATAATGGAAAATAGAACATTTGAAATATTGCCAAATATATGTATTGGCATGTGTGAAGATAATTTATTAAATATGCATAATGTTACAAACATTATAAATATAAATAATTCAAAACAATTAACAAATAATTACGGAACATTGTCAATAACTATAAATGATAATGATAATAATAATAATACTAACAATGATATGATGATCGATATAAATTTTGAAATTATAAACAAATTTATAATTGAAATATTAAAAAAAAATGAAAAAATAGCAATATGTGAAAATGATATAAAATATACAATGATGATTATATGTTATTTCATGATGGTAAATTTAAAAATGACATTGATAGATTCAATAACATTTTTTCAAAGAAAAACAAATATAGACATTAAAAGTGTACCACAAATATTGTTTTACCAATTATTTACAATATATGAAAAAATAGAAAATTAAATTTAATAATTTGTATAAGTATATGCACATCCAGCATAACCACCAATAAAACGCAACACATTATAATTTACAACTTGTGTTATAAGTTGATAGTCATTTAAATTATTATTGTTGTTATTATTGAAACTACTGTCATAATTTTTATTATCAATAAAAGTATTAATTTTTATTGTAAATTGAGGTATTCTGCTAAAATTTATTGTTCCAGATGGTTGTGTTTTTTCAGTTGGAAACAATGCAAATGAATATACATTTAATCCAAGTTGTGGCGTAGATTTGTAATAAATATATGGTTGTAAATAATTATAAAAATTAGATTCAAAATTTGCTAATTCTGTTCCAGTTATTGATAAAGTTGTTTGTATAAAAGGTGAAATAAATTTATTATCATAACCACCTCTAAAATATAGTTTATTAATTGCATCAGTATTTATTGTTTGTGAATTTAAAATGGATAATCCAATTAAAAATTCACTTTGTATAAATAATTTAAACGGACTGTATAGGATATTTAAATAATCAATATACTCATTTTCTTCTTTTGTTTTTTTTGTTATTAATTCAACAAAATATTGTGATGGTTTATTTTTTTCTAAAATATTATTAAAACTTTTATATTGCTTACCAAGCCAAAATATTTCTTTGCAACAATGAAAATAATCCAAATTAAATGAGTTATTTGTATTGTTAACATTTTCAAAATTTAATTCTTGAACTTGTGTTATTAAATATTCATGAGCATGTTGTGCAAATTTTTTTCTTTCAACACTATCCAAAAATATATATTCAGTTAACATTGTTATTTGCAAATGTGATTTAAAAATATTTATTGTTTTTGTTAAAATATCATTAAATATTTCTGCTTTAAATTCTTGTAATTGCAATGGAACTGTTACAAATAAACAGTCAATTATTTTTGATAAATTTATTTTTATTTGTATTGTTGAATATTGTGTTGAAATTAGTGGAAGAGCCAAACCATAATTATTATTAAACCATAATGGTATTGGTAAATACAATATTTCAGTATCTTTGCTTACACTTTCTTGATTTAATGGTTGTTCATTTCCAATAATTGTATTGTATAATTCTTTATTTGTATAATTCAAGTCACCATAATTATTAATATAATCATTTGAAAATTTATTAATTACATTACTTCCTATTTTAAATTCTAAATTTTTTAGTATATATATTCCAATTTTTTGTATCCATCCACATGTTATATATTCTGTGTTATTTGTTATTTTTGTTAAATTATTGTAAATGTATGCATTTAATTCATCTAATATATTCATATTTTGTAAAATTGTATATTTGAATAGTTCATACGAAATAACATTTTCATTAAAATTTTCATATATATATACTAAATTTTTGTCAAATTGTTTAAATAATGATGCATTTGTATATGCAGTAACATCAATAAAATTTTTATCTGTTTTAATTTCTTTGTTAAAAAAAAATGATACTGTTGAAAAAAACTGTATATATGAACTGTTATTTATGTAGCTTTGAATAAATGTTTTTAAATCTTGTATATAACTTATTGAACCTCCACTATTATTTTTAAAAAACACATTGACAACATTTTTTAATTTATTAATGAATAAAATTAAATAATTATAATAAATGAAATAATCATTTGAATTACCATTACTACTGTTATTTATTTTTTTTATATATTTTACATTTAATTCTTTTAAATCTATTTCTGGCAATTTAATTTTTAAAATTACTTTTGATAACAAATCGGCTGTTTTTTTAGGTATTGTTATGGTTGATATTAAACCAAAATCAACAGGATTATCAAATGATATTTCATATGTTTTTTTACCGAAATTTGTATATCTTTTATATATTGATTTAAAAAATGATATTTCTGGTTTTCCTGTTAATGTTAAATCTTGGTTGCCATAATTTACTATTTGAACTAATCCACCAGACATTATAAATAGAACATAAATAATTTTTATGTTTTATATTTGATAAATATCATTTGTTAAAAAATTAATGGATAATAAATAGTGCAATTAACATTTTATTAAAAATACGAATAGATTTTCACTTAATTCAGTTATGTTAAATAAAAATAAAAAATATTTTTGTTAAAATTGCGTAATTTTAGCAGTATCATTTTTACATATAGTCCTGTAAATTTTACATTTAGTCCTGCGAAATAATTCACAAACACAAAATGATATTTGTGTGTATGATATTTGTGTATCAATAGTTGATCTTACTATTTCTGTTTTTCCATTTGTAATCAATACTGCGCCTTGAATTCCACTAATTGAGAGTTGAAGTAATCCACCAGACATTATAAATAAAACACAAATAATTTTTATGTTTTATATTTAATAATATATTATTTGTTAAGTATAATTCGTTAAATATCATTTGTTAAATACCATCTGTTAAAATGTTGTTTATTAAAAAAATTGAAAAATAAATACATATGTATGTTATTTATAATAAACAAACAACAAACAAACAACAAACAAACAACAAACAATAAACAACACACAATAAATACATTATTCATTAACAAAATATAAAATATGAAATATAAAACAATTGGATTATCATATGTTGTGTTATCTGCAATTTTTATTGTGTCAATAAATCCGAAATTACGCGAAAATGTAAATGGCAAATTGGATGAATACATAGTTAGACAAAAAATGAAACATAAAAATAATGCAAATCCTCAAAAATTTGTTATGAAAGACAAATATTTAGATGTTGTTAATGAATTTAATGCAATATCAAATCCAACACAAGAAATGTGTGAATTTGCAATAAAACAAAATATTAAATTAAAAGATATTAAAAATCAAACTGATTTTATATGCAAAATATTTATAAAACATGATGTTAGTGAATTGCAAGGTGTCAAAAATCAAACAGATGAAATTTGTAAATTTGCAATTCAAAAAAGTATTAAAGCATTTAAATTTATAAATTGCGATATTTCGTGTTTAAAAGAACAAAATTATGATGGAATGATGTTATTTATAAATAATATATATAAACTTTTCGAATATGCAATTATGAATCAAGATGAAATTGTATTATATTATGTTTATGACTTATTTGATAAAATAAAATGCATGATCAAAGCACTAGAACAAAAATTAAATAATAACAAATCATGTGATAACTATTTACAGTTATATGATCAATTGCGTGTAATAATTGATGATCACATATATGAATTATGTATATTGTCAGTAAAAAAAAATGGCAACGCATTACGTTATGTTAAAAATCAAACTGACAAAATACGTCAAATTGCAATTACACAAAATGCAAGTGCAATAGAATATGTTGATAAACAAACTGATGAATTATGTAATTTAGCTGTTTCAATAGATGGATATGCATTAAAATATATAAAAAAACAAACTGAAAAAATGTGTAGAATAGCAGTGATGCAAAATGGAGAAGCTATACAATATGTTAATACACAACAAATAAATTATGAACAGTTTGACGAATTATGTAATTTAGCAGTTTCAAGAAATGGTATTGCATTAAAATATATTAAAAATTCAACTAAACAAATGAAAGAAACTGCAATAAAACAAAATTGTTATGCAATATTGTATATTGAAAATCCAACTGATGAAATGCGCGAATTAGTTAAAAAACAATTAAATAATAAAATGAATGAAAATACAAATAATTTTCAAAATTGTTTATTGTGTTCATATCAAACATATTTTATGAAATATTTTAATAACAAATAACAAATAACAAATAACAAATAACGAATAACAAATAACAAGTAAATAATACACAACAAATGACATATAACATATATTATTTTTTATAAATTTTAAAAATATATTAATTTAATTTAATATATTTTTAGAAACAAAAAAATGCTAATAATTTGTTTATTCACAAATAGATATTGGAATAATTGTATCATATCTGTACACTATAATGGTTCCACCATTTACTAACATTGATGCATATAATTTATCAGCAGTATAACGTGATTCATTTGTTTTATAGTAATGTGATAAATCAGATGAATCTGTAATTCGTCCTTGATAATAATTACATAAAACATTCTTTTGGTCAGAAACAGTGTTATATGTAATTACATTTTTTTGATCAACAACAACAATATGATAATTGTCTTTTAATAATTTCACTATTTTTTTATAACAACATTTATCAAATAAACTCGCAATTGGTTTGTAAAAATTTTCATAATTAAATGCATCCATAAATTTAACAAGTTTGTAGTAATTTTTTTTATTTAAACATTTATTTAAATCTTCAATAATTTCACCATAAATATGATTGCATTTTAATTTTTCACAAAATGCTATTATAAAATCACGGGTTACATATTTATTTAAATCAACTTGTTTGCAATTTTGAATAGGTTGACCACATTTTTTTTTACAATCACATGATGTTGAACAACATTTGATTTTTGTGCATTTTGGTACATGACATTTGCATCCTGATTTACATTTACATTCCGATTTACATTTGCATTTTGATTTGCATTTACATTCTGATTTACATTTGCATTTTGATTTAGATTTTGATTTTGATTTAGATTTAGAAGAAGATGAAGATGATGAAGAAGAAGAAGATGATGAAGAAGATGATGAAGATGAAGATGATGAAGAAGAAGATGATGAACTTGAAGAACTTGAAGAACATGAAGATTTAGATTTTGATTTAGATTTACATTTTTTTTTAGATTCTGATTTTTTAATGTGCATTATATAAATTATATTTATATATTTATAAAATTTATAACAAAAAAATAATAAATGTTTAATTATATGTCTGATAATATCAGTCCTATATTATGGGGTAAATCAGGATGGATTTTTATAAATTCAATTGCTAAAACGTATAAACCTGAATATAAAGAAAAATATAAATTATTTTTAGAACAATTAGGTTTTATTTTGCCATGTTCTAATTGTGGTGAAAATTTACGTAAAAATATATCAAATATTGATGACGCATTACAAACACAAGAAAAATTTATGACTTTTTTATTAAACATAAGAAATCAAATTAATATTGATAATGGATTACCATTGAAAACAATGCAAGATAATATTAATGAAATATATGAAAATGACAAACATTGCAATAATTATTATATTGTTTTATATGTTGTAATTATTATTTTATTGATTTTTATTTATGTTTTATATAAAAATAAATAGTTTATACAATAATATGACTGATAATAATGAAATTAGCAATATTTTAAATCAAAAATTATGTGAAGAAAAAAATTTAATTCCAACATCATTTGAAAATTATACAGATACATGTATAAATTATGATGAAGGAAGATATCCAGTTGGACTAAAAAATTATTTTGAAATATTTCAAAACAGTAAAAATAAAAGTTTGTGTGATATTGGATGTGGAACAGGTAATTACATTATACCATTTATAAACAAATTTGAATATATATGTGGAATTGATTTAAATTTTGCGATGTTAAGCATTGCTAATCAAAAAATAAATAATAATTTTAAATTAACAAATGTTGTTGTTAATGATGACACAAATTGTGTTAACAATTCTAATAATGATAATAACATTGCAAATAATGCCAATAATTCTAATAGTGCTAATAATATTAATAATATTGATGATGCTAATAATATTGGCAAAATTAATAATGTAGAATTAATTCATGCTGACATGAAAAATATACCAAAAAATAACGAAACATTTGACTACATAATGTTTAATCAAAGTATTCATCATATTCATGAATTAGACATTATTGTTGCTTTAACTGAAGCACATAGGATACTTAAAATTGGCGGAACATGTATAATTAATACATGTACATCTGAACAACAAAAAAATAGTTTTTGGTGGGCATCATTAATACCAAATGCTATTGAAAAAGTTCAAAAAAAATTTCCAATGAAACACAGTATGGATAATAATTTTATAAATATGGTTTTAGCTATTGGATTTGAACTTTATAAAAAAGAAATAATTTATGAACATTTACAAGGTAACCAATATTACAATATAAATGGTCCATTTAATAAAAAATATCGCGATGCGGATTCAACATGGAAATTAGCAACTGAAGATGAATTAAATAATGGTTTGTTCCTTTTAGAAAATATAATAAATTCAAATAAATCGAATGATTGGTTGAATGAAAGAAAAAAAATAGAACACAAATATGGACAAAGCATCATGTTGGTTTTTAAAAAAATTGAATAAAAAAAATTGAACAAATAAATGCATTGATGTGTTATGCCAAATAAATTCAATAAAAACAATACAAATACAAATAAATACAAACAAATAATTTAAACAAAATGGAAAATTTAAACAAAATTAATGAAGAATCAGATAGAAACTTAAATGCAAATGACAATAACAAAACGAAAGATGCAAATCATTCAGACAAATCAGAAGAATTAGACATCTCACAAAATTGGAATCAAACAGGAATAAAAGACTTAGAAGATGAATTTTGTAAAGCTGTAAAAGACTTAAAATTAGTGGAAAACTTAGATGAATTTTGTAAAGCTATGGAAAATAAAATTAAATTATCATTACATAAAAAATATCTTGTAAATCTGATATTAAATGAACAACAGGGATTATTAAATAAACCGAATGGAAATTTTAAACAGTTACAAATCGATGAATCAATAGTGATGTTACACAAACATTTAATGCTAATATCTGAACAGATTTGTTTTCATAAATCTCTGAAGAATTCGAAGAATTCTGAACAGATTTGTTTTCATAAATCTCTGAAGAATTCTGAACATGAATATTGTAATTCAGACGAATTAAAAAAATTTATAATTAATACATTTGATGCTTATGATGGTGCTCATGATGATTCTCATAAAAAATTAATTAAAAAATATATTGAATATATTAATAATTTAGATGATTATTCAATTGTTGAACAATTAATTAAATATCATGAAGGACAATATTTCTATTAAGCACAAAATTATGGTAAAAATCTTTAATACTTTTTATATATAAAATACATATATTTAAATATGTATATTATATTACTAAAAAAAATTGAACAAATAAATGTATTGATATGCTATGTCAAATGAATTCAATAAAAACAATACAAATAAATATAAACACAAAATTTAAACAAAATGGAAGATTCAAACAAAATTAATGAAGAATCAGATAGAAACTTAAATGCAAATGACAATAACAAAACGAAAGATGCAAATCATTCAGACAAATCAGAAGAATTAGACATCTCACAAAATTGGAATCAAACAGGAATAAAAAACTTAAATTTAGTTAAAAACTTAGATGCATATCACAATTCATGCAATTTAAAAGTGGAACAAAAAGAAATTAAAGACTTAAAATTAGTAAAAAACTTAGATGCATGTTATAATGCTGTAGAAAATAAAATTGAGTTATCAATACGTAAAAAATATCTTATAAAACGTATATTGGGTGAATATAATGAAATGCATAAAAAAACGACGTTTAAAGCTATACTTCAAATAAAAATGTTGCGTGAACATTTAATGTTATTGGCTGAAAATGAATATTGTGGTTCAGATGAACTGAAAAAATTTACAGTTGATACATTTGTTCTGCATGACCGTATTACTAATGATTTTGAAAAAATGATTGAAAAATACACCAGATATGTTCAGAACTCGGATAATAATATTTTTGTTGAGAAGTTGATTAAATATCATGAAGCATAAAATAGTTAAGAAAGCATAAAATTATGGTAAAAATCTTTAATACTTTTTATATATAAAATACATATATTTAAATATGTATATTATATTACTAAAAAAAATTGACAAATAAATGTATTGATATGCTATGTCAAATGAATTCAATAAAAACAATACAAATAAAATGAATGAAAATCTACAAATTCAAATGAACGAAACCAAACAAATTCAAAAAAAATTTACTATCATTTCAGACACGATTTATTCTTTACAATCAAAAAAAATATTGATAAATCGCATATTACACGAATATCATGAAATATTAAATGGACAAAATGACATATATCAATCAACAAATGTACCATTAACAATTGTAATGCCAGTAAAAATGTTGCATAAATATTTAATATCATTACACAACATGATGGAAATATGCGAAACTGAATATGAAAATAAAAATGAATATAAGTGTAATATTAACGAATTAAAACATATGATTGAAATATTTGACAACCTTATTGGTTCTTATTCTCATAAAAATTTAATTGAAAAATATGTTGAATATGTTTATGGATTAAATAATCGTTGTATTATTAATTATTTAGTCATCTATCATAAAGAAGAATAATTATTTTTTTATATGAAATACATACATTTAAAATATGTATTTTATGTTGTTAAAAAAATTGAACAAATATTTATATTCGTTATGTTTGTTATATTTATTAAAAACAATATAATATTGATAAATAAATTAACATGGATGAAGAAATTAATTTGTTGATTTGTAAAAAAAATTTAATGAAAATGATATTTAATGAATATTGTAAAATATTAGATGAATATACAAATACAATAAATAAATCATGCAACAACCATCTTGATTTAAGATATAGAAATCATTATTCTCAAATGTGCAGTTATGCACAAACAAAAATACAAATTGATTTTTTAATTAAATATTTGCATGTGTTGTATGACAATGTGAACTTTGATATTGATATTCATAATGAATTACAACAAACAATTAACATATTTAATAATGGCATGGTGTTGGTAAAACAAATTAAATCATTTATTGAATATACAAATGATACTAATAATATTATGTTTATTGAATATTTAACAAAATTTTATGAAAAATAAAATTAACAAAATTTTATGAAAAATAAAATTAATAATTTTTATAAAAATTGAATAAATAAATCCATTGATTAGTTATATGTAATAAAAGAATAATACAAACAAATGGATGAACAAATAAACAATCAAACAAATGAACAAACAAATGAACAAACAAATGAACAATTAACAAATAATCAAACGAACATGTCAAATAAATTAGACGAACTTATTCATTTAGCATTACGTAAAAAATACTTGGTAAAATGTATTTTTAATGAATATCAAAAAATATTAGATGATAATTCAGACAAACAAAAACCAATACGTGGAATTAGTAGAGTGTTGGTTGAACATTTAAGATCATTACGTGACAATGTAACCGATGAAAATACTGAATATATATTTACTGGAATTGTTTCTAGTTTTTCATCCCATGGTATTGATTCAGATAGTGTTCAACACTATATTAATCAAATATCAGATTTAAATGACATTTTAGTTATTGAAAATTTAATTAAATATCACGAAGCTTGATATTTAAAAAAAATTGAGCAAATAAATGTATTGATTTTTTATAATTGACAAAATCAATAACATATATAAATATATCATTATATCATTACCGATTAAAAATGGATACACAAATAAACAATTCAAATAGTAATATAGATAAAATAACAAATTT
>Ga0209515_10008383_pt1 | contig 12082 bp, 11 predicted proteins | sample Subgroupgradi54m_FD_187454 | JGI IMG/M metagenome (GOLD analysis project Ga0209515, IMG submission 187454) | Subsurface groundwater microbial communities from S. Glens Falls, New York, USA - GMW60B uncontaminated upgradient, 5.4 m (SPAdes)... ... | reverse complement strand
GAGGTCCCGCCTGTGGATTACGCCTTCATGCCTCGCGCCACCTACTGCCATCCCCAGGTGGCCAGCTTTGGCCTCACCGAGGAGCAGGCCAAGCAGCAAGGACACCAGGTGAAAGTGGGCAAGTTCCCCCTCGCCGCCAACGGCAAGGCCCTGGCGATGGGGGAGTCCGAGGGCATGGTCAAGGTGGTGGCCGACGCTCGCAGCGGGGCGATCCTGGGCGCCCACCTCATCGGCCCCCAGGTGACGGAGCTGCTGCCCGAGATCGCCATGTCCCGCCTGCTGGAGGGGACGGCGGCGGAGGTGGGCTTCCTGGTCCACGCCCACCCCACGTTGTCGGAGGCGGTGAGGGAGGCGGCCCTGGCGGTGAATGGGGAGGCCTTGCACGTTTAGCAAGGTAATATCCTTTGCAGTCCAGTACGTTTCGTGACGCAACTTGAGCTTCCCAGAGGGCAATTATGGCAGACAACACGCTGTACTACGGTGACAACCTGGACGTGCTCCGGCGGTATGTCAAGGATGAATCCGTAGACCTCGTGTATCTTGACCCCCCATTCAACAGCAATCAGGACTACAACGTCCTCTTTGCCGAACAGGACGGGTCTCGGTCAGCCTCTCAGATCAAAGCCTTCGGAGATACCTGGATATGGGATACAGGGGCAGCCAAAGCGTGGCAAGAAACCGTTGAACGGGGCGGGAAAGTCTCCCAAGTCATGCAAGCATTTCGGACAATACTAGGCGACACCAATATGCTTGCCTATTTGTCCATGATGGCTCCGCGTCTGGTAGAGCTACGCAGGGTCCTGAAACCCACCGGCAGCATTTATTTGCACTGCGATTCCACGGCGAGTGCGCATCTTCGTCTACTCATGGACGCCGTTTTCGGAGTGGCCAACTTTCGGAATGAAATCCTTTGGTACTATTACAACAAGATCCATGACAGAAGGAAAAAACTCTTTCCAAAGGCCACAGACATAGTCATGTTCTATGTGAACGATATAAATAGTGACTTTACCTTTCATCAACTCAAGGAGATGCGCGAGAAACCCGTGAAGCAACTAGCCCGTAAGAAAGTGGACGGGCGAATGGTAAATGCGAAGGATGAAGCGGGACATGTTATTTATCGGATGAAAGAGGATCGCACGTTAGATAACGTATGGCGGATCCCTTCTCTACAGCCAGCAGCGTCGGAACGACTTGGCTATCCTACCCAAAAACCAGAGGCTCTCTTAGAGCGTATACTGCAGGCGAGTAGCAATGAAGGGGATACCGTCCTTGACCCATTCTGTGGGTGCGGGACTGCCATAGCTGTTGCTCAAAGACTGCATCGCCAATGGATTGGCATTGATATTACCCGCCTAGCGATCACCTTGATAAAACATCGTTTGCGTAATGCCTATGGAGACAGCGTAACTTACAAAGTAATCGGAGAACCGGTGTCTGTCCCAGATGCAGAGACCCTGGCTTCGGAAGACCCATATGGCTTCCAATTCTGGGCGTTGGGGCTTGTAGGGGCGAGACCTGTAGAGGAAAAGAAGGGGGCGGACAAAGGAATAGACGGGCGACTCTACTTCCACGATGACGCGCAAGGGCAGACCAAACAGGTTATCTTCTCCGTCAAGGCAGGGAGGAACGTAGACGTGTCTATGGTGCGGGACTTGGGACACGTCGTGACCCGCGAAAAGGCACAGATCGGCGTCCTCATTAGCATGGAAGAGCCGACCAAGCCAATGCGGGTAGAGGTGGCTGGCGCTGGCTTCTACCACTCCCCTGGATGGAACACCGACTATCCTCGGCTTCAACTGTTTACCATCGCAGACCTTCTAGGCGGGAAGAAACTCGCCATGCCCCCAGTTGGACAGGTCAACGTGACCTTCAAGAAGGCTCCCAGAGCCCGCGCTTTCCCTGTAGATACGCTACCGATGGCCTTTAACGATTCAGGCGAAGATGGTCTACTGGACTCTAAGGGATAGTTACCTTTAGCAAATGGGACTGCGACGAACCCTCTTCGGACTAAACAGTCGCGGAGCGTAAGTATGCGAGCCGTAGAGCGGGCCACCAAAGAGCAGCTGCGGGAGCACCTGCGGCAGATGCTCCTCATCCGCACCTTTGAGGAGCGGGCATCGGAGCAGTACATGCAGGGGAAGATCCGGGGCTTCCTCCACCTGTACATCGGGGAGGAGGCCATCGCCGTGGGGGCCATCGCCGCCCTCCAACCCCAGGACTACATCGTCACCCACTACCGCGACCACGGCCACGCCCTGGCCCGGGGCATGGACCCCAACGCGGTGATGGCGGAGCTTTTCGGCAAGGCCACCGGGTGCAGCAAGGGGCGGGGTGGCTCCATGCACCTGTTCGACGCCTCGCGCAACTTCATGGGGGGCTACGCCATCGTGGGGGGGCAGCTTCCCATCACCGTGGGCCTGGCCCTGGCGGCCAAGTACAAGGGCACCGACCAGGTGGCCCTCTGCTTCTTCGGCGACGGCGCCCTGAACGAGGGAGAGTTCCACGAGGCCATGAACCTGGCGTCCCTGTGGAAGCTGCCCGTGGTCTTCTTCCTGGAGAACAACCTGTACGGAATGGGCACCTCCATAGACCGCTCCTTCGCGGGGGGCCGCCAGGTCTACCGCGCCGCCGAGCACTACAAGATGCCCGCCCGGGAGATAGACGGCATGGACGTCCTGGAGGTCCACCAGGCGGCCAAGGAGGTGGTGGAGTGGGTGCGGCAGGGCAACGGGCCCTACTTCCTGGAGGCCCGCACCTACCGCTTCCGGGGCCACTCGATGGCGGATCCCGGCGAGTACCGCAAGAAGGTGGAGGAGGAGGCCTGGGAGCACCGGGACCCCGTCGTCACCTTTCGAGGGCTCCTGCTGGAGCAGAAGGTCCTCAACGAGGAGGAGGTCACCAGTATGGAGGCCCAGGTGGAGGCTGTGGTGGAGGAGGCGATCAGGTTTGCCGATGAGAGCCCCGTCCCTTCACTTGAGACCCTGGAGCAGGACGTGTACGCCAGGCCCTAGCACTTAGTCACGTTGTTAGCCACACAAAGCCAGGAGGGCCCCCCGCTCGTCCTTCGACAAGCTCAGGATGAGCGGGTGGGAACACCCCCATCCTGGCCTTCCCCCATCGAGGGGGAAGGGAGAGATACCCTCACCCAACCCTCTCCCATCAAGGGAGAGGGGGTTTGAAGTGAGTTTGAGGTAAAGCGCATGGAAAGCGTAAGACTCTCCGCCACCACCCTGGGGTCGCTCAACCTGCCGGGCTTCTGCCCTGGGTGCTTCTGGATACGACTGCACTACAAGGGGGCCTTCCCCTTTCAGATACCCTTGCCAGGGATATTCATCTCCATAGACTCCTACATCAAGAAGCTCATTCATGCGCCGCTGGACCAGGGCGACGGTTGGCCCGCCTGGCTTCCCAGTCTAGGAGCGGTGAAGTCGTACGTTCCAAGGCTCCACTATTCGTGGTTCTCCTGTGAGGACCCGCTCAGCGGCATCCAACTGGCCGGAACGCCCGACGACGTGCTTCTCCTTGCGGATGGCTCCTATCACATCGTGGACTACAAGACGGCCAAGGCTACCAAATACCAGGGTGCGCTCTTCCCCCAGTACGAGGTCCAGCTCAACGTCTACGCCTATATCGCCGAGCGCCTGACTCAGAAGGCGCCCCTTGCGCCCGTCACAGCCCTCTCTCTGGTGTACCTGGAGCCCCAGACGGACATCGCCTCTGATGAAATGGCGGATGTGGTCGCGGGAGAGGGTTTCAGGCTGCAGTTCAACGTGGTGGTGAAACCAGTAGCGCTTCGCCCGAACGATCTGATTCCCCCGTTGCTGTCCAGAGCTCGCAGCATCATTGACAGCGTGGGGCCACTCGAGCACAACGCGGGGTGCCAGGACGAGCGGCTGCTGAAGCAGCTCTTGGCCCTGGTGCAAGGGTAAGGCCATGCCAGATATCACCTACCGCGAAGCCGTCACGCGGGCCCTTCGAGAGGCCCTGAAGGACCCTCGCGTCTTCATGATGGGGGAGGACATTGGCGCCTACGGCGGCCCCTACGCCGTCACCAAGGGATTCATCCACGAGTACGGCGAGGACCGCATCAAGGACACCCCCATCTCGGAGTCGGTCATCGTGGGCGCCGGCATTGGCGCGGCTTTGGCCGGGCTGCGGCCCATCGTGGAGATCATGACCATCAACTTCACCCTTCTGGCCATGGACCAGATCGTCAACCACGCCGCCAAGCTCCGGTACATGTCCGGCGGGCAGCTCTCGGTGCCGCTGGTCGTCCGCACCGTCACGGGCGGCGGGGCCCAACTCGCGGCCACCCACTCCCAGAACTTCGAGGGGTGGTACGCCCACGTGCCGGGCCTGAAGGTGGTGGTGCCCGCGACGCCCTACGACGCCCTGGGGCTCTTTCGCTCGGTGATGAAGGAGCAGGACCCGGTCATTTTCGTGGAGCACATCCGCCTCTACAGCACCCGCGGGCCGGTGCCCGACGAGCCTTACACGGTCCCTTTGGGCAAGGCCGAGGTGAAGCGTGAGGGCAGTGACCTGACCCTGGTGGCCTACTCGCGCATGGTCCACGTGGCGCTGGCGGCGGCCCAGCAGCTTGAGCAGGAGGGCATCAGCGCCGAGGTGGTGGACCTTCGCACGCTGCGTCCCCTGGACGCCGCCACGGTTGTCGCCTCGGTGCGGAAGACGCATCGAGCGGTGGTGGTCGAGGAGGACTGGCTGACGGGTGGCTTTGGGGCCGAGGTGGTGAGCCGCATTCAGGAGGGGGCCTTTGACCACCTGGACGCCCCGGTGGGGCGTGTGGGAGGGGTCGAGGTGCCGATGCCCTACGCCAGCAACCTGGAGGAGGCGGCCATCCCCAGCCCCGAGCGGGTGGTCAAGAGGGCAAAGGAGTTGCTGGGGGCGTAAGGGGTTATGTCGAAGGGCTCAAGAGGGCGTTAGGGTGATTTGCAATACGATTTCTTCGTGGACGAGGATAAGCAGAGGTGGTTTGCCCTTGAGATCAAGTTTCAGGTGTAGATACCACGAATGATTGAGGTCAGAGAAGAGCGCCCAACGCTGGCAACCTTGCAGGAATACGGCACTGTCTCCATTGCCTTCCTTGTAGAGTCGTGCTACAGGGCCAAGCCCATTCGGAATGGTCTGGGAGGATGGTTGCTAACTGAAGAGCCTGTCGAACACCCATACATTAAGAACTATGACGAGCGCGACGGCGACGCGCCAAGCCGCTGGGCTGGGCGGTTTGATATCTCCAACTGGGGCATTCTATCGGCATTTGAAGGGCCAAAGAGGATTGGCGGCGCCACCATTGCTTTCAACACACCTGGCCTCTCTATGCTGGAAGGGCCCAACATCGCCGTCCTTTGGGACATTCGCGTTCACCCTGACTGCCGGCGAAAAGGCATTGGGTCGCTGCTGTTCCCTCGAGTCGTCGAGTGGGCAAGCGCCCGTCAATGTACAACCTTGAAAATCGAGACCCAGAACATCAACGTGCCCGCGTGCAAGTACTACGCCCACATGGGCTGCCAACTCCGCGGCATCCATCCCGATGCATACCCTGACTTGCCGGACGAGACCCAGTTGCTCTGGTACCGGCGCCTCTAGCAGGGTGTGGAAAAAGGGGAGTGCAGAGGGGCGTCCGCCTGCGGCGGATGCCGGGAGACTGAGGATGTCCCTCAGATTCAGATTCTTCCCCCTTCCTGACCAGGAAGGGGGCTAGGGGGATGGTCGTCCGCCTAAGGCGGATTCAGCACCCTGCTAAGGAGGTGACGCCCTGGCTACCAGAGTGGTGATGCCCCAGATGGGGTACGACATGCAGCAGGGGACGGTGGTGCGCTGGCTGAAGCGGGAGGGTGACCCTGTTCAGCGGGGAGAGCCCATCGCCGAGATCGAGACGGATAAGGCCATTGTGGTGATGCAGGCCGCCGGCTCGGGGGTGCTGCGCCACATCGTGGCGTCCGAGGGGACCGTGGCGCCGGTGGGCCAGATCATCGCCGTCATCGGCGCCCTGGAGGAGGCGATCCCCCAGGAGTGGCTGAAGGCTACCTCTGCGCCAACCCAGGCGGTGGGGCCTACTCCGGCGGTCGCCTCGGCAGAGGCGCCATCAGAGCCTGCCGCTGGCGAGCGGGCGCGGGCCTCGCCCCTAGCGCGGCGTCTCGCTCAGGAGGGCGGGGTGGACCTGAGTCTGGTCAAGGGCTCTGGGCCTGGCGGGCGTATCGTGGAGGAGGACGTGCGGGCCCACGTGGCCCAGCAGAAGGCGCCGGAAGCGCCCGCTCCTATGGGCGTCGTGCCTCCGCGGTCCGTGATCACCCCTGTTGCAGCCGCCTCTCTGGAGGACGCACCGGCCCAGGTGGTGGAGCTGAGCCGTATGCGCCAGGCCATCGCCCGCATGACGACTCGCGCCAACCAGGAGGTGCCCACCTTCTACGTCACTATGACGGTGCAGATGGACGCGGCCATGGCCCTGCGCCAGGACCTGAACCAGGCACTGGAGGGCCAGGGCGTCCGCGTGAGCGTCAACGACATCATCATCAAGGCGTGTGCCCTGGCCCTCCAGAAGCACCCCGCCCTCAACTCCTCGTACCAGGAAGGCCGGCTACTGCTCCACTCTGCCGTCAACATCGGCGTCGCCGTCGCTGTGGAGGGCGGGCTGCTCGTTCCGGTGGTGGCCGGCTGCGATAAGAAGAGCCTGGTGGAGGTGGCCAGGGCGGCCCACGGGGTCATTCAGCGGGCCCAGGAGGGGAAGCTCACCGAGGCGGAGTACACTGGCGGCACCTTCAGCATCAGCAACCTGGGCATGTACGACGTGGACCACTTCACGGCCATCATTTTCCCTCCCCAGGCCGCCGTGCTGGCGGTGGGAAGCGTCAAGAAGGAGCCGGTGGTGATCGGCGAGCAGGTGAAGGTGGCTCAGGTGATGAAGGTTACGCTGTCGGTGGACCACCGGGCGGCCGACGGTGTGCAGGCGGCCCAGTTCCTGGGAGAGGTGAAACGTGTCCTGGAGCACCCAGCGGTCTTGTTGCTGTGAGTGATGGGCGATCTCTGACTCTGAAGGCGGCGCCAGGAGGTAGGCCATGACCGGAGAGTTGGCGTGGGACGTCGATGCCCTGCGGGACCTGGAAAAGGAGACCATCTACCTGCGAGAGCGCCTCCGGCAGCGGGTGGATACCCTGGTGCGGGAGGCGGGCCAGACCCAGGTGACTCTGGCCCACGTCCAGCAGGCCCGGCGGATGCCCGCCGGCATGGCCGCCATGAGGCCTGCCCAGGAGACCCCGCAGCCCACGGCACCGGCCCGGCCTTCCTGGCCCGTCACCTTTGGGGCCTACCGGTTGGGGGACCTGGACGGCTCGGTGGCCATCTGCACCCTGGCGAGCGAGGCGCTGATGGAAGAGTTGGCCCAGGTAGCTTCTCCGGGTGTGGCCATCGTTGGGCGCGCATTCACCGACAACCTTGGCGTGGAAAAAGTGGTCACGAACCTCGTTGCCAACCCCCGCCTTCGCACCCTGATCCTGTGTGGGACCGAGTCCCGCCATCGGGTGGGCCAGACCCTCCTGGCCCTCCACGCCAACGGGAGGGATGGAGCAGGGCGAGTCGTGGGCTCCGAGGGGCCTATTCCAATCGTGCGCAGCCTGTCGGACAAGGCTGTCCACATCTATCGGGAAAAGTTGACCGTGGTGGACCTGCGGGGAGAGCAGGACAAGGCGGTCATCCTGGCCAGCGCCCGAGCTGCTGTCTCGCCAGACCCTTCCCCCTGGCCCGAGGCGTGGGCGCCTGAGGCGGAGACCACAGACCTGATGGCTGGCGCGGCCCCAGCTATGGGAGGGCGTTTCACGGCTGACCCCACGGGCCTGTTCCTCATCGGCCTGGGGCCCTGGGGTGACACCATCGAGGCGGAGCACTACACCCGCGAGGGGTACCTGGACCACCGGGTGGTGGGCGCCTCGGCCTCCGCCATGACATCAGCCCTGGTGGCCAAGGGCTTGGTGGGCGATCTGGGCCACGCCCTCTACGTGGGGCGGGAGCTCCAGAAGGCGGAGGTGGCCCTGCGGCTGCACCTGTCCTACGAGCAGGACCGGGAGTTGGAGCTGAGGGGGGCTAGGTAGCGGAGAGAGGCGGGAAAAGGGGGCAATGACTGCGGCTAGCAGGCCCACATGCTGACCCTTAGCTGAAGGGGCTTCTTGCCGAGAAGGGGTTGCTTTTTGGTGAGAAGACGTTGCTTCGTGGCAAGCTTTCCTCCTCGGGGAGTTGTGCCACAGGATCACCGACGCTGACTGTTGCACCCTGCGCGTCAATCCTCTGTTGGGCTGCTGGCTGTTCCCCGTAGAGCGTCCTCACGCGCGTGCGGGCAACGGCGGCACTAAAAGGGCCAAGGCTTTCCGCTGCCGAGAAGGGGAAGGTCGCTTGGTAAGTTTCATAGGTCTGAGCAATAGAATACTTGGGGTGCACTTCCACGACCTTGACCTTTATCTTTTCCCGCTGGAGGATCCCCAACTGCTCCTTGGTGTCTGGGTCCTCGATGACCACCTCGGGCTGCAACACCTGGAAACGCATCCCCTCTTGCACTCCAGCATCTGCCCCCCGGTTAAGGGCGAGCTCCCTTTCGTTCATGATCTTGGCAACTTTGCCCTTGATGGCCCTTGCTGTGGTCATCTCTGGTTCCTCCAAGCGTCGAGGATTCTGAGTACCTGCTCCTGTGCCTGGTCAATTTCCAGAAGGGTGAGATAGACCCCTTCTGGTTGTGTTCGGTCACGTCGCATCCTGGCTTCTAAGCCATCCCAAAATTCAGGCATACGCCTGTCATGGGGCGTACAAACTGCAATGCGCTGCTCCAGTAATTCTACCACCTGGACGACTCCCAGGATGTCCCCTGTGCTCTCGCGAAATACGTTCAACAGAGCATCAAGCGGCAGAGATTGAGTCTGCATCTGGATTCGAAGAGCTACCGTACCTTCTCTGTCCATGACACCCAGTGGATAGAGCCGCTGGTTGTACTCAGCAAAGCTGCTGTCGATAGCATTCCGGGCTATGAGCTTGGCGATCGCTCTCCCTAGCCACCTCGTCACCCGTAACGGAAGCCTCCAGGTGGCTACTAGGGTTGAAAGAACCATTGCAGCAGAAGCTACAACAGCGATGCCTAGGAATAATTCTTTGGACAATCCTCCAGGTTTGAATATAGCCACGAAGACGACGAACCCAATGGTTAGGAAAGCAGAGAAACTACCCCAAAAAACCGAGGCACTGAATCTGCTCACCGCTCTATGCACCCCTAGCGTAAAAAGGGTAGGCTGTTCCGTACCCAAAGGCCCCAGAAAGCATACCATCGGGTATACTAGGAGGCAACAGTGAATGTCCCAGACGAGGAGACAATGTGGCCACCACCCGAAGCGCGCTGCCCCGCCGCATCTACCCCCTGGACACTCGCCAGCTCACGGAGGAGCAGTTGGCGGTGGCCTTCGCCATGACATCCCGCCGGCCTGAGCCCTTCGACGAGATCGCCCAGGAGGTGAGCGAGGAGAAGGCGGCCCAGTTCCACGAGCGGTGGGTCCTCAACTACGGCCACGCCTCGGTGGCGGAGCACGCCATCCTCCATATGGCCGTGGAGAACATCTCCCGCCTGGCCTGCGACTCCCTGGAGGACAACCGCCTGGGCTCCTATACTGAGAAGTCCAGCCGCTACCAGGTCATAGACACCAGCGCCTACTACGTCCCGCCCGAATTGGCAGGGCAGCCCTTACAGGAAGTCTACGTGCAGGCCTGCGAGGCCCTCTTTGCCATCTACCACCGGCTGGTGAGGGACTCCATCGCCTACTTGCCGAAGGTGATGCCGCGCGAGGAGAAGGAGCGGGACGCCGCCTATCGGCTGAGGCTGCGGCGCTACGCCGTGGACCGGTGCCGCTTTGTCCTGCCGGCCGCCACCCTCACCAACGTGGGCGTCACCATGAACGCCCGCTCCCTGGAGCACGCCATCAGCAAGCTCCTCTCTTCGGACCTCCAGGAGGAACGGGAAATCGGCCAGGAACTGAAGGAGCAAGGGAGGAGGATCACTCCCACCCTCATCAAGTACGCCGACCCCAATCCCTACATGACGGAGACTCGCCACGCCCAGGAGGCCCTGGCGAGCGAGCCGCCTGCTCGCTGGGAGGACTCCGAGGTCACGGCCCGCCTGGCCCACCACGACCCTGATGCCGAGCGTAAGGTGGCGGCGGCGGTGCTCTACCACTACTCCCACCAGCCCTACGACCAGGTGTGGCAGCGCGCCAAGGCCATGTCTCCAGGGGAGCTGGAGAAGGTGATTGACGAGGCGCTGCGCCGTCTGGGCCCCCACGATGTGCCCCTGCGCGAGATGGAGATGGTGGATTACACCTTCGATCTGGTGATGGACTACGGGGCCTACCGCGAGTTCAAGCGCCACCGGATGCAGACCTATATAGCCCAACCGCTGACGGTGGAGCACGGCTATCTGACCCCAGCCCTCTTCTACGAGGCGGGACTGGAGGAGCCCTTCCACGAGGCCATGGAGGTCTCGGCCAGGGCCTATCGCCGGGTGGCGACCGCCTTGCCTAAGGTGGCCCAGTACCTGGTGACCCACGCCCACAAACGGCGCGCGCTGGCCAAGATGAACCTGCGGGAGTGCTACCACCTCTTCAAGCTGCGCACCCAGCCCACGGCCCACTTCACCATCATAGCCGTGGCCCAGGCCGCCTTGGATGAGGCCAGGCGGGTTCACCCTCTCCTCTTTCGGCACCTGCGCCTGCGGGAGTGAGGGGGGCGCGTTGCTGGGCGATCAGCTACGGGACGGAGAGCGAGTTGGCCCAGGGGCTCCGGGCGGCCGGGCGCCCTAGAGCGCTGTCACCGCGCCCTCCTCACCGCTGTGTTCGATAGAGCGCCCCAGGTCGCCACCATGAAGGGGACGGAGTAGGTGAGGGGGACCTTCCAAAGCAGTTCAGGGGGGAACTGGCCGCTGAGAAGCAGCGTGCCCTGGTTGATGAGGGTCAGGATGGTGCCCACCACCAGGCAGGTCCAAAAGGAACGCCTCAGCATAGGCCGGTGGCGCAGGGCGCATCGCAGGCACTTGCGGATGGGCCCCTTGGGACTCGTGAAGACGAACCCCCCTTCGATTTCACGCCCACATCGCACGCATGATGCGGCAGTGGAGAGCCGCTCCTTCGCGCTCTCTGTCATGCCTCTAGCCTCATATGTCCCCGCTCTTCCTCGGGCGCATCTGGCGGGCCTCGTCGCTGGTGCGGTGAATCGTTATGGGCGCCTCTGGCTATGCACAACAAGTCTTGTACAGCTCTGTGATCCAAGGTTGACTCTTTGGTTTCACCATCCCCCTGGCCCCCTTCCTTCTAGGAAGGGGGCCAGGGTTTAGCTATGGGGGACACCCCCATACCCCCGTCAGAGGGGCTTTGCCCCCTCTGAACTCCTCCTCTCCGTGATTTCTTGTGCAAAGGCGGCGCCTCTTGGTAGCTCGTGAGTAGAGTAAAAGGATAGTAGGAAAGAACCTTGAAGATGTCAACGCTTGACACAGACAAGCCCACGCTGCCAATGCGTACGAGGGGCTTTGCACAACAAGTCTTGTACAGCTCTGTGATCCACGGCTGACTGTGTGGTTTCACCATCCCCCTGACCCCCTTCCTGGAAAGAAGGGGGAGGGTTTAGCTATGGGGGACACCCCCAGACCCCCGTCCCTTCGGCTTCGCTCAGGGCAGGCTCCGGGGACTCCGCCCCCTCTGAACTCCTCCACTCGGGACTTCTTGTGCAAGGCCACACCAACCCCTGCCGTTCCTCTAGCTTTCAGGGTGTCTTGCGACAGGGTCTGATGGCTCCTCTTGCCAAAGTCGCGTCAGTTCGCTATGCTGCTGCCATCCACTCATCTTGCTACGTTGCCACTGTAAAACGGGCTGGTGTTGCAAGGAGGGGCGATGGCAGACCAAGCGCTTACCGGCATCAAGATCCTGGACCTGAGCCAAGACATCGCGGGCCCCTATAGCACCAAGCTCTTCGCCGATTATGGCGCCGAGGTGATCAAGGTCGAACCTCCTGAAGGGGACCCAGCTCGGCGGGTTGGGCCCTTCCC
>Ga0209515_10008382_pt1 | contig 12083 bp, 13 predicted proteins | sample Subgroupgradi54m_FD_187454 | JGI IMG/M metagenome (GOLD analysis project Ga0209515, IMG submission 187454) | Subsurface groundwater microbial communities from S. Glens Falls, New York, USA - GMW60B uncontaminated upgradient, 5.4 m (SPAdes)... ... | reverse complement strand
TTGGCTTTGTTACTTTGCTCACTCCTAGGGAGGTAAGAGGGGGGCGAGGGGGAGTTATGTTGTGTCGTACGAACTCTTCCCCTCTTAAGTTAAGAGGGGCGAGGGGAGTTATGTTGTCTACATAACCCCCTCAAGTCTTACGTCTCCCCCTTGCCCCAAGGGGGAGATTTCCAACTCTTATCGTTCGAGCTCCGCCAAAATTTCTTCAACCGAACGCTCAATCAAGTCTTCGTCACCCGCATCCTCAGGCGAAGCGACAATCACGCCGAGTTTTGCGATCACTTCTTCCCAACGCTCGAAGATTTCCTCTTCAAGTTCGTAGAGAGGAAGTGCACACGCATCAATGATTGCCGATGCGAGACGATCATCAAGTCGCGCGATGCGATCGTCAAGCCGTCCACTTTCATCACTCACGAGACTCGAACAGCGGCACGCGATCGCGCAAAAATTCGGTCCCAAGTTCCACAGAAGCTGACGCTTCCAAAAGTCGTCACGCGGCGCGTCAAGAATGCACTCGACGCGAATGCGTACGCCTTCAGCGTCAATCGTTGCGGAACGCGTTGCGAGAAACCAATGCGTGGCACCATCATTCGGAAGCAATGGTCCATCGTAATCATCGAAACGAACCACGCGATCGGTGCGACGAAGTCGCACACGACGGCCGAGCGGATCCGCAACTTTGCGGCGGCGAATTCTTTGAGCGCCATCGCCATCAATGGCCACATAGCCCGACATTTGCGACGGATCAACTACTTGCGGATCCGCCATCACCACATCTGCGGCGCGCTCGGCCGGAAGCAATGCAAGCACCGCACCCGATCCGCACGCCGCATCTTGCGCCACCAAATTCGCGATAAACGGTGCGGGTAGACCCCGCATCACTTCTTCGGCCGCATGCGGATCGGTGTCCAAGATGATGGCAAGTGCCTGTCGCGTATCCCGCGTAGACACCCGCGCCAAAGCCGCCCGCGCCTCTCCTCGTCTCATTAAAGCTCTTTCAGACATGATTTTCTACCTCCTCGGTGAGGTCGTTCCTCGGGATTTTCAACATCCCGAGGTGCGACCTCGATTTGGTTGTACACTTGCTTAGTTGTGCAAAGAACTCTTCAACAGAGCTTATCACTATTTCGCCTCGCTGTCAATAGCTGTGGGTTTACGTTATACTCACGTCATATGCTTGAAGGATTTCTCCTCATTGATAAACCCAGTGGCCCAACATCGCATGACATGGTGGACGCGGTGCGGCACGCGATAAACATTCGACAGGTGGGCCACAGCGGTACGCTCGATCCCTTTGCGACCGGGCTTCTTATTATAGGAATAGGAAGCGCCACCAAAAAACTGGGTGCCCTCGTGGGACTGGATAAAGAGTATGAAGCAACTCTGCGACTTGGCGCAACGTCAGACACCTATGATCGAACCGGCCGCATCACCGAGTCAGGTGTCAGGTGTCAGATGTCAGATGTTCCAGAGGTGCTCAAAAAATTCACGGGACAAATCCAACAAATCCCGCCTATGTATTCGGCGAAAAAGGTGAAAGGTAAAAAATTGTATGAACTCGCGCGCGCCGGCATTGAAATCGAACGCAAACCAGTCACGTTAACAATTTATTCCATTGAGTTGCTACATAACCCCTCCCCGCCTCCCCTTACCCTAAGGGGAGGAGAAGCCCAACTACAACTACGCGTCCATTGCAGTTCAGGCACCTACATCCGCGCACTCGCCCACGACATCGGCCAAGCACTCGGCTGTGGCGCCTATCTCGAAGAACTCCGCCGCACCGCCATCGGTTCATTTCGCGCCCATGATGCGCTTGCCGGAAATAATCTGACTCTCCAAAATATAACCGAAAATCTACGCGCGGAGTTGTGAGTAGGTAACTTCGCGAGGTTGAAGGGGCGCTCGTTGCCTCCCGTCGTCGTTCGAAAGTGCCAAAGCTACGGCTTTGTCACTTTGCTCACTCCTAGGGAGGTAGTAGTTAGAATGTAGTAGGTAGTGGCGGCACGCGCCGCACGTACACTACATTCTACATTCTACCTTCTACATACTATCTACTACATACTCTAACAAGGGACGTTTGACACCCTCCACCCGCTATGATATGCTGACCTTAGAAGCTGTAATTTATTTGTCGAGTAACGGTGGTACCTCTCGCTCTTACTGAACCGCATTTCGCACTTTTCCCTTATGACTTTTCTCTCATTCTATCAGGGTGAGCGAAACACATGGGCATCTGCCGATTCTCGACAGCATGACCTATGTTTATCGCACTCATCCTCGGCGTGGCAGGCCTCGCGCTCGGTAGCGGCATCGGATACATTATCCGCAAACAAGTCGCCGCAAACCAAGTAGCATCCGCCGAAGCCAAAGCCGCAAAACTGCTCGCGGAGACGAAAACCAAACAACAGGAGTTACTCCTCGACGCAAAAGATAAATCAATGAAAATAATCGAGGAAGCGAAGCGTGACGAGGAATCTCGCCGACGCGATCTTCGCGTACTCGAAAAACGAGTACTCGATCGAGAAACCATGTTCGATCAAAAAATTCTTGAGTTCCAAGACAAACAGCAACAACTCGTTCTAAAAGCAAAGCGTGTCGAGGAAGTGAAACTTGAGATCGAACGCATTCGCGAAGAGCAATTGAAAACGCTCGAATCGGTCGCCGCACTCTCAAAAGACGGCGCTAAAACCGAACTCATGCGACGGGTTGAAGAACAATCCGCCGATGATTTGTTTTCCCGCGTGCGCAAACTCGAAGCACAGGGCACCGAAGAGTATGAGCGCAAAGCGCGTACCATTCTTTCGACCGTGATTGCACGTTGTGCATCAAGCCATGCCGTTGAAACGACCACCACGGCCGTGACACTCCCTTCGGACGAAATGAAAGGACGTATCATTGGTAAAGAAGGACGCAATATCAAAGCCATCGAGCAAATGACCGGCACCGAAATTATTGTTGATGAAACACCAAACCTCATCACGATCTCGGCTTTCAGTCCCGTGCGCCGTCAAGTGGCAAAGCGCGCGCTTGATCGTTTGATTTCCGACGGTCGCATTCATCCGGGACGCATTGAGGAAGCCGTGGAAGAAGCCAAAAAAGAATTGGCGCTTGAAATGAAAAAAGCGGGTGAAGACGCGTGCTATGAACTCGGCATCGGCATCGCCGGCATTGATCCAAAACTCATTCAGATTTTGGGACGTTTGAAATTCCGCACGAGCTATGGTCAAAATGTGCTCATGCACTCAATGGAAGTGGCGCGCATTGCAACACTCATCGCGGAAGAACTTCACGCCGATGTGGCGGTGTGTAAAAAGGGCGGTCTCTTCCACGACATCGGCAAAGCGGTGGATCATGACATGCAGGGTGCACACCCTGAAATCGGTTACAACATTTTGAAAAAATTCGGTTGGGATGAAGCAATCGCGTATCAGTGTATCGCCCACCACGAAGACAAACCGCACACGCTCGAAGGCTACATCGTGAAAGCGGCGGACGCCATTTCCGGTTCGCGCCCGGGCGCACGCAAAGATACGCTTGAAAATTACGTGCAACGTCTTGAAGAGCTAGAAAAAACCGCCACGAGTTTCCCGGGTGTTGATCGCGCATACGCCATTCAAGCAGGCCGCGAAATTCGCGTCTTTGTGCAACCGAAAGAAATTGACGACTTCGGTGCCTACAAACTCGCCAAAGAAATCGCGCAAAAAATCGAATCCGAACTCCAGTATCCGGGCGAAATTAAAGTGACGTTGATTCGGGAGACACGCGTGATTGAGTACGCCCGGTAATTAGTTGATCCCCCTCCGACTGACTTTCTCCCATGGGAACCGAATAACGAACAACGAACATTCGTTGTTCGTTAGGTTCGAGAGGATTCGTTGTTCGGTTCCAATCATATGAAAATATTATTCTTCGGCGACATCGTGGGCAAAATCGGCCGCACCGCACTTGCGAAAACTTTGCCGGGCATCAAGGCCGAATTGAAACCCGACTTCACGATTGCGAATGTGGAAAACATTGCGCATGGTTTTGGCATCACACCGGCGACTATCGAAGAACTGCGCGCGACGGGTGTTGATTTTTTCACCGGTGGCAATCACATCTTTGATAATAAGGAGGGACTCAAGGTCTTTGATGATCCCGTGCTCGGCAATCTCCTCGTGCGTCCCGCAAATTATCCGCCGGGTGTTCCGGGGGTGGGCGAAAAAGTTGTCCACATTGCGCAAAAAAACGTCCTTGTGCTAAACTTGATGGGTCGGGTGTTCTTTAAGCAAAACTTTGACGATCCGTTTCGCGTGCTTGATGAAGCGATCGCGCGTCATAAAGACGACGACCTCGCCGCCATAATCGTGGATTTCCATGCCGAGGCGACGTCTGAAAAGGCGGCGTTTGGGCTCTATGCCGATGGTCGGGTGTCTGCGGTGCTCGGCACTCATACGCAAGTCGCGACCGCCGATTGGCGCGTACTTCCCGAAGGCACCGCATTTGTAACCGATGCGGGACCTGTGGCCGGCAAAAATGGCGTTATCGGTTTCGAAAAAGAAGGACCACTCACCGTTTTCCGCACCCAAATCCCCTCTCACTTCCACGTGCTCGAAACCGGCCCTGCGGATGTAAACGGCGTCCTCATCGAAGTTGATCCCAAAACCAAAAAAGCAATTTCAATTATTAAAGTGTATCGAGAAATAACAATCTAATAAACTAAACATGAAACTGTAGAAAAATGATGACTTGTCCCTCGAAGTCGGAGCGCAGAGGGAGATGCGAAGGTGTGGAATGAGTACCGAGTGAAGCGTACCCGAGTGTACGCCAAACGAGGAACGGAAATGGATCACCGAGCAGGTCACATTTTTATACAGTTCCAAATATATGAACAAAGCAGAACTTGCGACAAAGCTCGCAGAACGAACGGGTGTCACTAAAAAACAGGCCGAAGACATGATCGAGGCCTTTACCGAAATCACCACCGAAACATTGAAAAATGCCGGCGAAGTGGTGCTTGCCGGATTCGGTGCATTCTCCGCGCGCCAACGCAAAGGCCGCATTGGTGTCCACCCGCGCAATCCGTCAGAAAAAATCACCGTCCCACCGGTTGTGGTTGCAAAATTCAAGGCAGGAAAAAACCTGAAGGACGCGCTCAAAGGAAAGTCATAATCTACATGTCATTGCGAGCGTAGCGAAGCAATCCCGTGAAAAGAAAAAAGACTCCGTTTGCACGGAGTTTTTTTATTTTTTATTCTTTGAGATACGCGGCGAGTTCGTCGTGAAGATCATCCATTTTGACCAAACGCTTTTCGTCGGAATCGCGCAGTTTCCATTCGACCGCATTTTCTTTTAGGGTGCGATCCGAGATGACGAGGCGGAGTGGGATGCCAAGGAGATCGGCGTCCGCGAATTTTTCGCCGGCCGATGCCACACGGTCGTCGTAGAGAACGTCAATTTTTTCTTCATTCGTGAGCGCATCGTAAAGTGATTCGGCGGTGCTTTCAATTTTTGAGGCAACCACGGGATCTTTCGCACCAAGTGCCACAAGATGCACGTCAAACGGCGCAAGTTTTTTAGGCCACACAATGCCCGCATCGTCGTGATGAACCTCAACAACCGTGCCCATCATGCGCGAAGGGCCGATTCCATAACATCCCATAAGCACCTCAAGTTGCTTGCCATCGGGTCCCAATACTTTGAAATCAAACGCCTCTGAAAAACGCGTTTTGAGCGGAAAGATATTTCCCACTTCGATGGAGCGCTCTTTTTTGATCGTCCCTTTTTTGCATGATGGACATACCGCGCCGTCTTCCACCTCCGCAATCTCACGATTCTGCGCAAAGCCGCAGTCGCACATAAAAATAGTATCTTCGCCCGAAGTGGTCACCACTTGAAACTCATGGGAATATTTTGAAAATACACCGCCGCTTGCTTCGACAATTTTCGCATCAAGTCCACATCGGCGATACACGTTGAAGTACGATTGCTTCGCGCGTTCATAAAATTGCAAAAAATCTTTTTCATCAACATGAAAACTATACATGTCTTTCATGGAAAATTCGCGTCCGCGCAAAAGGCCGGCCTTGGCGCGCGGCTCATCGCGAAACTTGTCTTGGATTTGATACACCGCGACCGGCACATCTTTGTATGACGAAACGTACTGCTGAACAAGCGGGGTCACGACTTCTTCGTGTGTTGAACCGAGCGCGTACTCTTTATCGCCACGACTTTTGACTTTGAAATTAACGTCAACGGTATCCCAACGACCGGTCTTAACCCACACCTCTTTGGGGGTGAGCGCGGGCATCAAAATCTCATGAGCGCCGAGTGCGTTCATTTCCTCGCGCACGATATTTTTAATTTTATTCAAAACGCGCAAACCGAGCGGTAGATAGGTATAAATGCCGGCGGATAACTGGTTGACAAAACCGCCCTGCGCAAGAAGTCGGGCATTTGCCGAATCGGCATCATGGGGCGCCGTTTTTTGAGTTTTGCCGAAGAAATGGGAGTAACGCATAAGTGAGTAGGTAGAATGTAGTAGAGATCTCTGCGAAAGTATATTTCGAAGCGAAATTTCAATGCTTCGAAGCGAAAAATGGGAAAAACGACGAGTGTTTACTATGCAATATAACTTCGCGGGGTGAGAAGGACGCTCGTTGCCTTCCGTCGTCGTTCGAAAATGCCAAAGTTGCGACTTTGTCATTTTACTCTCTCCTAGGAAGGTAAGCGGAGGAGTTTTTCCCATTTTGCAGCCGAAGCAGTGAAATTGCAGCCGAAAGAGACTTTCGCAGAGGTCTCAATAGGTAGTAGGTAGTGTTGAGTGTACCAGATCGCTCGAAAATAAAAAAGAGCCACCTGATAAATCAGATGGCATGGTGAGTTCGAGCTGTTTACCGAAAACAACCGCCGGATTGGAATTCACGCACAGCGCGCGAATCGAGATACTGCCGATAATGCGGCGAGTTCTCCGTAGCCGCGGCGGCTTCGAGGCGGGCGCGTTTCTTGCCACACGCACTTTCTGGCGCGCACGTTGTGGGCTTACTGGTTGCGGGATTGGTTTCAAGCCGGTGCTCGAAGGTTTTCCACGCACAGTAGGCCGGTGTCTTCGCGCAGTCGGGAAGTGAAGCGACAAATTGCGCTTCTTGGCACGCCGCATCACACGGCGCCTCACGCATCCACCGCTCCTCGCCGGCACCGCCACAGGCCATGGCCGTACGCGCCGCGCACAGTGAAAAAAGTGTTCCGAACAGTGCAATCGAAATGAGCTTCATGGTTCCTCCTTATTTTGAATATTACTCCATGGTAATTCAATCGTCAATAGCTGACATAGCTGACATGCACCATACTGACATGCTCCACACTTCGCTCTCAAAGACTCCCTTCTTGTCCTCATCAAACAGATTATACCGCTCGCCAATGTTATCACTTTCTTGACGGCCGTCTATTTTTTGATAACATTTTTTCTTGCTGGTAAACCTCTTGAAACGCTCTTTTTGCATGTTCATTCTGTTCTTTTACCGTTAAGGTCGTTGCCCATGATCGAGCAACCTCAATCACACCCACAAAAACCCAGCGATCAAGTTCAAGATATTGTAAAAAACTAACCAACGCATTACCTGTATCGTAATAGGTATACCAAACACTAAACTGAAGTTGATTGAAACCGTTTCGTTTAAGAAAGGCGCGTAATACCTGACGTGATGACCTTGCGACCTCGGGAATATCAAAAAGGATCATCAATACCTGCCCCTTGGGAAGACGACGCGCAGTCTGACACGCCTCATGATAAAGCCGTAAACGTCCGTGATCAGTCAGACGGATTATAAGTTCCGTTCCTTCTTCACTGATCTCAATATAGCGCATCCGTTTCCAGTAGTAGAACGCCTTTCGCAGGGCATATTCTTTGGCTGATGTGGCATTGGTAATAAAAGCAGTTCCACCCGGCAAAAGTGGATTATGTCTCCGCGCCATCGTGTCCCAGTGATCCCATCGCGCTCTCCACTCACGCATATACGGTCGTAACCACGGCTTCGGTCCATCTTCGAGCCACTTAAGAAATTTCAGATATTGTTTTGCGGTATGACAATTTTTCATAGAAAAAAATAATCTATGTAATGGCTCCTTTAAAAATGTTATCAAAGACACTACGATCGTCGCTTTTTTGATAACATTCACTCAAACCGTATAAAATCCGTTATCTCTTTCTTCTTTATACTATACCAAGATGAGAACAGGTGAGGTCAAACAAAAAACGTGTAAAAAGTGTCAACGCGCATTGACACTGTTCCCCAATTTGTACGGCGGGCGGGTGTCAGTGGTGATTGACACTTTATCCACATGTCCCTATTATTCCTATGAGAACTAAAAATGTTATCAAAAAATAGACGGCCGTCAAGAAAGTGATAACATTTTTTCACGATAGTGGATGTGTTTATGTATGGTGGTGTTCGTGAAAGTCAACAAATAATTTCTGAATAAAAAAAGCGCCAGGTCGTAACCCGTGGCGCACAAACGTTAGTTGATGTATTGTTTTCCTTTTTGAGGAGGCATCATGAAGAAAAAAGTGCGGGTGGTTGTTGTGCCGAAATGGCGGAGCCACAGCCCTACAAACGGCCACAGAGCGGCCTCGACGAGCCATGCACAGAGCACCGGCGCGGCAAGCATCCATTTTGACCACCCGCGATCATCGAGCGCGAATGCGATGCGTAAATTGAAAGTCAAAATCTGACGCTTTTCAAATCGTTTGACGAATTGCGCTCCGACGTTGATCCATAAAAGAACAAACGACAGACACCACAATTTGAGCACCATGACACTTACCCGATCTTCCGGATGCCGCGGGAGCTTCCGTCGCGTGTCACTTCATAGGTGCCCGGGGCGAGCGTTTGCATCAGCACACTCATCAGCCGTTCAGCTTCCTGCATGCCATGCTCTCGCCGCAAACGCTCCACGATTTCAGTAGGCATTTCCACCTGCGTTGGCACCGAACTCCCATCCTGTACTTCAGGTGTAATCGGTGCAAGAAGCGGGATGGTCAACGTGAGCGTCCGCACTTCGAATCGCGTTGCCCCCACACTCACTGCGTGGCGAGCCGCGTCAGTTATGGCATCTGTATCAAGAGAGGAACCATCAATAATGAGTTCTACTGCCTTGTCGCTCACACAAATCTTGACTTGCACCGTTTCCACTTTGTGATCATCCATGACTACCTCCTTTTTTTCGAGAACTTTAGTTCCTAGACCTCTAGATTTTAATGTGATGATCGGTTCTAACGTCTAAAGACTAATAACTAAAGACTAACAACTAGTTACTAATCATTACCAACGTCTCGTGTCTGACAGTACCACACCTTGACAGATGTGTCAAGAGGTCGTATGCTTAATTAAAGGAGTAGCACACAACCGAATCGAGGTCGTACCTCGAGGTCGCACCTAGGGAAGTCAAGAATCCCCAGGAGCGACCTCGCCGAGGAGTGAACTTACAAAACCACCAACTTGAGGTCACACCTCGAGAAACTAGACACTTGAGGAGTGACCTCCAGGAGTTTTCCATGACAGAAACCGCATCGGCAGAACGCGATGATGCGCTCGCCACACGACTTCGAACTCAAGGGCTTGATCCCGACGAGTTCCTCGCGTGGGCCGCGCGCATTGCGCAACAAACAGGCATTGATCTTTCAATAATTTTGCGAAGATACGAGCCGTGCAAAAATCTCATTTCATTCATCGATTATCTTTCTTTTCTTGAATTACTTGATGAGGAGCACTTTCACGCGCTCTTTGCACGAGAAGACGAGCATCTTAAGCACGTACTTGGCATGCGACAAAGCATTCCAATCGGGGACGTAATTGAAATCTACAAAGTGTTGGGTGCCGGTGCATCGCGCAGTCATTACGCTCTCCTTTACGAGACACGACGATCGTTTCGCAGGATGCCGTACGATGAAATCGCACGACGCGCCGAACTTGTGTCACGAAACACAGAGTGGCTCTACGCATGGTGCCGCGCCGAAGCGGAAGGTGCACCCTCCGCATGTGTCGAACGATTGATACGCGATGGGGTAAAGGCAGGCGCGGAAACCTATCTCATTCATGCGCAGATTGAACTCCATCTCCAAGGCCCCGCGAGCCCTGACGAAGTCCGCCGCGCACGAGCCCTCGAACGAAAACCGCGCATTGCGGCATGGGCGATTCTCATGGTGCGCGAACTCATGAGCCACGGCATGCCGGAGGTTGAGGCGTGGAAACGCACCGCCGTTCTGGCACGGACGCAAAAAGAAAACGTGCGCGTCCGCATTCTGGAAAAACCCGGCTATTATCTTTCCCGTCTCAAGATTCGACAACCGGACATCGTGCGTGAAATGGAAAGAGTGGCACGCGAACCGGAAAACGCTCCAGAAAAAATCACCGCAAATGTTCGCCGCATCGCGCACGAGCTACCGCCACAAAATCCAACCATGGATCCCTTGTGGGCGCGCAATGTAAAAACCGTCCACCGCATGCTTGATATTGCTCCTCATCTACCACCCGATATTGATCTGGAGCACGCGCAAGCGATCATCGTGCACGGTCACCTAAACCCCGGACAAAAAGAGATGTTTTCAGGAGGACGCTATCATGACGTTGAAGATATTCCGAGCAATGTGCGCAACAAGCTCGGCGAGCGATGGGATCCGAATGCATACCGACGCGCCTACGCGTTTCTCCTCAAAACGAGCGTGCTTGATCACAAGAAACGCGATGATGTCGGCATGCTGACTCCCTTAAGTCAGATCACGGACCCCGTGGGACGCGCCATTGCGCAAGCATGGCACGCCTTTGCCCGACAATACAAAAACACACGTTGAGACGTACTACAGTCTCACATTAAAAAAATATGCCCTAGGGTCGCCTAGGGCTTTTTTCTTTGTTCACGAGAGATGAGTAGAAGCAAGACCGTCCAAGCGCCCTCGTGTTACGGCAAGGATACTCTCGGGGTCCTGCCGATGTTCGTATTCGAGACCTGCGGGCACACACTCTCTTGCGGAGGATAGCGACGCAATAAATGTTCTGCGGAACATTTATTCCTTCTCCCTCCTCATTTTTGCTTTTGATACTCATTACAGAAATTCATGTTTTTACCACAATCTCTCCCACATGCATAGGAGGCGCAAGTGCAAAAATGGGGAGGGGGCGCTCCCTCCGTCGGCGTGAGCGTGTGCCCTCCGGTCTCTCATAGTAGCCGCGTCACCCCTCGCTCACAATCACTGTGTTAAGTGTCAAGTGTCAGATGTCAGGTGTCAGATGTTCTTTCAGTCTCTCGTAAAGGTTCGCTCACTAGATTTCTCAAGGAATGCGACCTAGGTGTGTAACAAACAGGTCGCGCTCTTTAGGGGTTTGCTCGTGCGAGAATGGAGCGCACGATGTCAGACCATTCTTTCACCTCGCACACATGCCGCAAGGAAGAAGCGTACTGCAAAACTTCGAGCGGAGACGGTCGAAAAAGAAACAAATTCGGCACCGTGCCGATCATGGGGGCAAGCACTTCAAGTTTGTTGTCAACAAAATCGGTAATGCCGAGGTCGCGTGCCATCTGCGCTTTTTCCCCGCGATGCGCGCAAAAAAGGATGCGCTCGGGCGGAATACCGGTTATCTCGGAAAAATTATGATGCCGAAGCCAAATCCGACATTTGTCCTGCACAGCAGGACGCCACTTTGAGATAACCCACATACGATTACCAAAACGTTCTTGGGAAAGAATGCGTATGGAGGCGAAAGCATTTTCGACAGGCAAGACGCGCAAAAAACGATTGACCGCCAGATAGTTGCTCTCGATTTCAATCCCGCGCGGATCCGTAGAAACGCGCGACCCCGCAATCACATCGCCGAAATCAATTCCCAGACCTTCTTCGTGCATGAACTCCCCTTTCGTGAATTGTCAGTCTCTGTTTTTAGCTTACCTTTGGAACCGATAGCGTGTCAAGTGACGAGCGAGTGATAGCGTACCAAAATCAGGTCGCTGGGTATGTGGTCTTTTGGCTTAACGGTCGAATGAATCCGGTTATTATCGTATGATGGAGGCGATAATAACTTTTTAACGGTGGTATGTATGCTTAAAAAAAA
>Ga0209515_10008381_pt1 | contig 12084 bp, 8 predicted proteins | sample Subgroupgradi54m_FD_187454 | JGI IMG/M metagenome (GOLD analysis project Ga0209515, IMG submission 187454) | Subsurface groundwater microbial communities from S. Glens Falls, New York, USA - GMW60B uncontaminated upgradient, 5.4 m (SPAdes)... ... | reverse complement strand
CCATGAAGCACAAGTTGCAGTGACAGCTCCCATAGTTGGTCCAGTTGCTCCAACCGTTGATTTAAATCCACCCACAAACTCTGGCAATGAAGCGCAGGTGGGAACAGGCACACCACTTGGAAATACCGGCGTTGCCGTGGACTTAAATCACCCTTCAGGATCTACCAATGCGGTGACCGTTGGTGTCGCAACTCCAGTTGGTAATACTGGTGGAGCGATTGGTAACACTGAAGCAACGGGGCAAGTGAATGTTGCGACTAGCATAACCAACACCAACGAAGGAACAAGTGTGCATGTTGGAACAGCGCCAGCACAAAACGAAGGGTCGCCGTCGCGCGAAAATTCTCAAGGTAGTTCAGGTGTATCTACAACAACTAGCAACATAGCGACTACAAATGGCAATAATTCAGGCCAAGGTCAAACAAATGCGAGCGTAAATTCGGGGAATGCCGGTTCAGCAACAAGTGGAGTGAGTGCAACAGGCGGATCACAGGCTTCAGGTGCAAGTGTTCAAAAAATAAATGTCTCAAATGGAATTTCATCTGACGTTCAAAAAGATAAAAAAACAATTAGTTCAGATAGTATACAGAAAAGTTTTGTGAAGAGATGGAATTCATTCTTTCGAAAAAATTTAACCGAAGAATCCTTGAAAAAAAATCCAGAAGAAGAGAGCCACAAACATGACATTGAAGAAGATACTGTCCAGTAATCGGTATATTTTGTTTGTTCTTTTGATGTTTTTTATGCATTGTGTATTGATTCGTCCCGCTCGTGCCGCCGAATTAAGCCAACAAGATATCAAGCTTGCCGAAATCGATGAGGAAGAACAGATTGACGAAGAAGAACAGGTGATAGAAGAAGAGGAAGCGGAAGAGGTTGAAGAAATGGCGCCGAATCAAAAACCAGTTGAAGCGGCGAACAAAAAACCCGCTGCGGTACCGAGTAAAAAAAAAGTGAAATCGCTGAGTCAGAAAACAACCGAAGATTTAACCAAAAAGCCAGCGGAAGCGCCGATTGAGAAAAAAGTCGAATCACCAAGCAAAAAGTCAATTTTATTTCCCGCCAAAGAAATACTTGGCAAACTTGAATTCAATTACGCAGCCTTAGAAGGCTACAACCGCAATGTCAAACTCAACTCCGCTCACAAAGGAAGCTTTTTTACCGACCAATTTTTGTCAGTGGGTTATTTAAATCACGTTAAAAAATTTCTTTTTTACCGTTTGACCTATCGTTTGCGCAACCTGAATGATTATAAGTTCGGCGATGAAAACCTCACGGCGCATAATTTTCAGGTTCAGTCTTCCATGAAGCTTCTTCCAAATCTTTTTCTTGAACCGGAGTACCGATTTGACATTTCTCGCAGACCTCATGAGCCTGCAGCTGATTTTGATCGGAATGAAGTCAAGGTAGGCTTGAAGCACTTTCTATACAAAGATATTTTGTATCACAAACCCTCGTATCTTTTCGCGCATCACGGCTATCAAAAATTTAGGGCACGGCTGCCCTCTGACCAGGACATTCCAAGTTCGCACCTACGCGTCGACAATGAGAATGCATTAGATTACGAAATTGGATTTCATCCTCACAAGAACCTTCTTTTTCAAGTTCATAATCAGATTGGAAGAAATGATTCCAACGATCAGTTCTTTGATTTTTATGATTACAGTTATTATCGTGTAACGCCTCTTGTTACGTGGCACGCCACCAAAAAAGCAACTCTCATTGCAGGTTTTTCATTTCAGCGGAATAGTTATGACGATCGCGCCATTCATGACAAGGCTGAAACAGAGGGCATCAGTACTTTATTTGGAAGCATTTTTTATCAACTTAATTCCTACGCGGCTCTTGGATTCCACTGGCTGTACGTCCACAATAGAAGCAACCTTCCTGAATTAAAGTATGATGATTCTATTTTTTCAATTGGCATCCACCTTCATGCTTAAGGAATCAAGAGTCAAACAAAAATGAAGAACTAAATTTAAAATGAAAATCAGTTATAAATTGCTATTAGGATATGTAATTGTTTTTTCTTTTATTGGAGCCATGAGTGTTGTAGGAATGTATGTTACAAATAAAATTAAGAGCCGGTTTGAAAAACTTGAAGAAAACAATATACCGGATATTGAAACTCTAGCTGCTCTCCAAAGGGGAGCGTACACGGTCCTTGCTTCTACCAATAAATTTGGTTTTGTAATGGCAGAGCAAAAGATGGCAGCGACAACAAATGTGAATGCGCATGAGGAAGAGCGTCAGATTGCCGATGGGCTCAAATTTTTTCATGAAACATTAAAACAATATAAAAACTTGGTGAGTCGTCCGTCAGCATCTGAGATCGATAGGAAACGTTTACAGAATATCAACGCGCTTGCCAAAAGAATCTATCGGGATAGCTCAACGATCATCCGATTAAAGGAAGAAGATATTTCAGGTGACGCTGTTCTAGAAGCCAGAGGGAAACTCGAACAAGATGAGAAAATTTTCTTACAAACGACTGATGAGGCTCTCAAAAGTGAAAATGAAGAAAACGACAAGGGTAGGAAAAGTATCCAATTTACCGTCGGAACCATGTTAAAATTTATTCCGTTTTTTGGCGGCGTGATGCTTTTCACCACCGTAGGATTGGGAGAGCTTGTCCGCTCTTCAATTTCGATTTCTCACCAGATATAAACCTTCCTAAATTCTATAATATATCTGACAGTAATCAGACAATAGAGAAACAATTTGTTATGCTTTCAATGATGTAGAGGATGAAGTCGAAACGGTGTAGATTCTGAACTTCTACACCTTTTTGATTAGCGACTAAAAATTCGTGCAATCGAAAGAGCTTTCCGATAAAATCAATCAGACGGTTGATCCTCTAGAAAGGTTACCTCCCGTATTTTCCATTGTCCTTTGGTTATGCGATAAAGGGTAATCTGATATTCAACCTCGAAATATTTTCGTTCAAAAGTGTATTTCGGGCAGATTTTGGGAGAAAAATATGCAACTTTCAGATATTTTAGGTTGGACAGCAACAGCACTTTTTACCATTTGCTACATACCGCAAATTTTGAAGACTTATCGTACAAAAACAGTTGAGGGCTTAAGTTTTCGTCTTCTTTTAATTTCGTTTGTTGCAAACATCATTGCGTTTTGTTATGCCACACTCATCAATCAAAAACCTTTGCAGGTTAAATATTCGCTCGCCTTATTGTTTTTGGCCGTATGTCTTTATTTATATCTCAGGGTTTACTGGGCTCAAAAAGCTATCAAAAAAATTTAGCATTACCGGTAATGAACGAAGTTCTGAACTCGTCAATGTCGGGTAATTTAGGCCTGTTTAACAATACGACCAAAGTCGTAGGCATAAAAATTTAAAAAGGACTAGAATAAAAACTGATTGCTTTGTCAGATAATCAAATTTAGATCTTATATAGGTGAGTGGAAATAATAGCCATGATTCAGATGATAGGATAATTTTTGAAGAATGAAAAAGACACTTACTGTTTTCTGCCTCATCTTTTTATGTAGCCCTTCTCTTTATGCTATCACTTTAGAGAATTGCATCTCGCGAGCGCTTGAAAATAGTGATCTCATCAAAGCGTATGAAAATCAGGTTCAGGCTAATATTCTGACTTATCACAAAGGGCAGATTGATCTGTTACCTCAGCCGGCAGTGACTTCGGAGAGCAATCGTTTCTGGTATGGGCCTGAATCTGGTTTCCCTCGGCTTCACGCTTATATGCAGCGTTGGAGTACTAATGTTTCTTGGGACTTGGCGAAATTGATGGGGTACTATCCGCGATTGGCGCATCTGGAAATTGAAAAAAGTCGTCTGCTTGCCATCATTGCCAGAAACGAAGTAGAAAAGGAAGTTACAAACGAATATTACCGTCTCTATGTGCTGCTAAAAAAGAAACGTGATTATGGAGAAGTAGACCAATATTTTAGCGATCACATTGCGGATATTGAGAAACAGCATTCTTCCGGCGTTGACGTGACGCTTGATTTGGGCCGGGCAAGAGTACAACAGAAATCATTGCATATTTCTTTAAGCAGCATCAATGCGGAAGCCAGTAATGAACTCATTTCTCTTAATTCCCTTACAAAATCAAATTTTAAGGAAGCTGATTTTGATTCGATGACAGAACCCATTCTTGCTGACGTTAAAACGAATCAATCTGTATTTGACGAGAATAACCCAACAGAAGAAACCTCCAATTCCTGGGTTGAAAATGCTGAAGCCAATTATGCAAAAGAAATGCCTCATCTCTATCAAACAAAATTAAATGAATCGGATTTGAAAGTTGCTCGTGAAGCCTACCGCCAAAACTGGTTTTCTTTTTTGCCCCCCGTACAGTTCGGTGAAGATCACAATATTCATTCGTTGGATCCCGCGACAGAAAAGGACAGGATGTTTTTTTCTGTGAGCCTCAGCCTCCTAGATTTTCCCGACAAGATAATTGAAGGGAGGCGTTTGAAGCATGACTATGAATATCAACAATATATTTTTAATGACAGCCAAAGGAAACTAAAAGTACAGATCAACCAGTTAATAACCAATATAGAAAGCATCCAGACAATTTATAAAAATGCCGTGGAGAACCTTAAAAGTTCTGAGGAAAATACCAAGACTGCAAAGATCTATTATCAACAAGGTAAGATCAAAGAAACCGATTTGCTTAATGTATTTTCCGAATATCTGGCTGCCAAGGAACAAGTCTACGAGGCGCTCTATGACTATTTATCTAAAAAGGCGGAACTCGATTTTATTTTGAAGGGAGCCGAGATTTGAAAAGGTTTGTAGAATGGCTGGATCGTAACCACGTGGCCATTGTCTTTGCAACGACTGTCCTGATTGTAGCAAGTATCTTTTCTTATTTCAACTTACCGAAAGACGTTTTTCCATACGGAGAATTTCCACGTTTTCAAATTATCACAGATATTGGTTTTGCTTCTTTGAACGCAACTGAAAACAATGTCACTCGCCCTATCGAGGCAGCTCTTAAAACTGTCCCAAATGTGTTGGAGGTTCGCTCTGTTACAGAGAGGGGAACTTCGACCATTGATATTTATCTGCGATGGGGTTCTAATTTAAATCAGGCTTTTCAATATGTTCAAAGTAAGTTAGATCAAACTCGCTCGCTTCTTCCCGCCAATGCCAGCGTTGAAGTGGTACGTATGAATACGAGCACATTTCCTATGTCTGAATATGGGATGTGGTCTGAGATATACGATTTGAAGCAGCTTTATACACTCGTCCGCTATAGTGTGATCCCGAAACTCATTGGCACGGACGGTGTATATGGTTTGACCGTGGTTGGTGGCGAAGAGCCCGAGATTTGGGTCAAGCTCGATCCCCAAAAATTAATTCAATACAACCTTAATGCTACTGAAATCGGTTTGACACTCGATAATGCAAACAAAGTCTCTTTTTTGGGCAAGGTAACTAAAGATCATCAAGATTTTTTTGCCGTTGGCGGAGAACGGGTGAGCGACTTAAAATCTATTGGCGATATTGTTGTAGCGACGCGCATGAATGAGCCGGTTTATCTTAAAGATGTATCTCGTATTGAAGATTTTCATTCCGATGTTCGCCGAATCGTCAGTGTCAATGGCCATAAAGGCCTTTTCATTGACGTTCAAAAACAGCCCGATGCAGATAGTCTGAATGTCTCCAAACGACTGGATGAGAAAATGAGTGAAATCGAAAAATCATTCATGGGAAAATTACACATTACAAAATGGGACCTTTCAGATTTCGTTTCGAGTTCCATCCATGGGATTCTGTTTGACATCTTTATCGCTCTCATCATTATTCTGTTCATTGTCTATTATGTGATGACGAAGATCCGCTACGCGCTTCCCATCATTCTTGTTTTGCCCGTTGTCGTCATCATAGAATTCCTGGTGTTGAAATTAGTCGGTCAGACCATAAACATCATGACTCTTGGGGGCTTGTCAGCTGCCATTGGCATTATTGCAGATAATGCCATTGTAGTTACCGAGAATTATGTCCGTTTTAAGTCGGATCATCAGATTACTTCGCCACTCGTCGCTTCGCTGAGTTCCATCGTCCCGATAACGGTATGGGCTACTGTGGTGAGCATTGTAGTCTTTATTCCGTTGAGTATTCTGAGTGGTGTTTCCGGCCTTTTTTTTCGACCTCTGGCAGTAACTCTCGCCACAACTCTCGTCATTTCCCTGATTTCAGCCATTCTTATTATCCCACTTTTAATCAAATATTTTGTTGAAAGAGAAGACCGTGTTCATGCTGAAAACGAGGAAAAGACTATCTTTATTATCCTAAAAAAACGCTATTTCAAGATTTTAGACCGTGCTTTGAGGTCCAAACGCTTTGTTATCGGCGTCACAATCGGCCTGATCGTGTTAAGTCTCCTAGCTTTCTTGAAGCTGCCAAATGGATTTCTTCCAGAGTGGGATGAAGGGGACATTGTCATAGATTACCGTGCTCCTTCAGGCACTTCAATTCAGGCCACGGACGCTATGATGGATCAAGTTGAGAAAATGATCCAAATATTTTCTGATGTTCAAACCTACATCCGCAAAACCGGCACGCATATGGGAACTTCTTTTGCAGCTACAACTCAGGGTGAGATAGTAATTCTTCTGAAGAAGAACAGAAAAAAATCCACTTTTAGGGTGATGAATGAGTTGCGCGAACTTGTTTCAGAAAAACTGCCAAGTCTTGAAACCGACTTTCATCAAATCATTTCCGACCGCTTAGGCGATTTAACGGGTGTGGCTAAGCCGATTGTGGTTAATCTCATCGGGAATAATATGGATGAATTATGGAAAGCTGCGCAGACGGTTAAAGAAAAACTGAGTCAAATCAAAGGATTGAACGGTGTTTTAATTGACATGCCTCCAGAACAAAAAGAAATTAAAGTGACAGCGAACAAGGAAAATGCCTCGCTTTTGGGTGTTTCGCTGACCGATATTTATAATCATGCCCAGCTTGCGCTTTACGGCCAAGAGGTCTCTAATTTACAAAGAGGCCTTCAAACGATTTCGATCCGCCAGTTCTATGAAGGTGACTTCCGAAAAAATTTAGATAGCATTGCTCAAATTCCCATCTTTACGGCTAATGGCGGCATTCTTTCTCTTGGCAAATTAGCTTCTTTTGTCATGATGGATCAAATACCTGAAATTCACCATCAAAACGGTTCTATTGTGATCAGTGTCAATGCGGAAATATCAGGCCGCTCCTTGGGCGCGGTGGTGAAAGATATTAAAGGAGTGCTTGAAACTATAAAAAGCGACACTTTTACAACCGAACTGACTGGGAATTACAAAAATCAGCAGACCTCATTTGCCGAGCTCTTGTTCGTTTTATTTTTTTCAGTTGTTCTTATTTTGGCCGCTCTTCTTTTTATCTTTGAATCTTACAAAACTTCGCTTGCTGTTTTTCTAGGCACCTTATGCTCTGCAACTTTTGTTATCTTTGGGCTTTTTCTTACTAGAACTGAGTTCGATGTTTCCTCTTTTACTGGCATGATTACGGTGATCGGAATTGTTGTCAATAATGGTATTCTCGTGATCGAATTTGTCGAACGGTTCAGGCGAGAGGGGAAGAGCTTGCATGAATCGATCCGAGAAGCAGGAGCTATCAGATTTCGTCCCGTTATGATTACCAATCTGGCTGCCATGGCTGGCTTCATCCCGATGGCTTTAAATATTGGACATGGTGGCGAAGTTCTTCGCCCTTTTTCTATTGCAATGATCAGCGGACTTATCGGTTCAATGATTTTTTCGCTTGTTTTTATGCCAATCTTTTATAGCATTTTGCATGAAAACCGCTTTAGTCCTATTGGAAAAATTAAGCTTGCTCAAAAATAGTTAAGTGATCACGATACCATTTGAATTGCCTGGGCAGATGAAAATTGAAAAAGGAGTATAGAGGACAATGATCTAGTTGGGGTAGGAGCTTGAACTCCTACACTTTGTAGCGCATATTCAGAAAATTCGTGCAATTGAATTGCTCTGCCGCTAGAATTCACTCAACGGTAGGTTCCTGTGACTGGGTTACTTCCCGGATTTTCCATTGTCCCTTAGCTATTCGATAAAGGGTAATCTGGTATTCGATCTCGAAAAACTTTCGTTCCAAAGTGTGTTTCGGGCAGCCATGACTAACCGATAAAAATTCATTGGAAGTCATGACAGTCCCAGCGCTTCCTATTTTTCGTTTCAGAGTTGCGCTGGGGCAGTTTTTTTATTTTGGTTCATACCGGACACATGGGTTCCGGAATCTTTAGCCCAAACAAATATTCCCAAGATTGACTCCAGTCTTTTATTTTTTTTATCACATCAGCAAATATCAATTCACTGATATATACGACTACATTCTCTACGTTTGCGGGTCTACAGCTCTGCGGTACAAATTGAAGAAGTGGACCCAAGGTTCAAGAAAACCTTCCTCTTCATGGTTTATGACGACTTAATAAAAAACAAAGAAAAAGCAGAAGTGCTCGGCAGCGCTCCGGGGAGTATTATTTTGCAGGATCTGATCGGGAAGTGAAAAAGCCGTGAGGAGGAATAATATGATGGAATACGACCTTTTAGGCGACGGGAGTAATAGATCGGCAAGAATCTCCAACTATAAATTCTTTGCCGATCTACCCAATAACGAGATGGATCGGCAAACATTGATTGACAAGCGATCTTTGCCGATCTATACTTCGCTTATGTTTGTCGGACGAGAAAACGAACTTAAAATCATTCAGGACGCGGTAGACTCAAACCGCTCGGAGCTTGGCATTGTGTACGGAAGACGCCGCATTGGAAAGAGTTCGCTTTTGATGCAGTTTAAAAAGCATAAGGGCGACTTATGTTTTGAGGCTTTACAAAAAGCTTCTACCCTCAAGCAGATTGATCATTTCACTGACCAGCTGGCAAGACAAACCAACACCCCTAAAATTCTTGCCCGTAACTGGAAAGAAGCTTTTGATGGATTAACCCTTCATATCCAAAAGGGAAAGCATTATGTCATTTTTGATGAATTCCCCTGGATGGCGTCAGGCCGTACCGAGCTTGTCTCCATTTTGAAGTTTTATTGGGATACGATTTGGAAGAAGAATCCCAAACTTGCCCTTGTCTTGTGCGGTTCTGTGACAAGTTTCATGCTGAAGCATCTGATTCATTCTCAAGCTTTGCACAATCGAAAGACTTTTGAGATCAAGCTGGACTCTCTTCCGGCTAATGAAGCAGTGTTATTCTTTAAAAAATATCGTTCTAACTTTGAGATGGTCAAATTCCTGATGGTCTTTGGTGGCATTCCAAAATATCTAGAACAAATCGATCCTACCAAATCTTTTGCTGCCAATATGGACCGGCTCTGCTTTACAAAAAATTCATTCTTTATGACCGAGTTTGAGACTTTATTTAAAGAGCAGTTCAAAGTCATTAAGACCTATGAATCCATTGCGGAAGCTTTGGCGAAACGCAGCGACTCGAAAGAGGGCCTGGCGGAACGTATCCACATGAAACCGGGGGGCGGCCTATCCGGATACATTCAGGCGCTTGAGCAGGCTGATTTTGTGAAGGTGTTTTCTCCTTTATCCGTTGCGGGGCTGGGTGAAAAAACTAAAAAAATAGTGCTTTGGGACGAATGGCTTCGGTTTTATTTCTCTTACATTAAACCGAATAAGCGTGTGATTGAAATAAACGCTAAGCCGGGTCTATTCCAGCAGTTGGCTGGTAAAAGTATTGATACTTATTTTGGATTGGCGTTTGAAAGATTGTGCATGAAGAACCTTCCGGGATTGTTATCCGCTGCCGGTATTTCGCTTAATGAAATCCTGGGTTATGGGCCTTTTTTCAGGCAGCCTGCTCGAAAGAGTCCGAATGACGCCGGGTTGCAGATTGATATTCTTGTGCACAGGCAAGGACATATTCTGACAATCATTGAATGCAAATTCCAGACGTCCCCGGTTGGTCTTTCTGTTGTCCAAGAAGTTGAAAGAAAAATTGCTTTCCTCAAACCTAAGAAAATTTATACCATAGAAAAAATGCTTGTTTGCGCAGGATCCATCACCAGAGACTTACAGCAAAGTGGATATTTCCATAAGATACTGGATATCGATGCGTTTCTTGCTCCTGAAGGGAATTCCAAATAAAATCCTGATTCAATAAATCTTCTATCCAATGACCCACGTTACCGATATTGAGCATCAGTTGTCTTCGGATTCTTAAACTGTGCAACGACCTGTTGCGCAAATAAGAGAATGAAAAATAAGATCAGGACACTATTAATAGCATCACGAAACGTTTTCGTGACCCTATTAATGAAATCCGTTGATTGATGATGGTGTAGAGCATGAAGTCAAAACAGTGTAGATTCTTAGCCTCTACCCCCTGCGAGGCGTCGATCAAAATTCGTGCAATTCAGGTGACCTTCCTATAGTATTAATTCTCGAGAGGTTCCTCTGGCAGGGTTATTTCTCGCATTTTCCATTGTCCTTTGGCGATACGATAAAGAGTAATCAGATATTCGATCTCAAAGAATTTTCGTTCCAAAGTGTGTTTCGGGCAGCCATGACTACCGGATAAAAATTTATTGGAAGTTATGACAGTCCCAGCGCTTCCGGTTTTTCGTTTTAAAGTTGCGCTGTGGCAGATTTCACTTCTTATATAAAAAGTGCTAAACCCGAGAAAGCCTAAATTACTTAGCCGTTTAAAAGAGGAATTAGGATCAAGGCAGACTTTAGTCCGATGAAATTTGGGTGAGACGGTGTATATTGTATACTCACAAAACGAGTCAAAAGGCGAAAGTGGAAAAACCATTAAAAAATATATATAGCTCAGTGCTAGCGCAAGATCCATTACCCGAAGAGAACGATCAAAAACAAACTTATGAGTTTGTTGGTTATCATCTGATTGCCAGTTATTTGGAATGTAACAACGAAGCTTTGCATAACAAAACAGCGTTAGTTGCGACCATGATAGAAGCTGTACAACTGTCTGGTGCAACCGTGCTTAATGTCACTGAGCATGTTTTTGCATCCGGCGGTTTTACAGCACTCATTCTTCTCGCAGAAAGTCATGCCAGCATTCATACCTATCCAGAAAATAGCGCCTGTTTTATTGATCTTTTTACTTGTGGTCATTCCTGCGATGCCAAAAAATTTGAAGTTTTAATGGAACGTTATCTTCATCCAAAAAAAATTTACCGACAACTTTTAGTCCGAAATTGAAAATAGGATAGCAAAATGAAAAATTCTGAACAGATACCAAACGTTACACGGCCATATCCATTACCCCAACTCTCACCCAGCAATTACTATGAAGATTCGCCGAGCGCTGCCTTAATTGGAGATAACAAAATAGTTTTTATAGAAAATTCCGATTCCTTCGATCAATATGTCTATTGTTTATCTCGGGTGTTGTATCAAGGGCGCACGAAGTATCAAGATGTATTGATCGCCGATACTTATAATTGGGGACGAATATTAGTGCTCGATGGCGCGATCCAAAGCTCAGAAGATGATGAGGCTCTTTATCATGAGATGTTGGTCCAACCGGCGATGCTCCGACATCCGGAGCCGCGCGATGTTTTGATCATTGGCGGCGGAGAAGGTGCAACGCTTCGCGAGGTTTTAGTACACCGCTCGGTAAAATCGGCCGTTATGGTTGATTTGGATCGCGAAGTCGTAGAACTTAGCCGAGAGCATTTAGTCGCGTGGCATCGCGGCGCTTTTAACGATCCTCGTGTCCGTTTGATTTATGACGATGGCCGAAAATTTGTTGAAAATGACGACGCTCTTTATGACGTTATTATTATAGATGTCGTAGACATGCTTGATAACGGCCCAGCCCAATCTCTTTACACACGACAATTCTACAAACTTCTTCGCTCCCGGATGCGCCAAAACGCAATTGTAGTGATTCAAGGGTTAGAGTTTTCTTTTCTTGACGATAAATCGCACGCTGCTTTAGCTCGGACTTTAAGAACTGTCTTTCCGGAAGTTCATAGCTATCGTACTGATATTCCTTCTTTTTTATCCTCTTGGGGATTTTTGATTGCTTCAGATTGGTTCCGGCCAACCGAATGGCGTTCTCAAGAAATTGACCAGACCATTCAACATC
>Ga0209515_10008380_pt1 | contig 12084 bp, 9 predicted proteins | sample Subgroupgradi54m_FD_187454 | JGI IMG/M metagenome (GOLD analysis project Ga0209515, IMG submission 187454) | Subsurface groundwater microbial communities from S. Glens Falls, New York, USA - GMW60B uncontaminated upgradient, 5.4 m (SPAdes)... ... | reverse complement strand
CCTCTGACACGGCCAGTGGCGACAGGATGCCTCTCGATCGGTATTCCCGAGTTTACGATCATGCTGACCGACACACCAACCCGGGGCCTTAACTCATCGACCATCTTGGCGACTGCCGCGAGACGCTCCCGCGGATCTGGCTCGCTCGCGGCGACCGAAGAGGTCGCCGCGAGAAGAACGACAACGAACAAGTTTTTCGTCATTTCGGTCTCCTTGTATGGTGATTCGTTTTCAACGGGTCTCTGGGAAGCGGTATGCCACCCATAACCGTCGCTATGCTTATATTATACCACAAAAATAGGGTAAAAGTCAATGAAGAGGGGGCGGCTCCCAAAGAGCTTTTTGGGCCTTTTATAGAAACATTTTTATGTACTCTGAGAGTTCTTTAATACTGACTCTTTCCTGTTTTGTTGAGTCCCTGTCCCGGACAGTGACAGTGTCATCTTCAAGCGTCTGGAAATCCACTGTAATGCAATAAGGTGTACCAATCTCATCCTGGGCGTAGTATCTCTTGCCGATATTTCCCCTGTCATCCCAGGCCACCATAAATTCCTTTTTTAGGTCCTTATATATTGTCCTAGCTTTTTCTACTAAATCCGGTTTATTTTTCAACAACGGAAACACAGCGGCTTTGAACGGCGCAAGTTTGGGATGGAGCTTTAGAACAACACGCTCCGATTCTTCGTTGTAGGCATCAGTGAGAATGGCTAACGCGATTCGGTCTACACCCGCAGAAGGCTCGATCACATACGGCACAAATTTTTCGCCGCCGTCCGGATCAGTATAGGACAAGTCTTGGCCGGAAGCTGCAGCATGGGCTTTCAAATCAAAGTCCGTGCGGTTAGCAACACCTTCGATCTCTTTCCAGCCGAAAGGGAACTCATATTCGATATCAGTCGTGCCTTTGGAGTAGTGCGCAAGCCCTTCTTTCGGCTGTTCAGTTTTGCGGATATTTTTCAGACCGATCGATTCATACCAGGCAAAACGCATATCTATCCATTTTTTAAACCATTCATCGTCTTCGCCGGGCTTAACAAAAAATTCCAGCTCCATCTGCTCAAATTCGCGAGTACGAAATACATAATCTTTTGGATTGACTTCATTGCGAAACGCCTTGCCGATCTGGGCAATGCCGAATGGCACTTTCACCCGCATTGTATCCAAAACATTTTTAAAATTGATAAAAATACCTCCAGCTGTTTCCGGACGCAGATACGCAACTGATGCCGTATCCTCTACTGGGCCAACGTTCGTTTTGAACATTAAATTAAATTGCCGAGGTTTAATCATCCCGTTATCCGTTCCGCAATTAGGACAGGCCCAAGAACTAGTTTCGCCTTCTAATCGGAAGCGTTGATGGCATTTTTTGCATTCCACCATCGGATCGGAAAAGCCGCTGACATGGCCGGAGGCTTCCCAGACTTTAGGATTCATAATGATCGAGGCACTCAAGCCGACAACATCATCGCGCATCCGGACGACATCGTTCCACCAGGCCTGCTTGATGTTGAATTTTAATTCTGCGCCCAAGGGTCCAAAATCATAAAAACCACCGAGGCCGCCGTAAATCTCCGAGCCGGGAAATATAAACCCACGCCTCTTCGAAAGTGCCACTATTTTTTCCAGCAATTTTTCGTTTTGCATTTTAATTTTTTATTTTTACTGGACCGCGCCTTCTCCAGGGCGGTCGGTCGTATCATTGGTTGTCATGTCCTGGGCGGGAACGATTATTCTCTGCTGGGTAAATGTATCCTGGCCTTCCAGCTTGGAATTTTTAAGAAGAAGTATCGGGCTTCCTTTTTGGTTCAGGGCCGGCTTTACCGCGACCTGAAAACTCGCTTCATATTTGGCTCCGGTCACTCCAACACCCCGTGGAAGTACGCCGAGGTTCCAGACAGCCTCGGATGTATTTGGGTTGTAAATCGGTTCCGGCTGGCCGGACCCGACACTGACAACATTTTTCCAGCTTACACCGACCGGCAACACGGCGCTTATCCTGACACCGCTCATGTCATTGCCGGGATTGGTTATCTGCCAGTGAACAGTAAAGACGGTTTCTTTCCCGACTTGGGGCGGCATGGGGCCGGAGGAACCGAAAGCCGCATCGTTGTAATATACAACCTGTCTTAAAGTTGGCTGGGTAGAAATTTTGGTTACCACGCTTGTCTGAGCGAAGATCTCGTCTCCCCCGACACCAGAAGGAACATTGGGCGTACTCAATCTGGCCGTCGCCCTGACAAACAAATTCTTTGAGCCAGAAACACTCGATGGAATATTACTCTTGAGTTTTACCCTGAAAGCCGCTTGGCCTCTTTTGTTGGGCGGTAAATTAGAGAAGTCGCTCACCGCGCTCGCATTCCAGGTGATGGTATTGCTGAAATTATCGAAATATCCGCCTTTGGTATCGAGGCTCGAAAGATCATACATCTCCCCTTCCAGTTTCACGGTTAAATTGACGCCAGCAAGATTGTAATTGGAGTTATTGGAATACTTAACAGTATAATTCAAGTCATCGCCGGCGAATGCCGAGTAGTCGGCGGCATCGTTCACAAGGACACCCACACCCAACAAAGAACTCGCTATTACCGAAGATGTTTCGGCCTTTTCGTAATTCACATATTGGCCGCCGATCTTCCTCTTCAACACTATCGAGATTATCTTGGTTTCGCCTTCTTTGCCGTTCAGCTGACCGGTGACGCTTATTCTTCCGCCGCCGCCTTTTTTCAAAACCGGAATATTCCAGACATAATTTCCTTCGCTTGCAGAAGGCGCTGTTCTTTGGACACCGAATCCATCGGGGTAAGCGAATTCGAATCGAAGATCATAAATGTCGTCGCCAGATTCGTTTCGGTAGTCCAGCATGTAGTTGACCGCCTGCCCCGGAACAGAGTTGGGCGGCGCCGACAAAGTAAGCGATACCGGCACGCTGATTATTGTCGTGGAAAGGGTTGTGTCTTTTTGAAATACCGTTCGCAAATCGCCGGCCCGGTATGAAAGCTCGACTTTTGCCGTCTTGATATTTCCCCTGTCGCCAACGAGAAAAGTCCTGAACTCTTTTTCGGAATTTTGGCCCGGAGACAATTGGTCCACGGTAAATGTTTCAGATGACCCCTTTACGGCGGCTCCATCTTTTAAAACCACCGAATCATCAGGGTAGGTGAACTTGAATTTCATGCTATTTAAATCAAGCTTGGTGTTGTTGGAATATTTCACCTTATAAACCACCTCATCGCCAACTGAGGCCTGATTTGGCCCGTCTATAGATAAATTAACTCCCGATTCCGAAAAAGACGGCCCCCCGAACCAAAACGCCAAAAAACTGACTATGGCCAAAAGGAGAGCCAGTAAAATTAGCCATTTTAACAATTGATTATAATTATAGAGAAATTGCATTTATAACTTGCTGGCCGCTTCCGCCGCTATGAGGCGGAGACGCTCCCCGCCAACTTCTTCGTTAAAAGCTTCGCTTCTCCTTCATCATAGCTTGGCTATGCTTCAGTCGAATGCTCGCTTTTGCCTTGAATTTGGCGGGGCCAGCTACGTTCTAAGTATAATGATAGCACGGAATGCATGAAGTTTAATGATTTTAATCTAAAACCGGAATTATACTCGAAAGCATCGTCTATCGCTGACCGGCCAGGCCGGTACAGAGTGTCGGCCGAAGCCGTTTGGGCAACCTGGGGAGAGTATCCCAAGAGACCCAATAAGTAAAACTGTTTCTGTCTCAAAAACGCTACAAGGTTAAGGTCGCCAACTCGGTTCAGCTTGTCGAGAGTATCAACCAGAAAACTCCAGAGTCGTTCGTCTTTTTCCATTTCAAGAACCATTTTGTCCACGACTTCGGTAAAAAATGACGCCACCGCCAGAGCCGGAATAGAATTTTTCAGTTCACGATGACAGTTAGCCGCTTGAGCTCCAGCTACTATCGGCATTGCTCGTCCGTTGATGAGCTCAAACTCCACCAAATTCAAGGTGTCCAAATGCATAGCTTGTATCGAGCTCGGTTTTAATATGCTCTTTGCGATAGCAGTAAGTTTACCGAACTCTTCGGTATAGAAAGTAACGAACTGATCATATTCGTTGGTATTTTGTTTTTTTATTACCACACCGTGTACCTTCATAAAATTTTCATCACTATTGTTTATATTTGCTCACGGATGCAGTTGTCTCCATTATCAAGCGCCTCCATTGCGCCAAGAGGAACTGCCCACCCGGCTTCGGCGCCGGGTTCTTTTTTATTTAACGATAATAACTCTCTTTTGATTCTTCCGGCTCTTCAAGAGAATTGTAATCTATGGTAATTTCTTCTCCTTCTTTAATATCCCGCAAGGCATAGTAGTCATAATTTCCATGATAAGCATTGGGTGTTTTTGAATGATTAAGATACCAGCCAACTTCCATTGCGCCGAAATCTTTGGGACATTGTAATTTTTCTCCTCTATCCACACAGTATTGCCTAAAAAATTCTGGAACATCTTTTTTGTCTCTAATAACCGATACATCTGTTGCAATGGTTTCGTCGCCAAAAAATCTTAAATACGTACCAACCTTAATGTCATGAGCAGCAAAAACACCGATGCCGTGTTCAGCTGGTTTTAAAATAAACGAAAATTCGGTTGTTTTAGTTTCAGACATTTATTTTATAAGGGATTTAATTTCACTAATATAATCTTCTCGGTTACCGATTGATATCACAGGTAAACCGAATCTCTTCGCTTCTTCTTTTATATATTCATTGAAAGCAAAGACCCACTCAACTTCTTTTTCTTTCACATCATCTGGGTACTTTTCGGCTTCGTCCCATAAGCCGCGGGTAAATATAGTATTTCTAACTCTTTCTTTGTCCTCATCTATCAAAAATATTGGCCTTATGTCTTTCTTGGTTTTCCACTCCTGGCTAGCAACTAATCTAGGCAAGATAGCTACACCCTCAACGATAAAATCTCCCCACGCATAATCTCCCTCAATTATACCTCGCACACCTTTCCATATTTCCTCGCTTTCTTTATTCTGATGCTCAACTATTTCTTGCGCAGCATTGTGAGTTAAAAATTCAACTGCCTTATCTGGGCCGTTTTCAACAAAGTGGTGAAACGCATTTGGATAATCTTCTTTTCTGACTATCCACCTCATTTGTTCCCTAATGGTATCTGTAGAAATCCAGGGCAACTTCAAATCTTCAGCAAGTTTTCTTGCTGTATAACTTTTGCCTGCAGTTGGAGAACCGCCTATTAAAATAATCTTATTCATAAATTTTAGCGGAGCTGGCATATCGGTTAAAGCAAGCTTTCGAATCCGGATTGCATGGTTTGTCAATGACTGAAAGTCTTGACAAAATCCGGACCGAGAACGCAGTGAGCGTTTCACGCTGGGAAACGTGAACGGTTGCGATGATCGATACGCCTGCGAAGCTCTATTTCTTTTGCCAAATACCGAGCCAGATTTTTTTGCTTGGCATTAACTCAAACTCTTTCTGAACATCGTAGGCCTTGTCGCCTTTCTGGGAATTTTCAAAATTCTTGAGCAAAACGTCTTTTTTAATCTCGTCGCTCCATTTATTTATCGCCCCCGACAGATCTGCGTCATCCGAATGCCATTGGCCGAAGACCTCTTCGTCCATTCTGTATCCTGCTTCTTTTCTCATATCCTGGAGCTGTCTCATCAACTCTCTTGAATAGCCTTCGTGAATCAAGGCCTGGTCAAGCTCCGTGTTCAAAGAAACCAACTCTTTCTGACTTTTGTCGTAAACCACTTCTTTCACGTTCAACTCTTCTTTGATGAGGTCTTCGAGATCTTTTGGAAAGTCATTTGAAAGACCAAGATGTATCGCCCTCAACGGCTGTCGGACTTTTATTTGTTTCTCTTTTCTTTGACCCAGTCCCAAAGTTACTATTTTTTGGACTTCTTCCATTTGTTTTTCAAGTTCTTTATCGATCAATTTTTTATTCGCTTTCGGCCAGTCGTGAAAATGTACACTTTCTGTTCCGGCTTTTTGGCCGGCATGCATGCGCATATGGATATCTTCGGCCGAAAATGGAATAAACGGCGCAATGATTTTAGCGGCCTCTAAAAGCAGAAATCTTAACAAGCCCAAAGCTTCTTTTCTTTTCCTTGAACGCCTCAACCACCAGTTGGAAAGGTCCTCCACTATAAATTTTTCTATCTCCCTTGCGGTTTGAGTCACCTCATATGTATCTAGGCCCATCGTGGTCCTTTCAACCAGTCCGTTGAATTTGGACAATATCCACTTGTCCAGAAGGTTTGACGCTCCGCCGCTGTGGAAAGAACCGCCCTCGCCTTTGCCATATAACTCATAGAACTTAATGCAGTTCTGAAGAGTCGAGATGAAACCGGTAAGCTTGGCCTGAACATCTTTTTCCGAGAAAGATTTGAACTCGCCCGGAGAATTGATGGTGTAGAAATACCACCGAACCGGATCGGAACCGAACTTTTCCATTATTTCGAACGGGGAGACCACGTTTCCTTTTGACTTGGACATCTTCTGTCCTTTCTCGTCTAGAACAAGACCCAAGGATATGACGTTTTTATATGGCGCCCCTTTACCAAGGAGGGTCGAAATGGCAAGCAATGTGTAGAACCAGCCCCTGGTCTGGTCAATTCCTTCAGCTATGAAATCAGCAGGGAACTGGTCTTTGAACATTTTTTCATTCTCGAACGGCCAGTGCCACTGGGCATACGGCATCGCGCCGGAATCAAACCAGGCATCAATCAGGTCAGGAATCTTCTTCATCTCTGAACCGCATTTGCCACATTTCAAAGTAATGGCATCGACATAAGGCCGGTGCATATCCAAGTCGCCATTCTCGTCATACGGCCAGTTCTTTAGATCTATTTTTCTCAATTCTCCTTGGCTGGGATAAATAGCATCCCGTGAGGCAATCGCTTCTTCACCAGTCAAACCAAGAGTAAACGCCTCCATCAGCCATATCGGATCGCCGTGGCTGACTATCAAAATTTTCTTGTCATCATATTGTGAATCTATGTCTCTCAAAAACAGGGACATTCTTTTCTTCAGTTCTTTCCAGCTTTCCTCGTCTCCTATTTTCTTTTCCCAATCACCCTTGCCCAGAATTATCGTGTCCGGCTTGCCTTCATTGATAAGGCCATGCTGGAATTCCATTACCCTTTCGTCATGACGAACTTTCAGGCCCAATTCTTTGGCGATGATATGGGCCGTTTCGTCTGTTCTTTTGAACGGCGATGAGATTATCATATCGATGCCGAGCTTTTTTATTTTCTTAGAGACTTTCTCTATCTGTTTCCTACCGTTCTCTGTCAGGTGATATTTATCGTTTTCGAGGCGCGAGCTTATAATTGCCGGGGTATCGCTAAACCCATTCTTGGTACTGTGGCCATGGCGAAGAATATAAAATTCATTTTTGGGACGGAAGCGGTATTTTTCGAGGTCATCGAGAGAACCTGCAACTCGATGCTCCAGACATTGCGTACATTTCCAAACCGGCAAAGGCGTACCCCAGTATCTCTCGCGTGAAAAAGCCCAATCCTTGCCTTCCTTGAGCCATTGGCCGAATCTTCCTTCTTTGATATGTTCGGGAACCCAGTTTATTTTCTGATTATTTTTGAGAAGATCTTTGTTGACGGCCGACATTTTGATGAACCAGGAATTCTTGGCGTAATAAAGCAAAGGCGTCCCGCATCTCCAGCAAAAAGGATAGTCGTGCTCGTATTCTTCTGTTTTAAAAAGATTTCCGTTCTTGTCGAGCATTTCGACTATTAAGTCCTCGGTCTGTTTGTCTTTGACATACATGCCATCCAAACCCTGTCCCACATGGACAAACTTCCCTTGTTCATCAACAGTATGGAACTTGGGCAAGCCAAGCTTTGTTCCGAGGTTGTAGTCATCCTCACCGTACATTACTGCTGTATGCACTACGCCTGTCCCATCCTGTGTCGAAACAAAATCAGCGTCATATATTTTGTACGACTTATCTGATTTAAGTTCTTTGACATCAAACAATGGCTTGTACTCCATCCCGACCAATTCCTTTCCTTTCATCTCTTTTTCTATTTCAAAACCGCTTCCCAAAACTTTTTCAGCCAGATCTTTGGCGATAATTAATTTTTCTCCGAATTTTTTAGCAACAATGTAAACAATATCCTTGCCAACCGCTAAAGCTAAGTTTCCGGGAAGCGTCCAGGGTGTGGTCGTCCAGGCCAATACATATGTATCAGGCTGGCTAACAAGTTTAAATTTTATATAAACCGAGCGCTCTTTTACTTTTTGATATCCCTGGGCCACTTCGTGTGATGATAATGGCGTTCCACAACGAGTGCAGAACGGCACGACCCGGTGAGCAAGATACAAAAGATTTTTATCCCAGATCTGTTTTATTACGTACCAAAGCGTTTCTATATATTTCGGCTCATATGTAATGTAGGGGTCTTTCTCGTCCAACCAGAAACCCATTTTCCTGGTCATGTCCTCCCACTCCTTTTTGTATTTCCAGACGCTATCTTTGGCTTTTTTGTTGAATTTTTCTATACCATAGGCCTCAATTTCTTTTTTGTTCTTAAAACCGAGCTCTTTTTCTATTTCAATTTCAACAGGAAGGCCATGCGTATCCCAGCCAGCTTTGCGCAGAACATAAAAGCCGCGCATGGTCTTATAGCGGCAGAAAAGGTCTTTGAACGCCCTTGCTAAAAGGTGGTGTATCCCGGGTTTTCCGTTAGCCGTTGGCGGGCCTTCAAAAAAAACAAATCGCTTCGCTTTTTGGCGAAGTTCAAGGGATTTTTCAAATATTTTATTATCTCTCCAGAAGTCGAGTATCTTCTCTTCTTTTTTGGGAAAATTAAAATCAGCCATTAATGTAAATTTTACAAGAAAAAAGCTCAAAAATCAACTATCAAAAAATCTGCCTTAAGCAGATTTCAGTTGAACATATATTATAGCCGCTCCTGCCAAAATTACCTGTAAAACTGGTCCGATGGTGAAAAAAGGCAGAACACTGTGGAAAATGTGCATAACAAAGTGGAAGTAAAGCAAGGGTTGCCAAAAGAACCACTTCTCCCAGATCATTAAAGACAGATCGGGCACAGCTCCGCCGACCATACCAAAAAATATGATGCCTGCCACAAACCTAGACCTACCAAGACTTGTTCCAAGAAGCGCCCAAGACACAAAGAGTGTTTCAACAAGCAATATCGCCCAAAGCTTCGAGCCGGTCTGGGTATATTCCCAATGCGGCCAGGCATCCACGGCCACGTGTGAGGCAAGTCCCGCAAAGAATGCACAAAAACACCGGGACTCTATTTTAAACTTTAGAGGGATGTATTTTTGTATGAACAGGGCGCTGGCCGCGCCACACGAGAGGTGGACCGACGCTATCACTTACAATCCTCCGAAACTAAACGAGCTGGGAAATATAATACTACATCCTATCAGGTGTTGATAGGCCCATTAAGTCTAATGAGATTTTGAGAACTGTGTGCACTCCTTTGGCAAGCATAAAACGGGCCGATTGAAGTTCTGGGTTATCCTCTTGAATAACGTGATGCTTTTCGTAGAATTTATGAAAATCTCCCGCCAGGTTCAACGCGTACTGGGCCAAATGGTGAACCTGGTAATTTCCTGAAACATCTTCTATAACTTCTGGAAACTTGGCCAAGTCTTTCAGTAATCTTAATTCCTCTTCTTCTTTGATTTTCTCTAGATCAGGCGCACCTTCTTTATTTATCTTCGCAAAAATACTGTTCAGTCGAGCAAAAGCATATTGAATATAGAAGACGGGGTTTTCTTTGGACTCTTTTTTTGCCAGGTCAATGTCGAATTCCATGTGAGTACCGAGGTCGCGGGTCAGAAAGAAAAACCTGACAGCATCTTTTCCAACTTCTGCCAACAAATCATCCAATGTTTCAATATTCCCTTTTCTTTTGGACATTCGGACCGACTCTCCGCCCTTTTTCAGAACAACTAATTGATGAAGAAGTATCTCAAGCCGGTCGGGATCATATCCCAACGCCACAACTCCAGCTTTTAACCGAGCAACATCTCCATGATGGTCGGCGCCCCAGATATTTATTGCGCTTGTAAACCCTCTCTCAAACTTGTTCCTGGTGTAGGCAATATCATTGGCAAGATATGTGGTCGAGCTGTCGCTCTTAACAAGAACTGCCTTTTGCTCATCGCTTATTTTCAGCCACTTGGCTCCATCCTCCTCAATAACAAATCCTTTTGATTCCAGTTTCTCGAGAACTTCTTTCACCTCTCCGCTTTCGTGCAATTTTGACTCATAGAACCATTTGTCAAACACAACTCCAAGGGCTTTCATGGTGCTTTTGGCTTTTTCTGTCATTGTATTTACCGCTTCGTTAATAATATCCTCGCCAGACACACCTCTTTCGGAAAAATTCTGTGCAATTTCCTTTATATATTCGCCTTGATATAAATCTTCTCCAACTTCTTCATTGTTCATCCTTAACCTTATAGATTCACCCAGTTTCTGCACCTGAACTCCGACGTCGTTAACGTAATATTCCCTTGATACTTCATATCCTGTTTTTTTGAAAATGTTAGAAAGCGTATCTCCGAAAGATGCCGCTCGCGCGTTACCGACCGTCAATGGTCCGGTCGGATTGGCTGAAACAAATTCCAGGTTTATTTTTGTCCCCTTTCCGCTGTCTGAAGAACCATAGCCATCTTTTTTATCCAGTATTGTCGCTAAAACCAATTTTAAAAAATCATTGCTTAGGTAAAAGTTAATATATCCGGGCGGTACCAGTTGTATCTTCGAAAAATATTTGCCCATTTCTTTATCACCTGAAAACTCGCCAATTAAGCTCTTGCCGACGCTCATTGGGTCGGTCTTTTGCCGCTTGGCCAATACAAAAGCCAGATTAATGGAGTAATCGCCCATCTTGTCATCCGGAGGTGTCAAAATATCGAACTTCGAATCCGGAAATTTGTTTGAAATTTCTTTTCTTAACCAGCTTTTTATCATGACATCACTATACCTCAATTTTATGAATTAAAAAATCCCGATAAATCGGGATATCAGAATAGCAATTCGGTAACAACTTTGTCTATCAAACCATGATTACCGAATTTCAAGGCACTTTCAGAGTCAAGCCAGTAATCCTTTTTTTTGCAAAGCTCCTTTAGTTCTTCCAGGTCAATTCCGACCCTGCTGGCGATCAGGCCCATGACAATATTGTTGAGGCGCTCTGTTTCCTCCACCCTGTCTTTGCTCTTGTTAACCTCTTCGTGGTCAACAATGGTCTGGCTAACTTGGTGAATAAGAAACTGGGTGTGAGGCGTTGAATAACGGTTTGTCGCGGCCTGCATAATAACCGTAGCCATCGAGGCAACATGGCCTATGCCCAAAACATTAACCTCTCGCCCTCTTGCCGCAAGCATCCTGATAGCGTCATAGATCGCCAGACCATGAGCAACGTCCCCGCCGGGAGAGTTCATGACTATCCAAATCGGAGTACTCACCTGAAATAAATGTTTGTACAAAAAGTGCTGGGTCAACGTATAAGAACTAGAGTTGTCTATCTCTTCGAGTGAAAATACGCCCTTTTCTGCAAGGGCCATTCTCTCCTCATCGCCGGGCAGAAGACGCATTACGTTGCGGTAGTCCACAACCGTGTCCTTTAAAAGAACTGCTTTGAATTTAAGTAAGGTATCATAATTATCAGCTTAGTCAATGTAAAATCTCCAGAGTTTATCCTTCCACTTTCCGGAATAGTCCACGCCGATACGTTTGCCTTTTTTGATATGTCGGGGATTAATCTTGTTTTCATTATCTTCCACCCATAATAAGTTGCTTTTGGTCATATCGACTGCATTGAGTTTTCTGTCTACTTTAAGTTGCCGACAAAGTTTGCCCGGTCCATCACAACCATCACAATCAATAGCCCTAATCAGAACCGCTGAAGGACTTCCCTCTTTCTGGGTAACGATATTTAAACAATGATACATTCCGTAGATCATATATACATAAGAGAACCCAGGCGGCCCAAACATAACTTTTGTGCGTCTAGTCAAACCTTTGGACGCATGACAGGCGAGGTCCTTGGCTCCGCAGTAAGCCTCGGTTTCAA
>Ga0209515_10008377_pt1 | contig 12085 bp, 15 predicted proteins | sample Subgroupgradi54m_FD_187454 | JGI IMG/M metagenome (GOLD analysis project Ga0209515, IMG submission 187454) | Subsurface groundwater microbial communities from S. Glens Falls, New York, USA - GMW60B uncontaminated upgradient, 5.4 m (SPAdes)... ... | reverse complement strand
TAGCGGGCGAACGCGTCGGTCGGCATATAGACCTCGCCGCGCACCTCCATCCGCGTTGGCGGATGACCCTGCAACCGCAGCGGAATGGCCCGGATGGTCTTGGCGTTGGCCGTCACGTCTTCCCCGGTCGTCCCGTCGCCTCGAGTCGCCGCTTGGACCAGCTGGCCGTCGTCGTACGTCAGGGCAAGGCTCACCCCATCAATCTTCAGCTCCACCGTATACGTCGCGTCCAGACCGCCCAGCCCTTTCACCACGCGCTCATGCCATGCGCGGACTTCCTCTTCGTTGAAGGCGTTGTCGAGCGAGACCATCGGGGTCGCATGGCGCACCGGCTTGAAGGTCTCAACCGGTGCACCGCCAACGCGCTGGGTCGGTGAGTCGGGCGCGATCAGCTGCGGCGCCTGGGCCTCCAACTCGATCAGCTGACGCAACAGCCGGTCGTACTCAGCGTCCGCGATCTCCGGCTGATTCAAGACGTAATAGCGGTAGTCGTGATGCCGGATCTGCTCGCGCAGACGCGCGATCTCTTCGGCAAGGTGTGTCTTTGCGGCCTTGGGCATCCTTCGGTACTCTTAACGTCCGGCGGCGAGCCGGTCGGCCAAAAAACCCGGCAGTCCCGCCTCGCGGATTTTGCGTTGTGCGGCACCCACATCATACGGCACGCGGTGGAGACTGATCCGTTTCTGCGAGGCATCGATGACCATCACACTGGCTCGCGGGTCCCCGTCGCGCGGCTGGCCGACGCTGCCGGGATTGGCCACATACCGAAACGCCGAGGGATCATCCCGGAACGCCACATCGGCTAACTCAGCCGGCGTGGTCAAAAATCGCAGGACCTTGCGCTGCATCCGGTCAAACTCGATGACGCACGGCACATGGGTATGGCCGATCAGGCACATGAGCGTGCGGCATGCCGTCATCGTATCCATCGCCTGCGCCACATCCACGAGATACTCGAACCGGGAAGGGTGCCGCAGGGTCCCGTGCACGAGCGTACAGTCGTCTACCGTGGCGGTCAGAGGCCAGCGGCGCAGCGTATCCAGCTCGGTGAAACTGAGCTGGTCCCGCGTCCACAGGATCGCGGCTTTCGCCGCTTCGTTGAACCAGCCGACGTCCAGCTTGCCGATGCAGGCCGCGTCGTGGTTGCCGGACACCACCGTCGCCTGGCACGCAGCGAGGCGGCTGAGGCACGCGCTGGGGTCGGCCCCATAGCCGACCACGTCGCCCAAGCAAAGGTACTGGTCGATCCGTTGGCCGGCGAGGGCGTCCATGACGGCCGCCAACGCTTCAAGATTGCCGTGGATGTCGGAGAGGACTGCATACCGCATGGCAAGTTGCGTTGGTCAGCGTGGGGAAGGATGCGGGCCGTTATGGCCCGTCGCGTCAATAGTAGCAGATCTCAAACTCGTCGAACGTGTCCGACGCGTTGCTCCAGGAAATCTCCACCTGCTTGATGAAGTTCTTTAACGGGCCGCTGCGGATTTCATCAATAAACCGCTTGAGCGTCTCTTCCTCAGCCTCCGCGACCAGCTCGACGCGCCCATCGCGCAAGTTCTTGACCCACCCAAGGACGCCCATATCGCGCGCGGCTTCTTCGGCGGTAATGCGAAAGCCCACCCCCTGGACCCGGCCCGTGTAAAACGCGTGCGCGCGCTTCTTCATCACAGTGATAAGAGTCTATTGTAGCGGTTGTTCTCGGTCATGGCTAGCCCTTGATGGCTGTGAGGGTTAGGAGAGTGAAGGTTCTTCGGGAGGAAAAGAAAAATGGTCGGGGCGGCGCGATTCGAACGCGCGACCTTCTGGTCCCGAATCATATCTCGCATGAAAAGACATTTTAACGGTCTTTTCTGTGAATTGCTACCTCTTGATGTGCGTAAGGGTTACGTTGAAACTGACTGGAGGGGTTGTTGGTCGTGGTTGGGGCTGATGGAGGCTGTTTCGGCATGTTTTGTTAGCACAGTGTTAGCGCGGGGGTCGTTCCCCTGCCCGAACACCTGAGCGTCCAGACGGTCGCCCAGATGCTGGTGACTATCAGGCAGCAGATGCCCGTATCGGTCAAGGGTGGTTTCAATTGAAGCATGCCCCAATTGGGCTTGAATCAGCTTGGGATTCTCGCCTTGGGCAATGAGGAGGGTCGTGTAGGTGTGCCGCAGATCATGGAAGCGTATTCGTCGCAACCCGGCGCGGCTCAGGGCTGGCAGGAATTCTCTCCGAATCATATTCTCGGCATGCATCGGCTGGCCGTCCTTGGCGCAAAACACCAGGTCATCTGGGCTGCGAGGACACAGAAGATGATGCAGTTCAAGGGCTGCTCGAAGTTTGGGCGACATGGCCACGGTCCGAATCGATCGTTGCGACTTCGGTGTTGAGAATCGCCATCCATCTTGTTTGTCAGCATTTCCGTCCAGTTCCCACTTCAGCGTGTGGTAGAGACTCCGCTGGACGTGAATGATACTGTTGTGCCAGTCGATGTCACCCCATTGAAGTCCCAGAAGTTCCCCTCGCCTCATTCCCGTGAAGGCCGCTGTCAGGAAGAGCGTCCGAAATGGCTCATCTGCATGCGGGAGCAGCCGCAGCAATTCGTCGGGCCGTAAAAATCCCATCTCCTTCGGGTCGCTTCGCACTGGCTTTACGCGTTCTGCTGGGTTCTTTTGCAGATATCCCCAGTCTTCGGCGCGTTTCAATATCCCTTTCAACAGCGTCAGGAGAGAGTTTGTGGTCTTGGGGGAAAGATGTTTCTCGCGGAGGCATCGAGCAAGGAACCCCTGGACGTCCTGGGGCGCAATCTGGGTCAGCACCCGCTCTCCGAATGCGGGGATCAAGTGCACAGTGAGGAGCGTCCGATAGAAGCGATAAGTCAGCGGCTTGACAGCGCCCTGAGCATAATCTCTCAGCCACTGGTGGGCGAGCACACTAAAAAGGACTGGTTGGGTTTCGCGGAAGGTGCCATCGTGCAGCTGGGAGAGGATTCGCGTTAGACGACGCTGTGCGTCCTTCTTGGCGCGGCCAACGGTTACCCATTTCTGCCGCGTCCCCACCCTGTAGACGATGGCGTACGCGGCCTTCGGGTGCTGACAGGTTCCTGCGGCCTTGTTCCCGCATGTCCGACAACGCCAGATGATGCTACCTTGTGCCATAGCCCTCACTCCTGCTATGGCTAATTATATCAAAATTATCAACTAATTCAAGAAGATTTTTGACGTGGCTTTGGGCCGGGCTTGCGTTCTTTCGAGAGGTAGGCCCGCAGAGAAGCTGCATCAATCAGCCATGTACCGCCAGCTTTTCGCCCAAGCACTGTTCCCTGAGAAACCAAGCGAACAATGTACCAGTGGGAAAGGTGGTGGTGCTTTGCGGCCTCGGGTGCGGTCAGTACCGCTCGAAGTGCAGAGATGGGCATCACGCCCGTTATGATACGCCATTCGCAGCATCACTTCCACCCGCCCGCTTGGCCCGGAGGAAGGCGAGCACTTCTTCTGGGCTAAACCTGATGTATTTCCCTGCACGGAAATGCGGTATGGCTTTCGGTCCCAACCGCGTCCGCTGGTAGAGCCATGACGGAGGCACCTTCAGGATCGCCGCCATCTCCTGAACGGTGACTAGCACAAACGGCTCGGCGGGTTGCCGACCACGGTTGAGACCCGCGTCTTCAGTTGCCATAATCTATTTTGCCCACAAAAGAGTCAACGTTGACCATCAGCACAAATTGGGTTCGGTTATGATTCCTTCTTGAACTTGTCTTGACCTGATACTCAGGCAACCTACCGCTTGTAAGCCCCCCCATGCCTTGCGGTATTTACGATCTGGCTCGCTTCTAGTTGAGGCCTCTAACAGATGTCCACGCGATTTTGGGCCATTTTTTAGGACTCCGAATATTTCTTGACCCAGGCAACGCCGCTAACCAGAGCTCAGCAACTCAACCCCTAAGGTTGTTGAGCTGCTGAGTGCTCTGTCTTGGAGCGGCCCCGAAAAGCAGACCTCAATGGCCGCAAAACGCCACTTTGAGGGCTCTTTGTGCTCCAATACGTCATGCTTTCATCTGCCTCAATGACCGCGCTTGAGCTCACTTTTGGCTGCCCGGAGGACTGCTTGGTGAATAATAGGTCACTTCTTGGCCCTTACCACCCACGCGGGTCTTGCCGGGAATCACCCGGTCCTCTTCCTCCAACAGCTTGGCGTACGACCGCACGGTGTTTTCTGATAATCGCATTGCTTCAGCCAAAGCGCGCACAGTGCACCCTTCCGGACCTTTCTGCGTGAAGGCCTCTGTAATTGCCGCCAACAGGTCTTCCAACCGCTGCAATTGCTGCTCCAAGCCAGCCTCACCCTTGTAGCTGAGCCACATGCCGTTCCCCAACTCACCTTCGATACCATAAAGAAACGGCTCCATTCGGATGATCTTCGCTTCGTGCTCTACCCGGAGCAGTCCGCCCGCGCTGGGGCTGAGATATAAGGAATTCTCCGACCATCCGCCCAAAACCGACGACCCCCGGAGGCGTTGGTTGCCCCGACTTGAAGCGCCTTGGCCGCCAGCCTTGCGGAAGTGGTGCACGATGCGAAATCCGCAACCGAATTCCCGGCGCGTCTTTTCGAAAACATTCATCACCTCGGTCATTTGGGGCTGGCTATTTTCCTCCTTGCAATGAATCTTATTGAAAACATCCATAAGGACTTCATCCGCAGGGAACGCTTGCAGCTCCGCTTGTAATCGCGCTTGCCATTCGAGGTTGTCAATTCGAAACCCAATACGGATGGCGTACCGCAAGTAAGCGTCCTCCGGCATGGGGAGCTGACGCCCACCAACGCCCTTCACAAAATCTGCGATACGTCGCTTCACCAAGAATTCCCCGTCTTCTTCTTGGATGTAGAGCACGCGCCGCTTCACAGGGACGGCAAACTGACCCAATACCGGGCTACCGGTCGCTAGACAAATAGCGATGTGCAATCCCAAGATTGATTTGGTCAGCTTGGGTTCTCCCCCGATGAAGCCGATTGTTCCCTGCTCCAACAATGATTCAACCAACCAATCCACCGGCTTATCCGGGGAAGCAAATAATTCACTGATCGGCTTGGAAAAAGATCCCTGTTCTTGCTGTTCCGATTGCTGACCGTTGCTTGGATTAGTGGCAGCGGTATTCGGCGCAGGCGACTGTCTGGCGATGCCAACGGGGCTTCTGACTTTGCCTTTCCATGGACACGGGGAACAGTCAAAACCTTGCTGTCCAATCCATTCACAGGTATGGGGACCAGAGTCATTCAGTCCATGGAGAATCTTTTGGTCCGTTTCGTGCTTTGTGTATTTCGGGTGTTCGCGGCTGAATTGGTGGATCGCTTCAACGCCTCCGGGCAACCGGCCGAGATTTGAAACCATCGCGTACCACAACGGTTCTTTGAGTTCCGCCTGGTTCGCCTTGGCCCATGAGATCATCAAGCAGCCTTCGGCGACTTTTCCCACCTCGGAAACGGACGAGCCACTAGCAGCTTTCGGGGAGGGATCAAGGCTGGCGTTAAGACTATTGAGTGCAATCAGATCGTCCAAAGTGGCGGTGGGCGTTACTTGGATTTGCCCCAGTTGATCGACGCTCGTGATGAGCGGCTGCTCCTTTAGGTCAACGAAGACCGTTCGGGTCGGTACATCCTGGCCAAATAGCGGCAGGTTCAGATAATTTCCGTAGGGCCGACCCGGTCCGATGTCGTCCTGTTTTGGGAACACTTCGCAGGTAAATTCGCACTCTTCGAGAATCATAAAGACAACAGCACGGGCTCGAGCCGCAGAGTACGGCTGGTTGAAGAAAACCCAAACGTGGTAGCCCTTGCTCTTTGAGCGCTCGATATACGCAAAGAGTCCATGGTGCTGGCAGCGCAGGGCAAATCGCCTGGCTTTGTCAAAATCCCCGTCGTCGATATCCACGGCGAACCAACGGGTCAATGTCCGGTCGATGAGTGGGTATACGCCTACGCGCCGTTTTCCCTCGAGATGCGCTAGGTAGACCGCGTCCGTCAGCGGCTCTTTGATGCACTGTTTCTCATTGCCATACGCGTCACCCCGTCCAGAAAAGAGCTCGATGAACCGTTTGGAGGCGTCGTCGCTCATCGGGCCATCCCCTCCTTGGCCCGGAAAATCAAGGACTTCAAATCCCTTAAATCCTGTGCATACCTACGAGCAAGTACGGTGAGTTCATCGTTATAAAAGCGGGTGGCTATTTGTTGGGCCTGGTTTGGATCAACGCGGAAGATAAAACTAGAGAGTCGTCCTTCAACGTGGATCTCTGGAAAGGGCAGGCGGAGGGAAGTTTTTATCGCCGAGGCTAGATAGAGATCGTTAGTCGAGTAGGTCGCCATTTTATTTTTGGTCGTCACGCTGTCGATTATTGGCAACAAAAAAGCCAAAGATTCCGCACAACTTGCGTGCGGTCTCTTTGGCTTGTACCTCCCGCCGACTTATCCCAACACAGTTACCGCTGGTTGCGGTTCGAGGTTGCCGGGGCAATACCTGATTACCTGATTGCCCCCAAAGTACATTACAAACACAATTAGTCTACCACAATGACGGCGCGTGTCAAATTTTCGTCATCGGCGGCTTTTATTTTGTTCTGTTTGCCACTGATGGTGCTGTCTTGGGGCTGCCGTGCAGTTTCTGTCCGAGTGCTTTAATTTCATCGAAATTTCCCTTCCGAACCGTTTCAGTATTGTCTACTAGAAAATGCCATGCGAGGAGTGTTTCGTCCTTAAACCAAGCCTCGCATACCTCAATCGGCTGTCGATAATATTCCGGCTGGTCAATCTGATAACTGACCGCGCTCCAAGGTTTCCCATAAGCATTGAGCCCCACCGTTGTCGTTTCAGTAACCGGACTACCTGTGCTTCCAATGCGTCGCCCCGATGTCCAGGTCAATTTCTCATACACATGCCCTTCACTCTGTATTGTGTCCTTCGCGTAAGGCATCCCGCATTTGGCTTCAGCCTGTTCCTGGCTCATATTTTGAATTAAATCATACGGATCGCACACCCGCCGATTACTAGTTGTTTCCGATAGGCTCGCACAGCCGCCCACCAGTAGCGCCACACTCATAATCCCTATCGTACGCAATGTCGCACCCATGGACCGAAGAGGACGGCTAGAGTTAAAGGGATGCTGGTTATTCCAGCGGCAGGATAACTTTTTCACCACCAAGATCAACAATGACTCGGCCTGGGTCTTTTAGGATGGCTTCAATGGTCGCTCCCTTGCTGAGTTGCTGACCAGGAGATAACATGTCGGTCATTTTAGACGCTGAATCTTCAATAAAGGCCGTGGGGGGATTTGATTCCGAAATACCAATTAAGTGGAACCGCGAATGGAACGCCTGCGCTTGCCGGCTTGGCGGCGGACTTATTTGCGGTTCGATATGAGCTAGTGGGGCCGCCACGCCACCAGCGCGAGTCGTGTCATGTTCTTCACCTCTAGCGCCAACATTTCTGAAGTCGAGGGCAGGTCTCTTTGTCTCACGTGGATAACCCAGATTTGGATAAAGCTGACCTGAAATAATTTGCTTCTCGGTCTCAAGCTCTTGCAGTTTTATCTCTAATATTCCAACCTCACCAACTCCTAGAGCGGCCAAGTCCTGGGATAGACCATTAACTCGTGTTTCTAAGATTTCAATATTGAGATCAGTGCTGTCGTTGGTGAGATTATGGTTGCTCAAGTCCAGTTCCGGTGAAGTCCCGCTGGCGAGCATGACCGGGACAAGCCAATGGGCATCATTAGCCGTGGTCTGATATCTGGCATAGACATAATATTTCCCCGGCGGGATTTCTGAGAAGCGATATAACCCCTCAAAATTTCCTCTGGTTTGCTTAAAGGCTGAGCCTACATAAAAAAAGTTGATTTCATTGATGTGTCGCTTAGCCAGACCAATGAGTTCGCTGTCCGAGGTTGACTGAGATTCACCTGGCTTTGTAGCAAGCACTTGCGCAATCTTTCCTTTAAGGGATTGTTCAATCACCTCTATTTGCGCCTGTCCTCGTTGGAACACCTCGTCATCTCTAATTAAGATGATTTCTAAGCCTCTCACAATATTTGATTCGCCTGACCCTAATGTGACATAGACATGACCCGATAACGATGCAGGCCGATGCGAGGAACATCCTACAAACAAAAGACTTCCGCAGGCAAAACCCATAGTGACGGTGTGCCAGGCTGGCAGCGTGGTTCTATGGTTCGGTGCGCTCTTCAGCGCTTTTCTGTCAATCGAAAGCCGCCATCTTTTTGCTCCAATGTATCAAGCTCAGCAATCCAAGCCCGAGCAGGAGAATTGTGGAGGGCTCCGGAATCGGATTCACTTGCAGATGCGCTTCCACCTGCCCTTGGTTGTTGCCGTAATCCGCGTCGTTAAAGCCAAGATAGAGCCGCCCGTGTTCGTTGACCGGTGCTGAATAGTCCGTGCCGACGAAAAAAAATGGTGGAATCGGATGCAGCGTAACCAGCATGTGGGGACCATCGGAGCTGATCTGCCCCAAGAGCGAACTAACATTAAAGCCGCTTGAATCTCGTCCAATTTGTCCGTTGGCGTCCGTAAGGGGGTCCGACGGGCTGATTCGCCACTGCCCATCAGCGGTAATGGTCAGGACATCGCCGACATTTAAATCTAACCCTGTATCGGCCAAGCTCGGAACATGCGGCGGCGGATTGTGCGGATCGCCGGGTGAAATCGACACGCTATTATGTTCGGCGTCGACTGGTACGTCAACTATGACCACGGCATGAGCCTGGGATGGAAGCAACCATCAGATCATGAGTCCAAAGGGGGTCGCTTTCATCCCTGCTTTGGTTCTGCTAATAGCATGTTGTTTGGCAACCAGTTGGCGGGCAACATGTAAAGCATGATTGGGTCGCGTATGTTCCATCTGGCCGAGCAACTCGGCTTGTCGTCGCCCAGCAATTTGGCCCAATATTGGTGGTCGAAGAATTGTAGGTTGGAGAGCCCAGCGCTTGCCCTAAGGCCGCCCAATCAGCCGTCGAGCAACCGGCGAGACAACATAGGAGCAATGCAACCAATATTCTTGTCAGATCCATTTAGTGTTGGAGCGGTCGCGGATCTTGGCCCCTAAGATAACAAGGCGTTAGATCGTAGAAAGAATTGGACAGTAGTTGTCAACTATAACACGCCTTATAGGTCGTGGTCTACACAAACCCTACCTCCTAAGATGACTCCGTGGCAGGAGATATTCGGATCAAGTTTGCGAGACACCTACAGCAACTACGTAGGGACAAAAGCTGGACTCAAGAGGAGCTGGCCGAGCGGGCCGACCTTGCCTACCGCCACGTCCAGCGATTGGAAAACCTGAAGAACCCACCGCCAGCAAAAATTGATACGCTGGATAAACTCGCCAAAGCCTTCAAGATCACGCCGTCGAAGCTGCTGGATTTCTGACGCTAGTCCCCGCTAGAATCGACCTGCGCCGCGAGTGAGCGGCTACGTTGCTTCTTGCTTCCACTGCTTCTGAAAACGCCCCTGAGATCACCGCCTTCACTTCTTCCCCTTTGAGAGTCTTGCGAATCAGTAGCGCTTTGGCAAGCGCTTTTACTTGAACGCGAATGCACCGCCGCTTCATGAGTTGTTTGGCTCGAATCTCAAGCAATTTGACATACGCGGTCAGTTCTTCGTTGGAAGCCGTTATAATGTTCAATAGCCTTACAGCGATTTCATGGTCCCCGCGCGCGTGATGTTTCCTCACGCTACGCGGCATAAATGCGCTTTGTGCCGCCATTCCTGCGAGACACACAATCACATCTGACTCGACATTCAGCCGCATCTTTCCTGAGTTGTCGTGTATTGCCCTTGACAGGATTGTAGCCAGTCGCCCCCTCATGACTCCCAAGCTATCCACATCTTCAACAATGGATACCCTCTTAATTTTGAGTTTGAAACGAGCTTGGGCGACTGCGTGCCCCGCTTCATGATAGGCTGTTGACCTCCTATTTTTCTCCTTCGCCATTTCTTCTCTCCTCTACCGCTCGGCACCGTATGATGCTGAGTGCGCTTTATGCTTCTGCCAGTTTATCCTGTACTCAGCCGCTAACGCCTTGTCTCGCAGCACCAGCACATTCTCGGCGTTATGTTCCTCAGCCGCCTTCGTGAAATTGAAGGAGCCGGTGATGATCGTCTCGTCATCAAGGATCATGATTTTGTTGTGCGCGATTGCATGGGCGGCGTCAATGCTCACGGGAATCCCGGCATGGAGGAGGAAGTCGGCCTCGGAGTAGTGCTCGGTCCGCTGGCTCTTGTCCAGAATAACCTCAACAACGACGCCCCGCTTTTTCGCATCCACCAACGCTTGGGCAATAGGGGCTGAGGTGAAACTGTAGGCTTGCACGAGGACCGTTGTCTGTGCATGGGCGAGGGTAGCAACCACCAACTGGGTCGCCCCGCCCTGCGGGGAGAAGGCCACCTGCCAGATGGGTTGTGAGGTTCCAGAGGCCGCGCGTGATGGAGTCGCTGGCTGGCAACCTGATAGACTCCAACCCGCGAGCAGCAAGACGACAGGAGGGAGTCGTCGCATGGGCTCATTGTAGCACGGGGAGAGAAAAGCAACAGGCCGGCACCGGCCACCGACCCCGCCTGCTACCGAGCGCGGGTTAGAGGCGAAAACGACGCCGCCAGCCCACCAACCCGAGCAGCCCGGAGCCGAGGAGGTACAGCGAGGAGGGTTCCGGGGTGACCACCACTTGCGCGAGGACGGCTCCCAAATTATTGCCGTAATCGGCGTCGTTAAACCCGAGGAACAATCGCCCCTCTTTGGTGACGGGACCGGCATAGTCCGTCCCGACAAAGAAAAACGCGGGAATCGGCTGCAACGCGATGTGCATGTGCGGCCCGTCAGCGCTGATTTGGCCCAGCAGCGAGCTGACGGTGAACCCGCTTGAGTCCCGCCCTATTTGCCCATTGGCGTCTGTGAAGGGATCGGACGGGCTGATGCTCCAGGAACCCGTTGCCGTGATCTGGAGGAACTCGCCCACGTGGAGATCCAGCCCGGTGTCCGCGAGGGTGGGGACATACGGGGGCGGATTGCCAGGATCAGCCGGGGAGGGGGAGATGCTGTTGTGTTCGGCATCGACCAGGATATCGGCGAAGAGAGCCGCGTGAGCGTCTTGTGCGAACGTTAGACAAAGCCATACGGCCAAAAAAGAAATCAACGAACGCGCCAGGATCTTCATCCTTTTGACCCTATTGCTGACCATTAGTTACCAGACACGCCTCTCCCCACCCTGTACACTGCATATCTTGTGCCAATATGATACGGAACGCATGGTGCCATAAGGCCTTACTGTGGAAGTAGATCGAGATGGCCGGCAATTTGGCTCGGCCGGGGTGAGTTAGGCTACCTGTTGGCGGGATGAGGAGTGCTACAGAGCGTTGCGTGGGGGCGACGGAACGAGTGGAGAACTCAGGATCTGGTCTGGCCGGCGTTCCTGAGGGAGTTCAGGGCGGGGTGTGGGTCTGGCGAACTGGCCCAGTGCTTGGGGGAAGGTCAAGCAGACTAGCGGGAGGGTGGTTCTGTGGGATCGAGCCGGTCTTGTGGATGGTGGCTGCTGCTTGATCCTAATGAGGTTCAGGAATGTTCCAATACTGGGAAATGGCGTGAGCAAATCTGCCTTTAACCCAGGAACGACTATAAAAGATCATCCGCCAGGCATTGGCGATCCACCAGCCCAACAGGATAAACCACACCGCAAATTCGAATCGCTCGAAAAGGCGCATCGCTACACTCACAACGTCTTCAGAAAGCGCCTGACTTGATCGTGGCTGCCGTACAGGACGTACTGGATGAGGTCGCCGGTACGGCGATAGGTCACTCGTATGTGGAGGTCCACACGGAATTCGAAATAGTCGTCCCGCAGATGGGTGATACCCAAGCCCTGGGGCCACCGGCGACCTTCGATGGCCTGCTGGAATTTCTCAATGGCTTTCAGCAGCTTCGACGCGGGCGCTCGGGAGAGATGGCGGGTGGAGTCCAGGAACGATGGTTGATAGGCAAACCGCATTACCCACGGCGGCCAAGATGGCGCTTCAGGTAGCGCAAGGAGTCCGCCGCGTTCTCACAGGTA
>Ga0209515_10008376_pt1 | contig 12086 bp, 10 predicted proteins | sample Subgroupgradi54m_FD_187454 | JGI IMG/M metagenome (GOLD analysis project Ga0209515, IMG submission 187454) | Subsurface groundwater microbial communities from S. Glens Falls, New York, USA - GMW60B uncontaminated upgradient, 5.4 m (SPAdes)... ... | reverse complement strand
TGTTAACCACGTTGGCGCTCAAACACCTTGCCCTCGATACGCACGCACTGTCGGCACTGATTACCTCCACCCTCGGTGTCGCCCTGATCCTGACGGCGATCGCCCTGCTCTTTAAGGAGCGGTTTCGCGACTACGCGCGCCGGAAGCTGAGCCATCGACCAGCCTGGAGCCCTCGGGCAATTGCCGTCGCTACCGTGGTGACCGGGCTTGTACTGGGCGTCATTGTTACGATTTCTTCGGTCGGCGCCGGTGCCGTCGGAACCGCGGCCCTGTTCTTTTTGTACCCGCAGCTTTCGGTGGTACAGATCGTGGGTACCGACATCGTGCATGCCGTACCGCTGACCCTGATAGCCGGCCTCGGTCACGCGTCGCTGGGCACCGTCAATTGGAGCCTGCTCGTGAGCCTGCTGGTCGGATCATTGCCGGGCATTTACATCGGTAGTCACCTTGCCTCCCGCGTTCCGGAGCGCATCTTGCGGCCGACCCTCGCGGGAATGCTGGTGCTGATCGGTGGTAGACTAGTGTTTTGAACGCCATGGCCACCGTTATTCTCGTCGTCTGCGGCAAATCCACCATCGCCCATCAAGGGGCCCAATAGATGTACCGTTACGATCAATACGACCAAAAGATAGTTGACGAGCGCGTCGCACAATTCCGCGACCAAACGCGGCGCTTCCTTGCCGGTGAACTGAGCGAAGACGAATTCCGTCCGCTACGCCTGCAGAACGGCCTGTACATCCAACGCTTCGCGCCGATGTTGCGCGTCGCCGTGCCTTATGGCCTGTTATCGAGCCGCCAGCTGCGCATGCTGGCGCGCATCGCACGCGAATACGACCGTGACTACGGCCATTTTTCGACGCGCCAGAATATTCAGTACAACTGGCCGGAGCTGCCCAAGGTCCCGGACATCCTGGCGCTGCTCGCCAGCGTCGAGATGCACGCGATCCAGACCTCCGGCAACTGCGTGCGCAACATCACCACCGATCAGTTCGCCGGTGTGGCGCCGGACGAATTCGTCGACCCGCGCCCGCTCGCGGAGGTTTTGCGCCAGTGGTCGACGTTCCACCCGGAATTCGCCTACCTGCCGCGCAAGTTCAAGATCGCGCTGAACGGCGCCAAGACCGATCGCGCCGTCATCCAGCTGCACGACATCGGGCTCGACGTGGTCAAGAACGATGCCGGCGAGATCGGCATGCGCGTGCTCGTGGGCGGCGGCATGGGCCGCACGCCGGTGATTGGCTCGGTGATTCGCGAATTCCTGCCGTGGCAGCACATGCTGACCTACTGCGAAGCCATCCTGCGCGTGTACAACCGCTACGGTCGGCGCGACAACAGCTTCAAGGCGCGCATCAAGATTTTGGTGAAGGCGCTTGGCGCCGACGAGTTCGGGCGTCAGGTCGAAGCGGAATGGGTGCACAGCAAGGACGGTCCCGACACGATCACGCAAGCGGAACTCGATCGCGTCGCTTCCTTCTTCACGCAGCCGCCGTACGAGCGACTGGCTGACGAGGATGCCGGCTTCAATACCCGCGTCGCCGACGAAAAGGCCTTTGCCAACTGGGTCAAGCGCAACGTGCATGGGCACAAAGTGCCGGGCTATGCGTCCGTCACCCTGTCGTTGAAGAAAACCGGCGTGCCGCCCGGTGACGCGACGTCCGCACAAATGGATTTCGTGGCCGATCTCGCCGACCGCTACAGTTTTGGCGAGTTGCGCGTCTCGCACGAGCAGAATCTGATCCTGGCTGACGTCAAGAAGGCTGACCTGTTCCTGCTGTGGCAAGAAGCCAGGCAAGCCGGGCTCGCGACGCCCAACATCGGCCTGCTCACGGATATCGTCTGCTGCCCGGGCGGCGATTTCTGCTCGCTCGCCAACGCGAAATCGATTCCGATTGCGGAAGCGATTCAGCGCCGCTTCGACGATCTCGATTACCTGCACGACATCGGCGAAATCGACATCAATATCTCGGGCTGCATGAACTCCTGCGGCCATCACCACGTCGGCCACATCGGCATTCTCGGCGTCGATAAGGGCGACTCCGAGTGGTATCAGGTCAGCATCGGTGGCGCACAGGGTAACCGCGCGGCCATCAGCACCGTGATCGGCCCGTCGTTTGCGGCCAACGAGGTCCCCGACACCATCGAGCGGTTGATCGAGGTCTACCTCGCACGCCGTACCGAGGAAGAGCATTTCATCGACACCGTGCGCCGCATCGGCGTGGAACCGTTCAAGACCCACGTCTACGGCACTCAAGGCGGCGCGCGCGGCAAGGTGGTGGCCCATGGCTAAGGTCATCGTCCGTGGCGCCATCGTGAATGACGACTGGGCCGTGATTCAGTTTCCGGTCAAAGATGAGCCGGTGCGCAAGCAGGCCGGTAAGGCAGTGATATTTCGTGTCACCGGTGAATCCGCTGCCAATGCCGAGGAAATTGCGGCGCTGCAGATTCCTGCCGGTAAGGTGATCGTACCGCTTTCGGCGTGGCTCGCGCGCAAAGACGAACTGGCGCCGCGCCTGGCCAAGGGCGAGCTTGGCGTCTGGCTCGATAGCTTCGAGTCGCCGGAAGCGCTGGTGGAAAGCATCGACAATCTCAACCGCCTGGCGTTGATCGCGGTGAACTTCCCGCGCTTCGCCGACGGCCGCGGCTATTCGTTCGCGATGCTGCTGCGCACGCGTTACGGCTATACCGGCGAGCTGCGGGCTATCGGCGATGTCCTGCACGATCAGCTGTTCTATATGAAGCGCGTCGGCTTCGATGCCTATGCCGTGCGTGCCGACAAGAACATCGAGGACGCCTTGCGCGGCCTGAACGATTTCAGTGAACCGTACCAGTCTGCCGTCGACGTACCGATGCCGCTGTATCGCCGGCGTGCGCGGTAATCAAGAAACTGTATTCCTACGTAAACAGGAGAAGTAGATGAGTCTTACGCAAAAAATCGAACAGACGAAAACATTGTTGCAGCAGATTGAGCGCGACTGGGCACCGGCCACCTTCGCCAACAGCTTTGGCGCCGAAGACATGGTGCTCACCGATCTGATCGCCAAGAACGCCGCCAAAATCGAAATCTTCAGTCTCGACACCGGCCGTCTGCACGGCGAGACCTACAAGCTGATGGGCCAGGCGCGCGAGAAGTACACGAACGTCACCTTCAAGGCGTACTACCCGAACGCCGCCGCCATCGAAGAGTTCGTCAACAAGAACGGCATCAATGCCTTCTACCAGAGCGTCGAGATGCGCAAGGGTTGCTGCGGCATCCGCAAGGTCGAACCGCTCAAGCGCGCGCTCGCCGGCAAAAAGGCCTGGATCACGGGCCTGCGCCGCGAACAGGCGGTGTCGCGCACCGAACTCGCGGTCTCCGAGTTTGACCAGGGCAACGGCCTGCAAAAATTCAGTCCGCTCGCCGATTGGACGCTGGCCGACGTCTGGGCCTATATCCGCGAAAACAACGTGCCGTACAACGAGCTGCACGACCGCAATTTCCCGAGCATTGGTTGCGAGCCGTGCACGCGCGCCATCGCGGTCGGTGAAGACGTCCGTGCCGGACGTTGGTGGTGGGAAAATCCGGAGACCAAGGAATGCGGCCTGCACCCGGCCGGCGGCAAGGCAGCGACGGCAACGGCGAAGTAATCCCACGCAGTAACGGCATTAAAAAAGGCGGCAGATTCTATCTGCCGCCTTTTTTGCGTCTGCGCCTCAGGGGCGCATTGTTCAGGCCTTCAATGCGGCTGCCAATACCTCGGCCACGCGCGCGATGTGCGCCACCGGCATCCCCGGATAGATCGGCAATGCCAACGCCTCGTTTGCGGCCTTCTCGGACACCGGTATGCTGCCGGGTTTATATCCCAGCGATTGATAGACGTCCTGCAGATGCAGCGGCTGCGGATACGCAATCGAGCATCCGACTTTATTGTCGACCAGATACTGACGCACACGATCGCGGTTCTTCACGCGCAGGGTATACAGATTGAACACGTGCCGACCGTGCGACGGACGCGGCGGCAGCCCGACGCCGAATGCCGCCAGGCGCTGGTCGTACTCGCTCGCCACGCTGATGCGTCCGGCGATATCGCGTTCGATGTGACGCAGCTTGATGCGCAGCAGCGACGCCTGAATCTCGTCGAGACGCGAGTTATAACCGATCTCGTTGTGGAACCAGGGTTTGTAGGCGCCGTGGTTGCGCAGGCGACGCAGGTGTTCCGCGACCTCGTCGCGGTTGGTGGTGATGATGCCACCATCGCCGTAACAGCCGAGCACCTTGGTCGGATAGAAACTGAAGGCGCCGGTGTCGCCGATGCTGCCGACCTTGCGGTCGCCGACCGTGGCGCCGAACGACTGCGCGCAGTCTTCCACCACGGCGAGCTTGTGCTCGCGCGCAATGACCATCAGTTCGTCCATCTTCGCGGGATTGCCGTACAGGTGCACCGGGATGATGGCTTTCGTTTTCGCGTTCACCAACTTGGCAACACTCTTTGGATCGAGATTGAAACTGTCGGCCTCAATGTCGGCGAAGACCGGCGTAGCGCCGACCAGCGTAACGGACTCGGCGGTTGCGAAGAACGTGAACGGGCTGGTAATGACTTCATCGCCGCGCCCAATGCCGAGCGCGCGCAGCGACATGATCAGCGCATCGGTACCGTTGGCACAGGCAACGGCGTGCTTGGCGCCGATGTACGCCGCGCATTCCTTTTCGAACGCCGTGACGTGCGCGCCCAAGATGAACGCACCGCTGGCGCCGGCGGCGCGCACGGTCTCGAGCCATTCGGCCTCGAGTTCCTGGTACTGGGAGGATAAATCTAGAAACGGAACCGCGTTCACGTCTGACATTCGGAAATCTTCTCCTTCACAAGTAACGCCACCCGCAACGCCTCGAGCCCCACACGCCCGGTCACGAGCGGTGGTTGTCCGGTGCGAACCGAATGGACGAAGTGTTCAAGTTCAGTGTCGAGCGGCGGACGCGGCTGGATGTTCGCCGTCTCGTTAACTATCTTCGGCCAGTCGCCTTCCTCATTCGGAACCGCGTACGACATCTCGAGCTTCTGTTCGATGTAATCGAGACCGTAGTAATGCGCATCGCCGAACACGCGAATGCGCCGGAAACGCTTGTTGGAGACGCGGCTCGCCGTCACGTTGGCGACCGCACCGTTCTCGAATTCGAGACGCGCGTTGGCGATATCGGCATGCTGCGTGATGACCGGGATACCGGTAGCAGCGATGGTCTTGAGCGGCGCCTTGACCAGCTCCAGCACGATATCGATATCGTGGATCATCAGATCGGTCACGACGTCGACGTCCGTGGCGCGGGCCACAAACGGTCCCAACCGATGCACTTCGATAAAGCGCGGATTGGTCGCGCGCTCGGCCAGCGCCATCATGCCGGCATTGAAACGCTCGAGATGACCGACCTGAAAAATCACGCCGGCGCGCTCGGCCAGCTCGACCAGCTCGCGCGATTCTTCGAGCGTCGGCGCCAGCGGCTTTTCCATCAGCATATGCACGCCCTGCTCCAGAAACGGACGTGCCGCCGGAAGGTGCAGGCTGGTCGGCACCACGATGCTGACCGCGTCGATCTTGCCGAGCAGCTCGTTGGCGTCACCGAAGGCGGCGCAGCCGTGCTGCGCGGCGACGTCGCGCGCGACATCGAGATTCACGTCGGCCACGCCCACCAACTGGACGTTCGGCATCGCGGCGTAGATCTTGGCGTGCAGTTTGCCGAGGTAGCCGACACCGACGACACCGACGCGAAGTCGCTCGGTACCCGGTTTGGATGAAATCGTCATTGATATTCTTGGTTCGGCGTCGGCTGAGGGGTCGCGGAGACCTTAAAAACTGCGGGAATTATACATGAGGCCCGGGCCCTTTGTTACGGGCGCCCGCATCGCGAGCTATGGACTAGCCGACACCAAGTGCCAGGCCTGCGATTCGACAAATACGTTTAACAAGCGCGTGTCGAGCTTCCCTTGCTTGGCCTCGGTTTCGAGAATCGCCAGCGCCTGCTCGGGCGGCAGCCCGCGCTTATAGGGCCGGTCGCCGGCGGTCAGGGCATCGTAAATATCGGCGATCGTCATCATGCGCGACTGCACCGGGATCGCCTCCCCCGCCAGTCGCTGCGGGTAACCGGAGCCGTCGAGCTTTTCATGGTGCGAATACGCAATCAGCGGCAGGTCACGCAACTGGCGCGTCCACGGAATGAGGCTGAGAAAGGCGAAGGTATGCGAGACGTGCGATTCAATCTCGGTGCGCTCCTTCGGATTGAGGCTGCCTTTCGAGAGCGCCAGATTCGCAAACTCGAATTCATCCAGCAGCGGCACATCTTCTCCATGTTCGCCCGGAAATTTGAAACGCAGCAACCGTTCGAGGTCCGCCGGGGCGGCAAATGACACCGACGGCTCGTTCGCGTTCAGCACCAGCTGCAAGTACTCGTCCAGCATTCCGCAATCGGCCGCCAGCGTTTGCTCGATTTCCTGGCGCCGGCGCGCGAACGCCTCCGCCTCCAGACGCTCATCGTGCAGCGCCAGCAGACGTTGAAACGCGCGCCGCTCCAGGCTCGCACGGGCAAAGCGGAAACGTTGGCGCACCAACTCCAGCTCATGCGGGTAGAGTTTTTTGGCCTTGACGAGGACGTACTCGCGCACGCCGACCTTACCGAAGTCATGCAGCAGCGCCGCATAGCGCAGCTCGCGCATCTGTTCGCGCGTGAACGCGACGTCGCGCAATCCATGCTCGCCGGTACGGTCGACGGCAACGGCCAGGCGCTCGGTAAAGTCGGCCACGCGAAACGAATGGCCGGCCGTGGTCGGATCGCGCGTTTCAATTGCCTGCACCGAGGCCTTGATGAATCCCTCGAACAGCCGCTCGATATCGGCGTACAGCATACTGTTCTCGAGCGCGACACCGGCCTGACCGGCAAGGGCCGCGGCCACCGCTTCGTCTTGCGCGTCGAACGCGAGCACGTGCTGCGCGAACTCTTCCGGCGTGCGCAGCTTCACATCGGGCCGGCCTTTGCGATTGATCAGCTGCAACACCCCCACCACGTCATCGGCCTTGTTCTTGAGCGGCACCGTGAGCAGCGATGTTGTGCGATAACCCAGCTTGCGATCGGAGTCGGCGCTGAAGCGATAGGGCGCGTCCGCTGCGATGGCGTAGGCATCGGCCAGCACCAACGCGCTGCCGGTGCGCGACACGTAACCAGCGATGCTGTCTTCGCCGACCGGGATACTTTGGACCGAGGTGGCATCGCCGAGCGAGGCGTTTTGCCAGAAACGAAAGCAGAGGCGCCCGTCGCCGTCGCGCGTGTAGATTGAGGCGCCGTCGGCCTGCGTCAGGCTGCGCGCATAAGTCAGGATCAGGCGCAGCAGCGCGTCCAGATCTTTTTCGGACGCCAGCGCACGGCCGATTTCGAGCACCTGTTCCAGCATGCGTGCGGCGCGCCCGCCGTGCAGGTTTGCCGCCAATGCAAACGCCGATTTGAGCGTCGTGTAAATGACGTCAGCCTTGGAAGCGATGTCGAGCACGCCGGCCACATTGGCGTGCGCCAACCACTTCCCGGGTTGGCGCGTTTCCGCGCTCGGCATCCAGACGATAACGATGGCGTTGATGTCGGCACGCGCCAGCAGTTGTTGCGCCTCGTCCGACGTGGCCACGATGACGACACCGGCCAGATTTCCCGTCAGTTCATGCACCTGCGCAAAAACCGTCATCTCGTGCGCCGGCAACAGCGCCAGCACGTCAGCGACGATGGTCGTCACGCGATTCGACAGGCAAAGCCGCGGCAGCGTTGAATTCATGTTGTTATGGATCTGGTGCACCCTGTTAGTAAGATACACTATCCAGCCCGTCCCCACCTTTCCACGCGATGACCACTGACCCACGCGCCGTACTCATCACCGGCTGTTCCTCCGGCATCGGCCTATGCTTGGCGCAAGGTCTGCATGCGCGCGGATACCGGGTGTTCGCCACCGCGCGCAAAGCGCAGGACGTGGCGACCTTGCGCGGGCTCGGCCTTGAGGCCTTTGCGCTCGACCTCGATTCATCGGAGTCAATCCGGGCTGGCGCCGAGCATGTGCTGCAGCAGACGCGGGGCAAACTCTATGGCCTGATCAACAACGGTGCCTACGGACTACCGGGCGCCGTCGAGGATCTTTCACGCGCTGCGTTGCGCGCCCAGTTTGAAACTAATGTCTTCGGCACCCAGGAACTCACCAATTGTCTATTGCCGGCCATGCGCACTACCGGCGAAGGCCGCATTATTCAGATCAGCTCGCTATTAGGCATCGTGTGTCTGGCCTATCGAGGCGCCTACAGCGCCTCCAAATTCGCGCTCGAGGCGCTTTCCGACACCATGCGTCTGGAGCTTCGCGGCACGAATATCCATGTCGCGCTGATCGAACCCGGACCGATCAAAACGCGGTTTCGCGTCAACGCCCATGCGGCGTATCGGAAGTGGATCAATAAGGATAAAAGCGCCCATCGCGATTACTACACCCGCGTTGAGGCACGACTGGGAGGAGACAAACCGCTGCCGTTTACGCTGCCACCGGATGCCGTGCTCGCCAAAGCGATTCACGCACTTGAAGCGGGGCGCCCCCGGTTGCGTTATCCGGTGACGGTGCCGGCGCGGTGGGCCCTATGGTTGCGGCGAGTATTGCCGGGACGGGCACTTGATCGCATAGCCGCCGCCACGAGTGGCGGCGGCACGCGTTGATAGACTTAAATTACAAGAAGAACTGGAAGTTGATAGATACCACGTCGTACTTGAGCGAGACGTTGCCACTGGTCGTGAAGTCACCGGCCGGTACATTCGGTTTCAGAATGAAACGTTCGTATTCGAGCTTCAGCGTCGAACTCCTGCCGGCGAAGATCAGGCCGACACTTCCGGTCGGCGCAATGCCAGTCGAGTGAAACTTGTTGCCGAGGGAGTCCTGCGCCGTCGCATCCCAGCGCCATCCGCCACCGGTGAAGGTAACACCGTAAAAGCCGTCGTTATCGCGCTGAAACGGAACCGTGACAAACACTTTTCCGTGAAAGCCCTGGGCACTGTATTTGTCCTCGACGCCGATGCCGCGCGTGTAGGTAATGGTATCGGAATTGACAAAACCGGCTTCAGCGCCGAAGAACCGGCTCATGGCGTAGCCGAGATATCCGCGCTTGAGATACGGTGAACCACCGGTATCCACGCCTGTCGCGAGTTCGTTGCGATCGCGGATCGCGCCGATACCCATCTCGAAAAACCATCCCTTCTGTTTGTTTTCATCTTCGGCGGCCGATGCGGTTAGCGGCAAGGCCTGCATTACAACAAATCCGGCCAACAGCGCCGCGATCAACGACAGCCCACGTGGACACTTCATGCTGGTCATCCTCCTCACTGCTATTAGTTTGTGTGGCGCCCCTTTGACCGGCGACACGAATATGACAACCCCATTGTAGTACAACAATTTACGCGTCAATGACCCATTGTTGCGGTTCATCGGTGGGCGTCATGCTGGGGTTGGCCGACACTCAATCCAGCATGTGGGACACAAGCCCATCGGCCAGCTTCGGCTCAAACCAGGTCGATTTGGGCGGCATGACTTCACCCGCGTCGGCCACGGCCATGAGATCGGCGAGCGAGGTGGCGAACATGGAAAAGGCCACCGCCATTTCGCCTGATTTGACGCGCCGTTCCAGCTCGGCCAGGCCGCGAATGCCCCCGACAAAATCAATGCGCTTGTCTCGACGCGGATCGCCGATACCCAGTACCGGCGCCAGCAGATTTTCCTGCAGCAGGCTCACGTCCAGCCGACGCACCGGGTCCTCGCGCGGAACGTGCTCGGGCCGAATCCGCAGTCGATACCATTGCCCGGCCAGATACATCCCGAACTCGCCCACCGCTGCCGGTTTGCACGCCGTGGCCACCGCCGCGATATCAAACGTCTCCACGACGCGCGCGAGAAACTCCTCCCGCGACAAGCCGTTTAAATCCTTGACCACGCGGTTGTAGTCGAGAATCTGCATTTGATTGTCGGGAAACATGACGGCGAGAAAGTATTCGTAGCCCTGGTCGCCCGAATGCCGCGGGTTGGTGACGCGGCGCGTGGTAGCGACGCGCGCGGCCGCCGCGGAGCGATGATGGCCGTCGGCAATATACAGACGCTCCATGGCATTGAACGCACGCGTGAGCTGATCCACGACCATACGCTCGCGCACCGCCCACAGGCTGTGACGCACACCTTCGTCGGCAGTGACGTCGACATCCGGTGCCACCGCGGTCAACCGCGCCACCAGCGCGTCGATGTCGGGTGAATGCCGATACGTCAGAAACACTGGTCCGGTCTGGGCGTTGAGCGTATCGATCTGACGTACGCGATCGTCTTCTTTATCCGGGCGCGTGAACTCATGGCGCCGGATGTGCCCGCTTTCATACGCGCTCACCGACGCGGCCACCACCAGGCCGACCTGCGTGTGCGCACCCATCACCAAACGATACAGGTAGTAGCACGGCTCGGGGTCGCGCAGCAGCACCGCTTCGTGCAGCATGCGATCGAAATTTTCCCGCGCCTTGGCGTACACCGGCGCGCTATACGGATCGGTGCCCACCGGCAGATCGATCTCGGCTTTGGAGATATGAAGAAAGCTCCACGGCTTTCCGGCCGCGCGCTGGCGCGCCTCGCTGGAATCGAGCACATCGTACGGCGGCGCGATCACGTCTTGCGCGCGTCCCGGGGCCGGCCGAAGACCGGTGAAAGGGCGAATCAGATTCATGTAGTCACTCGAAGCTTGTCTCAAATAAAAGGGCCGACTCCCCTCATCCCTTCTGCCAGCGGGAGCAGCAGCGACCGCCGCGCATTGCGCAGTCGGTTCACCCGGGCGCAATTCAAAACCACTTACCGACGCAGGTCAAACCGCTTTTTATGATCCCGACGCGCTTGGCGGCACCGTCTCACACCGCTATCATTGCGCGCCCAACCACCTCCCCCATTGCTTCCACATGCCCGTTCCGTCCTGCCGTTACTATCTGCCGCCCGAGTGGACCGACCAAAGCGGCGTGATGCTGACGTGGCCGCATGCGCACGGCGACTGGGCCCCGCGCCTGACGTTGGTCGAGCCGGTGTTCGACGCCATCGCGCTCGAAGTCAGCCGGCGCGAAAAGGTGCTCATTTCCTGCTACGACAGCAAACATCGCGATCACATCGCCGCGCGCCTGCGCGCCGTCGGCGTGGGCATAGCGCAAGCGGTATTGCACGTGGTGCCCTCGAACGATACCTGGGCCCGCGACCACGGACCGATCACCGTCACGTGCCAGGATGAACCGCTGCTGCTCGACTTCGGCTTCAACGGCTGGGGCGGCAAATTCGGCCACGCCGCCGACAATGAAATCTCGCGCCGCCTGTACGCGCTCGACGCCTTCGGCGATGCGCCGATACAGAAAGTCGACATGATTCTCGAGGGCGGCTCAATCGAGGTCGACGGCTGCGGCACGCTGCTCACGACCGCGCAGTGCCTGCTTACGCCGACACGCAATCCAACCCTCTCGCGCGAGCAGATCGAAGCGCAGCTCAAAGAACTGCTGGGTCTCACGCGCATCCTGTGGCTCACCCAAGGCCACCTCGAAGGCGACGACACCGACGCCCACATCGATACACTGGCACGCTATTGCGACGCCAACACCATCGCCTACGTCGCCTGCGACGATCCAACCGATTCGCACTACGAAGGCCTGAAAGCAATGGAGCGCGAACTCCAGGCATTCACGGCTGCCGACGGGCGCCCGTACAAACTCGTGCCGCTGCCATGGCCGCAGGCCAGGCACGACGAAGACGGCCGCCGCCTGCCCGCGACCTACGCGAACTTTTTGATTATCAACGGGGCTGTGTTGGTACCCACCTATCAAGACCCGGCGGACAAGATCGCGCTGGCGCGTCTGAAGGAATGCTTCCCGGATCGGGATATCGTGGCGATCGATTGTTTACAGTTGGTTTACCAGAATGGAAGTCTGCATTGTGTGACGATGCAATTGCCGAGGGGTGTGCTGGTTTGATTTTTTGGTCTTGTCGCGCTGACGCGGGCCGGTCGAGTCTATTAAATTCATGAGGTGCGGCTCGCGCGCCGCAGGC
>Ga0209515_10008375_pt1 | contig 12086 bp, 13 predicted proteins | sample Subgroupgradi54m_FD_187454 | JGI IMG/M metagenome (GOLD analysis project Ga0209515, IMG submission 187454) | Subsurface groundwater microbial communities from S. Glens Falls, New York, USA - GMW60B uncontaminated upgradient, 5.4 m (SPAdes)... ... | reverse complement strand
GGGCTGGCGCGACCACGGGAGCGGGTGTTGATTCCACGGTTGGCGCAGGAGCGCTGACAGAGGCACCTCCTGTTGTACCAGCAGACGTATCGGGGACGCTCGTCCCGCTTGGTTCTACCGTAGCATTGGTGTTAACATTGGTTGTATTACCAACTGGCGCTGTTACGGTAGGCTCGACCGTGGTTCCGCCGGTGGCTGATGTATTTGTTTCTACTGCCGGTACAGTGCTAGCGGGCGCTTGTTCTGCCCTAAAAATAGCCACACCATCTACAATCTGGATTTTGCTAGAATCGTAGGTATAAGCTAACGGGTTGTTAAAATCCCAGGTCGAGGTAAAAGCGTGCGTTTTCTTAGGGAACAGACCAATTCCTACTAAACCGAGCAAAACATATAAGAGCCAAATAGCCAATGTGCCAAAAATGACTGACAAGGACACGATCCGACGCAGCCGATATGTTGCGACCACGCTGTTATCGCCACCAGCTAATTTTGTTGGTGAGATAAAAATATAGGCCGGGAGCGAAACTAAAAACAGCGCCGCTTCCAAAATTATCACACTGATGGCGATAGGAATGGTGGCGAGCGCTGTGGCATTGAGCAATTTATTTTTTTGTCTACTGATGAGTGAAGTAAAATGCAAAATAAAATTTAGCCAAGCTCCTTTCATACGCGTAAGATTAAAAACAAAATCATATACGCGGTAGGCTTAAGGTGCTTCCGAGTACTGTTATAGTATACACTATTTACTACCCTTTGTATCTAGTTTTTTAAAAGTAGTGTATACTACCAGGGTTAAATAGGAAATTTATTCACCTGACATAATCATAATAACCCTATGAAAAAAATTGTCGTTATCGAAGACGAAACAGTTTTGCAAAAAGCCATGAGCATCGAGCTCCTCGGCGCGGGCTATACTGTTATGACTGCAGGTGATGGCGAAGCTGGCCTTGAATTGGTCAAAAAAGTAATGCCCGATCTGTTGTTGTTAGACTTAATTATTCCCAAACTTGGCGGATTTGAAGTGCTTAAAGCACTAAAAGCGGACGAAACCACTAAAAATATCCCGGTAGTTATTCTCTCCAACCTTGGCCAAGACGAAGACAAGAAAAAGGGTATGGATTTGGGGGCGGTTGATTATTATATAAAATCGTCAACTGATCTCTCGGAAATAACCAAAAAAGTAGAAGGACTCATCGGGAAGTAAATTTTTATTATTTAATTATTTTGCATGTCCACCATTCGCTCTCGCTGGACAACCCGCATTCTCCACACCACGGCCTTTGTCCATAATCAAAAAGAGAAGCTGCTCACGGCACATGCTGGAGGGGCATTTTTTGTTGTTATTAGTATAATCATTTCCGAAGTATTCCTCGGACTTATTTCCTTGCCTCTTTACTTAGTTGCCACGCCCAGTACCGGCCAAGGTGATGATCATTCCGAATACAAAATTCGGCGCACGATCACACTGTCTATCATCGTTGCAATTTTTATAATTTGGCTCCTTAAACTTGTTTTCATTATTGGTCTTTCTTTATACTTTGATCCGCGCGCGCTTTACTCTATTAAAGAAACGGGCGTTAAAGTTGCTTCTGTTTCTACCCTTACCACCGAAGTCGCTATCGCGCCGGTAGACAGTGGCTTAACGCCGCCCAAGGTTATTGCCGCCGAGCAAAATGGCAAAAACACGGTAACAATAAGCGGGACAAGCAACCCCAAAGCCGTGCTCGCAGTTTATTTAACAAAAGAACAAACTGCCAAAAGTAGCGCCTCGGTGCATATGTACGCCGATTGGGCGGACAAAAATGGGCGCTGGCAAATTACCGAAGATGCCAATGTCTTTCTCCTGCCGCCCGGCAACTATGTAGCCAGTGCGGTGGAATATAACGAAATAACAAAAACGAAAAGCACTTTAAGTAACGGTCTCCCGTTTAGTATTAATGATTCTTACCTGCATCAATTTTTCCGCCGTTTTGATACCATCCTTAACATCGCAGTAGGGCTATTTATCATCATTGGGGTAGCTGGGATTATACTCATGCTGTAGGCTTTGACCTGCTCTGTAATCCTTAAATGGAATAAAAAAACAGGCCTATTGCAAGTCTGCTCTCATTCTCGTTCTCGTGTCTTTCGTTGGTTTGCTCTGTTTTGGTGTCTTTTGGTCGTTTTTGTCTCCTCTAGCTCTCGTTTCTTCCACACCCTCCCCGTGGCTTGTCTGTCTAGCCGATCTTTTCGACTTGGCAAATATAGAATAGGTTAACCGTCTTCGGAAACTTCCGAACCATGGTGGTTCACGGTATGGTATAATAATATCATTAAATTAAACTTTATAGTTTTTATGCGTAAACGATCTATCAGGGAGTTACGAAATGGATCATGGGTGCTCATGCTTGCTATCGCCATTTTCATTTTAATAAGTGTTACGGTGATCGTGGTACTTACGACTCCATCGTCAAAAAATGAAGTAATAAAAACCGGGGCCGCTGATCCGGTTCAAACAGAAGATAAAAGCTGTGATCAAAAATTTTCACAGGCAGCGCCCACAAAATATGAAATGTACTCAATTCGTAGCTCAGTCAACTTTACTGATTCTTTAACGATAAATATTCCTGAAAATCCAGCGTGGTCTATTGGTGCTGGTGACAAGGAGGCGCAACCCTACTCTGTTGAGGGCTCACATATCTCATTTGGTCCACGACAAGCCGTCTGGTACGGTATCGCGGGTCACATGTGTCAACCCGATTTTGTCTATATCACCTCGCTAGAAGAACTGTGGCGCGTGCAGATGGATACCTATCTTGCGGAATACTATCACAACACATCCGATGGAACGTTTAAACGCATTGGGAATCGATCGGTTCTCGAAATCGACGCACCCGACAGTCGAAAAAACAGTCCCTGCACGGGATTAGTAAGAACATGGTACGTTCCTCTTTTGGATTTTTCGGGGGTCGACTTTCGGATTGACCAAGAATCCTGCACAACGAGACCAAATGATAAAATAGTTGAAGACGTTATTCGGACTATGCAGGTATCCAGCGAAAGCGGGTGGAAGAGTCATTTTGAAAAGAGTATGACAAAAAATAGTCAGGGTAAAAATATCATCAGCAATGCAACCATCACCCGTCCCTACCGCTACGGTGACCTTGGGAGGTTTTTTGACACGCCCCCGACCGAAATGGATCCCGTCTCACATTTCGATTTACATTTCAAGGTTCCGTATAATCCGAATTGGGGTACGAAGAACTTTGCAATTCCGGCGTCCATTGCGGAGGTTAATGCGATGGGCCCGGAAGACAATTTGTATTTTGGTAACATGATTCCGACACCGGACGCCATCAAACGCGAATACGTTATCCAACTCGCGGAGCAGCACTATCCAGATCTTCTGACACGAAAAATAAATTTTAAAAAAACTGTGCACGATATTTCTTACGCGGTCGTCGATTATGCTTCAGAAAAAGTAATTCTGATTCATCGCGGCCAACAATATTTGGTTGCGCGCAATTTAATTCATCCAAATGACGTATCCGAACTAGAATTAAAAGTGATCCCAACCATAGAATAAATTGGTTTTTAAAACACGATCTTCGTAAACCCTAAGGGTCAAGTCCCTCATATTGAAGAAACCTTCAGCAAAATTCTAAATTGAAGAAATTTTGTACTTGGGGTCAGGTCCCTGTTTTATAAGCCCGAGGTCGGCGGCTCGATTCCCCCCGCTACCATCGAGAATCAGTCATGTCATCGTGGCTGGTTTTTTTATTCACAAGATAAGTTTTTATTTTGACAACTCCTCTACGATTCCGTATCATGATCTTATCAAATGGATAGCGCATAAATTATTTTTTTTGTATCCATAATTTTTTTATGTCTCACATATCAAAAATTCTTCTTGTCATCGTTGGTGTCGTTGTGTTGTGTGGGTTGTGGGTTGGGGCGAGTTATAACGGACTGGTTGGTTCGCGCGAGGCGGTCAAGACGGCGTTTGCGAATGTCGATACGCAGTACCAGAGGCGCATGGATTTGATCCCGAACATCGTGGCCACGGTACAGGGCTCGGCGAAGTTCGAGCAGTCGACGCTTCAGGCGGTGGTGGAGGCGCGGAGCGCCTGGGCCAAAGCCAAGACCGCGGGTGATACGACCACGCAGATCGCGGCGGCACAGGGGTTTGACGGAGCATTGTCGCGTTTGCTCGTGACCGTCGAGGCCTATCCGGATCTGAAAAGCACGCAGGCGTTCCGTGATCTGATAACAGAACTCGAAGGGAGTGAAAATCGGATTTCCGTCGCGCGTCGCGATTACAACAACGCGGTTCAAACTTACAATGTCAACATCAAACGCTTCCCGACTAACATCCTCGCTGCTTCATTCGGTTTCACGGCCGAGCCATTTTTCCAGGCGCAAGCAGGAGCAGGCAAGGCGCCACAAGTGAAATTTTAAGAGCCTGTCTAAAATCTCGCTCTCCTTGTGCTTCCTTCAGGAAAATCCTCATCGTATGCCGCATACGCTTCCGGTTTTCCTTCAGTCCAGCACGGCGGATATCAAGATTTTAGACAGGCTCCAGTTTTTATGGTTATGAAGAAGATTTTCGCTGTTTGTCTCGCGTCCTGTTTTTTTCTCGTGAGCATCGCGCACGCCGAGGCACTTCCGTCGAAGCCGGTTGATTATGTAAACGATTTTGCTCATGTCTTGTCTCCGGAGACGGCGAAATACTTGGAGGCAAATCTTCGCGCCTACGAACAGCAGACGACCAACGAGATTTCCGTCGTGACCCTTGATAATCTGCCGGACGGACGGCCGATCGAGGACGTGGCAAATCAACTGTTTAGAAATTGGGGCATCGGCAAGAAAGCAAAGAATAACGGCGTTTTGTTTTTATTGGCCATCCACGATCATCAAATGCGCATCGAAGTCGGTTACGGACTGGAAGGCGCGCTCACGGATATCATGACCAAACGGATTCAAGATGACGACGTGCGTCCGTATCTGAAAAATAATGACTTCAACGCCGGCATCCGGGTCGGCGTCTTGGAAATCGAGCAGGGGATCGCGGGAACGCTCGCGGCCCCGGTTTCTGAGTCCGACCAGACAACCAATCAAACCAAAACGGCATCCGTGAAGTCTCTTTTGCATTTGGTTTTTTTTATTTTCATCATTCTTGTCTGGATTTTTAGACTCATCCATCTGACGCTGAGCTTTTTTTTCAGCCGTTTAAAATCTCGGTGGATCGGCGGTCTCATCGGTGCTTTGCTAGGCGCCTCGCTCGGAGGCATTGTGAGTTTGTTTATTCTGCCGATTTTTTTCAAAGATTTTTGGTACGTCCCAGTTCTTTTTTTTACCGCCTTGGGATTGGGTTCGGATCTTCTTGCCATACAAGATGCGAAACCAAACGAAACCTGGTGGCAATACATCCAGCGACATCATGGCGGGGGTGCCTTTGTGAGCACGGGCGGTTCGTGGGGAGGTTTTAGCGGAGGATCCGGCGGAGGTTTTGGCGGCGGCTCTTCCGGCGGCGGAGGTTCATCGTCCGGTTGGTAAAACAGCTATCAACCTTTCCGTTTTTTGATTTTTTTCGGTGTGTGTGAGTGTGTTGACACAAGTCATTTTTTATTCTATCCTCATACCATAGCCACCACATACGGTGAGCGGAAAAGGAGGGCTTTGAGATGAGCAGAGGGAAAACGAAGAGTGTGCGGAAACGCGGTCCGAGGCTTCCTCGAGTGACTCCTGTCGGACGCGCGCTGATCGACGGAGGGCTGCTTTCCTCTCGCGAGGAAAAGGTCCTGCGTGCGCGCTTCGGAGTGGGTGCGGGGAAGCGTCATCGGCTCGAGTTCGTCACGACCGGCAATGCCGCCACCAAGGAACGGCTGCGTCAGCTCGAGGCCCGGGCGATCAACGGGATTCTCGAGCGCAAGGTGCACTGATTCATCGATCTTTCATAGGGGGCGATTCTCGCGGTCAGCTGTAAAAAGTTTGGCCGCTTTTTTTATTTCGTATTTTCGTAAAATTTCGTGCTTTCGTAATTTCTAAAAAAAATCCTCGAGCATCCTGTGCGGACGTCGAGGGGAGAGAAAGATCTAGACCGCGGCCGTGGGAGCGAGAGGGCAGGGGAGGCGCGTCACCTCCGTGAACCTGAAGCCGCTTTCGTCCAACCTAGCCTGGCAGCGAACCATCTCGCCGTGCGCGAGTCGCGGGAAGCATCCGGCCAGTTCATCCGGGACGGCGAGTTCGATCACGGGGTGGCCCTGACCGCTTTCGACGAGCAGCACATGCGATCCGTGCAACATCTGATCGGCCAGCTCATGGAGCATGACCAACACCCGCGTGCGGCGTTGGAGAGCTTCCGGGTCGCAGTGCAACCAGTGAGCGACGGTTTCCGCCCGATCCGGACGTACCATCCGGGCGACCTCACCGCACACGCAGGCGCCAGGCAGGCACGACGGACTCGTGAGTTCCTCTGCCACCACCTGCTCGACGTTGAACTGAGCGAGCAATCTCTTGACCTGCCGTCCGGCATGCCAGGCATCACGCTCGGCTCCCCGACGGATGGCGGTCAACCGCACGTGGTGCCGTGCGAGGGCCGCGCTCGCAGCCACCTCGACCTGGTGAACGCCAAGCTCTGTGAGTCTACATCCATCGCTTTCTCCTGCCCGCAAACTCCAGATGACCATCTCTTTCACCATGCGGATCCTCCCATTCAGACTGCGTGGTTTGACCAAAAGCGCAGATACAATACGTCAAAGAACGATCCATGTCAAATGATTGACGTTTGGTGTTACGTGTTCCATGCTATGTGTTACGTGACCTTATGCGCGTTCTTATTCTCGGTCTTGGACAATATCCACAAGGCAGCGGGGTGGCTGCGGCTCTTTACTTTGCGCGACGTGGTGATGAAGTGATCGTCGCGGATTTTTATTACACACCGGCGATGGATAAAAATATCGCTCGCTTAAAAAAGCTTAAAAACGTACGTTTTATTTTGGGGAAGCACGCGACGCGGGAAGTCAAACAAGTTGATCTGGTGGTGCGCCATCAACGCATAAGATCGAGCGAGCCGGAATTGGTGGCAGCGCGACGACTGGGCATCCCGATCAAATCCGAGCTCTCTCTTTTTTTAGAGAAGTGTCCGGCACCGGTTATCGGGATCACGGGGACGCGGGGCAAGAGCACGACGACAGCGTTGATTGCGGAGATGCTTCGGGTAGGGGCGAACCCACGCGTTCGCCCTCCGACCGAAGGGCAGACGCATGGGTCTGCCCCTACACATCCTCGCATCTGGCTCGGCGGGAATATTTTGATTTCCCCTCTAACTTTTCTATCAAAAATCAAACCCACGGATATCGTCGTCTTGGAAATGAGCAGTTTTCAGTTGGAGGGTTTGGGTGATGCTCGCGTTTCGCCGCACATCGCCGTGTGGACCAATCTGATGCGCGATCATCTGAACACGTATCCTTCGATGAAGGAGTATGCGGAAGCCAAGGCACAAGTTTTTCGTCACCAATCATCGCAAGACAAAGTTTTTCTTCCCGGCGATCACGCGTTTGATCGTTATGCAAAACAAGCGCCCGGCGAAGTTTATCGTTTTGGAAAAAAGGGGAGCGCGGAAGCGAGGTTAGTCAAACATTCAAAGTTAAAGTTGCTCGGCGAGCATAACATCAAGAATGCGGAGGCGGCCGTGGCCGTGGCACTCAAACTCGGTGTGGATTCAAAAATGATCAAGCGCGCCCTCGAAACGTTTCGAGGCTTGCCCGATCGTCTGGAGGTTGTTGCGACCAAGCGCGGGGTGCGTTACATCAACGATACGACCTCGACGACCCCTGATGCGACGATCGCGGCGTTGAAGGCGTTGGCTCCCAATAAAAAAGATATTCATTTGATTTTTGGTGGGGCGGATAAGGAATTGAGATTTGATGAAGTGGCGCGAGCGATCAAGCGACCAAACGTTAAAGTCACTCTCTTGCCCGGCACGGCGCATGCAAAAATTGTAAAAGCATTTCGATCTGCCCGCGTGAGCTATCAAGATGTAAAGGATTTAAAGCACGCGCTCGCGCTCATCCATCAAAATACAAAATCTGGGGACACGATTCTTCTTTCACCGGGTTGCGCGAGTTTCGGTTTTTTCAAGAATGAATATGATCGCGGAGAACAATTTAAGAAATTATTGACGCGTTTTTAAAAAACAGGTACACTTCCGGCGATTTATGGTTGATCAAAAACAGCCGCCGAACGTCGTTGATGCCTGGCGAGCCACCGGCTTTGTCTGGGACATTCTTGTTCGCATTGCTCTTCCCACCACCGCTTTCGCTTTGTTCGGTCGGTGGTTGGACAGGCGCTGGCATACCTCGCCGTGGTTTGTCCTGATCGGTTTTATTTGCGCCGTGGCCATTTCATTTTTTTTAGTTTTACGCGCCGCACGGAGCTTTCAAGCCTCTCTCAAAAAACCTTCTGCCTAACGTATGGTGAATATTCCTATTGGCGCGGAAACGATTTTTTCTCTCGGTTCATTACCGGTAAGCAATACGTTGCTCACGGCTTTTTTGGTTCTCATCATCATTACGATCGCATCCATCTTTCTCCGCACGAACGTTAAGGAAATTCCGGGAGGTTTTCAAAATTTTGTGGAAATGCTTTTGGAATTTCTTCTCGGTTTTTTTGATCAGGTCACGGGTGATCGAGAAAAATCCAGACGCTTTTTACCGATCGCCGGAACCATGTTTTTTTTCATTTTATTTTGCAATTGGTTTGGGTTGGTCCCGGGATTTGGAACGATCGGCGTGTGGCGTCAGGCACATGAGGGAAAAGAATTCATTCCGTTTTTACGATCCGCAAACAGTGATTTGAATTTGACCTTGGCCATGGCGATGATTTCGGTTGTCGGATCGCATGTACTCGGTATGATGACCCTTGGGATATGGGTGCATATCAATAAATTCGTTCAGATCAGCAAGGTGTGGAAGGCGCTCAAAACCCTTAAACCCATCAACATCTTGACGGCTTTGGTCGAATTTGTTGTGGGCATTATTGAAATTTTCAGTGAATTTGCTAAAATTGCGTCACTTTCCCTGCGATTGTTCGGTAACGTTTTCGCCGGGGAAGTATTGTTGACGGTCATCGCGTCGCTCATCGCCTATTTTGTTCCTTTGCCTTTCATGGCCATTGAAATCATCGTCGGCATTGTGCAGGCCACGGTTTTTTCCATGTTGACCCTCGTCTATCTCACGATGATGACAAGTCAGCCGCATGGGCAGGAGGCGCATGGATCAGTGAATTGAGAAGTGAGAATTGAGAATCGGATCGCTCCCATTCTTAATTCCTAATTCTAAATTCTTTATTCTTCTCTATGGATGCAGAATCTCTTCGTATCATTATGAAAGGCGCGGCCATTGCCATTGGCGGTATTTCACCGGCTTATGCCATTGGCAAGATCGTGGCCAAGGCCATGGAAGCCATCGGTCGCAATCCGGAAGCCACGGAAAAATTATTCGTTCCCATGCTTTTGGGAGCCGCGTTCGCTGAAGCCATTGCGATTTACGCGCTGGTGGTCGTATTCACCCTCTAGCGTTTAGCGTAAAGCGTATAGCGTTTAGTTTTAATTCTCAACGCTTCACGCTAAACGCGATACGCTACTCTTATGACTGACGGCGTTCTTCAATCACTTGGCATCAATGGCAAATTATTGTTTGCTCATTTGATTAATTTTGCCGTGGTGATGATCGTGGTGTGGAAGTGGGTGTATCAGCCGCTTCTGAAGGTGATGGACGCGCGTCAAAAAAAGATTGCGCAAGGGTTGCAACAGGCGGAAGAAGCTAAAACGGCCTTGTTGCAAGCGCGGGAAGAGCAGGAAGCGTTGCTGCATCGGGCTCGGCAAGAGGCGCAGCAGATGATGAAGGCGGCCGAAGGACAGGGGAAGAAAGATCGTCAGGAATTGATGGTGAAAACGCAAAATGATCTGGAGCGCATGATGGTGGAAAACAAGGCGCGGCTCGATCAGGAGGAGCGCGCGATGTTGCAGGCGGTAAAAAAACAATCGGCCGATTTGATCGTTCAGGCACTGGAGAAAATTCTTCCGTCTGTGTTGGATGATAAAACAAAACGCGCTTCCATCGAAAAGGCGGTGACGGAATTATGAAGATCGCAACCTGGTGGTTTGATGATCTGGCCAGAGCTTTTTTGGCAGAACTTCCGTCTGTCGAGACGCAGGACGAGGCTCTGACGCAATTTGAATTGCTGGCGCAGGCATTTAAGCGTGATTCACAGGTGAGAGATGCCTTCGTGAACGCGACACATTCGTTTGAGGCACGAGCTCGATTATTAAAACAGGCTTTGGAAAAACAAGGCGTCCATTCGATTGTCATCCACACCATTCTTTTGCTTACGCGTGAGCAAAAACTTTCTCAACTGGATTCGTTCATCGTGCGTCTTAAAAAAATGCGCGACGAGCTCGGATTGGCGCGACAGGTGGAGCTGCTCGTGGCAGAACCGTTCACGGTCGCGACGCATCAAGCATTGCATGCAGCTCTCGAGAAGAAATGGAAGACGCACGTGCGTTTGGAAGAACGAATAGATCAATCATTGCTCGGTGGATTTGAGCTTCGGACCGATGATTGGCATTTTGATGCTTCGGTAAAAGGAAAACTTCACAGAGTGAAAACAGCTTTAATCGCTCAAACCCTATGACCAGTGAACACAAAAAATCTTCTTCTCCCGCGGTTGATCAGATGTTGGAATCCCTGCGCGCGAGCCTGCGCGAATTTTCGCCTTCGGCAGAACAAGCAGACATCGGAACCGTGCTCGAGGTTGGTGATGGCATTGCCGCGGTCAGTGGATTGCGTCATGCGCGCAGCATGGAAATGTTGAAATTTGAACAGGGGGCCGTGGGAGTTGCGCTCAACCTCGAAGAAGATCGAGTTGGCGTCGTCTTGTTGAGCGATTTGAATCAGGTGGCAGCCGGTGAGCGGGTGGAATCCATGGGAAGGTTGTTGAGCATTCCGGTGGGCAAGGTTGTGATCGGTCGTGTGGTCAATCCGCTCGGTCAACCGGTAGATGGCAAAGGGCCGATCAAAGCGGAAAAAGAATATCCGGTCGAAAAGGTCGCGCCCGGAGTCATGACGCGCGAACCGGTCAACGTCCCACTCATGACCGGCATCAAAGCTGTTGATTCGATGATCCCCATCGGTCGTGGTCAACGTGAACTCATCATCGGCGATCGTCAGGTGGGCAAGACGGCCATCGCTCTCGACACCATCATCAACCAAAAAGGGCAGGACGTGATTTGTATTTATGTGGCCATCGGTCAAAAAGCTTCCAAGGTCGCCAAAATCGTGTCTAAGTTGGAAGAAGCCGGAGCCATGGAATATTCGATCGTGGTCACGGCCAACGCCTCTGACCCGGCATCGCTCCAGTTCATCGCCCCGTATGCCGGTTGCGCCATCGGAGAATTTTTTATGGATCAAGGCAAGGATGTGCTTGTCGTGTATGACGACCTTTCCAAGCATGCTTGGTCGTATCGCGAAGTTTCTTTGCTCTTACGTCGTCCGCCGGGTCGCGAAGCTTATCCCGGAGACGTTTTTTATCTTCACTCGCGTTTACTCGAACGAGCCGCGCGCGTGAACAAAGAAAACGGCGGGGGATCACTCACGGCGCTGCCGATTATCGAGACGCAGGCCGGTGACGTGTCAGCGTACATTCCGACCAACGTCATTTCCATTACCGATGGCCAGATTTATCTTGAGAGCGATTTATTTTATCGTGGTATTCGTCCTGCGCTTAACGTCGGCTTGTCCGTGTCGCGCGTGGGAGGCGCAGCGCAGACCAAGGCCATGAAAAAGGTAGCTGGTCCTTTGCGTCTTGATTTGGCGCAGTTTCGTGAGTTGGAGGCGTTTTCTCAATTCGCTACGGATCTTGATGAAAATACGAAGAAGCAGATCGATCGAGGTCGGCGGGTCGTCGAGATTTTAAAACAGCCTCAATATGCGCCGATGAGCATGGAAAATCAGGTAGCCGTATTATATGCGGCCACAAAAGGATATATCGATCAGGTTCCGGCTGATCAGGTGCGCGCCTGGGAGGATGGATTTCATTCTTTCCTA
>Ga0209515_10008374_pt1 | contig 12089 bp, 9 predicted proteins | sample Subgroupgradi54m_FD_187454 | JGI IMG/M metagenome (GOLD analysis project Ga0209515, IMG submission 187454) | Subsurface groundwater microbial communities from S. Glens Falls, New York, USA - GMW60B uncontaminated upgradient, 5.4 m (SPAdes)... ... | reverse complement strand
TATGTACATGAACTATCCGAAAGAAAAACTACTCAGATAGATATTGATAAAATAGTCGCTCAAGAATTGGAGAAATACAAAAAAGAAAGAGAATTTATTGAACTGCATAAAACTGTAGAAGAATACAAAATAAAAAATAGTGAATTAAAATCGAAGATTGAAATATTGGAAGCGGAATCCAAAAACGGCGCTTCATTGAATGATTTTATTAGTATATTTTCACAATCGGGATTACTTTCAAAAAATACCGATAAAAATACATTGTCTGAACCTTTAATTGAAAATGTACTAGAAAAAGAAAATAAACAACAAACTGAAAAAAATCAAAAATCCGTATTAGAAGGATTTTCCGATGAACAATTAATTTGTGTTCTCAATGTATATAAAGACAAACTAGGAGAAGTAGCATTTCAATCTTTATTAGCCTCATTTATGAAATTAGGGGAACATCCTAATTTAATTCCAATAGTTAGACAATTAATAGATGAAAAAATAACTAAAAATTAAACGAACATGAAAAAATCTGAATCAGCGACTGTCATTTTCTCTCGTGAACAAACGGCATCCTTTCTTTCCATTAGTTTTCCTACTCTCAGAAAATGGACAAAAGATGGAACACTTAAATGTTACCATTTGGGAGCACGAATTTATTACAAGCAAAATGAAATTGTAAAAGCACTAAAACGAATTGAGTAAAACATTAAAAAAACGAAACAAAAAATAAGTAGTAAATGTCAAATTTTAAAAATAAAAAAAATCACCAACATCAGTATTTACCTTTAAATCTAAATTATCATGGAAACCAAATTATTGAATCTAGCAGTTAGTCGCTTATCAGATGAACTTGAAAAATTAAAAGCAGAGGTTGTAGAACTTAAAAGTCAAATAGCAATTTTAAAAGCAAATAAAGTAGTAAATCAAATTACTCCAACCATAAATCATGTTGAACAACAGCTTGATAATAATGTCTTACTCGATACAAAAGAAGTATTAAGTATTTTAGGAGTAAGTTTTAATACCCTTACCAAACTTGTACAACAAGGAATTATTAAACGAGTACAAATCACAAAAAAAAGAATCCGTTTTACTAAAAATTCGATTACCAATTTTATAGTAGCGAAATCTAGCTGACAATCTCTATAAAATCATAATTTCATAGATTCCCAACAACAGATAATTAACTTAAACCTATCTGTTGTTGGAGATTTTTTCAATTAGAAAAATTACTTTTAACAATTACAAACTAGTTTTATTTTTATACCAATTTGATCAAAAAATGATCTGGGTTATCTCTTACAGCTTGTTGAAGATGTTTTCTAAACAAAACTACATTGTCCAATAATGATATTTTATTGTACCCAAAAATGATACTTTTATCTGATAATGAATGTCCTGTTATTTTCGTCAAAATAGGTAACGGAATATAATTGATTAAATTGGTAATAAATGACCTTCTTCCAATGTGAGACGACACAAATTGATGAAACTTCTTGGTTTGAAATTGTTTTTTTCCTTTGGAATCAACGTATGTAATTGTTATTTCTTCGGTTATTTTACATGCTTCAATCAAATTTTTTACATTTAGATTGAATGCTGTTCGATCCATCCGAACTGCTGATAAACCTCCATTTTCTTTGATGGCATCCGCCAATGGTTTTAAAATCGGAACTATAATTTCAGTATCTGTTTTTTGACTAAAAAATTGAGCATAATGGAATTTAATACCTTTATTGTTATACAAATGTTTCGGTTCAATTTTGTAAACATCAGATTCTCTACAACCTGTAAAAATAAGAGTTAGTAGTATTAATTTTGTGTTTTTTAGTTGATCTGTTTCAGGTTTAAAGTCGATAATTTGCTTAATCTGCTTAAAATTCAAGTAAATATTATCAGTAAATGCTATTTGCACTTTATCTTTTGAAGATAATTCAGTGGCAGGGTTAAAAACTGTTATTTTGAATTTACGAGCAATTTCACGAAGCGTTGCTTTAAAATCCTTTTGAATTGACCATACTGAATTTTGTTTGTTCATTTTACTACAAGCATGTTCCATAAATCGTTGGTACAAATCTTCATTTATTTCATTTGAATAGATCAATTTACCAATTGACTTTTCAAAACTTTCAACCTTATTAGCTAATGTTCTATAGGAAGCCTGTGTTTTTTCTCTGAACTTGCTTGATTTTGCCATTTCATTGTTTAAAAAATCAACTATCCGAACACGATTCACAATCTTTGATGAATCCTTTCCTTTAATTTTTTCATCTAACTCTGCTTTTAAAATGCTAGGAGTTATTTCCCCTTTCATTTTTAAATAGTTGAAAATTTCTCTGATTTTTTCTTCTAATTTTAAAAGTTCTGCATTTTTTGAGTTATTTAACGGTCGCTTATTTTCACTATCCCACTCATGACGATTTAGATGTATGGGTGTATAATATCTTATTGGTTTATACACATACATTTGTTTTAATACGTCAAATTCTTTGTAACCAAAGTTTAAATTTGCAATTACAGGAATATCCTTTGTAATGCCCGATTTAAGCGTGAAATTGATTTTTAACTTCATGGGGATCTATGTTTTAAATGTTTAAACAAACATAAAACAAATTTATTGTATATTTGGTACAAAAAAGGTTGAGAATATTGGACTTCTTCACCTGAAACACGGTGAAATATCATGAGATGATTATAGATTAAAACCTATGTAATATGTTAAAAATGAATTATTTAATCAATGCCATGAAATATCATGATTCTAAACAAACCTCCTCAAGGAGGGAAACTTTTAAACTTTTTCTTCCCTCCTTGAGGAGGAATCGAGGGAGGTGATTTGCGTTAAACTGAAAACCATATTATAACTTTCAGTTCCAATCTGTCACCTCCCTTAATCCCTCCTCAAGGAGGGAAACGTTTAATCATTTTTCTTCCCTCCATGAGGAGGGATCGAGGGAGGTGATTTGCGATAAACTGAAAATCATATTATAACTTTCAGTTCCAATCTATCACCTCCCTTAGTCCCTCCTCGAGGAGGGAAACTTTTAACTATCAATATTTCTCTCCTCAAGGAGGGAAACCTTAATAGCTTCAATAGAATAAATTAAATTCGATCGAACTTCATCTAGGTTATTTAAAACATCTCCTTCAGTAAATCGTTTAATTTTATAGCCCATTTTTTTAAGTTTTTCTTCTCTGAAAAAGTCATATTCTGGTTTTATATTGTGCGATGAACCATCAATTTCAATAATTAATTTTAATTCTGGACAGAAAAAATCAACAATAAAATTATCAATAGGTCTTTGTCTTAAAAATCTATATCCTATCTGATTTTTAGAAAGTAAAGCTTTCCAAATTCTTCTTTCGGCTTTTGTAGCTTTAATACTTCTTAATTCACGAGCAAATTCTTTTAGTTTTTTATTGTAATTATTGTTTGAATGCATTAACTTTTTAATTTTTTTTCCCTCCTAGAGGAGGGAAAAGTTTACTCCTTTTTCCTTCCCTCCTTGAGGAGGGACCGAGGGAGGTGAATTACGTTAAACTGAAAATCATATTATAACTATTATGTCTCAATCTATCACCTCCCTTAATCCCTCCTCAAGGAGGGAAACGTTTAATCATTTTTCTTCCCTCCTTGAGGAGGGACCGAGGGAGGTGATTTGCGATAAACTGAAAACCATATTATAACTTTCAGGTCTCAATCTGTCACCTCCCTTAATCCCTCCTCAAGGAGGGAAACTTTTAAACTTTTTCTTCCCTCCTCAAGGAGGGAAACGTTTAAAACCTCAATACAACACCTCCACCGGAATAGACATTTTTGTCAACAAACCAGAATTCAGCATCGCTACAATTTTGTACTTAAAAACAGTATTGATTGTCAAATACGTATCGACAAGTTCTTGTTTTTCTGTTCCGTCGATTGTTTTATATAAACTCCATGGACCATTTTCTTTGCATCTGTAGATTTGGAAAGTGTATACCTCTTTCGGGTCATAATCCCAACTTAGAACTACACATTTCTTTTCTCTATCGATGGTATATTTCAGATTTTTAATCGCTTCTCTGTATCCTAATTCATAATTGACATAATATTCTTCTGAAACATCTCTGTTGAGCGATTTATCTTCGGCAACCAAGGTGTAAATGTAATGTTTTCCAGATTGAACATTTGTATCTACAAATGCTTTTTGAACAGTATCTGTCCACGTTAATATGGTTGTTTCTGGCGTTGTTGCTTCTTTTCTTAGGATGTATTGTGCTTTTAAATCATTCGCTCTACAATTGTTCCAACATAATTTTACTCCTTTTTCTGAGAACGTGTGCGGCATGAAAACGCCTGATGATGGCGCAATGGTGTCTGGTTTCATAAACAAAACGGTATCAGAACTTATTGAATTATTAAAGTTTTCATCTACTACTTTTACAAAATAATAGATTTCATTCGTCAGGGAACTTAAATCCAAGGTATCGGTTGTTTTTGTATCTGTAATAAAATTAGGATTAATTTCTGTAAATTCATCAGACTTTTGATTCCCTCTGAAAATACGGTATCCACTTAAATCTTTGTCTATTGGTGCAGTCCAAGAAATATGAACTATTCCGAGACTGTCCACAAGCCCTACAACATTCGTTACTGGATCTGGTGGGTCTTGATCATACGTAAAGAAATATTCAGGATACGATTCTATTGTATCTTTGTCTTCACTAATTGCTAAAAATTTATAATGATACGTTTCGCCAGATTTATAACCGTGTAAAGTAAATTCAAAAGGAAGTGCCGGATTTGTGATTTTAATTTTCCCCATTTCTTGATAACCACTCCTTAAACTATCTGAACGCAATAAAATTACTTCCGAAACATGGATTTGAGTTGTGGTGTCCTCAGAAGTAAAACTTCCTTTAAAAACTCTGTCTTTTAATTTATAATTAGCATAAACAGTATCAAATACTACAGCTCCATTTACTTCACGAGGTATATAAATTTTCTTAATTTCTGACTTCCCAGTTTCATCTCCAAAAAAATCGATTGCTTTTACTTGATAGTAATAGGTTTCTCCTTGCTTTATATCTTTATCAAGTCGTTCTTTTAAATTTGGATCTGCATCCGCTTTTGTAGAAAAGGGTACGATTGGATCAGCATTCAATTTACTGAACTGTTTTTCATCTCCCCTTCTTTTATAAATATTATATGCGCAAAAGCTACTATTTAATCCTTTTGTACTCCAAGTATAATAGACGTTTTTTTGATTAAATGTAAGATTTGTAGTTTCTATTTCATCGATTACTTTTTTGTTAGGATCTACGATAAAAATATAGTCTTTTTCTAATTTAGAATTTCTAATTCGAATAGCATATTTTTTGTTTTTCAAACAATTGGGAATAAATATTAAATTCCCTGTAGCATTCGCAATTCTTTTGTCTAAAAAATTTTGAATCAATGCGTACCCAAAACTAGGTCCCATTTTTGAACTATCGGGATTTTCAGTATCGATCAAGGCTTCTGAAAAACTAAAAATCCCTGGATTATCAGCTAAAAATTTTTCAGACTTTTCTTTGTAAGGAACAATCGAAAATTTATTTTCCCCTGTAAAAACAACAGAAGTTAAAAGGGCATTTTTATCACATTCAACCCATGTTATTTCCGTTGTATCCAACAATATTGCTTGAAAGGTTTTTATATCTTTTGGCACCCATTTTATATAAAGACTATCACCACTCACTTTGCTCGTTATAGCAAAACGAGTATCTTGAGCTTCTATTTTATTAATAAAAAAAGAGAGGAAAAGAAAACAAATTATTTTATACATAGTAAGTTTATATTTTATTAATTTAACCACCAACAATTGTACATTGACTTCCGAAATCAAAATCAAATTCATGACTAATTGTGATATAGTCTAAAAACTCTAAAGAAGCGCTTGCATAGCCATAAACATACGTCGGTTTCGGAAAGTTCCCAACTACAATTGCTTTCAAAGTTGCTTGAAACAAGGTAAAAGAATTATTTACACCTAAAGGTGCAGTTACTCTTCCGCCACAAATAGCTTCCGCAAACAAATACATATTACCTGTACAATATCGTTGATTCATTCCGAATTTACCACCTGTTTGAGAACAAACTGCATTTTCAGTGTATTTTAACATCATCAAATCAAAACCAATTCGAGCAGTAAAACCGAATGTAGCATAACCTTTGACTGTGTTACCTAGTATGCTAACTATTTCTTTTTCAGTTCCACCGACACTGGCATTTAAGTGCATTCCTATAGCAAAACCTTTTCCTGTAGATAAGTTTGGATCCGTTGAAGCCGAATAATCTGTTCTGGATGCTGTAATACCAGGAATACTTTCCGCCCAAGTTGGTAAAGGCCCCAATGGATCTATTACGTTTCCACATTGAAAATAAGTACTTGCACTAAATAATTCTGATCCATTGTGCATTAACGATAAGTTTCTTCTACTTGTTGGTCTATTGAACCAAAAATACTTATCGGTTGGTGAATAATACACTTTCATATTCGTTCCTCCTGTAATACAATTTGCAAACCTAATATCAGATGAATCCTGAAATTGAAATGTTTTGGCAGGGAAATTATAACTCGCATGCATCCTTGAAAATATTCTATTCTGAACAGTTGGATCATGTCTTTCTGATACTTTTACTAACGAATATGTTGGTCCATCGTACCTGATCTCAAGAACTCCCCCTGTTTCATTAAACTGCACTCCTAAAATGATATTTCCATTAAGCAATGATTCATCAGCTGATAATTTATAACCTGTACCCAATTTAACACCTAATCCATAGGTTTTATCTGGTACAAAAGGTGGATTTAATTCGGCTGTTGTACTATCAATTTCGACTGATTTAGCTATTAATTCAACATCACTTAACGTTTGTCGAACATGGTAACTAGCGCCTCCTATCAAACTCGTAATAGTGATCACTTCTGCTATTGGAATATTGACAGGAACTTGAAGATACGTGTACCAATATTTATAAGAAGGGACTGCCGGCACAACTGGAGTATCACCAAACGCTGGTATTTCAGCAACATTACGTGTTTTACCGAAACCAACTCTAACTGTTATGGGCTCATCCATGCATTTTTTTATAGTTAATGAAATTTCTCCGTAAAATAATTTACCATAAACTGGATCATTTTCTTTAAAAATTAATACGCCGTACAATTTAAATGCGGTTGTATTCACATCAATAATAATATCATTTACCACAAAACGATCATATTTCAAATGTTTATCATCTGTCCCAGGATATTCATATTTTGCAACAACGACAAATCCACATGTTACAGAAAAAGTAGTGGCACTATTCGCTTCTTCATCTTCACCAAAGGCCATCCTAAATCTCGTTTTGAAATATACTTCATTTTTAACGGTGTCTTTAAGTAATTTAAAACTTAACAAAGCAACTGAGAAATTAGCAATTGTTAGTTGACCTGTCAAGGTGTATTGACCACCACTTATAAATGGTTTTTTGTTATCAACTATCACATTTTGAAAGCCAATGTTCGCAAAACTAGCTGTTGAACCATGGTTTATTGACAATACCCCATCCAAATTCAATACTGGCACAAATTTCTTCGATACGTTATCTACTGTAACTGTTAAGGTTGACGTATTATGGATGATTAACGCCGTTTTTAATTTTGACAATGATAATGTATCATTATTCGTTAAGCCCAATACAAATTGATAATGTACTGTTTCAGGTATCGTCTCAGTTGGTGTAATAATTTCTGGTGTTTGCGTGATGGTTGCTTCGTATTTTAAACTGTTATTATCCATAAAAGGTAGAGTTATTTCCCCTCCAAATGAACCCATCACTAAATTATTCGATTGTAACCCTATAGAGATTGCTGTAATCGTTAAAGGCCATTTTCCAACATTTCCTTTTGGTCCTGTACCTGTTCCCAAAACATTGGTTGCTCCAAAAGTTCCTGTAACTCCTGAATTATCGATAAAGATATTACTTGCATAAAAAGTAGTCGGAGTACCATCTGTTGGCGGTGGAGGGGATGTCGTATCGACGATAGAGCTTCCTGTTCCTCCTGTTGGTGCGGTAACCGCTGAAGTGCCTGGTGCTGCTTCCTCTGATTTATTAAATTTGGGGGGCAATGTTACCGTTACATTTTTCAAGTAAAAACCTCTCCATAAAAGTGGGTTTGCTTGTGCATTGTTTTGTGTGTTTTCTGCATTTATTGCGGCTACATCTGCATTCATTTGTGTAACATACGAAGTTGGCAAAGCATACTCAGGGTTTTGGAAATCTGACCAATCTACAGTAGCTTCTGAAACTGAAATTATATATCCTTCCATTCCTTTTATTTCAAAAGGGGACATGTTTACTGTTGCGTATAAATTACTTATATCTTGCATGGTAACATCAAAAGTAGCGGTTACATATTGTGCATTTGGAGTGGTTGGAGTTAACATTTCTCCTTTGAAACGAAATTCTCCGTGAAGATGCACTTGTCTATACCCATCGCAATCAAATTCTACGTAGTTGTTGTCTCCGTCTCCTGGTAAGAACAAATCAGTGTTTGGACCTAAATGGATTAATACATCTGACACCAATTGCAATTTCAAACCTTGATTGAACAAAATACCAGAAGGGTTAAAATTTATATCTTTCGCAGCAAACGCTAATTTTCTATTGTTCTTAGCCCCCGGAAAATCGATAGAGGTATAGGCCGAAAAATAGGCTTTGTCTTGCTTGAAAAATGCACTGTCTATGGCAATACAATAAACATTACTCCCAATAGGTTTAACAATACCTATTGGTAAAGAAGGCATACTATCTGCTGGTATAGAACCTGCTTGTAAATTGGGATTGTTTTTAATCTGGTCTACCAAACCATTAATCTTTTTCTCTAATTCGGATGGTACTTCTCCTGGTTCTGGAATTGCTGGCTCTTGCGAGAAAAGAGAACCCGAAAGGATCAGTAAGAAGACTAGTAAAAATTGTTTTAATTGCATTGGGTTTTGTTTTATTTTGTTGTTTTTGTTCATTTTATTATGTTTGTTCGACATCGGAGAATGTATCTAAGTTAATTTATTGTTTCACTTTCCAACTTCCTCCTTTATCAGAACCAATTCGTTCTAAGCGACCTTGTTTTTTTAATTTTGAAATATTTTTTTCTATCGCATTCATTGTAATTCCTATTTTTTGAGACATTTCTGTTATGGTGATGAATTCATTTTCGAGTATTAAACGTATTATTTGATCAACACTTTTCTCCATACTTTTCTCCATACTTTTCTCCATACTTTTCTCCATACTTTTTTCGACAGATTCAATAGAAGAATTATTTAATGTGAAAAAAGTGATCATTAAACCTCCAAAATCGGTTGAATAATGAGGTGTTGGTATATTAGCATTGGCACATTCTGAGATTATTTTAGAAATGCCTCTTCCCCAAGATTCGATCATACCTGCTCTGAAAAATGTATTTGCTAAATCTGGATTAGAGGGTTTTGAAGGATGTTTAGCTAAAAAAGTTTCTAAGGTCCAATTTAATGGTAGATTACCTGCATTCCATATATGCAATTTATCTTTGTATACACTTATTTGAATCGGAATACCACAACTATAATCTTTGTGGGCTATAGCATTTAACAATGCTTCACGAAGTGCAGCTTCAGGATATGGGTATTCTTCAATTCTAGAAATACCTTCATAGCGAATGTAGGCTCTCATGTATTTAGTCAGAAGTAAATCCATTGTTTTTTCAATTTGCTCAAACAAATTGCCATGGATCTCATCTTGATAAATTAAATCTGCATCTGTTTCAAAAAAGCCAATTTTGACATAAGCACCTGTTGTAAATTTTTCAGGGTTATGGTAAAAAAGCAATGAACAGGCTCTTTTTAGTTGATTTTCATCTAATAAATGTAAATTGTCTAATAATACAGGTAAACTTTCTTCGAGTATACCTTCGTTTACCCTTTTTGATTTTTTTGCTCGCTTTTTAAAATTTTCAATTGCACTAATGTCAATATCAGAAAAAGTTAAATTAGGAATAGGTATTCCATCCCAATGTTTCCCCATTTTTTCTAAAATAAACTTATTCAGCGCAACTCCTTTCAACTCTTGTTTTGTACTTCCACTTCTATAATGATATTCTCCCTTGTAATTTACAGGTGTCGGATAAGACTCAACTATAATTTCAATAAAATCTTTATTCTCTTCTTGTACTAAATTTACTTCCACTAAAACACCTAAAATATCCCTGACCTTATTGGGTATATCTTCTAATAATTTTTTCGCATTTGACAAACCAACAACTTTACCAGTATCATTTTTACCAATACATAAAATACCGCCATTTGCATTAGCAAAGCCAACTATCCATTTAAGATATTCATCTCTCCAGGATTCTTTCCATTCTATGTGTTGATTTTCTTGTAACATTTATTGTTTTATGTTGTTGTTTTTGTTCATTTAAATTTATTTTCTATTATTTATTCAAGTCTACTCCAACATTCCCACTCCCATTGTCTGAACTTTGATTCATCTGATTCAGTTGATGATAATTGATTCTAAGATTGTCCAACCCATCAAAATCACAATAATCAAAAAAATCATACAAAATCACAGTTCAGACGTTTTTCACTTTCTAACTTCAAGAACACTTTCATTATTTAAGTACTTCAATGGATTGCAAATCAATTCATCGCTTTGCTATCATTTATTAAAACCGCAGGACTGCAAATCCAGAGGAGCGAGGGGGGGTGTTAAATTTCAAATCAATTTATCTTTTTTGTTATCATTTCATTTATAAAACTACATGATTGCAAATCCAATGGTAAGGATAAAAAACTGCTTATTTATTTTTTAATTACTTTAAATAATCGTAAGGTATTTCGTATTTTTCTAATGGCTTTATTGGTAATAATTCTTTTGGAACCAATTTACTTTTCACTTCTACTTCAATGCCTTTTCTCCATGCTAATTTTGCATACCCAAGACCTAAAGGAGAAATATATTGATTTAATATAGGGTTATCAAATCTTTTTTTATGAATTTTAGGACTCGTTAATTTTTCTAAAACTTCTTCCATTTTATTTTTATCATTCGCATGTAAAGCTTTATAAAATTCATAATCATCTTTCATGCCCTCTTCCTTTTTAGAAAGTTTTTTTAATGTTTTATTTTCAATGATATTCAAATTTCTTTCTATTCCAATAATATCATTTGACATAAAAAATTGCACTGTATTGCACCAAATTGGACTTTCTCCCATTTTCACCATCTCATCCATGCTTAACTCAGCATTGATAGATTTTTGATAGCGTAATTTTGCATATCTAGCAATTAACACTTCATTATCGCTTAAAGTAGCATATAAAGGATGTGAGATTGCATAATCTAAAAAACGATTATTCCTGACCTTTATACAATACTCATCAAGCCATCCGCAATAAAAAAATCTTAATTTGGCTTCTTCAAAGTTATGCTTGAATATTTCAAAAGTAGAAATGGTTATATTATCAGTCCATAATGAAGCTGCAACATTATGTAAGTCTACAGTTTCTCTATGCAATTCTACTAAATGAGGTTTATCAATTTCTATTTGTATACTCCTATTTGCTCTTTGTTCTAAAGTTAATATTGCCATTTTAATAAATATTTAATTTTAAGAAATTAATTTCACCTTTTGATTTATCTACCGCTGCAACAAATTTATAAATTTTGGATCTGTCAAATTCAAGCAAATAATTAATTCTAGTCCCAACTGCGACGTCTAATGGATTTGTTGAATCTAAAAGTTTATCTGCTACATATTTTATCCAAGCATCTTTCATTTGAGCTGGAAGTTCTGTATTTGTACCTGGCTGATTAAAAGTTAGTCCATTATGTTCAATTATATCATCTGCTTTATTATTTTTATATCGGAATTGTTTACTTTCTATAATAATAACATCATCAAAATTGTTTTCTGTTCCATTAACATAAATATGATCATATCCGTTATTACTTCCATATTTACCATTAACTTTTGTATAACCAGATGATTCTAATATTTTATCAACGATTTCTTCAGTTCTTTCTCCTAAATTATCAGATCGGA
>Ga0209515_10008372_pt1 | contig 12090 bp, 11 predicted proteins | sample Subgroupgradi54m_FD_187454 | JGI IMG/M metagenome (GOLD analysis project Ga0209515, IMG submission 187454) | Subsurface groundwater microbial communities from S. Glens Falls, New York, USA - GMW60B uncontaminated upgradient, 5.4 m (SPAdes)... ... | reverse complement strand
GGCCCAGCCAGACTCCCGCCCCCGCCGTAACGGCGTTGGAAAGACGCGCAAGTTTGACCCAGTCGCCGAACATGCGGATAATGGTAGCTAATCGCCACCGACATTTAATTAACTTAGGGCACCGATTCGACTATGATAGACGTACGCAACCTCACCCTCACTTTCGGCGACCGCTACCTGTTCAAGGAGCTTTCCTTCCAATTGGGGGACAAAGAGAAGGTGTGCCTGGCGGGCCCCAACGGCTCCGGCAAGACCACTCTGCTCAAGATCATGTGCGGCGAGCAGCAGATCGACGGGGGCCAGATCATCCGCTCCAGCTCCGTCAAGATCGGCTACCTGCGGCAGCATCTCGGGGAGGACGGCGATCACACCGTGTACACCGCCGCGCTCCAGGCCTTCAGCGAGGCCCTGGACTACGCCAAGGAACTCGACGGCCTGCACGCGATCCTGGGCGAGCGCGAAGCCTCCGAAGCGGAACTCAACCGCATGGATTTCCTGCAGGATGAGTTGATCCGCAGCAACTACTACACGGCCGAGAGCGAGACCCGCACCGTGCTGGCCGGACTCGGCTTCAGCAACGAAGAGCAGGATCGTCCCCTGGCGGCCATGTCCGGCGGCTGGCGCATGCGCGTGGCCCTGGCCCGCGTGCTCCTGTCGCAGCCCACCTGCCTGTTCCTGGATGAGCCCACCAACCATCTCGATCTGGAATCCATCGTCTGGCTGGAAAGCTATATCCGCGAATACTCCGGCTGCATGATCCTCATCTCCCATGATCGCGCTTTCGTCGATCGCACCTGCGACCGCATCATGGAGATCACAAACAGCGACCTGACCTACTACCCCGTGCCCTACGAGAGGTACGAAGAGGAGAAGGCGCTGCGCATGGAGCAATTGCTGCGCGCGCACAAGAAGCAGCAGGACGAAATCGCCGGCCTGGAACGCTTCGTGGAACGCTTCAAGGCCAAGGCCAGCAAGGCCACCTTGGCCCAGAGCAAACAGAAGCAGCTCGACAAAATCGAACGCATAGAGATCCCCACGGGCGTGTCCACCATCCGCCTCAAGTTCCCGGAAGCCCCGCCTTCGGGCCAGTGGGTCTTCGAGGTTGAGGATTTGGACAAGGCCTACGGCGAGAACACCATCTTCCGCGACGGCAAGTTCGGCATCCAGCGGGGCGACCACGCCGTGCTGGTGGGCCCCAACGGCGCGGGTAAAACCACCCTGCTCAAGCTGATGCAGGGCATCGAGCTTCCCACCCGCGGCAAAGTCACCATCGGTTCGGGCGTCGTAGTCGGCTACTTCGCCCAGTACGAGGAACCGACGCCGGCCGAGGCGGCCATGGATCTGCTGTCCTATCTCTCGGCGTCGCTGCCGAAAATCGGTACGCAGCAATTGCGCTCCGTACTGGGCGCCATGCTGTTCAGCGACGACGATGCCTTCAAGAAGTTCGGCATCCTCTCCGGCGGCGAGCGCGCCCGCGTGCGCATGTGCCGCCTGTTGCTGCAGAACTGCAACGTGCTCATCCTCGACGAACCGACCAACCATCTGGACATGGATTCCAAGCATCTGCTGATGCGCGCTTTGGACGAGTTCACGGGCACGGTCATTTTCGTCTCCCATGATCGCTACTTCGTCGAGAACATCGCGTCCCGCGTCATCCTGGTCAAGAACGGCAAGGTCACGGATTATCCCGGCGACTACCAGTATTACCTGAGCAAGATCCTGAGCGACCGCTACGCGGACGAACAGGCCGCGGCCAAGGAAGGCAAGACCGCCAAGGCCGATTCTGCGAAGTCGGGTCTGACCAAGCTAGCCAATGCCAACGCGGGCCCGGTTGCGGCTCCGAAGTCCAATGCGCCCAAGGCCCCGGTTCAGGCAACGGCCTCCGTTCCGGTTCCCGCCGCGGCCACCGCCGGCGCCGCGCAGAGCGCTCCGGCATCTACCTCCGCTTCCGTCTCTTCTTCCTTTCCCGCAAAAGCCGCCGACCCCAAAGCCCCGGTCCATCTGGATTGGGAAGCCAAGAAGGAAGCGGAAAAGCAAAAGCGCAAGGCCGAAAAGCGCTGGGGCGAAATCGAATCCTTAATCTCCGGCCTCGATCAAAAGGTCTCCACCCTGGACGCGGAACTCTGCCTCCCCGAAACCTACGCCGATCAGGCCCTCTCCACGCGCCTGGCGCGCGAGAAGAAGGAAGCGGAAGACAACTTGGCTTCGTTGTACAAGGAACTCGAGCAATTGGAAGCCGAAGGCTATGGGGGGTAACCTGGACGTGTCCCCGTCGGATTCCGGACCGGCGTCCCCTCTCCTCGGGACGTTGGTGGAAGTCCAGCGCCGCACCGCCACGGTGATGGGCGATGACGATACCGCCTACCAGTGCCAATACAGCCCCACCATCGATCTCACCGGGTTCTCCAACTTCGCCGTGGGCGACCGGGTGACCTACATCCGCGCCGGCACCCAGCAGGAAGCCATGATCACCGGCGTCCTGCCCCGCACCAGCAAAATCTCCCGCCCCGGCCCCATGGACCGCCGCATGGACGAACTCATCCTCGCCGCCAACGTGGACGCGCTCGTCGTCGTGACCACGCCCGCCAAGCCGGACTTCAACCCCCGCATGGTCGACCGCTATCTGGCCCTGGCCGAGATCTTCGCCATCGACGCCATCATCTGCATGAACAAGGTGGACTTGGACGCCGCCATGCCTCCGGAGCTGGACTACCTGCGCGGCCTCGGCTACCCCGTGGTTTCCGTTTCCGCCAAGCAGGACATCGGCCTCGACGCCTTGCGCAAAGTCCTTGCCGGCATCAAGGTCGTGCTCAGCGGCCCCTCCGGCGTGGGCAAGTCCTCCTTGATCCGCAAGCTGATCCCGGGAGCCGAACCCGGCGTCGGCGACGTGCGCAAGGGCGACGGCAAGGGCCGCCACACCACCACCTCATCCAACCTCTACCGCCACGACGGCATCTGCATCATCGATACGCCCGGCATCCGGGAGCTGGGCATCGTGGGGGTGAGCAGGCTGGAGCTTGCCCAGTATTGGCGGGACTTCCGGCCCTTTCTGGAGCATTGCAAATTCAGGGACTGCGCGCATAAGAGCGAGCCGGGCTGCGCGGTGCTGGAGGCGGTGGCGTCCGGGAAGCTGCCGGAGTTCAGGTATCAGTCTTATCTGCGGATCCAGGAGTCGATGGAGGAGTAGGGTTTCGCGACTTTCATTTGCACGACTTTTCCATGCTTAAGGACCGGATGTCGCCCAGACTTTGAAGGCGGAGGAATTTGTTGACGCCGGAATGAATGTGGATCCATCTGATTTCTCGCTCACACGCCCAAGCCCCGACACGTAGTAAAATTCATAATTATAGCAGAAATATTTGTTGCAATTATTCGCCATGATTTGCCGCAACGCAGAGTATGCTTTACCCTGGACTTCGATAGTAGTGTACTCGAAAATCTGTTCCTCTCCCGGCCAATGGAATGGAAGGCTTTCCTCGAATGGGATTGTTCCGGTCCCGCCGGATTTCCATCTCATGGAAAAACCCCAACCTTCAATCGATGACGCGGAGAACAGGGTTTCAGATGTTGAATCCTTGCCCCCGATTTGAAGTGTATCGGAAACGAGGAACTCAAAGTATCCTGTGCCAGGATCATTGGCAGTTATGGTAATCCGCCTTTTCAAGCCGCTAATTAGTGAAGGGTTTCCATTTGTTTCGATGGAATCGCTGTGGATCCACCAGCTACGTCCAGTGGAAATATCGGCTGTAAAAGGCTTCGGATCAAGGCGCCTTACATGCAGGTCGAATGCGATTGCCCTGTGATTCTTCTTTTGGTCACTCACATCGAAAACAACCTGGTTGTTCCCTAGCTGATCCATAGTCGGTGTCCATTCGAAAACGGAATCGCGGTAGATGGCTCCCTTTGGTAGCCGGTTATAATAAAACATGGAGTCACCCTCAGGATCGACTATGCGGACGACGGTTCGGAAGGTTTTTCCAGCCACAATCCACTGAGGAAGGTCCGGATAGGTGATTACGGGATCCTGATTCGCTAATGGCGAAGCGACAACGGTCCATTTCAAATCCAGGATTTTCCCCAAGCCATCCGCTGCAATGGCGTGAACCTCTTGTGGACCATCCAGGTCCGCTACGATGTTATAGGTTATTTTCCCCGATACCAGCGAGGTGCCTTGCGGCGAGGACAACAAGGCCAACGTCCAATCCTGCGGTTTCGCGTTCTTGACATAAAGGCTTTCTTGGGAGACTATGCCAGGAGTCAGAATTTCTGTGATTCCAGTATGAACCAGTTCGGGATCTCCTTTGACTTCAGGCTGGGAGTCTTTATTGGGGCTTGAGCTGAAGATGCAACTGGAAAGCATGGCGCCAGAGAGCAACGAAACAATGACAAGTTTGGTTTTCATCCGTTCTTCTTTCCTCGCTGCCCATTGTCCAGATAGCTTGTGGGGACTTTTATTCGTGTTAGGGCAAATGCCATGCCAAAAGCCGGGCTGGATGATTTGGGACGTAAAAGAGAATGGTGAGAAATTTCGCCAGGGCAGGCAAAGGATTGCGGTGATTCCATCAATCCCTGACCACCCCTCAGGTCACGAATTCATCGGAGAACGTCGGCTGCCCGTTCAGCTCCCCGCCCTGCGTCTTATAGCGCCGGGCGCTTTCCGCGAACAGCTTGGCGAACTTGAAGCGGTCGTACTTCTTCAGCATCCCCAGGCCCACCTCGAAAATCCGGTCGAAGTACTGGTTGCCCAGCTTCATCTCGCGGAGCGCGGTCATGATGATGTCCATAGCGTCCGCGGCCGCTACGATCTGGCCTTCCAGATCCTCCTTGGCGCTCAGGGCCGCGCGCACGTATTGCTGCTTGAGCTTTTCCGGCAGTTCCTTGAAGATCTCGTTCTCGATAAGTTCGGGTACGATCTCCTTGAGAAGCTTTCCCAGTTTGCCGCCCTTGAAGCGGTGCTTGATGGGGTGGGGGATGTCCGAGAGGATGGTTTCCTCGAAGTCGTGAAACAGGGCCTTGCGCAGCAGGGCCTCACGGTTGACGACGAGCTCGTCGTCGTAGTCCGCGATCATAAGGGCCATGATGGCCACGTTGTAGGAGTGTGATGCGACGCTTTCGATTTCGATCATGGGCAAGGTGCCGAAGCGCTTGATCGAACTCATGGTCTTGAGCCGTTCGAAGAATCCGAAAAGGCGGTCCGTGACGAGTTCGGTTTCCGGTTCCATTGAATTAGGCTCCTCGCTCTAGAGTTTGCTGTGCAAACTCTACGCTCTTCGCAATTTAAGCCTTTCGGCTCCTCGCTCCAGAGTTTGCTGTGCAAACTCTACGCTCTTCGCTTTTATGGCCTACTGCGAAGTTCGCAGGGGCGAACTTCGCGCTTCTTGGCTTGGGCCTCGGCGAAAGACCCAAGATAGCAAGGTATCTGAAAGCCGGAGTGGGGGCGCCGTCACGGCTTGGAAGCCATAGTTCGTCAAAAGACCGGCAGGCGGGATTGGCTTAGGTGGTGGTGGGAAGGAGGTCACAGCCGAAGGGCTGGGATGCTATGCGCGGGGGAAGCGAACCCGGCCCTGGCGTTTGGAAAGGGCCGGGAGGTTACTTGATGATGCCCTTGATTTCGGCGGCCTTCTGGTCGCAGACGAAGAGGATTTCCTTGATGCGGAAGTTGCGCCACATGGACGCGTAGCGCATGGCCCACTCTTCCTGGATCTTGGAGCGGTTGTAATCGCCGTGCTCGCCGCGGTACCAGATCTCGTTGTTGATTTCCTTGATCTGGTCGGCCATTTCCGAAGGCAGATGGATGGAACCGCGGTGCTGGATAAGTTGCTTGGTGGCTTCCACGAGGGTGCTTTCCGCGCGGACGCCTTTGGCGGCCATCTGGCGGATTTCCTCTTTATGGCGGGTCACGAATTCCAGCAGGTGGGTGCAGATGCTGTTGAGCTGCCCCGCCTTGTACAGGCCTTCGATAATCTTCAGTTCTTCATCCATACCCATTCGTCCGTCGGTCGATGTCCCTTAAACTCTCGGCAAAAGCAAGTAGCGAAACAAATTCCTTTATATTCGGCGGGTTGTCAACCTGCTTACCCTCTGGGCCGGAACCCGGTTCCGGCCGCAGCCAGACGCCCTTGGCCCCGGCATTGACTCCCGCCATGGCATCGCTTACGCTGTCACCCACCATAATGCTTTCGGCGATATCGAGATTGTATTTGGCCGACAGGTAACGCAACATGCCGGGTTTCGGTTTACGGCAGTCGCATTCCCGGGTAAAGGCCGGGACCGAGCCTTGGGGATGATGCGGACAGAAGGCGATTTCCTCGACCCGGATGCCGAGGCCGGCCAGGTGGGCGATGATTTTCCCATGCAAGGCTTCCACGGCTTCGATTGGGAAGTAGCCCCGGGCCACGCCGCTCTGATTGCTGACGACGAACAGGCGGTAATCCATTTCCTGAATCATCCGAAGCGCCTCTTCCACCCCTGGAATCAGCTCAAAATCCCCAAAATCGATCAGGTAGTGGGTGTTCTTGTTCAGGGTTCCGTCCCGATCCAAAAAAACGGCCTTGCGGCTGGTTTCCTGTTTGCCTGACACGCTTTAATTTCCCGGCAAGTCTGAAGTCCCAAACCGGTTCCCGGCAAGCGCGGCGCCCCGATCCCCAGTACTCCGTTAACATAACAAAAAGGGAGGATCGCCACCGCGGGTTTATGGAGGATTGGATCCGGCCGCGCGGGACTCCGGGAAGGGTAACTTCGGTGTCACCGGGGAGCCTTGGATCGGCGCCCGCGGATAGGTAGAATGGAGGGATGGGCGGGGATTCCTTCGGTTTCGGGTTGTTGCGCCGCCGCGTGGCGGTGGTCCCCACCTTGCGCGGGCTGATTCTCTGCGCGCTCGTCGTCCTGGTCGTGGGGATATGCGTCTTCCGGAGCGTGCAGCCCTTTCTGGCCGTCAACCGGCCCATCGGCGGCGACGTGTTGGTGATGGAAGGCTGGATTCCGGATTATGCCATGCGCGAGGCCCTCATCGCCTTCCGCACCCATCCCTACAAAATGATGATCGCCACGGGTGGGCCCATGCCCCAGGGGATGGTCTATTCCACCTACGGCACCTATGCGGAATTCGGGGCCGCGACCCTCAAGGATTTCGGTCTGGGCGCCGACTCCATCATCACCGTTCCCTCGCCGAACGTGGGCCGTGATCGCACGCATCAGGAAGGCGTCTCCCTGCGGGCATGGCTGGGATCCCATCCCGGTTCGTTCGCCTCCCTGGACGTGTTTTCCTTTTCCTCCCATGCGCGGCGCACGCGTCTTCTGTACCGTATGGCTTTGGGACCCGATGTTAAGGTGGGGGTCTATTCCTCCCGGGACCTGGGGTACGATCCTGCGGGGTGGTGGAAGACCAGCAATGGGGTGCGGCAGGTGAGCGATGAAGTGTTCGCCTACCTTTATGCCAAGCTGCTGTTCCGGGGCTGAACCTTCGCGGGAACAAGGTTCCCACGGGCGCCCGCCGGGCCCTGCCCAAGACGAGAGTCGAACTCGTACGACCTTACGGCCAAAGGATTTTAAGTCCTCAGCGTCTACCAGTTCCGCCACTCGGGCCGGCACGGCGGGCCTTGCGCAAGCCCGCGGCATCCCGCGGCATCGCTTGTCGGATGCCCGGGACATGGGCGCAAAAGGTAGCAAAGACGGCCCGGCTTGCCTTCGCGGAAGGCCTGGCGGAACGGATTGGCGCGTTCCCCCGCGGTACAAAGGTCTTTACAGGAATGCGCGGCGTATTTATTTCCCCCACGGGGGCCCGTTTGTGCGGGTCCATGAGCCCGGTTCCGGGCGGCGCAAGGGGCGGGCTGTCATGACGGGGAAATCGGCGGAGCAAACTACGGTGATGGTCGTCGATGACGACGAGACCATCCTCAACCTGGTATCCCGCATCCTGGAAGGCGATGGTTACAAGGTCCTGAAGGCCAAGCACAGCGACGAGGCCCTGGACATCAGCGCCGTGTTCAAGGACGAAATCGACCTGCTGGTGACCGACGTGAAGATGGACCCGTCCATGACCGGCTTCCAGCTTGCCCAATGCCTGCGCCTGATGCGGGTGGAGATCAAGGTGATTTACATCTCCGGATTCGTGGAAGACGAAATGGTCCGTTGGGAAGTGGAAAGCGCCGTGGCGGGCTTCCTGCAAAAACCCTTCGAGCCGAAAACGCTCCTGGACAAGGTCCGCGCCCACCTCGCTTGAAGATTACCTGGTGTAAAGCTTGAGGAGTTCCGCGGCGGTGTTGTCCCACGTGTAATTCGTCGCGCGGGCGCGGCCGTGGGTGATGGCGGCGCTGCGGGCTTCGGGGAAGAAGAGGAATTTGCGGATGGCGGCGGCCCAGGCGTCGGGGTCGGTGGGGGAGAGCTGCGCTAGGGGGTAACCCAGGAGTGACTTGAGGGGCTCGATGTCCGAGGTGAGGACGGGGCAGCCCAGGCGCATGGCTTCCAGCACCGGGATGCCGAAGCCTTCGCGGGTACTGGGGAAAAGCAGGCAGAGGGCCTTCTGGTAGCAGGCCTTGAGCTTGCCGTCGCTGGGGTTTTCCAGGATGGAGATCCAGGGCGGCACGGTTCCGTTCTCCAAGGGCGCGAGGCGGGCTTCGATGTTCTGGCGGCTGCCGACGATGACCCAGTTGAGGTGGACGTATTTGGCGCGTAGCTTGGACAGGGCGGCGTAGGCCAGGGACAGGTTCTTGGTGGGGGCGTCGCCCACGGAGAGCACGAAGTTCTCCATGGCCCAGGATTCCGGTTCCACGGCGTCGAAATGATCGCCGCCCAGCGGGACCACCTCGATGCGGTCCGCGTTGACGTGGCCCATGAGCATGGTGTCCACCTTGATCTGCTCGGCGTCGACGACTATGCGGCGGACCTTGGGAAGGCGCTTCTTCTGCAGGCGGATGCGCACGGTGCGGCGGTAGAACTTGTCGAGGTTGCTCGGGTCGTCCGCGAACATGTGCCAGTCGTGCAGCGTCGCCAGGCCGCGGAAGGCGTAGAGCATGGGGAAGGAGACTTCCTGCAACGGGCCCAAGGTGACGAAGTTGTGGAAGACCTTGATGCGATGGCGGAGCAGCAGAAAGGGAAGGCAGACCTGATCCCACAACCACGGACGCTGCCAGGGCGGAGCGCTCAGCAAGACCGGAATTTCCGGAATGGGATTCTCGCGGCCGGCACGGACCAAGCTGACCACCTTGAAGCGGGGGCACTTCTGCAGGGATTCCTGCTGCGCGGCCACGGCGATGCGGCGCCCGGTCTCCAAGGTATAGCGGCCGATGCCTTTTCCCGCGTAACCGCATTGCAACGGACGCAAATCCACGACCACGGATTTGGGGCGGCGCCAAAGCGCCAAAAGGGCGGATAAGGGATTATTCACGGGACCGGCCTGAAAAGTTGCCTAAAGAATAGCCAAAAAAGCCAAAACTACGGGAGCGGATTGGCAAAAACCCGGGGTTTTTGTTTAAATTACTCGCGCTGGACCGTCCCAGTTTTCATTACGGCATGGTCCATGAGCTTCACCCATATTAGAATGAACCACCATGATTAAGGTCGCCGCGGTCGAGGCCGATTCGGACGCCGAACGCGCGGGAATCCTGCCCGGAGATAAGATCCTCAAAATCAACGAGGCGGAAGTCCGCGATCGTCTGGATTTCGAGTTTTACCGGAACGGGGATTTCCTGGAGCTGGAAATCATGCGCGGGGAAAACCTGATGCAGGTGTCCGTCGACCGCGACGAGGGCCAGGTGCTCGGCATCGAGCCCGAGGTGATGAAAATCCACCTCTGCAAGAACAACTGCGTCTTCTGCTTCGTGCATCAGACCCCCAAGGGCATGCGCAAGTCCCTGTACGTCAAGGACGAGGATTACCGCTACTCCTTCCTGGACGGCCATTTCACCACGCTTTCCAACATGAAGGAAAGCGATTGGGACCGCGTGCTCGAGCAGAAGCTCTCGCCCATCTACGTGTCCGTGCACTGCACCGAGCCGGCGATGCGCGCCAAGCTGCTCAAGAACGACAAGCTGGAACCGGTGCTCGATCGCCTCGAGTGGATGCGGAAAAACAAAATCGACTTCCACACCCAAATGGTCATCATGCCGGACTGGAACGACAAGGAGTATTTGGAGCAATCCCTGCTCGACCTGCGCCCGTTCTATCCCAGCCTGCTGTCCATCTCAGTCGTCCCCATCGGCCTCACGGCCCACCGCAAGAACCTGCCGGACCTGCGCCTGTGCACGCGCGCGGACGCCCTCGACATCCTCGAGCGCGTGGAACGCCACGGACGCGAAGTGCTCGCCGAAACCGGGGAGATGTTCATCTTCCCTTCCGACGAGATCTATATCCTGGCCGGCGTGGAAGTTCCGCCCGCGGAATTCTACGGGGACTTCAGCCAATACGAAAACGGCGTCGGCACCATCCGCACCCTCATCGACGATTTCGCGCGTGAACTGCCCTACCTGCCCAAGGCCAAACCGGACTGGGACGTCACCGTGCTTACCGCGCCCCTGGCCGAAGGCACCCAGCGCACCATCCTCGATACGCTCCGCAAAGAGAAGAACCTGGAGTCGGAACTCCTCGTCTGCGAGAACTTCACTTTCGGATCCACCGTCACCGTCACGGGCCTGCTCTGCGGCAAGGATTTCGCCGCGGCCCTGGAGCGCAGCCAGGGCAAAGGCCCGGTCCTCATCCCGCCCAACAGCCTGAACAAGGACAACCTGTTCCTCGACGACATGAGCCCGAAGGATCTGGAAAAACGCTTCGGCCGCAAAGTCATGGCCCCCAACAGCTTCCGCGAATACTTCCCAAAGTGAGCCCCGCGCGACCATGACTTTCCGTGTAACATCAGCGTTGTGCGCGGTCGCCATCCTGCTGGGCGTTGCCTCCGCCCGCGCTGAACATACCGACGACACCACCACCATCGTCGCCGATCCCACCGCGCCCGCCCTCAAAGACATGCGCTCCGTCCCCTATCCACACGGCGCGCTCTACCTGCGCCGCGGCATAACCGGCGCGTTCATGGGCGGCAAGCACCGCAACATGGGCGAAGACCAGAGCCTGTACCAATGGCAGGGCGAGATGGGCTATTACTACACGCCGTATTTTTCCGGAGGCGCCGGCTTCAAGATCACCGCGGGCGAACCCTCGGACACGGCCCAGAAAATCTTCAACCGCTACTTTATAAACGTCCGCCTCCATCATGCCTGGGAAACCTCCGCCGTCTACCTGGGCGGCCAGCTGGGCCTGGGCAATCTCAACATCCTCACCGGCTCGGCCAAGGACACCAAAATCAGGACGCCCATAAACAATACCAAGCCCACCCTGGGCCTGGACCTGGGCGGCGGCTGGAAATTCTCCCGTTACGTGGGTGCTACCCTAGGATCCAATATGGAATACTCCCTGGTCGATGAAGAAGGCGTGGGCACCACCAACGCCCTCAACCTCCACCTCATCCCGGGCCTCTCCCTCGACATTCTGGCCTTCACGGAAACCCTGCGCGAACTTGTGCCGGCCTTGTACGTGAACGTGGAATTCGAAAGCGGTTATTTGATTTTCGAAAAGAGCGGCCACAAGCAGGATCAGGCCGCGGTGCTGGGAGTGGGGCTGGCGTTCTGACCGCGGTGTAAGAGGCGATCTGGCATCAGTGAGATACTGGATGGTTCTGATCTCGGGGCGGCTTCATGTCTGGAGTCTGGAGTACAGGCCACCCTTCGGATCGACTGCTTCGCCCTTTGGAGTCTGGGGCAAAACGGAATGGGAATGGGGTCGAATCGGTTTTGTTTGGGCGGCTGGGGCTTACGGCAGGGCATTCTCGGCCGCCTCCCCGTTTCCCAATTGACTCACCGAATTCCCCGTTTTACCCCAGACTCCCGACTCAAGACTCCAGACGGGAACATGATAAAAGGCTGAATTGCTTCAAATCCCCACGAATCAAGCCCTTCCACCTCTTTGCTCCCTTGCAGTCCCACCCAATTCTTCATATTTTTGCCATCCCCGGAGAAGGGCCCCAAGCCTCTTCGGTCTTTAACATCAACCTGCTCCGGACACCTAGCCGGGGCCCGCGGCTCGCAAGACGAGCCGTTGACC